>Ga0316192_10000096_pt1 | contig 56938 bp, 54 predicted proteins | sample MerIslwburrow_MG_FD_204931 | JGI IMG/M metagenome (GOLD analysis project Ga0316192, IMG submission 204931) | Coastal sediment microbial communities from Maine, United States - Merrow Island worm burrow | ecosystem: Environmental > Aquatic > Marine > Coastal > Sediment | place: USA: Maine...
AGATTGGGAAAGAAATAGGACTAGCTCAACAAACTGTGTCACAACATATTACATTGGCTCTCAAAGTTCTCCGCAAAAAAGCAAAAGAACACGGTTTCTTAGCCGCATTACTTCCTTGGAATTGGGATCGTACTTTAAGTATGCAGGTGGCTATTATGAGTAATGTGAAATTGGGAACTACGTTTATTTGTTTGGCATTACTTGGCTATTTGGGTTACAGCATCTTTGGAAGTTTGGTTGGGAATGTTGCTGGAAATGATAAAGATTTAAGTGTTAATGTGCCTGTTTTGGTCAAAACTGCTAATAAGACTGCGGTAGAAAGTGATTTGAATGAGCAAAAAGAATCATCCATTTCAAAAAGTCAAGCAGACATGAATCAAGTCATTGCAAATGTTTCAGATGCTAATTTAAAAAAAACACTGAAATGGCTTAAAAAATTAAATTCTAAATATAAAGATTGGACGCTTGAAGATTTGCGTAATATTAAAAAGATAGATTTGTCACACATGAGAATATCTGGTGATGATCTACAATATATCGGTTATTTAACTTCATTAACGGAATTAGATTTGTTCGATACAAGAACAGTGACTGATGAAGGACTTAAACATCTCAGTTCATTAACGATGTTAACTTCATTGGACCTGGGTTCGTCAGGGATTACCAAGCAGGGCCTAAAGTATCTCAGCCCTTTAACTTCATTGTCTTCGTTAGAATTGAATAGATTAGGGGTTACTGACCAAAATCTCAAAGAACTCAGTTCGTTAACTTCATTAACTAATTTGGACTTGTCGGATTCAGAGGTTACTGGCCAAGGTTTGAAAGAACTTAATACCTTTCCTCTTTTGACTAGGTTGAATTTATGGAACACTAATATTACAGATGAAGATATTAGAGAACTTTATTCCTTAGATTTATTAACCGATTTAAGTTTAGGAGGCACAAGTATCACTGACCAAGGTCTCATAGATCTTTGTGTTTCATTGACTTCATTGACTGATTTGACATTATGGTACAACAAGAACATTACAGATAAAGGACTTGAAGGGCTTAGTCGTTTAACCGCGTTAAAGCATTTGAATGTAGGTAGTACAATGATCACAGATAAAGGTATCGTAAAAATTTGTACTTCTTTACCTTTTTTAACCAGCTTGAATTTGCAAGGCGCTTCAGAAGTTACAGATAAAGGTCTAATGGAACTTAGTTTTTTAAATTCGTTAACACATTTGGATTTGTCGTCTGTAGAAAAAATTACCTATGAAGGTGTCAAAAAACTCAGCATTTTACCTTCGTTAATCAAGTTGGATTTGCGTGGTACAAATATTCATCATAATGATTACCTTAAACTCAGAATGGAATTGCCACAATGTGAAGTTAAAAAATACTGAAATTAACACAAAAAACTTGTGCATTAACAGGCAAAGAATATTGTATCATCAGAATAGGCAGCAGTATAACGTTGTAGGTGTATCGCAAAAAAAATGGAAAGTCCAAAGTCCATTGGCTTTCAAATAATGTAAATGATGATATTGAGGATAGAGTCATTTATATGCCGGATTATAAAACATTACCTGCCTTAACCCATGAACAATACCAGCAGCCGTTTCTTGAAAAAAACCTGAATAAAATTGAGGCCATGCTTTTTGGGCATATTCATCTTTTATTTGAAGTTCAAAACGCATGACCACCCCCCATATATTTCTTTGAAAAATTCATTTTCAATATCTTTTCTGTTAATCCACAGATATTTATTAACTTTGATGGTGGGGAGGTAGTACGTTTTTGTGTTGGGTTTCCCTGTATCATGAGGCTTAATCTGGGGGGAGTAAAAGCGCTGCGCGCTTTAGATCAGGCGATTTTTCAAAAGAGCGCTTGTACTCGCGGATGCTACAGCGCTCTCTTTTGAAAAAAAAAGGCCTTGTGTTTGAAAGTCGTGAATGTGATGAGATATTTTTATCTTCATATAGGGGGTGCCATTTTCATTGGGCTATTCACTATAAACAGGGGCAGCGGCCATCGTAAAGCATTCATATACTATGCAGCGCAAATATCTGAAGCCCAAACCTTATGCCACAGAAGTGGTGCGCTGGAATGATTGGAAAATGCTTGCGAACAATGGCGAACCTGTGGAACTGTTTGATCTGAGTTCTGATATAACAGAGAAAAAAAACATGTTGGGTTCTTACCCAGATGTTGTCAAAAAAATGAAATCTTCCTTGCATCAGTGGTTGGCGGAACCCCGCCTGAGCCCATTGAAAAAAAAGTAAAATTAATCGCTCAGACCGTGATTTTTTGGACCCTGTGTTAAGGTTTTAGTCGCAAATACTGTCAGACTTTTGCTTGCAAATCACCAAAAATCTATATAAAACAAATGGGCTCGCAACTAGATTTCTGCCTGCGCGGGAATGACGAAAAAACTGAAAAATGATTTGTGATGGGGGAGATAAGAATTAAGAAAAATTTGTGTTACGTGCCGCTTTTTTGAATTCGCGGTTTTTTTTGAAGGTTTTCCAAAGGCGACCTTTGACAGCTTCAAGGTGGTCTGAAACGGCTTGCTGGCTGATACCAATTTTTTCTGCAATCTCTTTTTGCATCATTGTTTCACGGTAATAGAGACGTACCACTTCGCGTTGTTTGTCAGTGAGCAAGTCCTCGTTGTCTAGAATGATACGGGTCATGATGCGGCCCGCATAGAGTTTGGCAAGGTCTTCGTAATCTACCCGTCCTGTTTCCATGGAGGGCAGCACGCTTTCTACATCGTCACAAATGGCATCACATTTTGGTTTGAAAGAGCAGGTGGGGCAACTGCGGCATTCAACGGGGGAGATCATGTGACGATAAGGGCGATCATCTTACTGAGCCACATAGGGTAGACACCTGTCACGATCACACCTGCAGCACAAATAAAGCAGGAGAGATAAAGATAAATACTACTTGAGGTTTGGTCTTGTGTGCTACCAGGTTCTTCAAACAGCACCCAGCGTACAAGGGGGATGTAATAGCCTAAAGCAATCAATGAATTCAAAATAGCCGCGCCCACAAGAATATAATGTTCGGTGGCCCAAGCTCCCTGAAACACAAAAAACTTGCCGATAAATCCGCCAAATGGGGGAACTCCAGCTAAAGATAAAATACAGATGGCAAAAATAATGGCCAATATAGGTTTGCGGTGAACGATGCCTTGAAGAAATTTAGGGTCGTCATCGGGTACGCTACTTAATACGGCAAAAGCACCCAGAGTCATCAGCACATAAACTGCAAGGTAATACAAAATACCAGAACTTCCCATCTCACTGCCACTGCAGAAGCCAACTAATAAATAACCTGTATGAGCAATAGAAGAATAAGCCAACACCAATTTAGGCTTGTTGTGTCGAAGGGCCATGAGGTTGCCCAATGTCATAGTGATAATCGCAATCACAGGTAGTAAGCTATCACGGATAATGTCTGAGTGATCAATTAAGGGGATGAAAAGATTATACATGGCGATAACGGCTGTTAATTTAACTGTCGTGGCCATAAAGCCAGTGAGAGGTGTGGGAGAAGAACCGTACACATCTGGCACCCATGCATGAAAAGGAAAGGCGCCTGTTTTGAAAAGAAAACCGCCCAAAAGAAAGGTAGCCCCTATAGTAAATAGATGAGTGGGTGCGGATGAACTAATGGCTGAATAGGCAAGGCTACCACTGTCTCCGTAAATAAGAGCCACACCATAAATTAAAATAGATGAGCCCACACCCCCAAGAATTAAGTACTTGAGAGCGGCCAAGCGCCCTTCATTATGGCTTTTGTCCATCGCAATAATGAAGTACAAGGGAATGGTCATGGTTTCAATGCCCATGATTAATCCTGTAAAGTGGCGGGTAGAAACGGTTAACACCATGCCTGATAAGGAGACGAGGGATAACAAATAAAACTCTCCCGAATGTATGCCTTTTCTATCAAGGTAGCGCGGCGCCATGGTGAAAAACACAAAAGCAGCAATCCCTAAAAAAAGACAGGAAAAACTGGTCACGGCGTCGTTCACAACAATGTCGGTGAAATAGCTTGTATCTAATTTGTGACATAATCCCTTACAGCCACGGATAGCCAAAGCCAAAGAGCCGATCAAGGCCACTAGGTTGTAAGGCATTTTCATAAAACCTGCGGGCAGTAGTGCGGCAAGAATTAAAGTCAGTACAAAGGCGATCAGCACAGGGTTCAGAAAATAAAGTGCTTCCAGGTAATACATTAGTTCATCCCTATCAATTTAGAAGTGAATTCATTCAAGCCATCCATCAAGTACTCAGGTTTGATACCTAACACAAAAACCAAAATCATAAGGGGAGACAACAAAATAATTTCTCGGGCCGTAAGGTCATGCATATGTTCCTCACTGCCTTCAGGTAATTTGAGAGGACCAAGAAAAACCAAGCGGAATAGGCGAAGCATATACACCGCACCTAAAATCACGCCCAAACTGGCGACAACACCCCAAGCGGCGTTCTTTTGGAAAGCAGCTAATAAGATGGTGAATTCACCAACAAAACCATTAGTGCCAGGTGCGCCAATGCTGGAAAGCGTAGCAATAAAAAAGCAGGTGGTCAATATTGGAACTTTACGAGCCAGTCCACCGTAGGCGGCGATATCTCTAACGTGGCCTCTTTCATACAACATGCCAAAAACAAGGAACAACAACCCAGTTGAGATACCGTGGTTGATCATTTGCATTTGTCCACCCGTAATGCCCATTTGATTGAGGGCAAAGATACCCAGCATACAGGTGCCCAAATGTGATACGGAACTGTAGGCGATCAAACGTTTGATATCTGTTTGAGCCAAAGCCATCATGGCTCCCCAAATAATGCCAATACAGGCGATCCAACCTAAGATGTTATAAGCGGCTTCGTATTGAAGTTCAGGGAAGAAAGGAATGGCTAATCTTAAAAAACCATAGGTTCCCATTTTAAGCATCACCCCAGCTAGAATTACAGAACCTGCCGTGGGAGCTTCCGTATGTGCATCAGGTAACCACGTGTGTAGAGGTATCAAAGGAAGTTTGATCGCAAAAGCAATAGCAATGGACCAAAATACCCATGGAGCTGTGTCCACAGCGGTTAGCTCGCTCAAGTCTGTAATAAATGCGGTACCGTTCCACGACACAGCTAATAAAGCGGCCAACATAGGCAAAGAGCCTAGCATGGTGAATAAAAAAAGTTTTACAGCGGCATAGCGTCGGTTAGTAGATCCCCAGATACCAATCAATATCAACATGGGAGCCAATACGGATTCCCAGCAAATATAAAAAGCAAAAAGATCAGTCGCCATAAAGGTGCCAAACATACCCGCTGTTAAAAAGAACAATGAACAGTAAAAAGTTTTGAGATGTTTGGTGATTGATTTGTAAGAAACCATAATAGAAATGGGGAGTAACAAAGCGGTTAACAAGACAAGGGAACTAGAAAGTCCATCCTGTAATGCTAAAGACCATTTGATATCCACATTGGGTTTGTCAAGTTTGAGCCAGGTATGGCTGCTTTCAGGGATCACATCCGCTTTGGTGTAAGCAAAAATAGCAATGGCCAAAATCACCAAGCTGTACAAGGTAGAAAGACCAATAATCCATTTTTTGTCTTCAGGTTTTAAAATGGCGATAGAAATAAGGGCCACAATAGGGGAGAAAACAAGAATGTCGTAAATACTGAACTCCATCATAGGGGCAGTCCTTCTTTAAAGGCCACAAAAAAAAGCCAAACAAGAATAGCAGCCAAGCCCAAACCCATGGCCAAAGCGTAGTGTCCCATTTTTCCTGTTTGAAGGGCCCTTAAGGATTTACCAAAAATCCCTACAAGATAAGCGCCACCATTAACAATACCTTCAATAATCAAACGATCGCCTACAAAATGAGCCAAGCGCGAGATCATCATGATGGGCATTAAAATGAAGTATTCGTAAATCTCGTCCACATAAAACTTCTGATAAGAAAGATTAATCCATTTGTTTTTAAATTTTTCTCCAGCAGCGGGAACGCGTTTGCCAGAACCAAACAGGAAGAAGGCATAAAAGATGCCAGCAAGACCTGCACCAACACCTAGACCTATTTCTATATAGTGATTTGTATTTGTATCATGACTGAAATGAAAGGCTTTTTCAGCATGAGCTTCTTTGTTGAAGACATGAATTAAATTGGCTTCTTTTTCATTTCTTACGATAGGGGCGTTGTTTAGATAGGCTTCTACATTTCCTTTTTCAGTTCCATTGGGGAAGATGGCGTATCCTGCGATAACAGAACCAATGGCCAAAATCACAAGAGGGGCTCCCATTAATTTTGAAACAGGATGAGCGTGGCCATGACCACGGTACTCACCGAAGAATGTGAGGAAAAACATTCTGAACATATAAAAAGCGGTCAAGATAGCCGTAGCTAAAAGAATCCAGTAAATTAAAGGATTACCTGAATGAAGCGTATAGGCAAGAATTTCTTCTTTACTGAAGAAACCTGATAAAAAGGGTACTCCAGCAATAGCAATACAACCAATGAACATGGTGTAAAATATTACTTTATTAGTTTTTCGCAATCCACCCATCGTACGCATATCTTGATTGTGATGACAAGCTAAGATCACGGCACCTGAACCCAAAAACAATAAAGCTTTAAAGAACGCGTGAGTGAATACGTGAAATATACCTACAGAAAAAGCCCCGCAACCCATGGCCACAAACATATAACCCAGCTGAGAAACCGTTGAATAAGCCAGAACTTTTTTGATATCCGTTTGAGTGAGAGCAATCAAAGCAGCCAATAAAGCCGTTAACGCTCCAACCCAAGTCACGATAGTTAAGATGTCAGGGCATTGAATAAACACAGGAGACATTCTGGCTAACAAATATAAACCGGAAGTTACCATGGTCGCCGCGTGAATCAAGGCAGAGACAGGTGTAGGTCCCGCCATCGCATCGGGTAACCAGACATATAAAGGAATCTGAGCACTTTTACCGCAGGCCCCCAGAAACAAACACAAGGTTGCCCAGTTAAGAGTGACTTGGTTCTCAGAATTGGCCATAATTTCATTGAGTGAACTAAAAGTCAGCGAGTGATCTTTAGTTAAAGGATAAAGGATAAAAATTCCTAAGATAAAAAAGAAGTCGCCCACACGGTTGGCCACAAAAGCTTTTTGTGAAGCCTTACAGTTGGCCATTTCCTTATACCAGTAACCGATCAAAAGGTAAGAACAGAGCCCCACACCTTCCCAACCCAAAAACATCACGGGCAAGGAATTACCCAAAATCAACACTAGCATCATGCCCGTAAACAAGTTGAGATAAGCAAAGAAACGCCAAGGTGTGGCATCATCGTGCATATAACCAATGGAATAGAGATGAATCAAAGAAGCGATGCCCGTAATAAACAAGGCCATCAAACCACTGAGTTTATCTATGGTAAAAGTAAAAGAGATATCTAATAGATTGGCTCCATTGGTGTCTTTGATAGACATCCAATCAAAACCGTTAAAGGTCACCGCCGTAACATCTGTTCCTAGTTGACTAAAGCAATTGAAGGCCATGCCAAAACAAACCACAACAATAGCTGTTGCAATAACGCCAACGTTGGGACTTTTAGAAAAACGGCCAAGGATAATTTGAGCGATAAATCCTATAAAAGGTAATAGGACGATCCAAAGGGGTAACGAGCTTTCTATTGTATTCTCCTGATTTTTTATTGGTCGCTATAAGATACCTTAGAGCAGTCAATTTAGGGGGACATTTTAGGGATTTTAAGCGTTTTAAACAACGGTCTAATTTTATATTTAAACTTAAACTATATACGTGGATTTGGGGTGCTGTTTATCGCCTAGGATGTGGGATAATGCAGATCTATGGATTGGTCACTTTTATTTGAAAAACGCTACGAAATCCACAAGCGTTATCCCCAAATTTGGGATGTTCCCTTGTGGCGAAAACGCTTTGGGCTAGTCAGCTCCCATATGAAAAAAGCCGCTAAAATTCTGGATGTGGGGGCAGATAAAAGGGAGTGGGAAAGCCGCTTCAAGGCGCATGATCCTGATTGCAGCTACTCTTCAATGGATATTAATCGTAGCCAAAACCACGATTTTTACGATTTAGAGGCGATTACAGGCGAATATGACCTTATTTTGCTACTTGAGGTGATCGAGCACATTCCTTTGGAAAAAGGAGAACATATGCTGAGAACCTTGTACCAGCGACTGGCTCCAGGTGGGGTAATCGTTCTCACCACCCCTAATATTTGGCGCCCTTCTCAGTACCTGAGAGATGCCACCCACGTGCAGCCCTATGCTTATGATGAATTGGGGGGCTTGTTGACCTATTGTCAGTTTGACTTGATTGGTATTTGGCGTTTGTGGAATTCTCATGTATTAGATCGTTTCACTCGTCTTACGGTGGGAAAATATTTACATCGTTATGTGGGCGTGGACTTTGCCAAAACCCTGATGGCTGTCGCCAAAAAAAATCAATAATGATGAGAACCTGCCATGAGTCCTGCCCCAAAGGATTCGAAAATCGTTTTTGTTTTGAATCCGATGAAGAAATGGAAAGTAAATTAGCTGAATGTCAGATTCTAAAACAAAACCGCTTTCGCGTGGTCAAACGTTTCCCTGAAGGTATCCTCAAAGAATTTACCAGTTCTAAAGCGCAACGCATGGCCAAAAGAGAATTTAAGAATTTGGGTGAGGCATGGAGAAGGGGTATCCCTAGTCCACAACCTTACTGGATAGATGGTGAACATACGGGCAGAATCTTGACACTTTACGTGTATATGGAAGATCTAGGAGATTGTCCTACCTTATTTGATGTCAGTCGTGAGCGACTTCTTTCTAAGGAAGAGCTTGAAAATTTGGGCGAGATTTGTAGAAAATTAATTGAAAAAGGCTGTCGTCATTTGGATTTGCATGCGGGTAATATCTTATGTCATGAATCGGGAATGAAGGTGGTGGATTGGGGCAAAGCTCATTTGTGTTCAGGCCCTTTGATGGAAGGGGAAAGTTTCACCATGCTGTTGGGTGTATTTTCATCACTGGAGCCTCTCAGTGATAAAGAGCATCTCACTTATTTGATGAAAGCTCTACCTGATTGTGGTACCTCAGCCATGCAAAAACTCTACTACAAATTAAAAAGAACTCGCAAAAAAGTATGGGAAACACATTTTTTCTCCCGTGCTCGTAAGGCCTTGGAAGACAGTGGAAGTTGGAAGGAAATATCATCTTCTCCTTTACGTATTTGTGCCAGAGGGTTAGATGCAACAGAAGCCCAGCGTGTATTGGATGGCGAGGCCCATGAACCTTTTTTAAAAAAAGATAGCAAAACGCAGTTGTGGAAAGAAAATATAGGCGATCAGGAAGTGGTGGTCAAAGAATTTGTTCAATCACAAAGCTGGCGTTCTTTTGTGGGGCGTAGCCGTTGCCGACAATCGTGGATGGCTACGGTACAACTTCAAGCCCGAACATTGCCTGCTCCAGCTCCACTGGCTTTTAAAGAAAATGGAGATGGCAGCGGCAGGGTCGTGATGGCGAGTTTGCAAGGGGCTTTAGGGCTTGATCAATGGCTGTACCAGAATTGGGATACTTTTACCCATCCTCAAAGAAAATACTGGACATCAAAACTACTTCTTTTTTTTGACAAGCTCTTTTCTCGTAACGTATTACCTGGCGATCTCAAAACCTGCAATGTGATGATACAAGGAGATGATTTTTATTTGGTGGATCATGATGGCATCACTTTTGGCTCACGAGTCACGGGCGAGAAAAGGAAAAAAGCTTTGATTCAGCTTTATCTTTCAACACCTTCAAAGGTCACACGACATGGGCGTTGGCGTTTTATGAGGCGTTTTTGTAAAAACAAACAAGAAGCCAAAAATATGTGGCGCCGTGTGGCCAAAGAAACCCAGGGGCAACAGATACTCTTTCAAGGCCCCGATGGAGATGTGAGTGAAAGCTCGTGAAGATACTGGTTATTCAACACAAGGCAGGCGACCGCTTTCGCACGGTGCAATATTATGAAGCCCTGCGCAGTAAAGGTTTTGAGATAGAAGATCCCCATTGGGATTTGTCATCTGAGTGGAAAAAATATCTAAAAAAAGCTCGTGAAGTGGACGTGGTGTGGATTGCTCGGCGTATGCTCTCTTTTTATCGCTTGGGACAGCTCAAAAGAGCCAATCCTCATATCGTGTTTGATTATGACGATGCCTTGTTTTTACGTTCTTCACGTCATGGAGCCCGTTCTTCATTTAGTAAAAAAAATAAATTTCGTTCAATGATTAAAGCAGCCAAATGTGTTGTGGCTGGCAATGATTATTTGGCGGAGGTGGCGCGAAAACATGTGCCCTTTTCTAAAGTTTACCTATTACCCACTACAGTAAATAGAGACTGGTATGAAGACAGAAAGGAAAAAAAGAACTGGGAAGAATTTACCATAGGTTGGTTGGGCTCCCGTTCAACCTTAGCTTATTTGGAAAAGTTACGCCCCGTATTTCTACGATTCAATACCTTAGGAATTCCTTGGAAATTAATGGTGGTCAGCGATGCTTTTCCCGATTGGACAGATCTTCCTCTTGAAAAGATCACCTGGAGTCTGGAAGATGAAAAAATGTCTTTGAGGAAAATGGATATAGGTCTCAATCCTTTAAGTGATGATGCATGGTGTTTGGGCAAGTGTGCGCTAAAAGCTATTCAGTACATGGCTGCAGGCGTTGCCTTGGTGGCCAGCCCTGTAGGGGTGAATAAGGTATTGATAGATAATAGTCAATTGGCCTGGTCGGCAACAAGCGACGAACAGTGGTTAGAAGCCTTCAAAGAAGCTGCGGCAGATAAACAAGCTACCTTTCAACGAGGTGTTTCTTCCCGGAAATGGGTATGGGACAAATATACCATGGAGTCTCAACTAGACAATTTGATCACTATTTTTGAGGACAGCGTTGCATGAAAATACTTCATTTATTTTCAGATTGGAAGTGGACAGGCCCCGCAGAACCTGCCTTAGAAATGGTCAAAGGTTTGAGGCAACAAGGAGTGGATGCCCATTTTGCCGTTAGTCCATTGCCTTTTGAAGCGGAGGATACGGTTCGTAAAAAAGCTTTAGCAGCGGGAGTTCCCTTGACTGAAGATTTTGCTTTGCGTAAACATTTTCATCTCTGGCATAACTTTTCAGACATTCGAAAATTGATGGTTTATGTGAAAGAACACAATTTTGATCTTATTCATTGTCATCGCCAACAGGATCATTTGATAGGTGCCAAGGTTGCTGAAAAATGTGGCGTTCCTTTAGTGAGAAGTTCCCATGATGGCCGTGGTTTAAAAAACGATTGGCGTAATCGTTATTTGATGAAGAAGGCTACTACCTTATATCTTCCCGTTTCAGAAATGGCGGCCAATGAAGATCAACAAACTTTTTCAATGGATCCTACAAAAATTCAGGTGTTGCCACCGGCTATTGATACCGAACATTTTGACCCGTCGACAAATTTTAAAGACATGCGCAGTGAAAAAAACATTCCCCAAGATAAAATTGTGATTGGTATTGTGGCCCGTATGCAACGTCACCGTCATTTTGAAGATCTGTTAGATAGTTGGGTGAGAGTTAAAGAGGCACGAGATGATGTGCATTTTGTGATTGTAGGCCGTGGCACCAATATGGATGAAGTGGCTGTGCAGCCTGCAAAAGATAGAGGCTTGAACGATGTGTTGACTTTTGCAGGTTATCACCGTGAAACCTATACCGATATGCTTAATGCGTTTGATATAAAAATGTTTCTAGTTCCTGGTAGTGATGGTTCTTGCAGAGCCTTGCGCCAAGCCCTGTCTTTAGGTATTCCCGCGATATCTTCCAGCAGAGGCATGTTAGCCGAAATTGTACTGGAGGGTGAGAATGGTTTTGTCACCGATGGCTCTCCTGAAACCTTGGCAGCGGCCCAAATAAAATTATGTGAAAGTGTTTCTTTGAGGAAACAAATGTCTGCGACAGCCAGAAGATTGTCTGTTGAAAAGTATTCTTTGATTGCACAATCCAAAAAATTAATCATGTGTTACGAAAAGTTGATCAAATGAGAAAATTATTAGATGAAGCCTTAGACGCCTTGTTGTGGGGAGCGAAGGTTGATACGGCAGCCAGGCAGATGATGATCACCCATGCCCAGAAGGTGTTAGAGATCAATCGCACGATGAATCTCACGCGTATTACTGAACCAAAAGAAGTGGTGCACCGGCATATTATAGATTCTTTATGGATTGTTCCAGCCCTTGAAACTTGGGGACACGAAGTTCCCCAAAATTTTTTGGATATGGGCTCTGGTGGGGGCTGGCCCTTTGTACCAATGAAATCGGTATGGCGAAAATCTGAAGGTTGGGCCGCAGAAAAATCACTTAAAAAGGCCCGGTTTCTCGCAAAACTTTGTGAAGAAGTATTGCCGAGAGCCCAAGTTTTTGAACGCCAGGTTCGAGAACTCAAAGAAAGGAAGTTTGAACTGATTACTTCAAGAGCTGTAGGGGCTTTAGCTTACGTTTTCAACGAAACACATCATGCGGTGAAACCTGATGGTTTGTTAGTGTGTTACAAAGGTCCTTCTGTGGAAGAAGAATTGGACGAGTGGAGTGAACTTTGCAAAAAAAACCATTTTGAAGAATTGCCCCCCGTGGCCTTCAATCTTAAAGATGGCAGCGAACGTTACCTTATTGCTGCTAGAGCGCGTTAAATTTTTTAAGTGTTGTGATTTATTTGTGGTTATACGGAAGCCAGCAGCATTTCATCCAAGCACTCAATTAATTTGACCACTTCTTTTTTAACCAAATGAGCATCGGCTCCAACACTTTTGCATTTGACAGCCATTTGGTCGCTGATCAATGAAGAGACAATAACTACTTTAATTGTGGGGTGAAGCCCTTTTATTTTTTTGCATAAAGTGAGTCCGTCCATTTGAGGCATTTCGATATCTGTCACAATCACATCGGGTAGTTGGCTGCTTTCTAACGATTGAAAATGATCAAATAAACGCTGACCATTTTCAAAAGAGGACATATTGGTGTAGCCATTACGAGCAAAGTATTCAGGTATGGCTTTTAGGTAAACTTGAGAATCTTCGGCATAGAGAATTTTTATTTGGGACCGATCGGTTTTCACTTCAACTTCTAGAGTATGGTCAGCAATTTTGGCGTTGAGTTCTTCTAGGTCGTTACTGAATAAAACGGCATTGATTTTTTCAAAATCAAGCATGGTGATTTGTCTGTCGTCTAATACCACAACTCCTACAGATTTTGAGTTACTGTTTGAATTAACATTGGTTCCTAAGGGTTTGATATCTTCCCAAGAAATACGTTGAATTTTGTAAACGTTGTCAACAATATAGCTGGTGATTTGATTGTTGAATTCACAAAAAAGCAACACCTGTCGGTTCATGCCATTGTCACTTTGATCTTTTTTGGTGTCGGGAATATTCAAAAATAATTTGAGATCCACAACAGATACGGCTTCCCCTTGGTAAAGAACACTGCCGAGTACGGCGGGCTCAGCATCAGGAATAGGATTGACTTGGTCTTCATCATAAACGATAAATTGTTTGATCTTTAAAGCATTTACAGCATAAGCATTATCTGCAATAGAGAATTCAACCACTTCCAGTTCATTGGTTCCGGCTTCTAACAAAATTTCTTGTTTTTCCAACTTATTTTCCTTTTAAAGAGGTGTATTTAAAATATATAACACAAAATAGTACTTTTCAAACAAATGTGAGAAATTCGCATTTATTGGTATGGCTTAGGATATGGCTTTTATAAGAGCACGCTCTAAGCTGTCAATCGCATCGCAGAGAATCAAAGGGTTATGGGCTGTGGAGATAAAGCAGGCTTCATAGGCGCTAGGTGCCAGATATACGCCTTCTTCAAGTGCCGCATGGAAAAACTTTCCGTAAAGGGTGCTATCTGTTTTGAGAGCGTCTTTAAAATTGTGAACAGGGCCTTCGCAGAAGAAAATGCCAATCATACTGCCCACCTGCGTGACGTAATGGGGGATGCCCACACGGGCAAACATGTCTTTGAGTTGGCTGACAAAATTTTGGCTTTGTGTTTCTAATTGGTCGTAGGCTTTGGGGGTGAGTTCTTTAAGGGTAGCCAAACCTGCGGCCATGGCTAGAGGGTTGCCGCTGAGAGTGCCTGCTTGATACACATCGCCCAAAGGGGAGACATGGTTCATGATTTCTGCAGAGGCCGCGTAGGCGCCTACGGGTAATCCACCACCAATCACTTTGCCAAAGGTCACAATGTCCCCTGGAATGTTGTGCAGGCCCCGAGCTGAAGAGGGGCCTACCCTAAATCCTGTCATCACTTCATCTAAAATCAAAAGGCTTCCGGATTGTTGGGTGCTTTTTTGCAGGGCTTCTAAAAAATCAGTTTTAGGAGGAATCACGCCCATATTACCCGCAACCGTTTCTACAATCACCGCAGCGATATCCTTACCATGTTCTGAGAGCAATTGTTTTAAAGCGTCGGCATCGTTGTAAGGCAAGACAAACGTGTTGTGTGCGGTGGCTTCAGGAATACCCGCACTGGAAGGTGTTCCTAAGGTGGCCAAACCGCTTCCTGCTTCAACGAGTAGAGCGTCCACATGACCATGGTAACAACCTGCAAATTTCACAATTTTTTGTCGGCCTGTCACGCCGCGGGCCAAACGTAAAGCGCTTAAAGTAGCCTCTGTCCCTGAGGACACAAATCGAATTTTTTCCAAGCCGGGATGGCGTTTCAACACTTCTTCGGCCAAATGGATCTCATCTTCCACAGGAGCGCCAAAACTCCAACCGGCTCTTAGGCTTTTTTCCAAAGAACTGAGAACATTAGGATGTGTGTGTCCGCAGATCAAAGGGCCCCAAGAACCAACAAAATCGATATAACGCTTGTCATTGGCATCAAATATGAAGGCTCCTTCACCTCGGGTGATAAAAAGAGGGGTGCCGCCCACACCTTTAAAACAGCGTACCGGCGAATTAACACCACCTACAAGAGAGCGTTGGGCTCTATCAAAAAGTTTTTCGGAATTGTTCATTATGAGATTTTATCCTAAATACCCTTTCTACTGAATCACCTTTTTTTTAAATTAGAATATATGAATCTTCTTAAATCATTTTTTTGGCCAGGATATCTTGATTGGGCTGATGGGCAAAAGGGCAAATCTTTGTTATGGCTGCTGCCTTGGTTGGTGTTGACGGTTGTGATTGAGCTTATGTATGGGGGTTTTTCAGGGAGTTTTTGCTCATTTTATATAACGGTGAGTGTTTGTTTTTATCTTTTGAGTGGTTTTGTCAGCTATGTGGATTATGGTTTGAAAGTGAAAAATCAGGAGCTGAGCAGTAAAAAAGAAGTAAAAAAAGAATCTGAAAAATATGATCATAAGGCCTGGGAAACAATTTTAAGTTGGTACATGCGCAGTGAGTACAGTCAAGCTATGACTTTGATTGACGAACAATTACAAAGAAATAAAAAAGACCCCTTTCCTCATTTTATCATCGCGCGTATCTTAGCGAAAAAAGGGGAGCGTAAAGGTGCTCTCAAATCACTTAAAAGGTGTCAGAAACTTGATAAGAAAAAATACCTGAGTTACGAATGTGAACAACTCATTATCTCAACACAATTGGAGAAATAAACAGTGGACAACAGCAGCTATCAAAACCCCTTAATCACACGCTATTCTTCTAATGAGATGAGTTATATTTTTTCACCTGAATTCAAATTCCGTCGTTGGCGCCAACTGTGGATTGATTTGGCCGAATGCGAAAAAGAACTGGGCCTCAAAATCACCCACAAACAAATCGCTGAAATGAAAAAACACAAAGACAATATTGATTTTAAACTAGCTGCTAAAATGGAAAAAAAGTTTCGCCATGATGTGATGGCCCATGTGCATACCTTTGGCAAAGTTGCTCCTACAGCGGCTCCTATTATTCATTTAGGGGCCACCTCAGCGTTTGTTGGGGATAACACCGACCAAATCCAATTACGTGATGCTCTTGATCTTACGCGTCAGCGTTTGGTAAATGTGATGCAACGCCTTTCAGATTTTGCTGACAGGACAAAAAAAACACCCACTTTGGGTTTTACCCATTTCCAATCAGCTCAGCTCACTACCGTAGGCAAGCGTGCTTGTTTGTGGTTGCAGGAACTGTTGTTTGATTTGCAGGACCTCAATCATCAAGCGGAACTTTTAAGCGCCCGTGGGGTTAAAGGTACCACGGGAACCCAAGCCAGTTTTATGTCTCTTTTTGAGGGTGATTCAGCCAAGGTAGACAAATTAGATCAGATGGTCGCCAAAAAAATGGGCTTCCAAAAAAGTTATGGGGTGACGGGGCAAACGGTTAGCCGAAAAATTGATTCTCGTGTGTTGGCGGTTCTTTCAGGCATTGGCCAAAGTGCTCATCGTATTGCCAACGACTGGAGACTTCTGGCTCATCTCAAAGAAGTGGAAGAACCTTTTGAAAAAAATCAAATTGGTTCTTCAGCGATGGCCTACAAGCGCAATCCCATGCGTAGTGAACGTATCACGGCGCTGTCGCGTTTTGTGATCAACATGGTGCAAAACCCTGCGTTCACCGCGGCCACTCAATGGTTTGAAAGAACATTGGATGACAGCGCCAACAAACGTCTGTCGGTGCCTGAAGCTTTTTTGGCCACGGATGCCATTCTTCTTATTATGGATAACGTTATCTCTGGATTGATTGTGAACGAAAAAGTTATCGAACGCCGCATCGCGGACGAACTCCCTTTTATGGCCACCGAAAACATTATGATGGCCGCTGTCAAAAAAGGGGGAGATAGGCAAGAATTACATGAAGTGATCCGTCAACACTCCCACGCTGCTTCCAAAAAATTTAAAGAAGAAGGGGGAGATCTTGATCTTGTACAGCGTTTGCAAAATGACAAAAAATTTACTTGTCTCAAAGGACAATGGAAAAAGATACTCAACCCCAAGGACTACATAGGACGCGCTCCCCAACAAGTGACGGCTTTTCTTTCAAAAGAAATCAAACCTGCCCTCAAACCCTTCAAAAAATACCTGCTCAAAAATAAGGTAGAACTTAAGGTTTGATTAGGGAACCACTGATCTTGTTAATTAGAGTGTGATTGTGGAGATCTGAGAGAAAAATAAAGAGCTGGTAGCTTGTAGGGTCGAATATCTGTCTATAATGTTAAGGCAGTTTATTCAAGGTGGACCCAAAATATTATGATTGATTACCTATTACATTATCATATTTTTATTGAGACAAATGTGCTTGTTTTGGGCCTGATTGTGGGTAGTTTTTTGAATGTGTGTATTTCGCGTTGGCCAGCGGAACAATCGGTGGTGAGGCCGCGTTCTCGTTGTCCTAAGTGTCAAAATTTGATTGTTTGGTTTGATAATATTCCGGTGTTGTCTTGGTTGTTTTTGCGGGCAAAATGTCGGCATTGTAGCCAAAAAATATCTTGGATTTATCCAGGGGTGGAACTGCTGACTGGTTTGGCTTTTGTGGGAATGTGGAAAGCCTTATTGTTGGTTGTGCAAGAGGTGGAAGAGCCCCTAGAAAATCAGGCTGTACTTGCGATACTGTTAACGGGTTTGTTTTTGGTGGCTATTTCTATTGTGGTGATTTTCGTGGATGCCAAGCATTTTGAAATTCCTGATGAAATCTCACTCAATATGATGCCTGTGGGGCCTTTGCTTTGCTTATTTTTTCCTTCGGTGATGGCAGAAACCTTGTATTTCAACATGCATGGTTATGATGCAGTTTCATCTCAGGTGTATTGTTTGGATTGGCTGCAGGCTTTGCTGATGAGCATCGGGGGAGTGATTGCAGGTGGAGGCATCCTTTATTTGTTGGCCATAGGGGGAGAGGCCTTGCTCAAAAAAGAAGCCATGGGTTTTGGTGATATTAAGTTGTTGGCGATGTTAGGTGGATTTTTAGGTATTGAAGGAGTGATTATTACTTTAGTTCTAGCCTGTTGTCTGGGTTCGGTGTATGGGATTATTGCCTTGATTATTACGAGGAGTAATAAATTGCCTTTTGGCCCTTGGATCGTCATGGCAGCTTTAATGGTTTACGTTTGGAAATATGATATATTAGAATTCACGATTGGATTGATGAATCTTTTGAATGCGAGGACTGGCTAAAGTTGAAAATCCATTTTGAAACAACCTGAATGGCTTATAAATTAGATACGACATTTTATTTTGCATGTCTTTTAGGTGGCTGTGTTATATTTTGTGTTGAATAGGTCTGAGAAATCGGGAGGTGGCATGACAGAGGAAGTGGAAAATCGCGACGCTACCGATAGGTTGATGAAACAGATAAATGACAATTGTCGTAAGCTGGTTGAAAAAATCAACGGGGATTCTAGCATTGAACCTGTAACAATGAAGTGCGAAATAAGTGTAGAAAAAAATGAAAATGTTCAGGATATAGAAAAATATCAGGCTGACATTTTGATCAAAAAAATAGATGAAAAATCTCGCATTGATGCGTCAAAAGTGGAGTGGGTGACGGATGATGATAGAAATGAAATTTATCAAAAAATAGAAGAGTCTTTGCGTAGTGCCTGATTGTTGGGGGTGTATGGGTGAAATAGTGGGATATTTAATTTACTCAAGTTGACTGACTTTCCCGTAATGTCAGAAAAGCGTAAATAAAAAAAGGCAATACTTCCGATATTTGTTTTACCCCTAAAACAAAAAGAAGATTGCCTTATGTTTAAGATCGTACGATTTCCCAAGAAGCTAAACAAGTTTTTCGACAATTTTAAGACAGGATTTCGCTTCAATCATTTTGACTATTTCAAAGAATTTGTATTATTGATGGCTTTTTCATTTGGGAATAAGAATGTTTCTTCTTTATATAGGCATCTGGACACGGAAAAGCATCGTACAAGGTTTAATAATTTTCTAAACAAAGGACGTTGGGATCCAGAGAAAGAGCTCAAAAAGAAGGCTTTAGAGATTTTGAAATCATTGAATCCACAAAAAGGCGAAAAGATTTATTTGATTGTCGATGATTCAAAAAAGAAAAAGCGAGGGAAGACAATGGATGCGGTGGGCAAGATATTGGATTGCACCAATATGAAATTCACCTATGGCCACCAATACGTAACGGCAATTTTATGGTTTCGAGGTCACATTATTCCTTGGGGAATAAGATTGTACGTGAAGAAAGAGCATTGCAAAGACCTCAATCAAACATTCAAGAAGACGACAGAAATCGCCGCTGAATTGATTGAAGAGTTTAAAATTTCCAAAGACATCAAAACAGTGGTTCTTTTTGATGCTTTCTATTTGTGCAAAACCGTCGTCAAATCTTGTCGTCGCAAAAACTTTAAATTCATTTCAGTCATGTCATCCAATAGGAATCTATTTCGGGGTGGACGAAAATTAAGAATCAAGAAATATGCGAGAAACAAATTTTATCGCAGTGAAAAACGAACGAGTAAAAATAAAAAATACCGCTACACGAATCCTGAAAAATTCCAGACTACTGGCCTCGGAAGTTTGAATGTGATTTTTTCAAAGAAAAACAAGGAAAATCAAATTTTGACACTGGTGACGGATGATTTCAAAATTGGCGGCGAAACATTGTTAGATACTTACGAAAAAAGATGGATGATTGAAGTTTTCTTCAAGGACACAAAACAGCTACTTGGCCTCGGACAATACCAAAACGCTTCTTTGAAAGCGGCAGTTACACACCTGCATTTGGTATGCTTCTCCTTCGCCTTACTGACCCACATCAAAATTGATTGTGAAAAAGATAAAAAACTCAAAGCTAAAAAAATGTCTACTGCAAACCTTCAAAACAAACTTCGACAAATCGTTTGGCATGACCTCGTGGACCATTTAAAAAATAAGGAGCCTGATTCTATGATAAAAGAATTGGATCGTTTGCTGATTGCGGCGTGAAAAAATCAGTCAACTTGAGTAATTTAAAAATTTCCCAATGGACCGCTAGGTACCGTGAGTGATGTGGTTTTTTGTGCACGAGCATCTATAGTGAGGGTTAGAGCGGGTGAATAAGGGGAAATTTTTAAATTAAATATCCCACTACTTTTCTTTTGTTGATGGTGTGGATAAGGATTGGTTTTAGCAAAAATTATTGAATGTATATTTTATGTGTCACGTGGCAATTAGAATTTGAGGAGAATATCTTGTGGCTTCTTTTGCTACTCTCATCCATATTCTTTGAAAGAAGCCATTTTGCTAAGAAACAGAGGAAATTTATTTTTTCCCTGTTTTTCAGAGTATATTCCTTCATTTTGGCGTAACAAAATGATTTTCAAACAAAGAGGGGGTTTTTCATTATAATATTGATTAAATTTTCAACAAATGAGAGAGAAGAAAAGGGAAGACATTATGAAAGTAAAAGCGATTATACCATTGCTGTTTTTAGTTGTTCTAAGTGCCTGTGAAACACCATGGTACAGATTACAAAGGGAAAATGACGAGCTCAGGGCAGAAAATGAGCAGTTAAGATCAATGCCTCAACAGACTAATGTGGGTAGTGATGAAGAGATTTATAAAATACAAGGCGAGCGTGATAATGCTGTTGCCGCTTTGAAGAAATTAAGAGCCGAAAAAGCTAAAAATGATGAGACACTTGCTGAGCTTAGGAAAAAACTTGCATCGACAGGACTGAGCATGACCATGGTTGATGGGAAACCAGCAATTGTATTACCAAATGGAGTGTTTTTCAATTCGGGCAAGCATACTTTAAATACAAGTGGTCAAAACGTATTGGAGAAAGTGGCGAGTGTTCTCAATGGAAAGTATGCTAAGTTCAAGATCAGTGTTCAAGGGCACACAGACAGTGATCCTATTGTAAAAAGTAAAGATAGATATGAGGATAATTACCAATTGTCATCTGATAGAGCTCGTGAAGTTATTAAATATTTGAGCAAAAATGGTGTTGAAAATAAGCGTTTGCAGGGAGCATTTCATGCGGCCAACAAACCTGTGAGCACTAATAAAACGGCTGCAGGCAAAAAGAAAAATCGCCGCGTTGAGATCGTCTTGATCGGCTAAGCAAAAGGAGAGCCTATTGGCTTCTGTCAGCATTGAAGAACTCCTTCAACTCATGGTTGACAAAGGGGGCAGTGACCTGCACATATCAGCGGGGTCACCGCCCCGTATTCGTGTGGATGGCATTCTTATTCCCACAGAACATGAGACACTTGGCCCCAACGACACAAAATCAATAGCCTATAGCATTCTTAGCGGAGATCAAGTCGCCCGTTTCGAAGGTGATTGGGAATTGGATATGAGTTTTGGTATTCAAAATCTTGGGCGTTTTCGTACTAATGTTTTTTTGCAACGAGGGGCTGTTGGCTGTGTGTTGCGCGTTATTCCTACTGAAATCAAGGGTATCGACCAATTAGGGTTGCCAAGAAACACCTGTGTGGATCTTCTTTCAAAGCCCAAAGGTCTTGTGTTGGTGACCGGTGCCACCGGTTCAGGTAAATCAACAACCCTAGCGGCCATGATCGATTACATCAATGAGAACCGCCGGGAACATGTGGTCACCATTGAAGACCCTATTGAATTTGTACATAAGAACAAAGGTTGCTTATTCAACCAACGTGAAGTGGGTTCTGATACCAAAGGTTTTGGTAAAGCCTTACGCTCGGTGTTGCGCCAAGATCCTGACGTGGTGTTGATTGGGGAAATGCGTGATCTTGAAACAATTGAGGCGGCCTTGACCTTGGCAGAAACAGGCCATTTGACTTTTGGTACTCTTCACACCTCAGATTGTGTGCAGACAATTAACCGTGTGGTGGATGTATTTCCTGCTCATCAACAGCAGCAAATCCGTACACAACTCAGTTTTACGCTACAAGCGGTATTTTGTCAGCAACTCTTACCTGCGTCGAAGGGCAAGGGTCGTGCGTTATGCGCAGAAATCATGACAGCCAATTCAGCTATTCGCGCATTGATCCGTGATAATAAGGTCCATCAAATTTATTCTCAAATACAGATAGGTGGTAAATTAGGAATGCAAACAATGAATGCGGCTCTCTGTAAATTAGTGGTTAGTAAGAAGATTTCAAAAAGTATGGCGGTGGAGCGTACGACGGATCTTGAAGAACTAACACGTCTTTTTGCTGCGGAAGGTGTTCAATGAAATATTGTATTATCGTGTTGCTGTTGTCGCTGACTTCCTGTTGGATAGAGACAGATCCTGAAGCGCAGGAAAGAAGAGAAAAAGAAAAAGCAGAAGCGGCCTTGGAAAAAGAGGTCTCTCCCATTGTGGAGGATTATTTTGATTATTGTTATGAGGGAGATATTGATCGTATTTTTGCCTCGTATTCAACTCAGCATCTCCAACGCCTTGAAAAACTATATGGTGGCCAAAAAGCTTTGTATGATCTGTATGAAAAAAATAAGTTAGGTCTCAAAACTATAGGAGAAAACGCCGAAATCAAACGGGTGAAGTTTCATGGAAGAGTGTATGCGATTGTCGAAATTGATTCTGTTGGAGGTGAGGAATATTTTGCCATGATTCGCCAAGACAGATCGTGGAAAATCCATTACACCAGTTCCAGCCGTTTTGAATTGATTTCTAGTCTTCGATGATCACTTTCAACTACAGCGCCCGACGAGCAGGTAGGCCTGAATCAGGCTCTATTGAAGCTAAAAATGAGCGACAAGCCCGTGAACAATTGGTCCAGCGTGGTATGCAAATTGTCAGTGTGGTCAAACAAAAAAGCAGCAAAAAGAAAAGACGCCCTCCGGCTCCTCGATTAAAGGGAGATGAACTGGGTGTTTTCACACGTCAGATGTCGACGATGATTGGTGCGGGTATCCCCCTGCTGGAAGCCTTGGAAATCATGGCTGAGCAACAAACCGATCCAGGTTTTAGGCATGTGTTGAGTACCATTGTGGCTTCGGTACGTGAAGGTAATGATTTAAGTTCAGCCATGGCTGCTCATCCTAAAGTGTTTGAAAAAATTTATGTTAATATGATTAAAGCGGGAGAGGCTTCAGGTGCGATAGACACTATTTTAGACCGTTTGGCGGGTTACCTTGAATCGGCTGCTAAGTTGAGAGGTGAAATCAAATCGGCTATGACCTATCCTATTATTTCCTTGGTGATGGTATTGGGAATTACCATATTCTTGATGGTGGTGGTGGTGCCGCAGTTCGAGGAAATTTTTAAAGCTTTGGGAGTTCCTCTTCCCTTACCTACTCAGATCGTGTTGGATATATCACAGAGTATGACAGGTGATTCTCTTTATTGGGTGGTCGGTGCCATTATTTTATACATCACGTTTATCATTTTGAAGAAAACTCCTAAAGGTGAATTTGCTTGGGATACCTTTTTGTTGAAGGCACCTGTGTTTGGCCCCATTGTCACCAAAGTATGTTTGGCGCGTTTTTCAAGAACCTTTTCCACGCTGTTGAATGCCGGTGTGCCTATATTGGCTGCCTTGGATATTGTGGCCAAAACCTGTGGCAATGTGGTATTGGAAAAAGCCGTAGAACAGGCACAAAATAATGTGAGGGAAGGTAACGATCTTTCTTCTCCTTTAGAAGCCAGTAAGATATTTCCCCTTATGGTGGTGCGCATGATTTCCATTGGTGAAAAATCAGGCGCCCTAGAATCTCTACTCGAAAAAGTAGCCGATTTTTATGATGCCCAAGTTGAAGCGGCGGTCAAATCATTGACTTCTCTGATTGAGCCGATCATGATAGGTATTATGGGCCTGTTGGTAGGTGGGGTTGTGATGGCTATTTTCCTACCTATCTTCGAAGCTCCTTCCAATTTCTAAATTGTTATTTTACTGTGGCTGAAAAATCACTTTTTTTTAAATTGATAATTTTGCAGTGGGGTAATGCTATCTGAAGTGTTTGTACGTCTTGTTTGGTTATGGTTGTGTAGCTCAGATCTAATCTGTTTAATGACGTTAAAGCTGATAATTCTTTCAGAATTTCATTTGTGATATTTGTGGATGACAAATTGAGCTCTCTTAATTCATTTAGTTGAGAAATGAGTCGTATGCCTTTGTCTGAAATTCTTGTACGTGCTAGGTTAAGTTTTCTTAATCCATTTAGTTGTGAGACAAATGATATACCTTTGTTACTTATTTTTGTGTTACTTAAATTCAAATGAGATAGCCTATACATTTGAGGTAGATTTTTTAATCCTTCGTCTGAAATTTTTGTAGATGACAAATTGAGTTCATCCAATTTCTTTAATTGTGAAATAAGTTGCATGCCTTTGTCACTTATTTTTGTGCCATTTAAATTCAAATGAGACAAATTATTCATTTGAGATAAACTCTTTAATCCTTCGTCTGAAATTAAATGGTTCCCTGATAAATTTATATCTTCAAGATTGGTTAGGTTTTCAAGGTGTTTTAAACCTGTATCACTGAGATTGTATTCTTGACCATGAAATGACACATTGCCTGAAGTTGATATGTCTAGTTTTTTTAATTTTTTCAAGTTTGATAAATATTCCAGGTCTTGATCTTTCATTACTACGCTTTTTAGTTGTAAGTGTAATAATGAGGTGAGCGTTGATAAATTTTTCATTCCTTCACCAGAAATGTCGAAGTTTTCATTTAGGTTTAAACTTACCAAAGAAGTTAATTCTCCAATGGTTTTCATATGTTCACCTGTGATGCTGCCAGAAGAGGTGTAACTGATTTCTCCAAGGAGATCATCATGATGGGAATATTTTCCACCAAGATCCAATTCCACTAAATTTTTTAGATGTTTCAGTAGTTTAAAACTATCAGGATCAATCACAAGTAAATTTAAATTTAATTTCTTCAGTTCTTTCAAATCATTAAGGGTTAGATGACCAAATCTATTTTCACCTGAAAGATTACTTTTTTTGATCGGAATATTAGGAACGCCATCAGCTATCGTCAATTGACTTAACCATTTTTTCACATTAATGATGTCGCTTTGCTTGAATATTTTATTAGTAGGACTGGTTAGGTTTTCTGCTGATGAAATATTTTTCGATATCTCACTTGTCTCGTTTTTTTCAATGGTCTCCATTTTTTTTAGTTGAGTTGATGTTGAGATAAGGTTAATGCCATTTTGGTTGTTTTTTTTATTGTTGAGAGAGTGGTAAAAAAAATATCCTGAAAAACCGAACAAACACAATGTCAATATGATCGCTAAAAATTTTAACTTACTCATAATAATGGCTCCTGTTGTAAAATTGTGATCCCCATTCCAAGGTTGCAGCCAGACGGGAAAAAATGACAGATTTGAGAGGAAACCTTGAGAATTTGCTTTTTTTCGTAGTGTCATTAATGCTGATGTAAGTTCCCTAGAAACATTCGGCTGCAACATCCCCAACGATTTTGAAATATCGATCACTTTCATATTTTGGTAATATCTCATGCTCAATATTTGCCGCTGTTTTCTTGAGAGTATTTGAAATTGTTCTGTCACCCATTTTATTTGTTCTACTGAAAATTTTTTCTCTTCGTGGTAAATAAGGTGTTTTTCTCTTTCTCCGAGTTGTTGGGTCTGTTTTTTGGAAAGATGATTGATTGTCATATTTTTTGTAATGGCATTTATCCATGAATTGAGATTGTTTCTTTCCTGTTTCCATAAATTTTCTTTTTCAATTACACATGCACATACCTCTTGGGATATGTCATCCACATCTTTCTGATGTGCTATCTTGTTGATTATCCTTCGTATTTGCGGCAAATAATCCACAAGGCCATCCCTAAGGATTTTATTTTCTTTCATCATTTCATCATTACTTACAATCTTCTTAAAAATTTATATCAAAAAAAAAAGTAAATTTCTAAAATAATAGCACAAAGTAGAAAAAAGAGAAAAATAGGTGAGAAATCAGAAAAAAATGAGACTTTTGGATATATGTTGATGCGTCAGCGTTAAAGTTTTGGAAAAAAGTTAAAATAGTATTTGAAAAAATGAAATATTAAGAAATGGAATATTGAAAGAACCAACAATCACGCATGATGTTTTGAGGTTGAGAGGCCGTTGGGTGTACGGCGTTCGTTTGTTCTTTATTGCTGTTTATATGGTTACAGTGACAGTGAGTTCTTGGGAGTTGACCACTTTTCAAGAAGTTTATTTTCTCTTCTACTATCTGTGTGCGGCTTACGGAGCATTAACGGTTTTAGCTTTGGTTCTGCACCAGATCGTTAAAAAAGTCAGACGTTTTTTGGTGATTCAGGCGGTTGTGGATGCCTTGTTTTTGCTGATGATGTTATACCTCACAGGGGGGCACCAGAGTTTGGCTATCCCGATGTTGGATGTGCATATCGTGTTTGCAGTGTTTTTACTGGGGCGTTCTCTTGGTAGAAAATTAATTCTTCTTGTGTCTTCGGGTGTATGCTTTATTGGCAGTATTTATTTAGGTCATCAAAGTGGAGATCCTTTGCCATGGGTGTTGCCTCAGTGGGCGATGGTTGAAGACTTGCAACGGCTCCCTACCATAGGACAAATTTTAATTGATTGCGCCAGTTTTATTGTTTTAGGAGAGTTGTCAGGTCAACTTTCCGATATGTTAAACCGTGCTCGGGTGGTGACGAGGGATGTGTTGGACCCTTTAGTTCAAGGGGTGATGGTTACTGATCCTGAAGGTCGTGTTTTACAAATTAATCCAGCCTTTATTCGTTTGACTGGGAGTCGATTGGATTTGTTGAATAAATTGTTGGAAGGGGGCGATTTACCTGAAGAAATTCTAGATCTGATTTTTGGAGAACGTGAAGACTATGTGGAGGTTGATCTGGAAGTGGAGGGGGAAGCGGTGCCTGTTGCGTGTCATGTTTTACCTATGATAGGCGGTTCTCAGCGACGCTATTTGGGTATGGTGCTCACACTCACTGATATGAGTGACCATGAACAAATAGAAAAAATGAAACGGCAACAGCAACGTAGTGAGGCCATTTCAACCTTGGCATCGGGCATTGCTCATGAAGTGCGTAATCCCTTAGCTGCTATGCGGTCGGCCTTGCAGATTTTGGAAGAAAATTATATTAGTCCCAATGATGAGCAGAAGCGCATGTTGGAATTGATCGTTAAAGAAGGAGATCGTCTCGATCATATCGTGGGTTCTTTTTTAGACTTTTCGAAATTAAAACCTCGAGTGTTAGCTCATACCTCCTTAACAGGTTTGATTGCTGAAACCGTAAATCTTCTTGAGTTGGATCCTAAGCGTTTAGGCTGTGAAATTGTGAATGAAATTTCAGAAGATTTGTTTGCGACAGTGGATCCTGAGCAGGTCAAGCAAGTGATTTTAAATTTAGGCCTCAATGCTTTTCAGGCTATGACATCTTGTGGGAAGGGGGCCAAACTTATTTTTAGAGGGCGTCAGGAAGCAGGAGCCATTGTGATTGAGGTGCTTGATGAAGGCCCTGGGGTCTCTTTAGAGGCAAAAGATAGGCTTTTCGATCCTTTTTTCACTACAAAAGCAGAAGGTACAGGAATGGGCTTGGCAACAGTAGATCGTATTGTTCGGGCTCATGGCGGGCATATTTCTGTCAAAAATCTTCCCGAAGGTGGATGTCGATTTGATATAGAATTTCCGGCCGTAGCTACTTAAGATAGGGGCATGTCAAAACAAGACCATATTCTAATTGTAGATGATGAAAGTTCTATCTGTACCGCATTAACAACGGTGCTGAAAGAATACACTACTTCTGTCGCGAACAGCGGAGAAGAAGCACTGGAATTATTTCAGAATAATCCTTCAATTTCGTTGGTCATTCAGGACATTAAGATGCCCGGTATGGATGGTTTAGAGTTGATGGATAAGATTTTGAAAATAAAACCTCAAACTGTAATTATCGTCACTACGGCTTTTTCAGCCTGGGAAAGTGCGACGCTAGCCTTGCGTAAAGGGGCGTATGATTACATAAAAAAACCATTTGATAATACAGATATCAAGAATGCGGTGAGGCGCGGTTTGCAACGTGGTAAATTAAAAAATGGCCAGTCTCAATCTACCTGGGAATTGGTGGGTCGCTCTAAAGAAGTTCAAGATATTTTCACCATGGTACGTCGCGTGGCTCCTACTGAAAGCACTGTGTTGATTCAAGGAGACAGTGGTACGGGAAAAGAGTTGATTGCTAAAGCCATTCATAACAACTCTTTAAGACATATGCAGCCTTTTGTGACCGTTAATTGTGGCGCCTTCACAGCAACCTTATTAGAAAGTGAATTGTTTGGGCATGTGAAAGGGTCTTTCACAGGGGCGGACCGTAACAAACAAGGTTTATTGGATGTGGCGGATGGTGGAACCTTTTTTATGGATGAAGTAGGTGAAATGCCTTTGGCCTTGCAGGTGAAGTTGTTACGGTTGATTGAAGAAAAAGAGTTTATCCCAGTTGGTGCCAATAAAACAACTAAAGTGGATGTACGTTTTGTTTGTGCAACCAATCGAAATTTACAAGATGAAGTCAAAGCAGGTAATTTTAGAGAAGATCTTTATTTCCGTTTGAATGTGATACCTATTTATCTTCCTGCACTCAGTGAACGTTCAGATGATGTGGTGTTGATAGCAGAACATTTTGTGGGCGTTTATAAAAAACAAATGAATTCTAAAATTACGGGTTTGTCCCCTGAAGTCAAGGCTATTTTTAGAGCGTATCCTTGGCCAGGTAATGTTCGCGAATTACAAAATACCATTCAACGAGCTTTGGCTTTGGCGGATCCTGAAAGTACCGAAATCAGACCTGAAGATCTAGAGGATCGTATTCGTCAAGTGCAAGTTGTTAGTGATTCGGGCAGTGGTTTTGAGATCCCTGAAAGTGGTATGGATTTACCTCATCATTTAGAAGAGCTAGAAAAATTATATATCCAAAAAGCTATCGAAATGTGTCATGGTAACAAAACAGAAGCGGCTAAAATATTGAATATGAAATTCCGCAGTATCTGTTACAAAGTGGACAAGTACAAAATAGCATCCAATTAAAAATAGAAAAATCTACAATGAACCACTTGCAAAAAATAAAACAACTCAAAGAATCTTTAGATAAGAGAATCGTGATTATCGATGGAGCGATGGGTTCTACTATTCAACGATACAAGTTGGATGAAGCGGGTTATCGTGGCGAACGCTTTAAAGACCATGAAATTCTTCTCAAAAATAACAATGACATTTTAAATATCACCCAGCCTCATATTATTGAAGAAATTCATCGTGAATTTTTAGAAGCGGGTGCAGATATTATTGAAACCAATACTTTTAACACCACAGCTCTTTCGCAAATGGATTTTGGTTTGCAAGATCATGTGCACGAGATTAATCTGGCGGCGGCGGCCATCGCTCGCTCAGCAGCTGATGCTTATAGCACAGATGAGAAAATAAGATATGTGGCAGGGGGATTAGGACCAACGGGTAAAACTGCGTCGATGTCACAAAATGTGGACGATCCCGGATTCAGAGATGTTACTTTTGTAGAACTTGTAAACTATTATTCAAATCAAGCTCGTTCACTTATTGAAGGAGGCGTTGATCTTATTTTGATAGAAACGGTGTTTGACACCTTGAATTGTAAAGCGGCTTTATTTGCTATGAATGATTTGTTTTTATCGGGGGTGCGTCACGTACCTGTTATGGTTTCTGGTACGATCACGGATGCCAGTGGACGAACGTTGTCAGGCCAAACCACTGAAGCTTTTTGGAATTCTATATCCCATGGACATTTGATGAGTGCTGGTTTGAATTGTGCTTTAGGTGCAGCGCAGATGCGACCTTTTATTGAGGAATTTTCTCGTGTGGTGGATTGTTATGTGAGTTGTTATCCGAATGCGGGTTTGCCCAACCCATTATCTGAAACGGGTTTTGATCAAAGCCCTGAAGACATGGCGGAATTGGTTAAAGACTTTGTAGAAAGTGGTTTTATCAATATTCTTGGAGGTTGCTGTGGTACCACACATCAGCATATCAAGGCGATGGCCGAAATGGCAAAAGAGTTTCCACCCAGAAGATTGACATCGCTGTCTACCACTTTACGTTTGAGTGGCCAAGAAAGTTTTACGGCGACTAAAGAACTGAATTTTATCAATATTGGAGAACGTACAAACGTTTCGGGTTCTCGTAAATTTGCTCGATTGATCCGTGAAGAAAATTATGATGAAGCGTTAAAAATTGCGAGAGAGCAAGTTGAAAATGGAGCACAAATTGTAGATGTGAATATGGATGATGGTTTGTTGGATGGGGAAAAGTGCATGACACGCTTTCTCAATATGCTCACAGCAGATCCTGAAATTTATAAAGTGCCTATTATGATTGACTCTTCAAAATGGTCGGTTATCGAAGAAGGATTGAAGTGTTTGCAAGGTAAGTCAGTTGTTAATTCGATTAGCTTGAAAGAGGGTGAAGAAAAATTTATTGAGTATGCAAAAAAAGTGATGAGTTATGGAGCTGCTACAGTTGTCATGGCTTTTGACGAAGAAGGTCAAGCAGATAGTTACGATCGTCGTGTAGAAATTTGCAAACGCAGTTATGATATTCTTGTTGATAAAGTAGGCTTTCCTCCTCAGGATATTATTTTTGATCCCAATATCCTTACCGTAGCTACGGGAATGGAAGAACATAGAAATTATGCTTTAGATTTTATTGAAGCGACACGTTGGATTAAAGAAAATTTGCCCTATGCACGAGTGAGTGGTGGGGTGAGTAATATCTCTTTTTCTTTTAGGGGTAATAACGTCGTTCGTGAAGCGATGCATTCCGCATTTCTCTACCATGCGATTAAAGCAGGTTTGGATATGGGCATTGTCAATGCGGGACAACTTGAAGTGTATGAAGATATTCCAATAGACTTACTTGAAAAAATTGAGGATGTGTTGCTTAATCGTACAGATGAGGCGACTGAAATTTTGGTGGAATATGCCGAAACTGTCAAAAACAGTGGCAAGAAAAAAGAAAAGAACCTTCAATGGCGTGAATGGTCTGTTGAAAAAAGATTAGAACATGCCCTTGTAAAAGGGATCACCGACTTTATAGATGAAGACACGGAAGAAGTGAGAGTCAAGCTAGGTCGCCCTATACATGTGATTGAGGGTCCCTTGATGGACGGCATGAATGTGGTCGGAGATTTATTTGGTGAAGGCAAGATGTTTCTTCCTCAAGTCGTCAAGTCGGCTAGGGTGATGAAGAAAGCAGTTGCTTATCTTGATCCTTTTATGGAAGAAGAAAAAAAAGGCGATGCCGATGCTGTAGAAGATGCCGGAGTAGTTTTGATGGCCACCGTTAAGGGCGATGTGCATGATATTGGTAAAAATATTGTGGGTGTAGTCTTGGGTTGTAATAATTACAAGGTCATAGATTTGGGAGTGATGGTTTCCTGTGAAAAGATTTTAGAGGCGGCTATTGAAAACAATGTGGATGTTATTGGTTTGAGTGGTCTGATCACGCCATCACTAGAAGAAATGATCCATGTGGCTTCAGAAATGGAGCGTAAGGGAATAAAACTTCCCCTATTGATTGGCGGGGCGACCACTTCCAAATTACATACTTCAGTAAAAATTTCTCCGGCTTTTTCAGGAGACATTGTTCATGTGGTGGATGCTTCACGAAGTGTGACGGTGGTCTCTAAATTGTTGAGTGAAGACGCTAAAGCTTCTTATGTGGCGGATATCAAAACAGAATACGAAGAAATGAGAAAAGGTTTTCTTAATAGTAAAACCAAACATAAAATTTCTCCTTATGCAGAAGCTCAATCCAAAGGTATTTCTTTAGAAGCGGCTCCAGTGGTAGCGCCTCGTTTTACGGGCGTTAAAGTGTTGGATGATGTGGACCTTACAGAATTAAGAGCTATTATTGATTGGACACCGTTCTTCCAAACATGGGAACTCAAAGGGCGTTATCCCGACATTCTCACAAATGATACCGTGGGTGAACAAGCCCAGTCGTTGTATGATGATGCTCAAAAAATGTTGGATGACATCATTGCAGGAGGACTGTTAAAGGCTAAAGCTTGTTTTGGTTTCTGGCCCGCTAATTCTATAGGGAATGATGTGGAAATTTACACAGATAATTCTCGTACAGATGTTCTAACAACCTTAAATTTCCTGCGTCAACAATCTCAGAGGGATGAAACACGAGCTTATCATTGCTTGGCTGATTTCATAGCTGCTAAAGGCAAAGAAGATTATATAGCAATGTTTGGTGTCACCACAGGTGAAGGTCTTGATAAGATGGTGGCTCGTTACGAAGCGGATCATGATGACTATTCTTCTATCATGGCGAAGGCCATGGCCGATCGTTTGGCGGAAGCGTTAGCTGAATGGTTGCATCAAAAAATACGTACGGAGTATTGGGCCTATGCTCCTGAAGAAAAGCTTGGTGTTGAAGAATTAGTTAAAGAAAGCTATCAAGGCATTCGCCCTGCTCCAGGTTATCCCGCTTGCCCCGATCACAGTGAAAAGCGGAAACTTTTTGAACTGTTAAATCTTGAAGAAAATATTGACCTGCACCTTACGGAGAGTTTTGCCATGAATCCAGGTGCGGCAGTCAGTGGATATTACTTTTCTCACCCCCAATCCCGTTATTTTGGCATAGGGAAAGTTGGCAAAGACCAAATTGAGGATTATGCTAAGCGTAAGGGTGTTTCCGTTGAAGGCGTAGAAAAAATGCTTTTCAATCATCTGGGATACGCCAATTAACAATTGTCTTTATTAATTGAATTGTAGGGTGTACCGATGTGTGCACATCTACATAGATACGAAAATATGACGATAAATGATAAAAAACACCATGTGATTGCCCAAATTAAGATATGTTTTATATACGCATTGCCGATAATTTACTGATAGCAATATAATATAGGCATATTGAATATGAAAGGAAATAAGGATTAAGTTTATGAACGTATTGTTTATCAAACCCAATAACCTAGCCGACCATATTCAACCCAGTCTCGGACTTGCCATTCTTGCGAATCTTATTCGTGACAAACACGACGTAGAATTTGTGGATTGTATTAAAGAAAACATTCCACCTGAAAATTTTGCCGAAAATGTGATCAAAGGCAAGCGTGATAATGTGGATATGATTTGTATTCAGGTTTACACCTTTGATTTGAGAAATGTGAAAGCCATTTTGAAATCTATCAAGGAATACGATCCCAAATTGCTTACCGTCGTAGGTGGTGCTCATATCACAACAGCGCCTGAAGAGGCGATGAAAGATTTTGGCGATATGGTGGATTATGCTTTTGCAGGTGAAGGCGAGTTAGGTTTCCCTAAATTTGTAGATGCGGTGGCGAATGGCAATGTGGAAGAAGTTGCAGGGGAATGCCCTGGTTTGATGTATTACAAGGAAGATGGCACACTTTCCAAAACAGAAACCAAATTGGTGCCTATGGAAGAATTGGACAATGTGGGAAAGATTGCTTGGGATATTATCAATCCCCAAACTTATCCCGAAGCGCAACACGGTGCTTTTTTTGAACAATTTCCTATTGCGCCAATCATCACCACTCGAGGTTGTCCTTACAAATGTACTTTTTGTTCTGCCCCTCAAATGTCAGGCAGTGCACTCAGGCATTACAGCGTGGATTACATTTTGAAAGAAATCAAAATGCTCTACGATGATTATGGTATCCGAGAAATTCATATTGTAGATGATAACTTTACGATGGACCTTCCTTATGCCAAGGCTGTGTTGCAGGGAATAATCGATATGAATCTTGGTATTTCTTTGGCGATGCCCAATGGTGTGCGCATGGATTGGCTGGATGATGAAATTCTTGTGTTGATGAAAAAAGCCGGTATGTATATGGTGACAGTGGCCATTGAAAATGGCAATGATCGCGTTCTTAAGTTGATGCGTAAAGGGACTACGGTAGCTAAGATTCGTCGTTGCGTTGAAAAAATCAAGGATCATGGTTTTGATGTCGCAGCGTTCTTTATTTTGGGCTACCCCTCAGAAAGTTATGAAGAGATGGAGAACACCATCAAGTTCTCGTTGGAGTTGGATCTACAAAGAGCCAACTATTTCACTTACCTTCCTCTTCCAGGGACTCAAAGTTACAATGAGTTGGTGTCTTCAGGGGAGTTGGAAAATATCGACTGGGATAATTTTTATTTTATGGCGGGGGCTTATGTGCCCAAGCATATGTCGCGTGAAAGATTATTGAAGACCAAGAAAAAAGCTTTCTCACGTTTTTATTTAAGACCTCGTATCTTTTTTTATAATTTGATGCGTGTTAAAAACCCTCGACATTTTAAATTCTTATTCAAACGTTTTTGCCATTGGATGTTGATGAATCCAGAAAAAGAAGCTGCCGCTTAAGGCAGTAAATGGCATGAAACTTTCTCTTTGGGGGGTTCGAGGTTCTATTGCCAGTCCAGGCTCACAAACGGTCAAGTATGGAGGAAATACCACTTGTCTTTTTGTTGAAACCGGTGATCGCAGAATTATTATAGATGCCGGCACAGGTATTCGTTCTTTGGGCAAGGCATTAGCAGAAGAGAAAAAACCACTAAATATTGATCTATTTATCACGCATTCACATTCGGACCACATTCAAGGCTTTCCCTTTTTTGCACCTCTTTATGATCCCAATAACACCATTAATGTTTATGGCAAATTACATTATGAGTTGACGGTTGAACAGGTGATGGCTACGCAGATGGAGTATTCTTATTTTCCTCTGCCTATAGGCGAATTGCCTTCAAAACCTCAATTTCATGATATGGAAGCGCAAATAATGGAATTTGAAGAAACTACAGTTCGTTCCCAAATGATGAACCATCCAGTGATGATGCAGAGTTATCGTATAGAATATAAGGGAAAAAGTGTGGTTTTTTCAGGAGATATGGAACCTTTTTATGATTTGATGGGTTCTCCCGACTCAATTGACATGGCTGTGGAGCGCAATAAAGTTATTATTGATTTTTTTCATGGGGCGGATGTTTTGGTGATCGATTGCTCCTACACAGATGAAGAATATGACAGTCGGAGGGGCTGGGGGCACAATTCTGTATCGCAGGCCGTGTGGTTTGGGGGAGAATCTAAGGTAAAACACCTCGTTTTGACACATCATGAACCCACAAGGACAGACGATGAGGTAGAATACCTGCTGGAACAAGCCGAGAAGGTGAGAGAAACATACGGTTTTGAGTTTGAATCACTTTCAATGGCATATGAAGGTCAAGTATTTGAATTATGAAATATATCGTTTGTCTTACAATTGCTTTTTTAGCATCCTGTTCATCACTTCCTAGAGAGAAATCTCCTGGTCAAAATTTTTTGAGTCCAACGCGTTGGACTCGAGAACTCAAATTAAAACAACATGTGAGTTCACGTAGTGAAAGATATGTGGGGAGCCAGGGAAGTGGAATGTACGTGGTGATTGAGCCAGGTGTTGCTCAGGCCCGTGTGGGTAGACGTGTTATTTCTTTGGGGAGTGAGCCGCGTTTATGGCAAGGCGCTATTTATTTACCTAAAAGTGCTGTCGCAATAATCAAAAGAAATTTGGGAACAATAAAAAAGGCTCCTATTACAACACAACACCTTGAATGGAATCCTCCAACTAAAGATCGTGTTTGGAATTATATTGTGGTGCATCATAGTGATACCTCCACAGGTTCAGCGGCAGTGTTTCATAAACACCATGTGGAAGTGAATGGTTGGGATGAGTTGGGTTACCATTTTGTGATAGGCAATGGATCAGATTCGGGTTTGGGACAGGTTGAAATCGGTCCGCGTTGGACGAAGCAAAAACATGGGGCTCATGCCAAAACACCCGATAATAAGTACAACGATCAAGGAATTGGGATCTGTCTGGTGGGCGACTTCTGTGATGGTGAAGTACCCAGTGAAACTCAAATGAATGCCTTGATCTCTTTGGTGCGTTATATGCAGAAGCGTTATAACATTCCCAAAAAACATGTGTTACGGCATGGAGATGTCAAACCAACGAATTGTCCAGGGGAATATTTTCCTTGGCATGAGTTCAAATCAAAAATACTCCCATGAAACATATTATAGTCTTAGGATTTTTGATTGTTCTGTTAGCGTGTGAAGAAAAAATAATTACAGAAAATACGATAGAAACACTAAAAGTTAAGGTAAATACCTACCGCGATGGGATTCGTGTTTATACGGAAGGAAACAAATTTTTAGGCCTAAGTCCGGTAACGTTGTCGTTACCCTTAAGGATTGTGCATGATATGAACACCAAAATAAAACGCTATTTTGTGAATGGGCAAGAAGTGCATGCCGGTGAAAAATGGCCCCTGAAATTAAAGGTGTATCAAGAAGGGTTTCCTGAACCGTTTACACTTTCTGTTCCTTTTGAACCAGGTCAGTGGCAACAAGAAGTGACAGTAGAAAAGAAAAAACAATGAAGCAATTTTGTATGGCGTTGTTACTGTTCACCTTAACTTCCTGTGTGCAGAGATCCATACAAATAGATAGTATGCCCCGAGTGGCTCTTGTGGTGTTGGATGAAGTGAAAATGGGTTACACCCCATTGACCATTCCTTTTTCACATTATGGAGTGAGAGAAATTCGTTTGGAGAAGCCGGGCTTTGCGAAGTTGAATGTTGTCAAAAATATTAAAAAACCTTGGTATGAGACTCCGATTCTAGCATTTTTTGTTGATGTGCTGTGGCCTTTTGTTATTGAAGATGTTCACCCCTTTCAATTTACATTAGAATCCTTGAGTGAGGAAAAAGAGAAAGGTCTACTAGATAGGGCGGATGAAGCTCGATCAGTACTTAAAGGAAATACAGGTTCATGAAATATAAATATGTGGGTTGGGTGTTGTTATGGCTATGGGGTTCGGTTTATCACGTAATTTCAGAAGAAATCAATGTGGTGGCCTATGTTAACAATACAGTTTTGACTCAAAATGATCTGAACAAGGCCTTAAAACAAGGTCGCTGGGGGCAAGTGAATAGAGAATTAGAGAAAAAATTACAAGGTAACGAATTGATAATACGTCGAAAGAATCTTAGGAGAAAAGTTCTTGAAGATATGGTGACAGATAGATTGATCAATGATGAGGCCAAGGTCTTAATTCCTGTCATACCCAAATCCATGATAGACGACGAAATAACCAATCGTGTGAAATATTTTAGTTTGGAAACCAAAGAGCAATTACGTCAGTATTTGAAACTTCAAAGGATTACTTGGAAAAAATTTATAGAAGAGTTGGAAGAAAGTATTCGTATTGGTCAGTATAAACGGATGAAGGTCAGAGCACACATTCGAGTATCGCCCAAACAAATCCATACCTTTTATGAGCAGCATAAAAATGATGAAAAAGTTCAAACGCGTATCTCAGAAATAGGGGAAGAAATTGCCATTGTCTTAAGGGTGCAAGAAATGGTGAGTGTACGCCATCTTTATATCATGCCTATTTTGGACGGAAAGAAAATGAAACCGGAAGAGTTGGAGGCGCTTATAATTGAAGCTAGGAATTTGAGCAATTCTTTTGAGAGTGTAAAAAATAAAAGTAACGAAGAAATAGATAGATGGCTAAGTGAAGCCGCTAAAGAACACGACAAGTTGATGGTGGTTTCTACGGTATCAGATATTGAGCGACATGGCTATCTGCCAGATGAACTACAAACATTCGCTTTCGATGAAAATAATAAAGGCAAGTGGAGCTTTGCGGTGAAAACTAAAGTGCCGACGAATAACAGGAATTATTCTTCCGAACGTTGGGATAGATTGTGCGTGATCGAGTTGAAGAAAAGTTATATTAAGCCTTTCGAGCAGGTACAACGGGATATTGAGCGTTATTTGGAAGATGCTTCTTTTGCACGGGAAATGAAAATTTTAAGGGAGCAACTTTGGAAAAAGGGGGGGGTTAAAATAATGCTCCCTGAATCTAAATAATTTATATTAATTTAAGGGAGTGCGTTATGAAAAAAAATATTTTTTCATTTGTGTTTGTTATGCTGTTGACGTCGTCTGTTTTTGGGAAAGATGCCATTGAGAAATCTCTGGTTGATCAGATTCCAGCAGATAAAACGGTGATTTATGTAGAGCTAGACCTTAATCGTTTGTTGAATGCCACGGCAAAATCTCTTGAGATGATTTATGGAATATCAGGTAAAAGTATTGCTGATAATGTTGTTAAAATAAAAAAAATAGTGCAACAAGGTTTAGCTGAAGATGGACAATTCAAGCCCAAAATATTTGATGAATTAGACAAGTTAAAAATTTATTTTGTCGGTTTGCGCTCAGATAAAGACAGTAAGGATATTGAGGATTTGATAGAGCCTTTTTTGGTGCTTGAGACATCTTCAACTGTGGTCGCTGAAAATTTCTCTTATAAAATTTTGAGTTTACTTGTTCGTCATGGGGAGTCTGTAAAAGAAGAATCCGTAGGAAGCGCAAAGTATTATATTAATGGGGCAGGCAGAGATGGTGGCTTTGGACACGTAGGAAAGTATTTTTTAGCAGGAACCAATAATCTTCCGCGTATGTTGATGGCATTAGACAAGGGGTCTAAAGATAGCTTTTCAGCTTCCACCGTGTATCAGTCGCATAAGAAAAGGCATCCTAATACCTATTTTTATGCGTACACACATATGCAGCCTTTTATAAATTTAGCAAAAAAAATTGGTATTGATACTAATGAAGTTGATGTGTTCATGCGTGTGAGTTCATTTGACAAAATAAAGTACCTTGAATTAAATTTTTCTACTGAGGTCAAAGATGAAGCGATTGTGTCATCGTCTTACTTTTCATTTCACTATGACACACCTTTGTCAACGGTGATGAAACTTATTTTAAACGGCGGCGCTCCTTTATCTTATAAGGGAGATGTTAAAGGTTTGTCATTGATGTTTCGTATGGGCGTGTCTGAAGTGTTTGATGAATTTATATCTGAATTTATGAAAAACAAATCTGCGGAAGAAGCCACTCTTTTTTGGAATAAGATGAATCAAATGAAAAAAGAATTTGGTGTGGATTTTTTGGATGTGAGCCGTGTTTTTTCAGGTGATTTTTATCTTTTTATGGATGTGATCAAGAAAGATTATGTTGAAGCAACCTATGATTTTGATGAGAGAAAAATGAAACAATTGATCAAGAACGGGTTACGCCCCGAGTTTGAATGTTTGGCGGGTTTGAAGGATGTCAAAAAAGCCAAGCAGTTACTCAGCGATTTTTATAATTCGCCAACAGTCAACGCGGATGCCATACGTTTTGCGAAAAAGAAATATAAAGAGAATGATATTTATGTTGTGAGCGTTAAAGGTGATGCGGGAGAAGGAGAGATCGATGGTTTACAAAATTTTGCCATTGCCATTGTGGGTCAACATATCAAGATAGGCTCTTGGAAATCGCTCACTTCATTTATAGATAATTACGACAAACAAGGGGACAGAGCTGTTGATGCGTGGGTTCAACAGCACGAGAAGGCCACCTGGATCACAAAAATAGGAGAAGGTTTCAACGAAAGATTCAGCGACATGGCACGATCATCTGATGAGATAGAACAGGTGGCTGATCAGCTTCAAAAAGAGGTTGCAATGGTTTTTTTTCCTTTCACTAATGATCAATTAAGAACAGATTTTCAAGGATCAATGTATGGTTTGATAAAGGCTTTTTTGGGGCTCGTCAAACAGCCCGTGACGACAAGTCTTGAGGGTATCGCTGAACAAAAAGAAGGCTATTACAAAGTAAAAATCACCTCAACCCTCAAAAAACCTCAACCTAAAAAAACCAAATAAATCAAGATTAAAGACAAAGAGTAGTAGGACCATTTATTTTTTGAATTCCTCTTATTCACCCACTCTATCCCTCGCTTTCAATGCCAGTGTACAAAAATCTATATAACTCATGGCACCTAGAGGTCCATTGGAAATTCAAAAAATAAATGGTCCTACTACCCAAAAACGCCGATTTCTATATTTTTACTTTTTTCCATTATAATTACTTTAACTTTCCTCACCTTGTGGTCGAAATAAGTTAAAGAGAGAGCAGACGATGATACCAGCTATTAATTACGCCATGTCGGCTTTGCAGGCATCTGGACAACGATTTACAGTTCATGCCAATAATGTGGCGAATGTGAACACCCCCGGTTTCAAGTCTTCCAGGGCTCTGCAATCCACCCTTCCCGGTGGAGGAACCCACATTTCCAGCACACAACGTGATTTTAGTCAAGGAGCCTTAGAGTTGACCGGTAGGCCAACAGATTTTGCGGTGGATGGTCCGGGATTTATTCCCTTAGAAGGCAACACGTTCACGCGGAATGGAGCCTTCAGTTACGATGCGAATGGAGATTTGGTCACAGCAGATGGACTCCTCGTTGAGATGGACGAGGTGATGGAATTTCCTAACCCTGATGGTCTTATTGATGTGGGGGGGAGTCAGTTCGCATTGAGTGAGTTTTCTGGAGAAACTTTCCCCAGTTCTTCATCGTTGATTTCAGGGGCGTTGGAAAATTCTAATGTTGATATTGCGAAAGAAACTGTTGGTCAAATCCTCGCTCAACGCAACTTTGAATTTAATTTGGTGACAATCAAAACAGCCGACGAAATGATGGGCACCCTGTTGGATTTGTTTGCTTAATCATAAAATCGATTGTCAATGAGTTTGTGACATTTACCACAGGTACGATTTATACGGGTAGTTGTGAAAATTCGATTGCACATTAGGCAACGCTGCTTTTTTCTTTCTAAATTTTTTTGCCGAATTTCAGGAGTTATTTCTTCGAAGCTGATCATGTTTTCTTCCTTTGTCTGAAAATAAGTCTTTATGGATAATAATTTAGTACATGGCAAAGAGATCAGGATTTGAGCGAATGATGTTGATAATAAGGGCTACCAATAAGCTCAAAATAACTGTTCTGATAAATAGTTTGGGGAAGACGGCTTGTTCCATATCTTGTCCTTTCTGCTTTATCGTTGATAAATATCGCACCTCTTATGCCAAAATCTCGAATCACATCAAAAAAATCGTAACACTTTTTGTATCAAGGGGTTATGATAACATGGCATTACTAGATGCAACTTTTACAGTGAGTAAACGTTTACTCAAGAGGTCAGGAGCTACTCAATTCTCAATTAAGAGGTAAAATTAGGTCATTATGTTACACAGAGAAAAAATAGAAGAAAGAGAGCATCAGCTTTATGCGCCTTATGCGGTGTATTCGGATCAAAGTGAGGGGCGGCAACACCCCAGTCAGCCCGACTTATGGAGAAGCTGTTTTCAGCAAGACAGAGACCGTATTATTCATTCTTCGGCGTTTCGTCGACTTGAATATAAAACACAGGTTTTTGTGAACCATGAAGGGGATTATTATCGTACCCGCTTGACTCATACTTTAGAAACCGCTCAAATCGGTCGCACCGTTGCTCGTGCCTTAGGCCTCAATGAAGATCTTGTTGAAGCCGCAGCTCTGGCCCATGATTTGGGGCATACCCCTTTTGGTCATGCAGGGCAGGATGCCATGAATGACTTGATGAAAGATTATGGAGGGTTTGAACATAACCTACAATCAATGCGTATTGTGGATCATCTTGAAATTCATAATCCCCAATTCTCTGGATTAAATCTTTCAGTAGAAACCCGCGAGGCTATCGCCAAACATTCTCCCCATGCCATCAATGATTTGCCTGAAGGATGGTGTTCTTTAGAGGGGCAGTTGGTGGATATTGTAGATAGTGTGGCTTACCTTGCTGCGGATTTGGATGATGGTCTGCAGAGTGGTATTTTGACATTGAAACAACTCAATGAGTTGGAATTGGTACAACAGGCGGTGGACAAAATAAAATCCCGTGGCAAATCAACAGATTTCAGTCAAACACGGCATCCCTTGATTAGCCAGATCATTTCTATTTTGGTAGAAGATTTGATCACCCATTCCTATCACATTGTTAAAGAATCTAAAGTAAACAGTTTGGAGGAGGTGAGAGCGCACAAAGACAAGCTTATTTCTTTTTCAAAGGATGTGGCTAGAATAAAAGGGAAAACTCATGTTTTTTTGAATGATAATTTCTATCAGCACCCTCGTGTTAAGAGAATGTCTTACAAAGCGTATTCATTTTTGAATCAACTCTTTAATATTTATATGAACGCCTCTAATATGTTGCCGATAGAACATCAAAAAAATTACGAAGCTTTTGGTGTACCCCGAACCATTTGCGATTATATTGCAGGAATGACAGATCGTTTTGCCATGACTGAACTTGCTCAATTAACCATACCGGCAAAATTCTAATGGATGTGATACACACCAGCCCTGAAGGTGTCAAATCTCAATATTCATTGACAGAATGTTTTGTTGTGGGGAGAGGGAGTAACTGCGACATTCCACTCAATGATGAGCGCGCATCACGTCAGCATTTTAAAATAATCTCTTCTGATACAGGTTTCACAATCATTGATTTATCTTCTAATGGCACGAGGATCAATGGACGCCCTGTGAAAGAGGCAAATCTTGTGGTTGGCGATGTGATAGAAGTGGGATCAGGGCAATATTTTGATGTAGTGGAAAGCGTTGCAACAGATAAAAGAGCACATGATACTGGTTACGAAACCCTCAGTTTGGATTCTCCCTCTGCACGACCCAAGTTGTCTTTGGAGGATTTTGAAAAACATATGGATTCTAATATGGCTTTTTTACAAGCTTTGCAGTTGTGTCAAAAACCCAAAGATTTTCTTCATGCTACGGGAACTTATCTAGACACTCAAATGTCGATTGATCGTCTAGTACTGTGTTTTGTGGAGGCCGATACATTTGAGAGGTATGACAGAGAAGGTAGTAATATCCTCAAACGTTGGTCTCAGTTGCCCTTGAGCACCACCGTGTTGGAGCAATCTCGTGATCTCTGTCAGGCGGTGCTGGCCAGAAATGTTCATGGAGAATTGTCAGATAGTTTGAGTGCAGACATTGCCTCTATCTCCAGTGTTATTGCGGTTCCACTTTTTAGCTCGGCAATGGGAGATGGTGATGTGTGTATTGCCTTACTCTATGCTGACAGGATGGGAGATTCGCCTAGCTTTGAGATCAACGATTTGAAATTGATGACACAAGCAGCTTTATCCTTAGGAAGGGCTTTAGAGGCATGGTTGTTGCATCGTCAATTGACCAAAGAAAAAAAATCAGGTGAGCTTTTAGGTTCTTCTCCAGCAGTGACAAAACTCCGAGAAATGATTTCCCGTGCTGCGGCAACCGAGTCGCCCATTATGATCACAGGACCTTCAGGTGCGGGTAAGCGTTTTATTGCAGGTCTCATTAAAGAAGAATCACCCCGCCGTCATCAACCCTTTGTGAGGGTGGATTGTTCTAGTTTGACCGAAAGTTTAGCTGCCAGTGAACTGTTTGGTCATAAAAAAGGGGCTTTCACCGGAGCCGATAACGATAGGAAAGGTTGTTTTGAAAGAGCTCAGGGAGGAACTATTTTATTGGATCATGTGGATGAGTTGGATCTAGAAGTTCAAGCATTACTTCTAAGAACTTTAGAGTCAAAATCAATACGTCCACTGGGGGGGACAGAAGAAATTTCTGTGAATGTGCGTTTGTTGAGCACAGCTTCCGACAAATTTGAGAAAAAAGTTTCAGAGGGCAGTTTGCGCCAAGATCTGCTATTTAGATTGAATGTGATCCACTGCAAGATTCCCGGATTAAAGCGAAGAAAAGAAGACGTGCCCGAATTAGCAGCATTTTTTTTAGAAGAAATGTCCCATGCCAGCGGTCGTCCTTTGATGAAATGGGAAAAAGGTTTTATGGAAACCTTCAGCAATCAAGAATGGTCGGGTAATGTGAGGGAACTCAAGAATACCTTAGAGCGATTAATGATCATGAGCTCTGATGCAACTTTGAGAATTAAAGATTTGAACAAAAGTGATGAAAAATCGAGTATGCTATTAGAAGATGCGATACACGAACATATTCGTCGAGTGTTGGTATTAACAAAAGGAAATAAATCTCAAGCAGCTGAAATGTTGGGCATTGACCGTTCAACCCTCTATGCCCGCTTGAAACAGATGGACAAATCATGACATCCCGAGTAATAAGAATACTATTCTTTTCCATATGTGTTTTGTTGGGTGTGTATGTGTCCCATTCACCTAATGCAGGCTTTGATCAATTGTTTTATGGTTTCTTTATTGCGGCGGGAGTGGCTTTGTCTGCCATAGGTTTGGAAATTATTTTAAGTCGTCGTATTTCAGGTTTGGTTCCTTCGTTTCTTTTGGGTTTGTTTTTGGCAGGTGTGACGAGTTGGGGGATACAAAATTTGTTACATTTGATACCTGGTTATTCGTTATGGGCTGACAATGGTGAGAATACCAAAACTTTATTAGCCATTCAAATTGCCATTATGATTGTATGTTCTTATATATGGATATCTATTGTGGTGAAATCAAGAGATACTTTTAAACTGTCTATCCCTTACGTAGAATTCAAACGTCAAGGTAGGGGATTGAGGGCTTTAGTATTAGATAGTTCTTGTTTGATTGATGGGCGTATTGTGGATTTGGCCAATACCCATTTATTAGATCGTCCTGTGATTGTGCCTCGCTTTATTTTGTTAGAGATGCAAAATTTGGCGGATAATTCCGACAAAATGATTCGCCAAAGAGGGCGCCGGGGTTTAGACAAGACCAAAGAATTAAGGAGCCATATAGATGTGAGGGTGGATGAATCTATTTTTGCGAATGCCATGGAAGTGGATCAACGTTTACTTCAACTCACACGTCAGTTGGATGCGGTGTTGATGACCACCGATTACAATCTGGCTCAGGTAGCCAGTTTGGAAGATATCGATTGTATTAATATGAATGAAGTCGCCCAAGCCTTCAAATCGGTGTACCTACCGGGAGATACGGTTGATATTCAGATTATGAAAACAGGAGAAGAAGATGCTCAAGGAGTGGGTTACCTTGAAGATGGTACCATGGTGGTGGTGGATCGTGGTCGTGATAAGGTTGGTCAAACCGTGTCTGTTAAAGTCACCTCCAACCTGCAAACTTCTGTAGGCCGTATGATTTTTGCGCGTTGTGAAGTTTAAGGGCATTGCTCTTGTCCCAGCGGCCGGAGTGGGCCAGCGCATGGGAGCAGACATTCATAAAGCTTTTATTGAATTAGACGACAAACCTCTTTTATGGCACTGTTTGGATCAATTGTCAAATGTGCCAGAGATCTCAAATATTGTTATAGCCTTACATCAAGATGATTTTAATTTTTGGGAAAATCACATAGATTTACAAGAAGGCAGAAAAGTATGGAAGCCCATCACAGCTGTCGTGGGTGGAGCAACAAGAACCCACAGTGTGTATGAAGCCTTCAAAAAAGCCAAAGAAATAAATCCCAACGAATTTTACGCCTGTGTGCATGATGCGGCTCGTCCTTATACCGGATCAGAGACCATCCGCTCTGTATTAAAAGCTGCGGAAACAACATCGGTTGCAGGTCTGGCATTGGAGGTGGTTGATACCATCAAACGCCAACATGAAGATGGCCGCTTGGAAACTTTGGAAAGGCATAAACTTAAGGCTATCCAAACGCCCCAAGTCATACTGTCATCATTGTTTGAAGAAGGTTATCAAAAATGGTTTGATGAAAGTTGTCCACAACTCACAGATGATTTTCAGATTGTTGAAAGTATTGGTGTCCAAGTGACACTTCTTGCAGGTGATGCGAGAAACAAAAAAATTACTTATTATTCTGATATTTAATCAAATTTTTCACATTTATTTGTCGAAATGCTAATTAATAGAGTTCTAATTCAGAATGTTTTATGAAGTGAGGAAAGTTTGATGAAAAAATATTGGCTAGTAGGATTGCTTGGAGGAATGGCTCTTGCCTTCCCAGGTTTTGGTGGCGAAGTTAAAACCGATGACGCTTTAGATGTGGATATTACTTTGGGTGGTCAGGTCAGAGCGCGTTACGATTACCGAGATAATTTAACATACGGTCAAGGAGCCGTTCATGCTTCAGATGATGCCAGCATATTGAGGACGCGTTTTAATTTGAATGTTAAAGCGTCAGACGGTATTTCAGCATTTGTTGAATTTCAAGACAGTCATACAGATGGAGCCGCGACAACTCCCACAGCAACGGGATCTTCGGGTTCCACAGGGGATGCGGGGCTTGTAATGAATCAGGCTTATTTGGCGATAGAGGATCTTTTTGATTTACCTGTGGATTTGTTGGCAGGAAGAATGAATCTTCATTATGGAGATGGTCGAGTGATCAATGATTTGCAATGGTCTAATTCTCCTCGGCATTTTGATGGTGCTCGGTTAAGATATAGTTCTGAGGATGACAACCTTTGGATAGACGCTGCTTGGTTGCAACTTCAAAACAGGGACTCCAATGCCGCCGTATCAGCTCTTCCAGCAGCTCCTGCTAATCCAGATGATGATTATGATGTCTACGTATTGTATGGCCATACAGAATTTGAAAATTCAAAAATTGAAGTCTATAACGTTTGGGAGCATGATGGTTTGGCCGACAGAGGCGGAGAAAAATTGGGAGCGGCGGTATTTCCCACAAACATACCTGGAGATTTAAATCGCCACACCACAGGTTTTTTGCTCAAATATCAATTGGATGATTTCAAAGCTAGTTTTGAATACATGCATCAGTGGGGCAATAGTGGCATAGATAGAATAGATGCAGATGCCTTAGCCTTTGTGTTGAACTACAACATCAGTGATCTACGTTTTGAGTACGAGTTGACTTCAGCTTCAGGGGATGGTGACCCTAATGATGGGGTTGATGGACGTTTCAAGTCCCCTTTCCATTTCAATCATAAATATCATGGTTATGCAGATGTAGTGGGCTTCACCAATATGACAAGTCATAAATTGCAGGTAGCTTCAGATCTTAATGAGAAAAATACGCTAACAGCAGCCTGGCATTTCTTTCAACGTAACGAGCACGATGATTCTTGGTACGGTGCTAATAGTGCGACTGTTTTGCATACAGGTAAGAATTTGGGCGGAGTTCCTGATTCACCCCATGATGGTATTTCAGGTTCACGTGATATAGGTCAGGAATTTGACATCAAACTTGACCATAAATATTCTAAAAATCTAAGTTTTGAACTAGGTTGGGCTCATTTTATGGGTGGGCATTTGTTGCATAGTTCTGATTCTACTCTAGGTGATCAGGATTATATTTATTTACAAACCATGTTTAAATTCTAAAGATTTTTCGTTGTTATCTTTGAATTGTTTTTTGTAGAGGCGGACCGATGTGTCCGCCTTTTTTACGTATTATCTTTTTGCGTTAATACATTCTTACGGTTAGGGTGGACACATCGGTCCGCCCCTATGTTTTTGGGGGTAGAATAGTGGCATAGAAGGAGCTAAAGATGTCAGAGCGTGAAAGCATGGATGTGGATGTGCTGATCGTGGGTGGAGGACCTGCGGGTTTGTGCTGTGCTATTCAGGTGATGAGAGATATCAACGCTCATAATGAAGCCATAAACAAGGGTGATAAAGAAGGTTCCACATTTGATGAGCCTATGGTGGTGCTGATAGAAAAAGGCAACTCTGTGGGAGCTCATGGTTTTTCAGGAGGTATTTTAGTTCCTAAAGTACTAGATAAATTTTTTCCTGATCGCAGCCAATGGAAATTTGATATGAAAACAGATGTCAAAGAAGACGTCTGGTCTTTTTTGACAGAAAGTAAAAGAATACCTCTACTCTCTCCACCAGGTCATTCCAACAAGGGTCATATGATTATTTCTTTGAGTCAGATGACAGCTTGGTTGGCCAGCGAAGCTGAAGCCCTAGGGGTGAATATTTTTCCTGATTTTGCAGGCGTGGAAATTTTGTATGGGGAAGATATGGGCGTGATAGGTGTGCGTACCGGCGACAAAGGCATTGATAAAAAAGGTAATAAAAAAGCTAATTTTGAACCTGGTATCGATCTACTTTCTAAGGTAACCGTGTTTGCCGAAGGCCCGCGCGGCACCTTAACCAAACAATTGATTAAAAGCAAAGGTTTAGATCAAGACTGCAGCCATATGGTTTATAGTACAGGTGTTAAAGAGTTGTGGGAACTACCCGAAGGGCGCAGTGTTCCCGGTACGGTTGAACACTCGATGGGTTTCCCTTTGGGCAAAGATGAATTTGGTGGCGGTTTTATGTACCACCTCAACAACAATCAGATGACAGTAGGTTTTGTGACCTCATTGGATTATCGGAACCCCCATACCGACCCCCATCTTAATTTACAAAAATTCAAAACGCATCCTCGTATCGCAACACTGTTGGAAGGGGGTAAACTGTTGGGTTACGGAGCCAAAGTCATTCCTGAAGGAGGTTGGGATAGCATTCCAGAGATCGCAGGTCATGGTTTTATGATCGTGGGGGATAGCGCAGGATTTCTTAATCTTCCTGCCCTCAAAGGCATTCATTTGGCAATGGAATCAGGTGTACTTGCGGCACATTCTTGCTTTGACGTGATGCTCAAAGAAGACGCTTCAGGGGATGCCTTGGCAGCTTATAAAAGTGCAATTGAAGAGGGTTTTATTGGCGAAGAGCTCAAACAATGTCGCCATTTTCGTCAGCATTTTGATGGAAATTTTTTCTCAGGCTTGATCACAGCGGGTATCGATATGATGAGCAAAGGAAAAATTGTTCTGGGTGCCCACACTCTCAAATCTGATCGCGATAATTTAGAAACGATAGCCACCTATTACGCCGGCCAACAAGTTCCGGAAGAAAACTTTGTTTTTGATGGCAAACTTACGTTTGATAAGGTCACAGATATCTTCCACAGCGGAACCCAGCATGAAGAAGATCAGCCCCCTCATTTGCTCGTGGGGAATCACTCTATTTGTGCGACAAAGTGTGTTGAAGAATTTGGTAATCCCTGTGTGAGATTTTGCCCTGCGGGAGTCTACGAAATGGAAGAAAATGGCGATGAGGGCGTAAAACTTAAGTTAAATGCCTCAAATTGTGTGCATTGCAAAACCTGTGATATTAAGGATCCCTATGAAAATATTAATTGGGTGCCACCTGAAGGGGGAGGAGGACCTTCTTATGGCAGGTTGTAGCTGTGAATATAATCGATATAATCCAATCTTTTATAGAATAAATAGAGGCCAAAATGTCGTCAAAAACTAAAGAAAAATTATCCACAGTTGTGATTCGTTTTGCGGGAGATTCCGGTGATGGAATGCAACTCACGGGAACGCAATTTTCTCACACCACCGCTTTATCGGGGAACGATCTGAGCACGCTTAACGATTTTCCTGCAGAGATCAGAGCGCCAACAGGCACACTGTACGGTGTGAGTGGTTTTCAACTTTGTTTTGGTGACAGTAAAGTTTTTACTCCAGGAGATTCGGTGGATGCCTTGGTGGCCATGAATGCGGCAGCGTTGAAAGTGAGTTTACCTCGCGTAAAAAAAGGAGGCATTGTTCTAGTTAATGAGGATGGCTTCACTGACGGAAATCTGAGTAAAGCAGGCTACAACTCTAATCCATTGGAGGATAACAGTTTAGAAGGCTATCGTTTGGTGTCGGCTCCTATCACAAAATTAACCATTGAAGCCTTAAAAGATCTAGGTATGAACCCTAAAGAAGCAGGACGTAGTAAAAATATGTTTGCCTTAGGTGTGATGTACTGGGTGTATAACCGAAGCCTAGAACCCACTTTGAATTTTATTAAAGAAAAATTTGCCAATAAAGAAACCGTACGTGAAGCCAACAGCCGTTTGGTGAAAGCGGGTTGGCATTATGCTGAAACAATTGATCTCTTTACTTCAAGTTATGAAATCGCTCCTGCCAAGATGAACCCTGGCACCTACCGCAGTGCCAGTGGCATTCAAACCATGACCTATGGTTTTTTGGCGGCCGTTGTCAAATCAGGTTTGCCAACGTTCTTTGGTTCTTATCCCATCACTCCCGCGTCGGACCTCCTTCATGAACTGGCACGTTTTAAAGAGTACGGTATCAAAACTTTTCAAGCTGAAGATGAGATTGCCGCCATGGGCGCTGTGATTGGTGCCGGTTATGCAGGTAACCTTTCTATATCTTGTACTTCTGGTCCAGGCTTGTGTTTGAAGGCTGAAGCCATGAACTTAGCCATGATGGCTGAAATTCCCATGGTGATTGTGAATGTGCAACGCGGTGGCCCCAGCACAGGTTTGCCTACGCGTACAGAGCAAAGTGATTTACTTCTTTCAATGTATGGTCGCAATGGTGAATCACCACTTCCCATTGTTTCGTTGTCACGGCCTGGAGATGGTTATGAAGTGGCCTATGAAGCTTGCCGCATTGCTATCAAATATAGAGTACCTGTTATCATATTGGCGGATGCTTCGGTGACAACAGGGACAGAGCCTTGGTTGATACCTGATCCTGATGCTCTCCCCGCGATTGATCCGGGTTTTGCGGATGCTAATATTGTTGATTTCAAACCCTACAAAAGAGACCCTGAAACCTTAGCTCGTCCTTGGGCGATTCCAGGCACTGAAGGTAATATGCACCGTGTTGGTGGCCTAGAAAAAGATGAAGAAACAGGCAATGTTTCCTACGATCCTCTTAACCATGAGAAAATGTGTGAGTTGCGTGCGGCAAAGGTCGAAGGCATTGCCAAGGATATCCCCGATTTGCAGGTTTACGGAGCTGCGGAAGGAGACGTGTTGGTTTTAGGTTGGGGAGGCACAGAAGGCGCTTTGTTAGGTGCTGTTGAAAGCTTGTTGGCTGAAGGCAAAAAAGTGGCCCATGCCCAATTGAGATATATCAATCCCTTCCCCTCTAATTTAGAAGAGGTGTTGGGGCGTTACACTACTGTATTAATCCCTGAATGGAATGCCGGACAACTGGCTATGCTGATTCGTAGCCGTTATTTAGTGCCCGCTGTGAGCTATTCTAAAATACAGGGGTTGCCATTTACCATTGCTGAAATCAAAGGCAAAATTATAGAATTGTTGGAGACCGCATCATGACAACTGAAACTGTTAAGTTAAGTTCTAAAGATTTCAAAAGCAACCAAGATGTGAGGTGGTGCCCTGGTTGTGGGGACTATTCTATTTTGGCCGTGATGCAGAGAGTTCTTCCTGAGTTTGATACGCCTAAAGAAAAATATGTATTTGTGTCAGGCATCGGTTGCTCCAGCCGTTTTCCCTATTATATGGAAACCTACGGCTTCCACACTATTCATGGCCGTGCACCGACCATTGCCACAGGAGTGAAATTAGCCAACCCCGAATTGGATGTGTGGATGATCACCGGTGACGGAGACAGTATGTCCATTGGCGGTAACCACTTTATCCATGCGGCCCGACGAAATGTGAATATCAATGCTGTTATCTTCAACAACCGTATTTATGGCTTAACAAAAGGGCAATATTCCCCCACATCCGACATAGGTACAAAAACCAAAAGCACCCCCATGGGTTCAGTGGATCACCCCTTTAACCCAGCGGCTTTGGCCATTGGTGCAGGTGTGACTTTTTATGCCAGAACTACAGATAAAGATACCAAGCATATGGCCGAGATGTTCCGCAGAGCCCATGCACATAAAGGGTTTTCAGTGGTGGAAGTGTTGCAAAACTGTCATGTGTTCAATGACGGTGTTCACAAAAAATACACTGATAAAAACTCACGTGATGACAACAGTATTCGTATCGAGCATGGCCAGCCTCTAATTTTTGGTAAAGATAAAGACAAAGCGATTTGTTTAAACGGTTTTTTACCTGAAGTGGTGAATGTGGCAGATGTTGAAGAAAGTGAATTGGTTCTTCACGATGAAAACGACCTGACCTGGGCCAATATCCTGTCTCGTTTTTCTTTTGATCTTGATATCCCCATGCCTCTAGGTGTTTTTCTGAGAAAAGAAAAAACGACATATGATGACGGGGTATCGGCTCAAGTAGAACTGGCCAAAGAGAAAAAAGGTCCCGTTGACCTTAAAGCTCTTCTCTATGCTGGGGATACTTGGATAGTCGATTAATTATGTACCTTGATCATGCCAGCACCACGGCGATTAGACCCTGCGCTTATGAAGCCATGCTCCCATGGATGCAGGGTCAGTGGGGCAACCCCTCTTCCATGCACGATCAGGGCCGTCAGGCCCGTCAGGCCTTGGAAGACGCCCGCGATGTAATTGCTGAAAAAATTAATTGTCGTGCTCGTGATATTGTGTTCACATCAGGGGCTACAGAAGCCAACAATTTAGCGCTCAAGGGTGTTGCCACAACATGGACAACTGCAAAAAATATGTTAATTTCCTCGATGGAACACCCCTCTATTATTGAAACAGCTGAATTTTTGGCATCAGATAAAATAGAAATCAGATCCATTGCGCCCAATGACGAAGGGATTGTGACAGCAGATTGTTTGGCAGCGTTGATTGATTCTTCTACGTCTTTCGCCGCTGTGATGAATGCTAACAATGAGATTGGTAATATCAATGACATCAAAGACATAGCGGCCTTGTGTCAGCAACATAAGATTCATTGCCACACAGATGCGGTGCAGGCCGTGGGTCATATTCCCGTTGATTTCACTGAGCTAGGCGTAGACAGCATGAGTATTAATGGTCACAAGATAGGTGGGCCGGCTGGTATAGGAGCCTTGGTTATGCAACGTCATGTGCGCTTGGGAACCTTGCAACGTGGGGGGGGGCAAGAGCTGGGTAAACGAGGGGGTACAGAAAATTTTATTGGTATTTTAGGGATGTCGGCGGCAATAGCGGAAGCCGTTGACGAGCTTGAAGTCCGACAAAAAAAATGGAAAGAGTTGCGAGATTTTTTAATTACTAAAATCAAAACTCTTCCGGAAGTGTTGTTCAACACTCATATAGAAAAATCACTTCCTCACATTCTTAATGTGTCATTCAAAAATATTGAAGGTGAATCTCTTATTATCCGTTTGGATATGGAAGGTATATGTTTGAGTTCGGGTTCGGCCTGCCATGCAGATCATCCTGAGCCCAGCCACGTGTTGAAGGCCATTGGACGTAGCGCAAAAGAAGCCGCCGCAGCTTTAAGATTCTCATTTGGCCCAGAAACTAGCCAAAATGAATTAGAAATTGCTTTTCAAAAGCTGGAAAATCTGATTCCTCAATTGCGTCACAAATCAGCCAAATAGCTGTTTTTTCGATATTTTAGTTGCAGTTTTTACAATTGGCAAATAGACTTTGATTATGAATGAAAATTTATCATTTTTTGGTGCCATTGCCGTGAGTATGGGTTTGGTGAGTGAAGAAGATCTTGCCAAGATCATTGTTCTTCAAGAAAAACTATCAATACAAGGCGAGAAGAAGCGCATTGGCGATCTTTTGTGTGAAGCAGGTCATCTCACGTCAACCGATGTTGATATTGTTTTGGCCATGCAGCAAACCTATGACATTGTTACAGAAGAAACTCGCTTTGGGGAATTAGCCGTGGTGAATGGTTTGCTGACACAGCAAGATATTGATGAGGCACTTAACAAACAAAAAGAAAGTGGAGGTGATAGAACCGTTGGTGACATTCTGGTAGACATGGGATTGATTTCTACTTTTCAGATGAATGCAATTTTGCAATCCCAAGAACGTTTAAGAGCGATCTTCGACGCGCAATCCGCTTAAAGTTTATAAATTTTCAAGCATTTCCACGTAAGCTCGTAAAGCATTTTCAGGGATCTGATGCGCCCCTTCAAATGGAATAAAAGTCACGTTTAATTCGCTATCTTCCATTATCGTTTTGAGAGTGTCAGCTAGATGGAAGGGTAGTATAGGGTCTTGCCGGCCATGACTTTGAACCACTTTCAAGCCCTTATGTTTGGCCAATAATCCTTTCCATTTATTTTTATTAAGCAAGGTTCCTGAAAACAAACACATGCCTGCGGGGGTTTCAGGCAAGTGCAATAAACTGTCCACACTCAACATAGCTCCTTGAGAAAACCCGCCGAGCACAAGGTTTTTGTAAGACAAATGGTATTCTTTCAACAGCGTATCGATCACATTAATAAATTGTTCGCGTGCTTCTTCCATGCCTTCTGGGCAACTGTCTTCAAGGTCACGAAACTCACCTGTCATCATCGCTCTATTCAAGGCCTCCATATCAATCATCCACCAGGCTCGGCTGCCTGGCATGCCTACTGCTTCTAAGCTTAATGGGGCTTCAGGGAACACAAAACGTACTTTATTTTGTAGAGAGGGATGACGTAACAAGTACTGTTGAGCTAAGGGAACAAGGTCGTCTCCTGGGGCGCCAAAACCGTGGCATAAGAAAGCGAGTAACTCAGGTTCATTACCGTTAAGTGCATCCACAATTTGGCAGTTGAGCCCCGCCACCTGTATTTTTGTCATCGTGATTTCCATAAAGAATAAATTAACCCAAATACAGAATAACTCACAGGTCTATAAGTTAAAAAAATATAAATACTAATAAATAGTGACCATTTGTCATAATCGCTAAAAAATAAGAAAAAATAAAGGTTAATTCAAAAATACATATAAATTTTATCTGTAATAGATAAACAACGTAATAAGGGTGAATTGTAAAATTACGATAAAAATACCATAAATTAAGTAAATATTTGCAAGTTATTAACATAATTGAGATATTGTTCTATTAAATGAACGATTTTTTTTGACAAATGGTATTTGACCTTAGCTTTTATGGTGATCTTGTTATTTGGTCGCCATGATTTTTTGCTTCCCCTCAAAAAAATCAAAAGACTACCTCAAAAAATAAACTTACCTTACTCTCATCCCCACTCTAAAAAATATCATTTCAACACCTTTACTTGTCTTAACATTTCAATCACAATACCGCTCCTAGGTGGCCAGTTAGCTCAGTTGGTAGAGCAAGGGACTGAAAATCCCTGTGTCCTTGGTTCGATTCCGAGACTGGCCACCATTTAAATATTTATTTTTAGATTCCAAACGGCGATTTCCTATAAGAAGTCGCCGTTTTTTTATACCCTCACCAAAAATCACACTCACCAATTCATACCGATTTTTACCAGTTAAAACCAAAACACTCTCAAACTTTGGACACAAAATGGTCACAAAATAATTAACTCTATTTTGAATGTCTGGAATTAGAATTGAAGTAAATAAGAAAGCAAGCGGTACAGAGGAAGGGTACGACCAACCCCTGCACCTGACTCAGCACAGCACCAGAGATGCCAAGCTAAGCTAGGTCTATTTTAACCACAACGGCATCAAGGAAGTGAGAACCTATGGAAAATGGGAAAGGCTCCCCTATGCCTGAATTTCAGAAGCCTTTGGAGATGGTTATTGATGATGTTAAATATACGATCAAGCCGTATCAAATCACTTTCAATATGATGAAAATTGTTATCACAGCAGAGATTGACGGGCAAAAAATGATAGATCGTATTGATTTGTATGTTTCAAACGCAAGAGAACAATTTAGTCAAAAATGTTCTTCAAAAATTGGAATAGATACAGCAAGCATTGAAGAGGATCTATACAAAATTATCTTGAAAATTGAGGAAATATATCAGTAATTAGTGAGTCTAACTAAAGAAGGATAAAATCGTATAGAATAGCCAATGATCGACCAAGTCAAATTAAAAAAGCAGGGCAGATTCTTGTAATCTCCCTGCACTTTGAACCAACAGAGCTTAACTCTGCCTTTTATGGTAGGGCCACTTTGCTCTGTTGGTTTGACTTTGGTCGGTCTAATTATCATCAATTTGGTCCTGCCACCATTAAGTGACAGGCCACTAAAAAGGAGGCTCGGCCATGTCAAAAATAATATCAATCCCAATACTGTTAATTTCCTTAACTAGCTGTACTGATCGGATTACAGATTTCACCTTGCTCACTACAAAGAATATTGACATTCAAGACATGTCAAAGTATGGAGTCGCAGAAGGAAAGCGGGTAAGTGGAATTGATACAAAGCACATTATAATTATCATTCCCACTGGAACACCAAGCGTAAAACAGGCCATTGACAATGCAATTGAAGAAAACGAAGGCTGCGTAGGTCTTACAGATGGCGTAATACACAGTGATTGGTTTTATATTCCGTATAGCTATAGAAAAAAGGAGTAATAATGCCTAATTGGATTTTATGGTTTATTGTTTTTGGAACTACTTTAGGATCACTATCACTGATTGCAGCGTTGATCATGGCTTTCACTGGGGCTGGATTATTCAGGTATGCGCTCAGGTGAAGCGGTGAACCTTCTTTGGACTGATATTGATTTAGAGGAAGGTGTTATTAAGATTCAGGCTAAAGATGACTGGCAACCAAAAAACAAGTGAGGGAGTTATTTATATTAATCCTGAGATGATGATTCTTTTGAAATCAAAACAATCGGTTTCAAATTCTATCTATGTATTTCCTAATGGGGTGGGTGATCGTTATGACAACAATTTGTATAGAAATTACAAAGCTGCTTTAAAGTGGATATAGTTAATATTGTGATTAATGTGTAAATGAGAAAAATAAGAATACCACTCATTTAACCACGCTATAAAATTTCATTTGTTTCAACTGCCTCAAATTAATGGGTTGAAATGGGAAAGTTTAAATAAATCATTAAAAAACCGCATTTTTGACAATTATTTACGTAAAATATTCTGAAATTACTTTGTTTCGAAACAGGGTTATTATTTTCTTTTCGTAAATTATAAGGTATTATGTAAATGAAGGTCACCGAAAATGAAGATGACAAGCCTGCCGAGCCGACATACTCGTTACAGACAATCAAACAAATGATAGCAATGGATTTATATGATATATCAGATAAAGCACTCGAAGATGCTCTAAGCGATTTTAACTTCGTTGAAGAGAAAATAAAAAAAATCATTATTGATGATTTAAATGTGAAAGAACATTTTTACAAAACAATGCCAGCAGAGAATGTACCGCCAAAGTACTCTAAATTTAGTAAGGACCTTTATCATGATGTGTATCGAATAACGTATAAAAACAAAGAAATATAGTAACTACTCAGGTCCCAAGTAATAAGTAAAAGTAGTTATGTGCCAATCAGTTTCACCCGATACGATATAAATGGAAGAGCTCCCCGACTTATCAAATCTCAGTCATCCAGAGAAAGACAGTGTCAT
>Ga0316192_10000098_pt1 | contig 56665 bp, 40 predicted proteins | sample MerIslwburrow_MG_FD_204931 | JGI IMG/M metagenome (GOLD analysis project Ga0316192, IMG submission 204931) | Coastal sediment microbial communities from Maine, United States - Merrow Island worm burrow | ecosystem: Environmental > Aquatic > Marine > Coastal > Sediment | place: USA: Maine...
ATTCATCTTTTTGCTCGTGACTTAAATCTGATAAATTTGGTAATTCTGACATCTCTTAGAAAATATCGACCTTTTTCGACATTAACTGATGAATTTTGTACGTTTACTAGAAACCTGAGTAGTTACACCTTATTCAAGCTCAATGTTTTTTCACGCAGCCTAAATTCATGTCTCTGAGACCTGTGATATATTGAAAAAGAAAATTAATGGAACAAAAATACAAATCAGTTATCCCAATGGATGAATACCATCACAAGAAATTTTACTATCAATTATATGTCAAAAAAGAAAAGGGAGAAATCCCTGTGGGAGAGTGCAGAACACACTCTTCGTTCAGAGGATGAAAAGTTCTCAGAGGAACAAATAAAATTGGGTCATAACACAATTTCAAACATTGTCAAAAAAGCAACAACAAATATTGGCCACGCATTACACTCATGGAATGACGGTTACTCAGATAGGCAAGGAAATAGGTCTTGCCCAACAAACAGTATCACAACACGTCCAATATGCGCTAAAAATTTTACGAAAAAAAGCAAAATCCGAAGGTCTCTTAGCGTTCATAGTACCTTGGAATTGGAACATGAATGTTTTTGCAAAGGTGATTGCTATGAATAAAGTTAGATTTATGATTGTTTTTATTCTATTATTGTCTATAACCGTTTTAGTGCTGTTTTTCTTAAACAATAACCTTGAACAAAAAGGGGATAAAATCATATCTATGGATGTCCCTCTTAAAAGAAGTATATATCCAAAAAATAAAGGGAAGAACGTTTCGCCTCTACAAATCCCCGAAATAGCTGATACAAATAATATTGAAAGTGATGATAAAAACAATGTTGTTTCTAAATATGTGGTTGAGACATTGGGAGATTTTTTCAAAAAAATAGGATCAAGCAGAATTGTTGAGATTAAGGGTAAGGGATTTGAATTTAGTCACAACCCTAGCATGAATGCCAGATATGTCACTGTTAAAAAGGATGGCTTTGAGTTTGAGGGAAAGGATTTGAAATCAAAACATGTTTATCGGGGTCATATTATGATCCCAAACGCAACACTGAGCCGACATGGGATAATGATAAGAGGTGTCAAAAATTTAGTTATTCGTGCAGAATCCCCCTACTTCAACTTCTTCAATCCTAACTGTCAAGAAAGCGTTATGACTTTTGTAGATTGTGAAAATGTTACGGTAGAAAATCTTAATATTGGGCACAGCATAAGTGCTAGTGGTTGTGAAGGAAACGTTATTGAACTCTATAACTGTAAAAAAATGACCATAAATAAATGCATTCTATTTGGCTGTGGAGTTATTGGTATTGTTGCCAGAAAAGTAACCGATTTCATGATTGTCAACTCTACCATAGAAGATTGTTCTGCTTACGTTATTAATTTAAAGGAATGTGAAAATGTTACATTTTCAAATTGTTTGATTCAAAAAAATAAAAAAAATGGTTATCTTTTACATTTGACAGGTTGCAAAAAAGTTTTATTTCATAGAGGAGAAATCAGTGAAAATAAAGCTAAAAACTTAATTTTAAATAAAGAATCTGAAGTGAAATTTTTTGATGTGTTCAATCAATATGATGTGGAAAATGATTTCAAATAACCCCATTGACTGTTTTCACACTGCAATAGAAAGCAATTCAATTCTTATCCCCTATAATCCCATAATTAAGAGATAGCAAAAAATACAACTGACATTTTGAATGCCGTTGTTATCAGCGTTTTATTTCAATCAGTGATAAAGATGACATACGTCGTCTTAAAATTACATTTATTAGATAAACATCATAAAATTTTAAATAATTGTCATACAAACGACAAGAAATGACGGAAATGTTGCCTTCACAAACAAAAGATTTAGTATTTACAAAAACAGATATAAATCTGGCTGCTTTTCTTTAAAATTTAAGTAATATGGGAATGTTAAATTAATATATTCATTTAATAGAATATTTTATTATTTTTTGAATAATTAACTTTTTAACCCTACGGTTTTTCAAAACCTTTGTCTGTATGGATGAATGATGAGCATAAAACAAAATCTTAGAGAAGGTCTTGTGGATTATCTTCCTCAAATAAGGAAGATTGTCAGCAAAATCGCCAGATACGAAGACATCGTAGATGATCTCTCTCAGGAAATATGTGTTCGTGTCATAGAAAAGGAGAAACTGTGGAAACAGGAAAACAAATTAAAATCATGGATAAATTCCATTACAAGAAATATGACAATCACTCATATTTCAAAGAAAAAACCTCAACAACAGGAATTGAAAGAAAATGCTTTTCTGACAATGGAAATGGAACAGGAAAATTTTTCAGAAGATCATATTCAATGGATTTTAAATCAATTCAAAACATTGACAGAAAAACAGCAACAAGTTCTGAAAATGAAATATTATCAAAATATGAAAGTGACCGAAATTGCAAGAAAACTCAACATTTCTCATCCAACAGTTTCAGAGCATCTCAATTCGGCCTTGAAGACACTTCGAAAACGGGCAAAAGCAGAAGGTTTACTGACTTTCTTGATTCCTTGGAAATGGGATTTAAGGATTGTCTCACAGGTGGTTGTCATGAGTAAGATTAAAATAATAGCTGTCTTTATAGTAGTTTTAGGAATAGTCACTTTTTTGGTGTCAGTAACTAATGGTTCAATTACCAATCAATCAGAAAGCCTTAATCATTTGAGTAATATAAAAACAGTGAAAAAAATATCTCAAGAGCACAAAAAAAGTGAACGACAAGTTATAGAAAAACCTTTGTTAAATTCAATCGCAAAGAAAGATCAAAAAATGACTGATGTTGTCGTTGAGAAAACAGAAGGATCAAACAATTTGTCCGCAGAAGACGTGGCTTTGAATGAATCGTTAAAAAAAACCCTGAAATGGATCAAATCAATAGATAAATTTAATCGTTATCAAGATCTTAGTGTGGAAGAATTAAAAAACCTGGATCAATTGAGTTTACATGGTTTAGAAGTAACAGACTCTGATATGCATCATCTTAAGCGTTTAAACTCGTTAACATATTTGGGATTGTCGCTTACAAAAATTACAGATGAAGGTTTGAAAGAATTGTCCGGTTTGAATTCTCTAGCAACGTTAAAATTGTCAAGCACGAAAATTACAGATAAAGGTTTGAAAGAATTGTCCGGTTTGAGCTCTTTAACATATTTAAAATTATCAAGAACAGAAGTGACTGGCGAAGGTTTAGAAGGATTGTCATCAAATATGGCTTTAACCTATTTAGACTTGACAGGGACAAAAGTCAATAATAAAGGGGTTGAAGCTCTGTCGACCATGAGTTCATTGAGGATTCTAACATTAACTGGAGAACAAGTTACAGATGATAGTATATCTGCCTTATTAAATTTAACTAGTTTGAAAATGTTAGGCCTAGGTAACACACAAATTACTGAAGAAGGTTCGAAGATACTTAAAGTATCATTACCTGATTGTAAAATTGAAATCAGAAGTAACAAAAAGTGAAGGGTTAGTTTGAAAGAGATGTAAAGTTGAAATTCTCAACCTTCAAGGCAGGCATGGCCATCGAAATAAATTCACCCGTGGCGACGGGTTGGCCACTGTCTGACACATTTTTTAAAACATTCAATACAGATTCGTTCCAGCGCATGTCTACCACAGGATGGATAACTTTGCCTTTTTTGATACGATAGATACCATCACGGGTCATACCAGTAAAACTTAAAGTACCAGCATCCGTGGAACGGATATACCAAAAACGACTCACCAAAATTCCATCTTCAGTGCTCTTAATCAAGTCTTCAAGTGAGGTGCCTTGGCCGGATAAAATAATATTTTTAGGAGTGGGTTTGACCTCAATATCTTTTTTTTCAGCCCAAAAACGATTAGTTTGAAGCTGTTGTATTTTTCCACTGTCCAACCACACAGACTTGGACAGTGCCTGCCCCCTTGAGTCAAAAGACAGCGTAGGAAAAATAGTGTCTGAAGGGTCAGAGAAAAAAGTTAAGTTGCCAAGCTTTTCATTGAAATTCGTAAATGCGCTACGACCTTCATCTTTAGCCCTCTGGTCAAATCCATACCAAAAAGCCATAGACATTAAATCGCCAACGGCTTGAGGTTCTAATATCACTGTTGTAGGTCGGGGTTCAAAAACAATGGGGTTCTGTGCTCGAACACATTTGTCAATCGCCCGTCTAGTAGACTCAATAACCTGACCCTGTGTAACAGTCACACCTTGGTTTTCTGCCCAACCACTACCCTTTTCACCCGTGGCTGTCACATGGAAATCGTTACGGTGATAACGCTCATAGCCAAATCCCCCTTCGCTGTCACCATAGACGGTAAATTTTTTAGCCAAAGAAAGCAAACCCGCCAAATCAACATTGGCTGCTTTACCCTCATCACAGGCCACCGCTACCCACTTTCCCATAGTCTCAATTTCCATAGCTTCAGATGCTTTATTGAAAGCATATTCTTTAGTCTCAAGTTGTTGACCTAGAGCCGGCATCACCTCTTCGTCATCAGGCATATGTTTGCAGATTTCGAAAACTTGTTTGATTGCCCTCTTTATCACCTCGTCGTCATTTAAAATGTTGATAGTAAGGGAAGATTTTTTCTTATCGATGCGGCCTGTCAGAGTCAGTGTCTTTTGCATCTTTAAGGCGTTTTGTGATACAGCACAATCATTGAAACGAGTGGCCAAACGTCGCTGGCCATCTATAGCCACCTGTAATTCACCTTCACGGGGCATGTCAAGTATGCGTGAAATCAACTGTTGAGCTTCATCACGATTCACGAGTTTCTCCCTCGACAAATGTTAATTTTTCTAAAAAGAGAGGGCGCAGCACCATGAGTCATTTGGGCAATCTGCATGGGATCTCCCTTGCCACAATTCATTACCCCGTGTGCTGACCAAAAGCGTTCGTCACAAATAGCATCACAGGCATTCCAAAATGTAGGAGTACGACTTTGATACAAGGCAGATTTGATCATCCCCACTTTTTTACCATTTTTGATTTCCCAAACGGCATTGCCACCAAACTGAAAATTTAATCGTCGTTGGTCAATCGAAAAACTGTCCATGCCTTCAAAATACAAGCCATGTTTGATATCACCAATCAATTCTTCAGGTGTGAGTTCATTTTTGTTAGGCATCAAAAAGAGATTGGGGATACGGACAATGGGGATACTAGACCAATGATCGGCTCGGCAAGAGCCACGGCTTCGTTGCTCATCAACATAATGGGCAAACTCGCGACCTGTACTGTAATTTTTAAAAACGCCCTTTTCCACAATAGGCCAACGCTGACCGGCTACACCATCATCATCAAATCCCTGACTGGCCAAACCATTTTCTAAGGTGTTGTCAGCCATCAATGTTACTTTATCCGAGCCATACTGAAAATTGCTTTTCTTTGCACGATCGACAAAAGACGACCCCGCCAGAGACACTTCATAACCCATTACCCTGTCCAACTCAGTCGCATGACCTACAGATTCGTGAATAGTGAGGGAAAGGTTTTCAGAGTCGGTGACAATGTCCATCTCACCTTCAGGAGAAAGTTTAGCATATAATTTTTCTTCAGCTTGTGCAGCAATGCGCTCAGCGTGAGAAAGGAACTCTTGTTTCTTATACACCTCATAACCCTGACTTGTACTTGGGGCTCTCCAGAGACGATCTTGAAAATCGTCATTGCCCACGGCAATTGAGGATATGACAGATTCAGAAGAAGTAATATCACTGTGCAACTCCGAGCCATCCGTATTCACATACCAGCGTTGTACTTGCTTGAAAAGTAAATAACTCTGGGCCCTGACCACTTTATCATTTTTGAGCATAACTTCATTAGATGAAATCAAGAGATCCGCTTTTTCATCCAGTGAAACTCGAAATGGGTCACGTATACAATTGGATTTGAAACTCATATTGAATGCCGGTTCATGGGCCCAATTCACACCATTATCACGGAGGGCAAGGGCAGACGCTCTAGCAACACGTATGGCCAAATTCACTACTTTGTCTACTTCTTCTGCATTATAAATAGGTGATGATGCAAATCCCCAAGCCCCCCCATAAAGCACACGGACTCCAAAACCACGGTCATCGCTCTCACCCCAACTCGAAAGAGCCATGTCACGAGAATCTATTTTTTGTATTCGTGTCGCCAAATAACGAGCATCAGCAAACTGACAACCTTCGATTTTGGCAAGATCACAGGCTTGTTTCAACAATTCGAACATTAGAATACTCTAACACAACGTGTCTTTCGATTGATTTAAATGTAAATAAAAATTCGACAAAAATTTAAATACAAATCAATCCCAAAGAGTGTATTTACATTTAGGAAAACGACTACATCCAGTAAATTTATAGGCTTTTTTTGTTTTTTTAGACATACCTTTACGAATAACAAGATCACCTTCCGAACAATTAGGGCATTTTTTTCCCGTTGTTTCTACTTTGTTATTTTTTTTGACTATCGCATCACACAACATACAACGTTTATAAGCTCCATATTTACCTTTTTTAGAGACCAGCACACCTTTTTCGCAGGTGGGACAAATTGTCTTTAAGACTTTTTCACCTTTTGCCAAATAAAAACTACAACTTTTTGCATTGTTTTTGTCGTAACCATTGCACGCTAAAGCATCTTTGAATTTTTTAAGCTTGTCTTTGCCACATTTAGGACAATCTTCATTTGACAGTTCAACTTTAGATTTTTTCTTTTCCTTAACAACTTTAGGTAATGTTGAAAATTTTTCTTTAGCTGACAAAACCTTTGTCACAAAATCATCATACCATTTATTAAGATAGACATTTTTACTTAATTTACCAACCGAAATTTCATCCAAATTCTCTTCCATTTCAGCTGTATATTTTTCGTTTAAGATATCTGGTATACCTTGTTCCAAAAGATCAATCGTTGTGAACCCTTTATCTAGTGGTTGTAAAAAGATTTGTTTGCCTTTTTTAAACTGCTGTATATATTCTCGTTCATACAAAGTTCTCACAATATTTGAAAATGTTGACGGCCGTCCAATACCACTAGATTCTAATTTTTTTATTAATGTGGCCTCGGTATAACGCAAAGGAGGCATTGTTTTTTTTTCAAGTACATTGACCTCGTTGAGAGACAATTCATCCCCTACCGCATAAACTTTATCAAAGATTTCACCCTTATCTTCTTTCGCATTATCCTGATAAATTTCTCTCCAACCCAGATCCACAACAACTGTACCTTTTGACATCAAACAATGTTCACCCGATTTCACAATAAGCGTCGTCACATTTTTTTTACAGGGTTTGGATTGCGAGGCCAACGCACGTCTTCGAATAAGTTTGTAAATCTCTTTTGCCTCAGATTTCATATCTTTATAATCATTTTCTGATTTTCTAAAATCAGTTGGACGAATACACTCGTGACCTGCTTGTACCCCCTTTTTATCAGCATAATAATTAGTTTTTACTGAAAGTAAATTTGGTCTGACATTTTTCAAATAATTTCTTGCTGAAGCGATTGCCTGTGAAGACATCACAACACTATCTGTACGAATATATGTAATAGCACCAATTTCAAACAAATGTTGAGCGAGTGAATCACAGACACTCGCCTTCATATACAACATGGAAGAAACTGATTGCTGCAAAGTAGACGTTGTGAATGGAGGTTTGGGGCGTTCCAAAACTTCTTTAACATCTAAAGATTCAACTATTGATACAGATTTTTTAATCGCATTACTCACTAGTTGAGCCTCTTCTTCTGAATCGAAATCTATAAATTTCCAACTTTTTCTATATTTTTCACATACCGTCGCTTTAAATCCATAATCAGCAATCACATGCCAATAAATTTTGGGAATAAAATCCAAAATTTCTCTCTCTCTTGTCACTATAAAATTAAGAGCCGGTGATTGACAACGGCCTGCACTTCTAACGTCAAAATCCCACAACAATGGAGAAACCTGAAATCCTACGACACGGTCAAAAATACGACGGCTGAGTGCTGAATTTACGTTATTCATGTCCAATACTGTTGCTGATTTGATAGCTGAAATAACAGCTTCTTCAGTTAATTCATTAAACATTGCCCTTTTAGCATGACTAATTTTTAAAAATTCTTTGGCATGCCATGCAATTGCCTCACCTTCTCGATCAGGATCTGTTGCCAGATAAACATCATCAACGTTTTTTAAAATTAACTGTATTTCTTTAAGATTCTTTTTCTTAGCAGCATCAACTTCCCAATCTGGCATCCATGTATCCATGTTGATTCCCAAATAATGTTTTGATTTTTTAGGATCTTTAACATTTCTAAAATGACCCACTGTTGATTTAACAATATATTCCCGGCCTAATATTTTAGATATTTTTTTTATCTTATTAGGAGACTCAACAATCACTAATTTCATCGTAGAATTATTAACCTTTTGTTAAACTTGACAACTGCCACTATAGCCTCATAAACTGAGAATAATCTACGCATGCGAACAACAAATCAACATAAATTGTCAATAAAATAATTTGATCTAAAATTAGTAATTCCATTGGATTTCTCAACAAATCCTAGAGTACGACCCAAATAATTTTTGCCAACACTTCTATCAATAAAAGCTTGAAGACCTACCAAAAAAGCCAAAAACAAAACCGTAGTCACTAAAAAACAAGCTGAACCCGAATAATGATTAGGTGTCAATCGTGCAAAATTCTTGCAGACGAAAAATCTGTTACTTACCCTTGTTGTGGAGCAGCTCTGCAACTGACAAATCAATTAAATTTGCAACAACGCTTTTAGAAAACCCATATTTTCACCTTTTTTCTTAACAGAAAAAATAGGTAATTGAGCCGTCATCAACAACTCTTCTGTCACTGATCCTAAGATTAATTTTGCAGCAGCACTTCTCCCCCTACATCCCACCATAAGAATATCAGCGCTTTCCTCTTGCACACAATCTCTAACTGCTTTTGCACTATCATGCTCTAAAATATATTTGTGAGTGATGTTTGCATCGGCACACTCAATATTTTTCATAAAATCTTCACACGCTACCATAGAATTATTTTTCATTATTTCTGCAAATTTTTCATAAGACATTCCAGTTTTTGCGTAGCCGATAGGCACATCATAAGCATGAATATTCACGATAGGAATTTGAGAATAAGAGCTACAACTCACCGCTAATTCTACTGCTCGCTCAGCACATTCAGAATAATCTGAAGCTACAGCGATCTTCGTCACATTTGCCTTTGTGTTATAGGGAACAGATAAAACAGAACAAGGTGCCTTATGTGCTAATTGTGTTGACAATAACGAACCTTTCATACTTCTACTCGTTCCTAGTATTATCAGATCCACATTTTTTACAACAGATAAATGAAGAATTTTTTCTTTTCTATTACCTTCTTCTACCAAACAATCATATTCCACATCAGTTTTATTAGTAAAATTTTCGTCCACCATACGTTTCATATCAACACCAAGACTTTCATCTAAAGGATGCATTAAATCAGGGTGTTTCTCTAATATATCTTTAGGTATCTCTAAGGACTTAGCCACATGAACAAAATAAATTTTCTTCAAATTTAAAATTTTAGACATCAAATCTGCATACTTAATAGTAGAACTGTCTTTGTCCGTCAAACTAAGCGCCACAATTGCATGATCAATTTTCAACATAATAAGCTCCTCTGATTTAAATAATAGCAAATGCAGTACCTCAAATTTAGTAGGCAACGCAAAAAAATTCTATCACAAACAATTATTTAATGATAAATATTCACCAAAATGAGAAATATTTACCAAATACGCCCGTCCCATAGAGAACTCAATAAAATTCAATAGAATAGAATAATGCTTGTCAAAGACCAATTAAATCGCGTTATCGGATTACCTTTGTTGACTTTATATGGGCTAGGCACCATTTTAGGAGCCGGAATATACGTACTTATTGGCAAAGTAATTGGAGTAGCAGGAATTTATGCCCCCATCGCATTCGGCTTAGCTGCTGCTATTGCCGCCATCACAGCGTTGAGTTATGCTGATTTAGTTGCAAGATTTCCTAAAAGTGGTGGTGAAGCCATTTATTTACTAGCCGCATTCAAAAGCCGACTTCTTTCTGGCATCATTGGTTATTTAGTCGCATTTGCTGGTATCGTTTCTGCAGCCACTATAGCCAATGGATTTGTGGGATACCTCAAACAATATACTATTCTATCAAATGAAGTTGTGATAATAGTACTTTTAACCTCTCTCACTGCTTTGGCCATATGGGGCATTGCACAGTCGTTATGGGTGACGGCAATAATAACTATCGTAGAAATTATTGGATTATTGATCGTTTTGTTTATTAATAGAAATAATTTGACAACCGTTAATATGACAACTCATTTTGTACCCGCATCTCTTTCAGACATTGTCGGTATTTTAGGTGGGGCATTTTTGGCCTTCTATGCCTATATAGGTTTTGAGGATATGGTCAACATAGTAGAAGAGGTGAAAGAACCTCAAAAAAATATGAAACGAGCCATATGGATTTCAATCATTATAGCGACCACTTTATATTTGCTAATTTCACTTGTTGCGGTTAATTCAGGTGATGATCTTAAAGCCATATCTCAAAGCGATGCGCCGTTAGTTATGCTCACTGAACAACATAACAACAAGGCAGCACTATTACTATCTATGATCAGTTTGTTTGCTATCACAAATGGTGCTTTAGTACAAATAATTATGAGTTCACGGATGTTCTATGGAATGTCTTCAGAAAAAATAGGCCCCTTATTTCTATCAACAATCAATAAATTCACAAAAACTCCTATCAATGCAACACTAGTTGCAGGATTACTGGCAACCATATTAGCCCTATGGTTTCCTCTTATTTTTTTAGCAAAATTAACAAGTTTTGTTGTGTTATTAATTTTCACCTTGGTGAATATAGCTTTATGTAAAATTAAATACAGTAATAAAGAAAGATTTATATTGCCCTCCATAGCTGCGATACTTTGTTTACTCCTTATACTTTTTCAAATAATATCATTGATTGAAATATCCCCACATTAAACAAATGGCATAAAATTTGAGTTAAAATATACGAAATAAATTTAATACAAAGTTACCTTTGAGAAATTGAACATGAATTATCACAGACTCACTCTGCCTAGCATACTACTTTTTATGCTTTTATTATTAGGGAGCTTAGGGTACGTTTATATTGAAAACTGGAGTTTTGAGGATGGCTTAACCATGACCATTCACACGATAACCACTTTAGGTCTGAAAGAAATTCAGCCTTTATCACGTGCCGGTTTACAATTCACAAATGTCCTTGTAATTATTGGCGTCATTGTTTTGATGTATTCATTGGGTGTTGTAGGTGAAGTATTTATTACAGGAAAGATTGAAAAAATATTTGGCAAGAGAGGACACAGCCGCATGTTATCAAAATTAAAAGATCATTATATTATTTGTGGGTACGGCAGATTGGGCAGGGTTGTTAGCGCTGAACTCAGTAATAATCATGAAAAAGTTGTTGTGATAGAACAAATAGATTGTTCAAATGAAATCAATGGCAACAACATCACTCACTACACGGGTGACGCCACTAAAGATGAAAGCCTCATACAATGCAATATAAAAGAAGCTAAAGGCTTGATCACCACCGTTGGTGAAGACGCTGATAATGTTTTTATAGTTCTTTCCGCCAGAGGGTTAAACCCCCAACTCAGCATCATTACATTATCTGACAAAAAACATAGTTATTCAAAATTACGTCAAGCTGGAGCAGATAATGTGATCAACCCTTTTGAAATTGGTGGAACTCGCCTAGCACTTTCTCTATTAAAGCCAACGGCATGTCAATTCATGGAAACTGTAATGAAAGGCAAAATAACCGATAACATTCATGTAGACGAAATACATTTAAATCCATCACACCCATGGCTAGGATTATCCTTAAAAGATATCCCCCCACGAGAAATCTCTCTCGTCAACATCCTCAGCGTCAAACGAGGAAATGGGGAAATGCTATATTTCCCCAAATCAGACATGCTGTTTGAAAAAGATGACATACTAGTTGTACTAGGCGATAAAAACCACATAAAAAAACTGTCCGTATAGTAGACCGTGGGTTTGAGTTATTTATTTAATAATTTTTGAAGTTACAACCTCGTTACACACCAAGGTCTACATCAACTCTAAAATAATCCACATCCATACAACGTTCAAAGGAGAACTCAATACTCAAAATATTACTGTACTTACTCACATATCCACAACACTCACCACATCACTACTTTCAGAAGAAACCACACTAACCGCAATAAACCGCATACAAACCTTCGACTACGCAATTCGCCTTGAAAATTACAAAAACGAAGCCATACAGCTCAGAGTGTTTACCGTATGCCTGTCAGCAAATCAAAAGAATCGTCATAGAACTCAAGCACAATAGTAACTCTCTGGCCACAGGAGGCATCTACCTCCGTGATTTCAAATCGAAAGACTCCTACGCTGGGACATCATACTCAATGCCAATACTTATGACCTTAAAACCAAAGTTATTAACTACAGCTCTCAAATGAGATATGATGAAGATTTTAAGTTGGTCCCAGTGCCAGTAATTCTCTACAAGGAAAATTAGATTTTATACAAATGAAACGCAAGTAATTAATATTAGAATCATCACAAGGGAAGAGCAACAAGGCCTTCCCTAACATTAAGTTATATAAATTAACAAAAATGTGTATTTTCAACCAATAATAGGTGATTTTAGACAAATTAACTCAACACAAAATGTCCTAACTAATAGAAAAAACCCTAATTAATAATAAAGTAACCTGTTGCATCCTCTAGGCATCAACAGTAAAATTTCGCTCTAGTTTACAGTATTTACATAAAATGCGCTCTTAGCTCAGTCGGTAGAGCAACGGCCTTTTAAGCCGTGGGTCCAAGGTTCGAGTCCTTGAGGGCGCACCATTTTTTAAATTGAAATTCTGAATTTAAAGGCTGCTTCTACAATTACAACCTTTATTTATGTCATGAAAAATTCAATTTGCCATTTTCACTTTCACTAATTCCTACCAATTTTTACCATTTAACCAATCAACTCTCAAATTTTGGACACAAAATGGTCACAAAATAATTGGATCTATTTTGAGTGGTTGAAATTACAATTGAGGTAAGAAAATGTAATAAAACTATAAGCCCATTTTCATTCCATGAATATTGCGTTGAGTCTACAAAAGCTTATGGTGAAATTAAACACCACCTAGACAGTAAAGGCGTTGCAATCGGAAACCAATGATTTCCACATAGCCGCACACGCTAAGGCTTTAGACACAATTTTAGTGACTAATAAAGATCGTGAGTTCAAACGTATAGATGGGTTAACTATTGAAAATTGGACAAAATAACAATGCAATATGTACAAGAAAGAAAAAAGTTTGGATAAATAACAATTCAAACAAAATGTCTTAATCGTTAGTCTCATTTACACTACCGGAAAAATTAGCGGACACTATTTTTTTGTTCGCGGCCAGCTAGTCCATACTCATTTCTTCGTCACCTTTCCCCAATGTCACCTTTTTATAATCTGAACTAGACTCTTGGTTGCTAAAACAGTTAATCCTAGTCCTCAATTAAACTCATAAGTTAAATTTTCAAGCACACATTGTCATGGCCATGTCTACTGTGTAATCTAATTTATGAATGTCTCAAAAACTGAGTGATCAGAGGGTGAGGCTTTTCAATTGAGGAAGACATTTGGGGCTGAAAGAGTGCACCGATAAAAAATGAATGATCTTCAAGCTCTATCAGACAAGGCGTGTTACTTTCCTCATAAAAACCTGTAAGTTTAAGGTTTGTAGAATACATTTTTTCATAATATTTACTATCTAACATGTAGTTAGCAAAGAAGTTTTCTTTAATTTTTGTTGATTGATAAATGTGACTTGATTGGCTGTTTTCTATTAAAGTTATTTCAAATTTTTTCAAATCACCATCGTTAGAAACGCGATAGCAATCGGGAAGGTAATTGACAAATTTCAACGTACAATGAGGATCATTTTCCACATGCTCGGCATCTGATATCCCTAATACATTTCGAGCATACTCAATAATGGCATATTGTGTCCCACCACAAGCACTAATCCACGGCGTATTACTCTCTCGGGCATACTTCACCGAATTATAGAAACCTTCCAAACTACTAAAGGGTGTGGGAGCCGCAAAAATTCCATCATATTTTTTCAACAAATCGATGCTGTCTACAAAAGAACTTGTGCCAAACCAATTAGTTTGAATATCTATATTTAAATATTTGGCAGACTCTTGTAGTGACTCGGGTATACGAGTGTAAATAGGGTGAAGGCTATTTCTTTCGTTTCCGATGATCGCTATATGACTTGTCATGATTGATAATATCGCTTACACCAACACAAAGAAAACTCCAATTCCACAAAATAATACCACATCATTCAAAAACAAACCTCCATTTTTCCCACAAAACAAATGAATCTCAGTAGGACATATTTTCGTGTAAATTTGAGTACTCGAAATGGCATGAAGCGGAGCACCACCCTTAATTAAAGCTATTTCAATCGTATCAACCAAAAGATTCATTGTATCAAATGTATTGCTACACCTTATAATTCATTAAACAAAAAACTAACTCACAGCAAATTCTGACCCTTCACCATAAGAATCTTTTGCAATGTGAAACCATTTCAAACAAAGTCAACAATAAACAAAAAAAAGCTCACCTAAAAAGATGAGCTCATAATTTGAAGACATATTGAAATCTGAGTTTTACTTCTTACAACATTCCTTTTTACAATCAGCTGGACATTTTTTGGATTCTTTACAGCTTTCACAATCTTTGCAAGAATCGCTACCAAATGGACATCCACAAGCCACGAGAAATAACGTTGTTGCTGCCATTGCTGTTAATAATAATTTTTTCATTGTGTTTTCCTTTAATTTGTTTACATTTACTTTGAACACCAATTGTTCAAAATTTCTTCCTAGAAAGATGATTATTTTAACATATTTTGTTGTCGGTTATTCTAACTATATATAGTCGAAATACAACACCGCTGTCACAAGACACGCAGGCAAAAAACTTTACCACACAACAAAAAATCAGAAGGCCCGACTCTAAGAGTCGAGCCTTCAAAGTTTGACTAATTATTCCTACACCGCAAGACTTAGATATACTTTTTAATATATTTCTTGGCCTTCTTAGATATTTCATAATCAGGATTCTCGTCTGTGTACTTAATCAAACGTCTGAAAATTGTCAGGGCATCTTTTTGTTTAACAGCAGGACCCTTCTTCTCAATTTTCTCTTTGCACTGAGCAAACTCTTTTGAAATTTTTAACTTATTTTTATAATCTTCGCTGCCTTTGATCTCTCTTAGCTTTTCTTTAGAACTGTCAACTACAGGCATGTTTTTGAATGTTTTGAATGCGACTTCCAGCTCTTCCTGACCAATAACCGGATCTTCATCAATTTTGGCAAATATTCTTTCAAAAAAACCTTCCGCAAAGGCATCGGCCTTATCGATTATTTGCTTTGCCTCAGAAACGACTTCCTCAGATGCGCTCTTCTTTTTGGCAGCGGACACAGCCTTTAGATAACCTTTAACCATTGTTTCTTGATCGGTCATAAGTTTTGCAACATCGTTTAAGACTTTAAAACTATCAACGTCGATTTCAATATAAGGGATCTCGGCCAATAAGTCCGCCAACCATTTATCCAAGGTGCTAACTCTACCTTGAGCACGCAATTTACCCTTATGGTCAAAGATACCGTATACAGGGATACCACCAGCTTTGATACCTGAATGCCTAGCCTGCTGCCTAACCGAAAAATTACTATCCAAGCTATCTGCCTTAAGTTTTGTCATAAAACTTTTAATTTTGCCTGGATTAGGACTTTGACAATGTGATGCAATAAAGTGAACTGGTTTGTCTTTGTGTGATTTGGCCAAACTGACCAAGTGCGGAATAGATGATCCGACACAAGGTCCTCACTGCAATCCCCATAACTCTAAGATCACAACCTTACCTTTGAAGGAATCCACAGAATCAAAATCAGCTCCTGAAACATGCGTACCTATATTCATTTTATCAATATCTGCATCATTGCCACCAGCATATATTGCTGAATTTTGGGCAATTAACAGAAAAAAAACTCCCATTAACACTATAAAAAAACCTTTGCTTGTTTTTTTCATATTTTCTCCTTTTATTATTTCATGCCATGCAAAACATACACCCCGAATAATTAGCATTTATTCCCTTTTTTTGACTTATTTTCAAATGAGTTAAAAGCACTTTTCCAAACAACATTGTAAGCAAACCTATGTATGTAAAAAAAGGCAGCAATTAGTCCTTGCTGCCTTCACATTTTTGTCTTTACCCATCTATAATGATGATCTATTTTTTTTAAGCTTTTACTTTGCTATTAGCCTTATCAGCAATTTTTTTTCTAATATCATTCCATATTTTTCTTTCACTAGACAAACATTCACTTAGCTCTTTTTCATACTTTGATACTACTTTTTGACAGTTAGTAACAGTCGTTTCTCTATTAGCTTTTTGCGCAACTTGCAATTTACCTCTTGCTATGGCTATTTTTTGTGTCAAGCTCAAAATTTCTTTTATCAACTTGTCTTGAGCGGTAACAGCTTTTTTAAGATCAAATCCTATTTTTTTAGAACCACTGCAAAGCGTTTTGAAAACCGTTGCTCCTGAGATACTGGAACTTTTGCCACCAACTTTTGCTACAATATTTTTTTGTGTATCTAGCACAACTAACAGAGGCAGCTTTCCACTATTCAATGATTTAAACCTTACAGAATCTCTTACTTCAATCTTATAAGTGTCAAACACATTACTAAGAGAAATTGCATTATCACGTTTTACAAGATTTGCAAGAGACTTAAACAATTCATCACAGTACTTCTTACATCTACCACTTTTTGTGTAATAGACAAGCAGTGTTGGCTTGCTTAAAGTTGCGTTACCTACTGTTGCAGCCACTATATCATCAATACTTGATTTTTCAGTTAACGATTCTATATTCTCTATTTCGGTAGTTGTACTTTGATCTGTATAATGATTTTTATTACTCTCAGTAACTGTCGTTCCAATACTTGGCATCTGCATCAGATTTATACTGAACTTAGTTCTAGCTGCCAACAAAGGGTTTGGTGCACCGGAAACTCCGCCGCCTCCAGGACATCAGCCAGCTTCTAACTGTTGCACATTCAACATACTAATCATCATCAACATAAAACCGACGATGCTAAACATTTTCACATTAACTTTCATAATATACTCCTCTTATTTTTTTAGCAATTTTTATAATTATATACTACCAAAATCGACAATAATATGATTTTTTAACAATTTTTTAAATTATCTGATTTGTAGTTTGACATAGATAGATATTTACAGGTACACCTGTTAAACAATTCAAGTTTTGAATTATACATAAAGCTTATTTATCAATATTTTTTCACATTTTAGTTTCTTTAACATGATGAAATAAAAAACGCTGCTTTTCCTTTATCTCAAGAAAATCATATTTTATTATCAATTTATGACATTAATTGACATTTTACCACATATTAACGATAAGTTGCCTTTATACACGAAGCTCGACTGCTGAAAGTAAACCGACATTCGTAATGTTTCTTGTGACCGCATTCATCCATTGTGAAATGGGATATGGTCAACAAATGCCTCTGTTAAAGTTGGGTCTGTATTCATCGTTTATAAGTCACCACGAAACATATTGAAATCCGTATCAAACAAAATTCATTTTCTTCAAAATATTCAAAAATTTTACAATAAACTAGAAAAGTCTAATTTTTTAATAAAATCTCTTATTTCACTAACATTAATTTTGTGTGGTCTCAACGATATTATTTATTATTATAAAATTAATTTGACGTGATGATAAAAATACTAATAAAGCTCAATTTTATCAACCCAAGTCACATTTCCATCAGTACCGATTTTTATTATCACGTTACCCGAATATCCTCGTTCAAAATACACACCAATTTTTTGACTATGTTTTTTTCCATCAGAATCAACAAAAGAAATCTTCATGTCAGATTCACTTGACGCATTAACAGTAACAGACCGGGAGGTATTAGCCGATATCTCTCTTATTGATTGGGTCCCTCCAGTATATATCAATAAAACGTCTTTAATAGAACCAGAACTATTGTTCTCAATAGTCACTGAAACACCTCCAAAACATGATTGAAGAACGAATAAAGAAATTAATATCAAATATCTCATACTTTATAATACCAAATAGTACACAATCATGGATAGAAAAAATATTCTTGTTTCTTTATGCGTTCCACACAACATAAAACCCACCGAATCCAATTAAGAAGTGCATACGTATTTTTAGGTATAGTATTTCATAAAATTCAAACTCTGTCCAAACCACCTTTATAACCGGAAAATTCTTCAGTCTCGACACCGAGTCTTTGTAGAATTGTGACAAAGAGATGGGCCAGTGGAAGCTCTTCGATTGTGAATTTGCCACGCCATCCTGCATCTGACATTATGCCGGCACCAGATTGATTGTCTTCATTTCCCTTGCCGAACTTAAGGTAACGGCCATTTTTGAAGCCAAGGTTTTTACCACCTGCAGAAATAATTGGGTAATTACGCGAAAGATGAAAACTACTGGAAGCAGAACCATGCATAGCAAAGGTGTTATCAAGTAGACTACCATTACCATTTGGCTCTGGAGTGCTTTTCATCTTTTGTACGAAGCGACCGAATTCTTCAGCTTGGAAGCGGTTATATGTACCTAGATTTTTCCATCCACCCGATTTTTTCACTTCATGAGTCAAAGCATGTGCCGCTTTGAAACCAACTGCTTTTGCTAAAAGATCATGTTGTCCTTTGCCGTTTTCGCGCCCCATTTGGTAAGTTGCTGCCCTAGTTGAATCACTTAGAAAAGCAAGATAAATCAGCTCATACATGGTTTGAATATAATTTCGGGCATCCTTAGGTTCGACATCTAATTTTAGATGGGCGCCATCCACTTTAGCAATTGGGGTATCAATCCATTTTTGAGCTTTGACAAGTTTAACTTCAGTGTCTCGTACTGAATCGAGATATTGTTGCAGCGTTTGTTGATCATGCTTGGAAAGTTTTTTTTCTAATGAACGGGTATTATCTATCAGAAGATCAAGAGCACTTTTGCTTCTAGCCAATTTATTATAGGCATCTTTACCTTGCGTGACAAAAAGCATGTCGAAAATCTGTTTCGGCTTATTAAGAGCCGGAATAGGACGACCTTGACAATTGAAGGATTGCGTTTGCGCACCACGAGGAGCACCCGTTCCACCATTGGTAGACATAACCAAGGATGAATGACGAGTAAATTCACCAACATACGCAGCATAGACTTGATCAAGAGAAATTGTGTTTTTGTAAGGCCCATGTCCCCCAATTGGAGCAGCAGTTAAATACTGGTCGGAGTTTGAATGGCCATGAACATTTCTCGCAGCGGGATGTGACAGTCCTGAATAAATAGTGATTTCGTTACGCAAAGGTTCAAGTACATCAAGTACTTTACTTAATTTAAAATCTTTCTCACCACCGAAAGGAAACCAACTCCAATCTTTCCACGCTGGATCTTTCTTAAGAGGGAGACCGACGCCATCAGGGTGGTAAACACTCAAAAAGCGTTTTGGTGTATTTGCGGTAACATTTTTGGACGCAAAGGTTTCAAGCCAAGGCAAAGTCAAAGCAACACCTGTGCCATAAAGAAAACTTCTACGGTTTAATTGATATTGATTTCTATTCATAATGCGCTCCACATATTGTTATTTAGAGTTAAAGACATTACTGGTGACGATTAAATGCACTAAATCTCTAAAACGGTCACCATTTTTTCTTAATTTTATAGTTATATCATCGATATCACTGTGATCACTGAAAGACAATGGTCTGCCCAGAGCGTAAGAGGTCATTTTATAAACCATTGCTCTAGCAAACTGATCTTGGCGATCGGCTAACAGATAACGTTTTAAACCTTCCATACCTGATAGCTCTTGTTTGTTGAAAAGTGTCGATGTTGCATCCACCGACTTTCCTTTAATATTAGTGCGGAAAGCTCCCAGTGCATCGTAGTTTTCAAAAGCTATTCCCCATGGGTCAATTTTAGCATGGCATGATATGCAGGCAGGTTTATTGCGATGATCGGCTATACGTTCTTTAAGTGTCATCTTCAAAATTTTCGGATCAGTTAAATCGACCACCGGAACATTGGGAGGCGGCGGAGGCGGTGGATCATGCAGTATGTGTTCAAGTAGCCATATACCACGTTTAAGAGGATGAGAATCTTTTCCGTCAGAGTTCATCATTAATATGGCAGCACTGGTCAAAACCCCGCCACGATTAGCTTGAGGTTTGATGTCCACTTTACGAAAATCAGAACCATGAACACCTGCAACCTTATAATGACTTGCCAGTAGTTGGTTGATAACTACATAATCGGAGTGAATGAAATCCATCACATTAAGATTGTTCTTTAACACTTCATTAAAAAAAGCCACTGGTTCTTCAAGCATGGCCTCTTTGAAAGTGTCACTGTAACTTCCATAAGTTTTTTTATCGACACTTACACTATTAACTCTATCTAAGCCAAGCCATTGATGAACGAAGTTTTTAGAAAACCTTTGGGAACGAGGGTCTTCCAACATTCTTTCTATTTGAATCTTTAAATTTTTTGGATCTCTAAGCTTTCTCTGTTGAGCCAGTTTAAGCAGTTCGTCATCGGGAATACTGGACCAGAGAAAAATAGAAAGACGGCTTGCTAATTCCAAATCGCTAACTGGCTCTTTGCCTATTGATTTTGAAGATGCGGTTTCAGACAGGTATAGGAACTCTGGCGAAACAAGGACAGTTGACAACACTTCTAACATGGCATTTTCAAAGTTGTCAAATTGAGGACGGTATTTAACAAACAATTCTACATATGGCTCAACGTCCTGTGCTGTGACCAATCTCCTCCAAGCACGGCCCATAAATTTTTTCAAAATCTCATGGCAATATTTCTTCTCATCTTTATTGTATGCACTGTCAATGAAGATAGCTTTATGGGATTTAGGGGGCCACTGTTCATAAACAGGGGCAATGATCTCGATATAATCAATATGGACAGCCAGAGGCTCCTTTGTTTTTTTAGATTTATCTACAACTGAAATGCTTTTGATGGTTAGCAATTCATCCTTTTTACGGTGCTTCTCTTCACTTTCACGGAACGGATTACGAGAAATCTCACTTAACGGAATATCAAAACAAATGAATTGCGGTTTATCTGCAGCGGTTGTAATAGGTATATCTCTTTGACTAATAACTTCTGAGAAATTAGCATTGTTACTTGTATGGGCGCCAAAATTTAGGCGCAAACTCACAGATTCATCAGGATTTAGTGTCGTTCTTCCGGCATGTATTCGAACGCGCATAATGCCCTTATCTGGAAGATGGTCACCAAGATTTAAAGTCATTTCTCCTTTTTGACTCAACACGAAGATAACAGGAGAACCCGCAGGTATTTCACCGGTGACTGTGTCAGACTTGGGGTCCCATTTCCCGATCGGGGCATGAATACCTTTACCCGTTTTGAGATTGAGCAAATGAGATTTATTTCTATTGCTCGTATAACTCTTATCATTCACATCAAATATTTTTGTTTTTTTCGCTTTTTTTGATTTAGGGTTTAGTAGAAGATCCATCCACTCTTGCAGCTTTATGATGTAAGTTATCTCTTTGGGGCGTTGACCACTAACCGTAGCTTTTTTCAGAGCTTCAAGACCTATCTCGCGATAAGCCTCAAACTGCATGGCTGACATCTGCAGCAAATCAGAACTATTCTTAAAGCCATCTTCAGAAGCTGCTTCAGGAGGCAAACGCTCAACAAAATTGTAAGGCAATCCTAGAAGATCCTGCAAGGCATAGTTGTATTCGTATTTTGTCATTCGGCGGAAGGAAGAATGGCCACCTTCATTGCGGCGCACTAAAGAGGCTTTATTCATTTCAGCACCAAGCCAATCGACGACTTTACTGCGCTCTGCAGCGCCAAGATGATAGACTGATTCATCCTCTGGAGGCATTTCAGAATTGCTCAAAACCTCATAGACTTCAAGCCATTTATTGATATCGGCCCCTCTTAAAAGATCGGGATCGAGTTGATCAACTCGGAATTTACCTTTTACTTTTTTAGGACCATGACAGGCAACACAATTTTTCTTGAACACCGGATCAACAAGTTTATTAAAATCTTCCAAATTGGCTTCTGGAGTTCCATAGATTTTCTGATCTGTTTTCGGGGTGAGAAAATTAGATTTTGACCGGCCAATCTCCCTCACTTTTGACAAAGGAGGTAGCTCATCGCTGTCCGTTTTAGTTTGTGCTTCAGTAAAAAAAATAAAAATCAGTAAACAATAAATTGACGGTGCTTTTTTCATTAATAATTTCCAATTTAGTAATTATTTTTTATCTATGTATTTTACAATTCCATGGTCAATTGAGCAACAATCCTTTTCAATTGTTGTCTTTAATCCTTTAGTAAATAAGTGCGAATGTAAGTAAAACATATGTTAATTCAATGTTGTTTTTATGTTAATTTTATGTCAATTTCCTTGTAAGATCTAAACGTTGAGTTTGCAGAAAATGAAAGTATGACCTAAATGGGCAAGACATCAAAAACACTGCCATTTTTTACCAACAATAATATTATCTCTAACAAGATCCATCTCCCCTCCCCCTCCCTATTTGTTTTCTATTCTATATCACGATGGATGCGATTCTAAATTACAGGTGACTTGAAGATACAAGCTGTGCTATTTGACAGTACCAGATGATATGCTGGGTGGTCGTTTCACACAACGAGCGATGGCTTTAGATAGGCGATCAGACAATAGAAAAAAAACACCCATCACAATAGCTATATCTGCATAGTTAAAAACTGCATCCCGCATGTGGCCAATACGAAGATTTAAAAAATCAATCACCATCCCATTATTTGAGAAACGATCAATCAAATTACTACTGCCTCCACCGATCACGAGAGCTAATGAAGCCACTTCCAATGGGCCATAACGGCGCGTAGAAATTGTGTAGACAACAAGAAGAATCAAAAACAAAGCGATCCCATAACGGAATACCCAAAACTTCCATTCACTTTCAAGCGCTGTTCCTGAGCCCATCAAGCCGGCATCATTTTCAGCATAGATCAACTGGAGAGAACCGTAATTTACCGCCTCTGAACCAGACAAGTGTTTGACCGCTGCTGTTTTTGTATTCTGGTCACACATAATGCATGTAAAGACAACCGTGATAAGTAAAATCAATCTTCTGACGATATTAAAATTTGAATGTTCTGTTGTCATCTTCACTCTCTTCTCAAACGTATCTTTGTTCAAATGCACAAAATAAATATATTATTTGAATTTGGTGGAAATTATATTTTTTAAGTATTCATTATAAATCACATTAATGGCCCGGTCAAATTGACCGATTTTGGGTAGTGGGGTATTATGATTTTAAAATTCCCCCTTATTCACCCACTCTTTCCCTCCACAATCTACGCTCGTGCACAAAAAACTAGGAAAGACAGGGCACACGGCGGTCCATTTGGGAATTTTAAAATCATAATACCCCACTACCCGATTTTGAGCAAAAACAATGGTAAACATAAACTCATAATTTGAAATTAATTTGCCCTATAAATTCCAAACCCTTAATCCAACACAACCCTCACAACACAGCAATTTATGAAATGACATTCACTGTAAAATAAATTAGATTATATACCTGCTCCCTGCGAAAAGCCTGTTTGATTGACCTCTGCTTGTGTAACAAGCGTGCCTGGACTGACATCACAGGTGATCCAGACATTACCGCCGATGACAGATTGACGACCAATAGTCACACGTCCAAGAATAGCTGCCCCCGCATAAATAACAACGTCATCCTCGATAATAGGATGACGAGCCACCCCCTTAATGGCTCGTCCATTTTCATCTTTGGGAATGCTTTTCGCACCTAAAATAACACCCTGATAAAGCCGCACGTTATTACCAATAATTGCCGTAGCACCAATAACAACACCCGTGCCATGATCAATAAAAAATTTATCTCCAATAATCGCAGCAGGATGAATATCTATGCCCGTTAAAGAATGAGCTAGTTCTGTCAACATTCGAGGGATAAGTGGAACTTCAGACAATTCCAATTCATGTGCGAGGCGATAATACACAAGCGCTCTAATACCTGGATAACAGGCTATCGCCTCATCAATAGAAAACAAAGCTGGATCACCCTCGTAGGCTGCCTGTACATCAGAGAACAACTTGCGCTGTAACTCTGGCAAGGTCTGCAATAAATGACTCACAATTTCTTTTGCTCGTACACGTTGTGATTCAAGCTCTTCTTTTGCACTGTGAACACACAGGGCTCTGCTAATCAACTCTAAGAGTTTCGATCCCAATCGATTCAGTATAGATTCGAGTTGCCCTTCATTACTTTCAGCAATCTGAGTCATATGAGTAGGAAACAAAAGTCTTTTGACATCTTCAATAACTGAAGGTAAATCAGCCGAATCCGGACTTGGTTGCTGAGAGGTCTTCTCAGAACCCTTAACCTCGCCCTCTAAAAGAGCTTTAGCCAAACCCTTCAAGTAACCCGCATCAAAACTCTCAACGCTTGACATCTCAGCACGCATTGTTATTGCAATTCTGAATAAACTGGATTAGACAAGTATCTCTCACCAAAATCGGGCAAGACACATACAATTGTTTTGTCTTTAGACTCGGGTTTTGCAGCAACTTTCAAAGCCGCCGCTAAGGCAGCACCTGAGGATATCCCCACAAAAACACCTTCTTTTCGTGTCAACATTCTAGCGGCTTCTATAGATTCTTCATTTGTCACAATGATGACTTCATCAATAACATTCGTATCACAATTTGTAGGTATGAAACCTGCTCCGATTCCCTGAATTTTATGAGGACCGGGTTCTCCACCGGATAATACAGAAGAATCGCTAGGTTCAACCGCAACAATATGTACGTTACTATTTTTACTTTTTAAATAAGAGCCCGTACCCGTAATAGTACCGCCGGTACCCACACCTGAAATAAGAACGTCTACCTTACCCTCTGTATCATCCCAAATCTCTGGACCCGTTGTTTTGAAATGAACTTGAGGGTTAGAAGAATTTTCAAACTGTTCTGGCTTCCAAGAATTGGGGGTCTCCGCAGCAATTTCATTAGCTCGTTTAACGGCTCCTGGCATACCCTCTGCACCTGGAGTTAATTCAAGCTTTGCACCCAAGGCTTTGAGCAAGTTGCGACGTTCAACCGTCATTGTATCGGGCATTGATAAGATAACTTCGTAACCTTTTACCGCCGCAACATAAGCTAAAGCAATGCCTGTATTACCACTGGTAGCTTCGACAATTGTGTGTCCCGGCTTTAACGCCCCCGTTTGCTCTGCATCTTCAATCATTGCAAGGCCAATTCTATCTTTCACACTCGAGTAAGGATTGCTCGATTCTAGCTTCAAAAGCACCGTACCTGGTAAATCCACTCCTATTCGGTTAAGTCGAACAAGAGGTGTATTTCCAATCAATTTGCTAATATCATCATAAATTTTGGCCATTTGTTTCTCCTTGTACTTTGCTAATCAACGCTTTATATTTAGTGAATATTTTGAAACGTATTTTAGTATGCTTTTAATAATATTCCAGTTGCGTTAACAACTTGATCTATTTTAATCATGTACAGGATAAATGGCATGACTAACTGACAGTTTGTGATTCTGGTATTAGAAATAGATTTTCTTCTTAGTTTTCTGACCAACGCACATGTTTTACCCCATTGGCTGACTTGTATTGAACCATCATTTCCTGAATGTAAGGAATGTTGGTGAAGCTGTCTCCTCCTGAAAAATTATAAATATTACCTGACCAGTTTGCTTGATTAAAATTTAGTATCGTAGATTGAACATCTATATCTGTACCTCCCCCCATATACCTCTCAGGTTTGTGAGCTGTATATTGAAACTGGCAGCGAAAATCAGTTGTTCTAACCGGAGGGTTATAAAAATGGTCTTGCTTGTTATCTGAACTTTTCACATTGGCTGCTGGAACGATATCGCCCTCATGAAAACCTTTGAATTCCAGCTCACTATAATTATAATTTTCATCTCGAGGATTATAAATTCGGCAGCCCACACGCAGGACTTTAGAATTTTTAGGCATTTTATTTTGACTTGTGGTAGGAGAGGTCAGTTCAAAATTAACACGTGGTTCATTGCCATCTTTAATATAGTAACGAACTTCATCAGGATGACGATCACCATCAAATTGATCTTCATTAGTAACATCCTCACCTAACCAATTAGCGTTGTGAAATAAACCACGGAAATATGATTGCCCAGGAACAGATATATCCGAACCATAACCAAATATCACATTATCTATACTTGAGTCAAAACGAAAACCTGGATAATGTTTCCATCCATAATCATTTATCTGCATTATATTCTCAAAAGCATAAGTATCTGTATGATTATGGGCCAAAAAAGGGGTGTCAACTTCTTCACCTGAGCTTGGAATATAACTTCCTAATCGACGCAATTGTACATCACCTATTGAAAGTAGAACTCCTTCAACCCGTGTTTTCGACAAGCTTGTATAATTTGACACATTATCAGGCAGAGGTCTAAGTCTGTATAAATATGCTACATTCCATTGAGGCTTAATATGATATGGAGCATTGCCGTTACCATCAGCACCTGTACCACTGACGCCATTAATACTACACCCCTGCGTATAATTTGAATCATCACGAAACCAAATACCAAACTGGTCAAGCCCATCAACATCAAAAGCGGCGTCTGAATTAACTTCAGATCCAAGTTGTCCCGTAATCGCCATGTCATCTTGAGCATATCTTGAAATTGCAACTGGAAACTCCGATGTCATACCCGGATTCAATCCAGCGATGGCACTTGTGCCTCCATGAGGCAAATACATCCCCAATGGCTCATCAAGTGTTGGTGGAGGTGGATAAGGATTACTAATATGAGATCGATCTAATACTGTTCCTATGTGCTGTGTTCCGTAATATCTTTCATCCCACCACTCAGAACCACCATACCGCATAGTATCTCCCATTTCTGTATGTACACCCACCAAAGAATCACCCATAATACCACCTGTCATTTGTGGATCTTCAGTCAATCCCATCTGGCCAGGATTAAAACGTAAAAACCAAAAAGCATACACACGGTGCCAAGAACCAGGAGCACATTCGGGTGAGTTATTCATCCTCAAATCATGAGAAATATGCTGTCCTAATAGTCTACCCGTCGATCCGACCAATCCATAAGAATTATAAAGAAGATTATTTTGGGGAGGAAATCCTGTAATATCAATAGGAGGAGTGCTCACTTGCTCATAGCCGCCTTCAATACCATGTTTCGTTGAGTTAGAGTCATCTTGAGTAACAGTTATGGAATCGGGAAATATAATGCCACTATTTCCATAATCTTGTTTCCAATCAATAAACGTTTGAACAAGATATGTGTCAGTCCCATCATAAACTTGACCTGATTTCAAATGGTATCCTAAATCCGGACTACCTCCTCCCCAACTAGGACGATTTAGATTTTTAGGCAATGCCTCATCGTAAGCTTCAAAATTAAAAGGCGTTGGAAACAGATGGTCATAATCCCAAAAATAGGCATGTGTTTTTCCATAGTATGGATTGAGATCATTACTTTGGGTGGGGAACCCCATGTTGACACTATAATTGACACCTTTATCATATATATTAGCATGGTTTTGACACGTTAAACTAAAATTTTTATCAGGCAAAGTGTAACCAAAAAGTACATAATTTGAATGCTTATTTTTCTTTCTAGCGTCAAAAAATAAGGGGTGTTTATGATTACCATCTCCCCATTTCGTGCTCGATGGCCTAGGATTAATAATTCCAGACTTAAACCCATCAGCATCTAGCGTCCCTCTTATACCGTGTTCAAAACTATAAAAACGATCAAAGCCCGAATAATACCCGACCTGAATAAAGTAATTATGTCCTCCATCAAAACGAGGCTCCTTCCCCTTCTTAAATTGGGTATTTTGATTTTGATCATTTTGGTGGGGTGAACGATTAACACACCAATCATCCAAGCTGCTAAATTGCAAAGCCATAATGTTTTTATAAAGGTGTCTTTTATTTCGTACCAATCCATTAATCCGGTAAAGTTCAGGGTTTGATGCTGTACCTTTGTGCCTCTCACGAGGATGCCAATCAGCACGATCAAAATACACCGGATGAGCAAAGGGATATGATGTGGGGATACGAAACCATGCTGAAAAAAAGGAGCGATGAAAACTCAAACCCGTTGGATTCACATCAAAACCATCTGTAAATGGACCTACAGAACCAGGAGTTGGCATATCAGGTGCAAATTTGTAATTACCCGTTATGCTATCTACCGCATTTGGATCACTTGTTAATAAACTCCACGATTTTAATTTATTATTCAAATTCCAGTACATAGCATCCCTAAAAGTATTTGGATGATCTGGTGGATACTTGGTAGGGTTTAATTCGTCAGGGCTTGAAGCCGTACCCAATCCATGTCCAGAAGATCCAAAAAATATTCCCTGACCAAAGGGATCAAGATCATGGCCATCTTTTTGCGCCCAAAGGGTATTGGAAGCCCTTTCCATATCTCCCGTTTTCAGCAGAGTACTACCAAAAGAAACACGCTTTCTAGCATCAACCACATTCAAATTTGGCTGAGGCATACCTGGTAATGTTCCATGCGTAGGGAAATCCGTATTATATGGCCTGATCACTCCATCTGTAATGGGGCGTAACGTTAAGTTATCATCGTAAAGACGTTCCCACGCATCCGCCGCAGCTGTGCCATCTGCTACTGTACTTCCGTAACTTGGTAAAAACGTCGTGATATTAGAGTTTGTTGTTTGCCCAAGCCCACCAAGTGCTTCTTTGGGATCACCTTCCATATAAAGATCCCAACCTCTAACACTCACACCATTTGTATTATTAGCTGCATTAACAGAAGGGTCAACGCCTTTCCCCATCTGTAACGACTTTATATCGGCCAAACCCAACGATAACCAATAGTCAGACTGCACACGCTGCTCAGGCGTTACATTAGGTGAAACTGTAATATTATTATCAAGTACCTTAAATTCCGGACCAATCACAATATCAGGATCCGTTTGATTATCTGAAGTACCAATCCCTTTTTTTATCAGTGAAACAAAATCTGATTGCGTTCTAAAAAATTTACTTTCAAACAACTGAATACTGGCCTTAATTGTGCTTTGGGATACTCGTTCACCGCTAGGGCTATCCACAAAACCTACAGACGACACATCAAACACGCCCATGGCTGAAAAACAGATTTTTGGTAGCGTATGTCGCGTGACTAAATCTTCGATTGAAACCTTAGGCTGAGTGCCCAACATTGTGGGCAATGGTTGCGCATCTGGTAAGTTCTCATATATGATATTGTCTCCATTGTTTTTTTTGAATGTTCTTCTTACCTGACTTCGTTCTGCTATGTTAGTGGGATCTGGCTTATAAGCAAAAGGTTCCACAACCATATACGGTGAAGTTAAAGCCATTGGAGCTCCTAGGTATCCTGGAATCCGCCGCACACAACTGAATACATGGGGCAAGGTTCTTTCCACATAATCATCTAAAAACCAGCCACCTTCATACTCACCACCTGATCCAGATGATTTAGCCCAGTATTGACTCACCCACAGCACATCACCACGATGCGGGTCAAATTCCGGGTCACCGGGTTTATAAGTGTAAGGAATAGTGGTATCGTATCCATATAAAGCCTTGAGATGAGTTTTGTAATAAGTGGAGCCATCTGTTAATCCTGGTAATTTCATATTACCTGAAGTGTCCAGAGGTATTTGCTCAGCACGTTCAAAAGCTACTGTATTATTTTTGAACTGAAATTGACGATAGGCGATTAAAGCTGTTTTGAAGTCATCGAAATTATAAATCGGATTGTTATATTTGTTTGGCTCGTTTAAATCTGGATTATGAAGATAATTTGATAAGGTCATGGCATCTTTTAATGACATAAAATGGTTTACCTGAACCTTATCAGGTTCATCTTTCACTGAAACCCCATTTTCTAACATTTTAGCTGGATTAAAACAAACACCACGCACACCTATACTACTACGCCCCATACCTCGTTTCACGCTAACATCAGTAAGCTCACCATTGCCCTTGGGTCGCAAATCATTATCATCTTGATGGGTTACGGCTCCTTCACACAGATAGCTGACATTAACTGGAGCATAAAACACAGCGGCTTTCACGTGCCGACTGGCCATATTAAGGTTGATCAGCGAAACACTATGAGCTGCCCATAGATTATTATCAACATTTATAGTGTTACCTGAAGCATCTTTAGTGCCATTGCCACTGTCATCTGTTAAATCTATAGGAAAACGATCTAAATAATTAGGGTGAAAGCGGCAATCCGCATAGTCGTTTTGCAACTTCCACATATAAGCTGATGTAGCGGTGTTATAAGGGTTATCCACATCTGTGCAATCTAAAGTTGCAGCTATCTCTGTTCGTAATCTATAAAAATTACTGTCTTCATAACCCACAACAGACAGGTCATTCTCTATCAATTCAAAAAAAGTATCAAAACCCTTACCTGTATAATAATTTGTCTTTGTGATATGAACGGAAGCCCATTGATTGACAATGTTTTTTATTTCATCAATATCTTTGTAACCAATTTCTGGACGATGATGAATAATTTCATCACCTAAACCATTTTTAGTCGCATCTACATTGTAACCTATAAATTCACCGCGCTGTTTATATGCTGAAGATGTGAAATGAAAATTTTCCAAATTACCTGGACTATACGTGGATGGCGCACCCAGTTCACTTTCATAAAAATGGCAATCGCCATAAGCATTTAATATTCGCCTTAGCCTTAAATTAATAAGCCCTGATTTGTTGGGGTCTGCCAGATTTTTGTCAATAGAATCTTGATCTACTCCTTTACTTTTATTCCAAGGATTAATCTCTGAGGCATTATATTCCCAATCAATTATTGGAGTTCTACCCGCATCTTCACCGCGTTCTAAATGGCCAGCCTTAATGCCATCATTGATATTAATCATGCCCGTGGTATCTTTAGACGATACAATAAAACCATCACCATCACGAGCGTATGTTCCCATGCCCATAAAATATTTTTCTTTTTCTATTGCCGTTATGTTATTTGAAACATTAAAATTTTGCGACTTGATATACTCAATACCCGAATGCGCCAGCAAACGTGAACGCACTTTATTTATGTAATCGGCACTCAACTGGCGCTCCAAAGCAACCGTTTCAATAAGTTGAACCACAAGTATCAGCAACATTGCTAAAATTGATAATACCAACATTAATATAAAGCCTGGGTTTCTCGACTCGTTCAAATATTTCATTTCACTTGCCTCCCCTCAACTCACTCATGACAGTTCTTCTTAACATAACGCGATATTTCTGCAAAGCATTTTTTGACGTTGGATTTAACTCAATTGCTTTGTTTAGATTGTCAGCTGCTAACTGCATGTTACCACCGTAACGATATTCATAATAAGCAATAGCCGCCAAATGATCTTGATGTCGAGGCATTAAATCTTCTGCAGATTTAGCTTCTGACAACAAATCATTCTTAATGCCGTTCATCATTTTTTGGCACAAAGATTTTACACCAGGGCGTTTCAGGGCACGATTAGAGTTAAAACTGATATCAATTAACAAATCAATCATCAGTGGAAGATTAAACTGTATTCCCCTGTAAACCTTTATCGACAATTGTTTGAGTAAAGATTCATCTTTATCACTGTGTCTTTTTTGCGACATTGCAAGTGGCCAAAATTCTTTGGAAAACACCTTTTCTGACTTCTTAATTTCTCTAAATTTATCAGCCCCCATTTCATTTTTAATTATATTCCATGAATGCAACCATTGGTCTAAAAAATAGTAAGGCCTTCTACCTTCATCATAAGAGATGACTTCTTTAAAATTATTTTTCTTAGCGAGCTTGGCATATTTGAGTGCCTCCTCTAACTCACCATTTTCAAAATAGGCCTGAGCCAACGCCACCGTTATTTGGGGATCCGCATACTGTGGGTTATTTTTTTGCGTGATTTCGAAAGCGCGACGACAGCAATTAAGAGCCATATCCACGTTTCTATCCATTGTTATTGGGCGAGAAAGCAGTGTGCGAGCAAAATCTATCAGTAATACAGGGTCATCTTTACCAGCATCTATAATCTTATTGGCGATACTTTCCCTTGAAACACCGACCTGAGATGACCCTTGAATAAAAGTGTTTATATTTGTACGTGCAACATGGCTTTTAAGGTAGTCATTCCAGCCATAATCACCCTTAAGGGCAGCATCAAGATGATAATGCACATCCTTAACCTCACCCGTCCATATGACACGAGATTGTCTATTGATCATAAACACTTGAGGGATTGATTGCACTTTATAACCAACAGGTGTCACCCTCATACTGAGCCTTAAATATTTAGAAAGCACTGTTGGTTCTTCCTCCAATAAGTCTAACGATTCATCTACACCCACCAAACAACGGGGCATATCTTCACCCATTTTTGACAAACGCATTTTTAGACCATTCACATTAGCACGATGCCGTTGTTTACGAGACATAGCAGGCCTACCACCCACCTCTGGGACAAAACCAACAACCATCAACCCCTTATCACGGTATTCTTCTTGTATTTTTGCCATCAATTTATATTCATCACGTCTTATACGATCTATATGTGGCTGAAACACATACAGTAAATAAAAATGTTTCTTGTCTAAAATGTCTATACTTGTGGGTATGGTTGCTTCTACATAATCTTTGATATTACCTTCATATTGCTCATCTATTATTTTTTTTAACGCTGTTAATTTTTTTAATTTTTTATCCGTTATTTTTTTAGATAATTCACGGTCTGCTTTTTTTAAAATTTTTATTTTTTTTGTGATTAATTCATAATCTATGAGTAGTTGATCCTTAACATCTTTATATTCTTGACCTTTAAATGTCGTCTGCATCAGGCACTTAACCCAATCTCCTCTGAAATTTCTGACACATAAATCATCAAGTATCCGCAATTCAACTTTTTCTTCTTCTGTTAAAACAATGAGATCGCCGTCTTCTACTTCCTTTTCACCATCACCTTCATTTATTTTCTTTTCTTTTTTCTTTACCTTTTCATCGCCCACATCTTCAGGAAGAGATTTATCATTGTTTTGTACTAACTTTTTACTGAGACGTATAAAATCTTCTTCAATGTCTTTAATCGTTTGTTCCACCAATAGAGGTCGATTAGACCAATCTTCTATTTCAAGATCAAAGGCCTCTATACCAGTTGACTCTTCCTCACAATCAACATTCACAGGATTAATTGCAGAAACAATTAATAACATGGTAGCTACTAGGTTTTTAACGTTAAACACATAAAATTCAAACAAATATTTCAATTTTAAATAACACACAGGTGAAATAAACAACAATTTTTGATTCAGCTGTTTTTTACTCATTGCATGGAAGCTTTGCTGATTTGTTTGCAGAACTTAGGTTTGAGATATCTAAAATTCATTAGATGTATCCTCTATACTTGCAGTCTTTAAGTTACATATTACTATATTATATCCTATAGTTATCATAAAAATTCAGAACTTACAAAAATACACTTGTCAATAAGGCACATGCGTGATCATTGTATATAAATTGTACAAATAAAGAGGTTTTATGCATTAATTTTCTGACAAATGCCATTTTTTGGAACTATTTACTGATTGATGTTGTACCATCATTTCCTGAATGTAGGGGGTATTGTGTGGTCATCTATCAAGCGATACATCTGTACTAAAATGAACCTGTTTCTCTTGCTTAATAAATTTACCATGATATATCATCTAACATCTCAGAATGTTTTATTTACCGTTTCGGAAAATTCTGTGGAGTGTTGGCGTATAACTTGTAAGTATCAACGTTCCAACAAATAAATGCCATCCTTTTCTATACGAACAATGCCCTCTCTGTACAAGCCACCAATTGCTTTTTTAAAAGATGACTTGCTCATTGCAAATAATTCAACAATTAGTTGAGGATCAGATTTGTCATGTACAGCAGCAAAACCATTTTGTGCTATCAAATAATCTTGTATGACTTTAGAATGATTGTCTCTTGTTTCTTGACCACCTTGAAGGCTCAAATCAATTTTTTGATCAGGACGAATATTTTTTATATAACCTTTTACGCTCTGACCGAAACTCAAACGTTGGAACACCTCAGCTTTATACAATAATCCCCAACAACTATGATTTATGATCGCTTTATAGCCCAAATCTGTACTGTTAGCAATGATAAGATCAACGGCTTGTTTGGGTTTGAAATCATGATTATTTTCTTCATCAATATATTTGTCAATTTTAGATGAAGCAGTAATACGACCATCCACTTTATTGAGGTACACATACACCAAATAAGAATGACCTTCTACAATTTTTTTATGCTGCTCAGAAAAAGGTAACAACAGATCTTTATCTAGGCCCCAATCCAAAAAAGCACCTATAGGTGTTGTTTGAATAGCCCTTAGGTATGCAAATTCGCCAACAGAAACTCTGGATTGCTGAGTGGATGCCACAGGCCTGTCCTCTGAATCTAAATAAAGGAATACCTCCACACAATCCCCTACAGATAATTTATCTGAAACAAATTTAAGCGGTAATAACACGTCGCCTAAATTTTCAGCATCTAGATAAACACCATTGTTCGATGTTTTAATAACATTCAATGTATAGCGGTGACCAAGTTCAATCATCTGTGTTTATCCCGGTCAAATACAAAAGTGACAGATTCAAGCTGTTAATTTGTTGAAGTATCATCGCTACTAACAACCGCGTGTGAGCTAAGTATAACAATTGAAAGCGAAACATCAACATTATTTAAAATTGCAAGTCTAAATATACAGGGTAGTGATCTGATGCTTTATTCGCTGGATAAGAACTATAGATCGCCGCTGAATGTGATTTGTACATTTTTTTGGCTTCCGAAGAAAGAAGAATATAATCTATCCTTGATTTGATAGATTTATTATGAAAACTGTGAATGCCCTCGCTATAAGACTCTAATTCATCGTTAATGGCATCATAAAAACCTAAACCTGTGCTGATAGCCGCAATGCTATGATGAGAAACTGTGTGATTGAAATCTCCCAATAAAATAATGGGATCATTTGAATCCTCACTATATTCGTTGATCACCCTTACAATGGTATAACATTCCGCATTTCTTACCCTATCTGTCGTGTTTTTCATCCACTCTAAATACATCATAGATTTTAAGTGCGTATTGAACAATACCAGCCTCAACGTGGCTGACACGGTTATTTTAGCTCGAAGTAAATCACGGGAAAAACACAGCGCCTTGAGTTTACTAGATTCTGCCGTAACATATTCCAAAACTTCTTCTCCCTCCTCATCTTTTAGCACTCTTTTTCTATATGATTTTTTTTGTATGGGAAATCTACTCAAATAAGCAAGGTGAATTTGTCTTCTACTATTACTGAGTTGAAAAGCCAAGTGGTCAAACGGTCTTTCCAAAGCCTCATTGAGCACTTCCAAACTTTTGAGACTATCAATTTCTTGCAAGGCAATAATATCGGCATTCACTTCATCCAAAACTCTGGAAAGCGCATACAACTTTTGCTCAAAAAAATAATGCGGCGTGGCATAAATAGAAAAATCTTTAAGGTTGTAAGTAGCCACACGAATGTTTGTCATTTATTAATCACGGGTCGTGTTTGTTCCCCACCAATCTTTGTTTGGCTTCCAATCAGGGTTTAATAGCACCCTATGTTGTTTTTCCAAGTTTTGCATTACTTTTGTTTTTGCCGTTTCTAATTGTGCCTCTTTTTTCTTAACATCAAAACGATTATCTTTTATAGGTATCAGCGCATTATTTTTTTTCAACCAAGCTTGCAGTTTATCGTTCATTTCTTTAACTTTAGCAGGATGCATTAGTGACACATCTTTTTTTTCTCCCACATCTTTGGGTAAGCAATAAAGTTCATTTCTTTTGTCTTCGTAATAATGGATTAATTTCCAATCACCCGAGCGGATAATAGCTGAGGGTTCTCCTCCTTGGTTACCGTAATGAGGGTAATGCCAGAATAAATCTCTCTGACTCATTGATTTACTTTGTAATAATGACACAAAGCTAACTCCATCAACGTGTTGTTGCGGATTGATGGTCACATTCGCTAATTCTAAAATAGTGGGATAAAAATCAGCCCCTGTGACAGGAAAAGCTGTTGTACTATTTTGTTTCGTCATACCTGGCACACAAACATAATAAGGCACACGCAATCCCCCTTCCCACTGCCTGCCTTTTCCACCACGCAAAGGCAAACACGACGTCGCAAAAGCATCTCCTGACGAGACCCCCCCATTATCACTTGTAAAAATCACAACCGTATTTTTATCTAATCCAAGTGTTGTGAGGCTTTCTAATACGATACCTACCGCATCATCCATAGACTGCATCATTCCTGCGTATACAGGATGATCTTGTACTTGCCTTACCGCTTTTGTTCTATCAAAGACAAATCTCGATTTGCTCAATCCTGATTTTACATATTTATCTCTATTTTTTTTCCAACGTTTTTCAGTTGTTTGCAAAGGACTATGAACCGAATAGAACGAAAGATAGGCAAAAAATGGTTTATCTTTATTGTTCTCTATAAATGTGACAGTTTCCTTAGCCAAGCGTATAGGCAATGATTCCCCTTGCGGGCCTTGTTTCAAGAAAGGATTGATATAAGGAGCAAAATAACCTCCTCTAGGACCGCCTACATGGTATCCCCCTTTATTGACATCAAAACCATGATCCGTGGGCAAAGAGCCTACCCCTCCCAAATGCCATTTACCTGCAAAAAAAGTGACGTAGCCAGCTTCCTTCATCACCTCCGCTAAACTAAAATCTTCAGCAGGAAGTTGATCTTTGTACGTGGAAGGCAGGATCTTATCATTCCGCTTCCAATCCAAGCCTGTATATGCCCCAATCCAATCAGTGATTCCATGATTGACAGGATATTTACCTGTTAAGATACTCGCACGTGACGGGCTGCAAACCTGACAAGTAGAATAGCCTTGAGAAAAACGCATACCCAATTTGGCAATACTATCTATATGTGGCGTCTCGTAACGACTACCTTCAATAGCGATATCATTCACACCTAAATCATCTGCTAAGATAAAGAGAAAATTCAATCTCTGTTTATTCTCTAACGCCTCATTGTGACACGAGACACAACATAACAAACAAAACACACACATTATTTTCATCATAAATTTCCCTTTGTTTTTAACTTATAAGCACAATAATTGTCAATCTGTTAAAAAATAATAGATTTGAAACATTATAAGGCCTAAAATATACTTACCAATCGTTTAGTAGTGTAATAGCCCTACATACAAAAAGGAGAAAACAATGAAAAAAAAAAGTTTTTTCTTGGTAATCTTCTGCTTATTCCTTTCTCCCCTCACGGCTATCGAACATGCTTATGTGGACAGCAGCAATACCACTGCCAATAAATACACAGACATCTATGTTGAATTCGAAATTGATTGGGCATGGACAATAGGCGGATCAATCTTTGTGACCTTTCCTCCCGAGTTTGATTTAAGCCTTATCCCCAACAACACCGCCCTTCGATACAGTGATAACGGAGCTGTTATTGAACATCTAAACGTTACCGTATCAGGACAACGTGTCACCTTAACGAGAGATGTAAATAAAAACTACCAAATCCTAGGTGATGTCAGCTTTTATCTTGATAGTGTGGGAAATCCTTCTTACCGTGAAAAGTCAGGTTCACTTTTTATCGAATTAGAAAATCCTGGAGGATTAGAAACAGCTCACACTAATAGAATACCTTTGAACAACTATCAAGAACGTAACGACATCATACGGCACGGTTGTCTTGTCACCCACTCTTCTTCAAACCTAATACCATTAACCCTTATTTTTTTAACATTAATCCTGTTAGCTGTTAATCATTTTAGCAAACACCGACACCAAAACTTCCCTAGCTAAATGAGATCCCACAAGCTCTGCATCACCACGACCATCCAAATTACCCAACCACACCACCACCACATGATCCTGTGACACCCCCACACACCACGCATCACGACGGCCTGAAGACGTACCGGTTTTCCAAGCAATAGATTCCACAGGTAATTGCTCTTGATCAGGTGAACGTTGGGAAAGGGCTTTTAGAATAGCTTCTCGACTAGCCCAACTCATCTCGTTTGTTTTGATATCGAAAAATTTTTGATAGGCTTTTGCCAATTCTAATGGACTAACTGACAGTGTGCCCAATGAAAGATCAAGACCTAGATTTGTTTGGGGCAAATCAAATCCCAGACTCATCAACACATGTGAAAATTTTTCAACCCCTAGACTCTTTAACAAACGAACAGCTGGAAGATTTCGTGAACTGGAAAGCGCTTCAGAGGCTCTGACATTCCCCAAAAAATCATCAGAGAAATTTGTGGGGCAATATTCTCCAAAAGTTCCAGGATGATCACTGACCTTACCTTCAATACCCATTACCCCTTCTTCCAAAGCCAACGCATAAAGAAAAGGTTTCAAGGTACTGCCTGCCGTTCGGTGAGCCAAAGCCGCATTGAAAGGCTTTTCACGATAGTTGTCTGAACCTGCCATGGCCAATACGGCTCCTGTATGGCGACTTAAAACAACCACGGCTTCCCCATCAACAGGTTTATTAGGACGCTGTTGCAACAGTTCCTCTACCATTTTTTGACGGGGAAGCTCGAGTTGTTCAGAGAGAGACTTTCCTGTTTGAGTTTTCAATTTCCAATCCACATAGTGTGGAGCCAAAAAGTCCCATTGTCGAAATTTGGCATGTAAAGGTTCTTGGCAAAACCTAAGGTAGGTCGTGTCATCAATATATCCTTTAACACACATACGCCTTAATATTTCATTACGCCATACCAAAAGTTCATTAGTTGTTTTGTTAGGTGAACGCCTGCTGGGTGCTGGCAGCATCGCCACAAACATCGCCGCCTCTAAAGAAGTTAAATCAGAGGCCGATTTACCAAACCAACGTTGTGAAGCCGCTTCCACGCCTCTTAAGGTACCACCCAGTGGAACCAAATTAATATATTTCTCTAATATTTGTTCTTTAGAAAATTTTCTTTCCAGTTGTCTGGCACGAAACATTTCAACCATTTTCCATTTCAATGTTCTAGGACGAGGTTCTACCATACGTGCCACCTGCATAGTGATTGTAGAAGCCCCTGAAATAACCTTTCTACGCTGAGCACTTGTCACACAGGCTCTAATAACTGCGTAGGGATCAACACCACTATGACCAAAAAAATTGCCATCCTCACCTGCAATAATCGCATTGATCATATGTTCAGAAACTTCAGTGAGTGGAATTTTAATCAAACGCTCACCATCCATCGTTATGGACAACCTAAGTAAACGATTTTGTGAATCGTAAATACGACGGCTCTCCCCATAACGATCAAAGAGATGTTCAGGAAAGGGGAATAGATGGTCTAATACTCTTTCCGCTCCCACAAGAAGAACCATAAAAACAACCGTACTCACCAGCACTCGTTTGAAAGTTGTTTTTTTGATAATTGACTTAAATTTTGTCATCGGGTGATTGTCACAAACTTGCCCGTTCCCAAACGCGCATTATTTTCAGGATCATACATAGCTTCAAAAGAACTGGGCATTTTTTTGTAAGTTCCAGGAAATACCGCACGAATACGATAACTGTATTTGACCTTACCCTTTTTCTTGCTATTCACAAAAAGAATCACGCGGTCGTCACGAATCTCCATGTTGTCAGGTTTTTCAATATCTTTTATTCGTTGAAAAGACAGCAGGCGAGGATTTTCTACTTCAAAACCTGCAGGCAACACATCTGTGATCACAAAATTTTCTGCCGTTTGTTTGAAATCTATTTCCAACACCACATCATAGATACCTCCACGGTGAAAGTTGGTAGTTTTCTCCCCCGTATCCACATCAAAATACGTTTGACTGAGGGAAATGTGTGGTGATGATTTTGTTTGACTGTCTGTTCTAAAACCCTTGAGAAGAAGTCTACCGTAGCTAATTCCCGTACCACTGTAATGAACTTTACCTCCGTTAGCTACACTTACCTGCAATCTCCCATCCCCTGACACATATTTTTTACCTAAGCCGCCATTCACCATTCCCGTAAAAACAACTGAATTGCTCGAATCCGCTGCATAATAAGATGACAAGGAAAGTATAACCTGAGATAAATCATGGGTAGAAAGATAACGCGGTGAAATAATTTGAGATTGTAGATGAGATATTAAACCAGGTATTTCACTGTTTTTGGGATCAGATAAAACAAGAGCTCTCAATCTTAAGGCCCGTACTTTAAGGGAGCTGTGAAGATTTTGTCCCCCAACAACAGCCGCATCTTCACTGACGCCGCTCTTAGCCATTGATAACAATTGTTTGGCCCTGTCTTTCTGACCAATACGAGACCAAGCAATAGCCAAACGAGATCTATCTTCAGAAGTTTTTGCCAATTCACTCAAACGTTCTAACCAAATTTTGAGCGGACGCCCCGTTCCGGCAAGAAGCATGGCTGACTGACAACGCCTTGACACACTGCCATCACGCATCCATTCAACAATGCGCTTGTTGAGTTTGTCATAAGCGTGTTGAGGAACATCATACCCTCGATCTTTGCATAAACGCATGAATTCTGCTGCATAGATAGAACCATACACGTATTCATCGCCCCCATTCACCCACCAACTCAATCCCCCTTGATAGGTTTGCATGCGAAACAAACGTTTGATGGCCACCTTCACAAACTGCCTGGCTTCTTTACTTTTTTTGCTGTCCAATTCCTGAAGTAGATCGGCACAGGCCAATAGAGACATACCTTTTGAAGTGGTTTGCTCCACACAGCCATAAGGATAACTCACTAGAGTTTCCAGAGGAGCCAACAAACGGCTATCTGGCCTGTGACTGATAATTAATTCACCTTTAGCGTATCCTGACTGCCAAATTCCTGGTAATTCAATAGTTCCTGTCCCATCAAGAACAACACCTACAGATAGCTCTTCATAAATCCCTGGATTTCTCACATTGAATGAGGATTGTATTTTCCTTATTTCACCTGGCCAGCCTGCTTCAGCCTTCAATACAGCTTCTTCAGCCTTATCCGTGACACGTGCCGGAATTTCAAGATGACGACTTTCCCCTGGCCTTAAAACAAACGTTCCTTCCGTCATTCCTGTGAGTTGTAGAGCCCCTTTTGAAGAAAGATTCATTGTGATCTCCCGCTGAAGGACATCGTTGTTACGTAAAGAGACGGATAGTTTAACTAGATCTCCAGGAGCCGCCATACGGGGGACAGCAGCCTTCAAGCTCACAGGTGCTTTAACCGTTACGGGAAGAAAAACCGCACCCGTTGCTGTGGGTGAAGCGGCAATAACCATCACACGCAAACGACCTTCATAATCGGGCAAGTCAAAACGATGTGATCCCGAGCCATCTTCGGCCAATGGAATGATTTGCGAATTCAATGCCAACGCCAAGATATGTGTGGCCATAGAAGAACTCAAGCGCATCGGATTAAGATCTGTCCCTCCACCTCCACCAGCAATCAATTCCTGTGGAAATTCAACGCCTTCCATCAAAGCCGTGCGTATATCAAAACCCGCCCCATGTAAACGTCTAGAACGATCAAAATAACGACTAGGTGATGGAGACGTATGGCCTGTGACTTGAAGTATGCCTTCATCCACAACGGCTACTATCGCTTCACGCGCCCCTGGGGCTGTGAATGTGACTTGAAGATCTTCACTAGGCCTGATTGATTCAGGGACTTTAAGATCCACATTAATTATGCGCTTCACATCGACCAATTCAATTGAAGTCGCTCCCTTAGCCCAAGCCACACCTTTGCTTGAAACCTGTGAGCAAGTGAGTGTGGCGACCACATGAATGTTGGCATGAGGATAATTCTCTGGCATCTTCATAGACACCTGTGTATTTCCCTCTTTCACGGCTAACACCTTTGTGGCAAGAATATTTTCTCCTTCAAGGGTGATAAATGCCCTGCCCTTTATAGGAGAATCAATTGTGAAAGTGAGCGAATTGTCAGCGATATTTTTTTGCGCAGCTGATATCTTCAACTGATCAGGTTTATTGGGAACTTTCCCTAAAGGCATCTCAGCTACATGATGAGCTGTTCTGGCAACCACCACCAACCAACCTTCGTTTGTTTTTTGTCTGTCTATCTTAATACGAGCACATCCTTGCTCCGCATGAGAACGCTGGCTCCACAACTCATGTGAATTAACGTAATGATGCCACTGATACGCTCCATTGATCTTCGACCACTGCCAACGCCAACTGCGTTTTTCCAGTGAAAAAGTTACAGGGCCATCATAATTCATCAATTGACCTGTTCCATCCACCATCACCACATGGGCCTGTTCACCCAGAAGCTTGATTCCCAAATGTCCTTGTGGGTCATAAACCGCTTGCTCTCCACCTTCTTGAACCACTCGTCCTGAAGGATCCATCACTTCTACTCTAAAGGTAGCTTTCAAAGCTTCAGCATAAGGTTTTGACTCGGGCACCGGAATAGAAACTGTGACCTTGCCTTCCTTACCCAACACCGCGCTGACCGCATTCACAGACCCCGGAGAACTATCGCTAGGAGGAAGACCAAAAATGAAATCCTTATAATTTTCAAATATTAGGCGGGTGTTATCAAAACGAGGATACACCGTAAGTGACAAGCCTTCTGCTGGAGCACCTTCCAACCATTTGGCTGTGACAATAATTTTGGCATCTTTGCCATGCTGTATTTTTTCAAGTACATCAACATTAGCTTCAATGCGTTGGGGAACAAAGGCTTCAATCTTAAAACGTGCCTGGCCCAACAGCTGTTTTGTCTTTTTTTCTCTCAGTTCTACTTTCCAAGCCCCTGTACGTGCTTCTTTAGAAAATGTTCTAGAAAGATGCACAAAACCCGAACCACTTGTTTGTTTGTGTTCAATCACATCTATTTTTCCACTGGGACTAATCCAGTGGACCACCACAGGGTGCCCCGACGGGGCTTTGCCAAATTTATCTCGCAGCAACGATGTCATGTGAAGAGTACTGCCCGGACGAACAACGCCTTGATCCACCCACACATACGCTTCATACCCCTTTGTGAGAAACGAATCGCCTCCCAAACTTTTTCCGCTTAATTCAACTCCATGCCCCTGCATATCTACATAAGCCATATCATTTTGCGTACTAACCCTTATCAAAAATGGAGCATGTTCGCCTTGCCGTTTGGCATAGTTGATAAGTGCCACTCCCTCATGATCACTTATAGCCGTGGCGATTACTTGATTTGTTTTTGACAACACATGAACCGTAGCTGCTTCAACAGGCTTACCCAGAGCTAAAGTGGACACACAAACAGCTAAAGATTTATTTGACACCCGCAAAGAAACACCTAAATCAGTGACTTGAATGAATTTAGAAATTCGGAAAGCATGACCTTCCTCATCAGACAACATCACCTCATGCAAGGCACTGACTGATCCCAACATCAATGAACCGATATCAATTATTTTTTTGAATTTCTTGTTGTAAATGGCTCCTGTTTTGACCTGCATTTCACGCCATGGGCCATACACCATTTCGGCACGTCGGTAATCATTAGATGTTTTTTTAGCAAACTCAACAAAATTATTTGGGTACACTGTTCTTAAAGCCACTTTGATTCTGTTCACATTCGCACCCTCTATAGTGAGTTGGGGCTTGGCCAACGCAGAAAGTACTGAACCCTGTTGTGCAAAAGAAAGTTGAGGTCGTAGATTGTCAATGTCAATCTCACGCTCTTCATCGACATCCAAGCGATGGCTGCCCGTGCCTGGAAAACCTTTTTTGAATCGCACCATCACAGGCATTCCTGGCGTGAACTCTCCCACAATTTTTATGGCACTGCCCTGAGGCACAATTTCAAAATCTTGTTGGGGAATAAGTTCGATCAAATGATGATCGATTGATCCTTTAATGTAACGATTAAAGTTCGCATATATTCCTTCATCAATATTTGACAAGGAATAGAGTTCAAGGCGATCAAAAAAAGACAAACGTCTCGTAAATGTTTCAGAACTGGGAAATCCATCTACAGGCCTCAAACCTTTATCCACTTTCATATCTACCCTAAAGGGAGTGGCCCCCTTATCTAAAATGATTTTGTAATTTTTTTGATTTTTATCAACTTCTAATGTAAACGCACATAATTCCCCCTCACCATCTTTGATAGTGAGAAGAGCGTTTAACGAATCTTCCACTAAAGGATGTGAGGCTCTAAAATGAATTTCGCGTTGATCATTTTCCGTTAGAACGGCTCTGATTCTGTTCAGCTTAACTCCAGGCATCAAAAAAGAAAGTTTGGTTCCCGGTTTGACACGCACACCATCGGTACTCTTCAGTTCAGGGGATAAAAAAATGCGGTAACTCCCTGAACGTGGTAAATCAAGCGGCAATTGGCATTCCAACTTATTTGAACTGCGCCACAGGGCGGTTACTGGAGCAAAAGGATGTAAAGAAACTGGCATTCCTTCGGCCATATGCGACACCATTTCTTCATCCACCATAGGGCGATCGAAGACAACCGTAAAACGAGATTTATTAAGATCCGTCAACAATGTGAGAGAGCGTTGCGTGAGAAACACTTCGTTTGTCGCTTCTTTAACTGTTACCCATGAATCCTGCGAATTATTAAGATAACTGCTCTTCAACACAAACAATAAAATAACCGTCAATACAATATTAACCCACAAAAAAAACTTATGCATAGAACCCCCCAATCTCAGCTCCATTTTGCAAAATAGGCAAAGCAATCTTCAAGGGAAAAACTTGCCGCTTTCATCTCATAATTGTCGCAATACGACACACCATTTGTTCATGGTTAAAAATTAATGACTTGGGGTGATCGCAAATATCACGAGCACATATCAGCGGTCCCTACAGACAATGAGTGAACAATTTTAGTACAATCTGCAATGGACAATTTATCATTTGACAATCGCTTCACCCGTCAATTGCCAGCGGACCCTAACCCCACCAACAGTAGACGACAGGTTGAAAAAGCTTGTTACTCTAGAGTTCAACCCGCTAAAGTTATCCAACCCACACTTATTGCCTACTCTAAAGAAGTGGCCTACACCTTAGGCCTTTCTCAGGATTTTTGTGAATCAGAAGCCTTCTCCCAAGCCTTTGTTGGCAATAATTTACTGCAAGGCATGGACCCCTACGCCTGCTGCTATGGTGGCCATCAGTTTGGTCATTGGGCCGGACAATTAGGCGATGGGCGCGCGATCAATCTAGGTGAAATTGTTAATCAGCAACAACAACGCTGGACCTTGCAATTAAAAGGCGCTGGCCCAACACCTTATTCACGCACGGCAGATGGTTTAGCTGTATTACGCTCTTCATTACGTGAATTTTTATGTTCTGAAGCCATGTTTCATTTGGGCGTACCTACCACCCGAGCCCTCAGTCTTATCTCAACGGGGGAAGAGGTGATACGAGATATGATGTATGACGGTAACGCCAAATACGAACCGGGTGCCGTTGTCTGCCGTGTGGCTCCCTCATTCACTCGTTTTGGAAGCTTCGAAATTTTCACATCTCGTAGCGATGTCGCAACATTAGAGAAACTTGTCGGCTACACGATCACGACAGATTTTCCTCATCTTGGTGAGGTGAATTCAGAAAGCATTATCAAATGGTTCAATGAAATATGTCAATCAACTGCCCATATGGTTGTTGAATGGATGCGTGTGGGTTTTGTACATGGGGTAATGAATACAGACAATATGTCTATCTTAGGCCTCACCATTGACTATGGCCCTTATGGCTGGATAGACGACTACGATCGTAATTGGACCCCCAACACAACAGATGCCAGTGGACGCCGTTACCGATTTGGCCAACAATCGCAAATCGCTTTATGGAATCTTTCTCGTTTGGCTTCGGCCATTTATCCTTTAATCAACGATGAAGATCCTTTTCATCAAGCTATCAACTTATACATCTCAAGCTATGAAAAGGGCTGGAACACCATGATGTGCCAGAAATTAGGGTTGAGCTCGTATGAACCCTCAACAGACAAAGAATTGTTTGAAAATCTACTGAACACCCTAGAATGTGTTGAAACCGATATGACCCTCTTCTTTCGCGCATTAGCTAAATTCCCACACACAGAAGAGGATTCAGACGAAGACCTTATAGCTCCCCTGATGGAAGCCTATTATCAACCTGAGCAACTTACCGGAGAAAATAAATCCCATATCGCTCAGTGGTTGCGTAGCTATAAAACACGCTTAACCTCAAACAGCCATCATTTTGAAAAACGTCAAAACATAATGAATGCAACAAACCCCAAATACGTTCTACGCAACTACATCGCCCAACTCGCCATCGATAAAGCTGAAAAAGGCGACTATGCTTTAGTCAATGAATTAGTGGAATTGTTCCGACACCCCTACGATGAACAGCCCAGCAAAGAAGAATACGCCGCCAAACGTCCTGAGTGGGCTAAAAATCGAGTGGGATGTTCAATGTTGTCTTGCAGTTCTTAAACCTTCTAAAACTCTCTATGCCGCATGAGTGATTTTTCTCATTTGTTTGTCAATCACCCAGCTATCAAAAGATTTGATCAAATAATCATCGTATTTCTCTTCAAAGGCTTTTGAAATGTGGCCCAAACCACTCAGCGCACTAGCCAGAATCACTTTAGTTTGATGGGCATACGTGACATGACGATCCATTTCAATTCGCCTTATCAACTTCAATACATCTATGCCATTTATTCCTGGCATCATGATATCCTAAAGCACCACATCATAATTCCAATCATATTTCAATGAGTTTTCATGCATCTTAATAGCTTCAATGCCATCTTCAGCCTCCTAAAACTGACCATATTTTTGTAATTTCTTCATCAAAAAATAATGAATGTCACTGTTATCTTCTACCACAAGAATATTAATTTGTTTTTTCACCAATTCCCATTGGTTCTGGCAACAAACAGGTATCAACTGACACCAACAACTCTGACATATCAGATATAGATTTATTAAAAAAAAGAATCACTTCTGGTAATACACCCACAAATGACCCGCATCTTCTTTATCTTTGGCACCAATGATAAGGTCCGGCTTGTTGTCACCATTCAAATCACCAACGTCGACCTTCATGTAATTGCATGGTACATCGGCTTTTATTTCCTCATTATTTGTGGGCGTTTTAAAAATAGTTTGAACCTCTTCGAATTTAGGTTGTGTAGCCGTGCCTGAGTTCCTGTAGAAATTTAACGTGCCAAGCCAATTGCTACAAATCAAATCTTTAAGGCCATCACCATCAAGGTCTGCAAACGCAGCGCATACAGGTTTAACCTCTCTCCTGTCTTTATCCATACAAAAATCATTTCCTGCTATCTTAACGGGAGTATCCTGTGTTGCAAAAATTGGACTTTCAGATGAACCTTCATTAAGGCGAAGAACCAAACCTCCTGCCATACCTCCCATCATAATATCAAAATCCCCATCGGCATCCCAATCTACGGCCAATGGATAAAAACCGCGTTCTGCTCCACTTTGAGGCTCACGTGGACGCTTGAGCAGACGCTCTCGCTGGCTTCTACGTTGACGTAGCATCTCACGTTGACGTTGATCCTCTAATTCATCATTAAAAAGGAATCTTTTATCTTTCGCTGACCAATATTGTCCCATATTAATCACTTTACCTGCCTTGTCTTTTAAAAGAACAGGCTTATCAAAATCTTTGCCATTTCCTTTGGAAAAATAAACAACGCCTCCGTAAATACCAGAAATGATATCTAAATGTTTATCGCCATCTAGGTCCACAAACTGTGGGCTTACCGTGCCACATCACCAATGTTTGAGGCGAATATTTTTACCCGAAGATTGGAGCACCTTCTCAGATTTGAACTTAGGCTCTTTTTTAGTTCCCTCGTTTATACGTAGCAAAAAATGACCTTCAAAAACTCCCGCCAACACATCCAACTTCCCGTCTCCATTCACATCCACCAGAGAAGGACCTAACAACTTATGATTGCCAATTTTGCTTAATTTTACAGGTTCTTCAAATTTGATTAGCTGAAGTTTCTCAGTTTTTTGCGTCTTTTCCTTTTGGGAAGAACAATTTCCCAGTAAGCCAAAAAACAATACAAGAATAACAGTTCCATAAACCTTCATAACAACCTTTCATAGTTCGAACTTTCACACATTTTAACAACAATTTATGATACTGATACCGATACTGATACCCGATATTAAAAAACCGAAGCCCGAATTATATCTTTTTTATCACTAGACTATATAAGACAAAAAACTATATGCCATATTCTGTAAACATCGAAGAATGTGGCATTTTCTCAATATGCGATTTTACAAATCTTTATGAGAATCTTTAAATTGGGACAAGTGCTTAAAGATAATTTTCAGGAAACAGACGGCGTTCCACCGTTTCAATCACAATGTGTAAAATCATCATATGAATTTCTTGAATGCGGTCAGAGGTGACACCCGGAACTATGAGGTAATTGTCTACCTGATCTTTTAGCTCTCCTCCGCCTTTACCCAGTAGGGCGTAACTTGTTACCTTTTTTGATTTGGCCATGTCAGCAGCACGAACAAGGTTTGTGGAGTTACCTGATGTGGACAAAAGAATAAGAACATCACCTACTTGACCGAAAGCTTCTACCTGACGAGAGAAAATTTCTTCAAAACCATAATCATTGGAAACACAACTTTGATGTGAGGCCTCACCTAAAGCCATAGCGGGCAAGGCGCGGCGGTTGTCACGGTAACGACCCGTAAATTCTTCAGCAAAATGTAGGGCATCACATTGAGAGCCTCCGTTGCCAGCAATATACACACGATTTTGATTGTCAAAAGCATCGGCGACTTGATCTGACAGCTCTAATATGGCTTGAGAATTGCTTTCACTTGCCACAAATTCCTGCAACAATTGATGGGCATTTCCCAAGGCATTTTTTATAGCTTCCACTCTGTCCGTCATCTATTTATCACTGACGAATCAGGTTAAGAGCAGAGCCGGCTTGGAACCACCCAATTTGCTCATCATTCATGCTGTGCTTGACTTCAAAGCTCTCTTCGCTACCATCTTGATGACTGAGAACAATCGTCAGTTTTTTGCCAGGGGCTAATTCTGTCAAACCTTTAACAGCAACTTTGTCATCCACACGTACCTTCTCGTAATCTGCAAGATCTGTAAATACCAATGGAAGAACGCCTTGCTTTTTAAGATTGGTTTCATGAATACGTGCAAAACTGCGCACCACAACAGCTTTACAGCCCATCAAGCGAGGACACATGGCCGCGTGTTCACGGCTAGAACCTTCACCGTAATTTTCATCTCCAAAAACCACCCAACCTTGACCTTCCGTTCTATAAGCTTTAGCCACATCAGGAATGCTGCCCACTTCACCCGTACTTTGACTGATAGCCGTTCCATTATCTTCGGTGAATTCGTTGTTCGCTCCCAAAAACATATTGCCTGAAATATTGGTGAGATGACCACGAAATTTTAACCATGGTCCCGCTGCAGAGATATGATCGGTGGTGCATTTGCCCACGGCTTTAAGAAGAACAGGAAGATTGTCATAATCTTTACCATCCCATTTTTCAAAAGGAGTTAACAACTCAAGACGCTCGCTTCCCTCAGCCACATCAACCGTGACACTAGAACCATCTTCAGCGGCTGGTTGAAAACCATCTAAATCAGAAACAAAGTTTTGTGAGGGGAGCGCATCCGCGACGGGAGCGTCCAACATCACTTCTTCCCCTTTATCATTCGTTAACGTGTCTGTTAAGGGATTAAAATCCAAACGACCTGCCAAAGCCATGGCCGTTACCGTTTCGGGTGAACCTATAAAGGCTAATGTTTCAGGATTCGCATCTGCACGGGCTCTAAAATTACGGTTAAAAGAAGTGATGATTGAGTTCACATCTCCTTTTTTGATATCTGTACGCTTCCACTGACCAATACAAGGACCGCATGAGTTTGATAAAACAATCGCTCCATTATCAGTAAGAGTCTGTAGGTAACCATCTCTCTTGATCGTATCATACACCTGATTAGATCCTGGAGACACAAAAAAACGTGTACTGACTTTAAGACCTTTTTCAGCGGCCTGTCTGAGCACATGAGTTGCTCGACCAATGTCTTCATATGAAGAGTTCGTGCACGAACCAATCAAACAACTTGATAAGTTCGCTGGATACCCTTCTGACTTAACATTATTTTTAAGCTCAGAGATAGAATGTAGTTTGTCTGGACTATGAGGACCCACAACCTGAGGCTCTAATGTACTGAGATCAATTTCAACCACCTGATCGTAATATTTTTCAGGATTAGCCAACACATCTGCATCGGCACACAACTCTGACTTAATCTTATCGGCCGAAGCAACTACTTGGCTTCGACCAGTGCAAGTGAGGTACTCGGCCATCTTCTCATCGTAAGGGAAGATAGATGTTGTGGCACCTAATTCAGCTCCCATGTTGGTGATGGTCGCTTTTCCTGTACAAGAAATGTTTTTTGTACCTTCACCAAAGTATTCCAACACACAGTTGGTCCCACCCTTAGTCGTGAGCATGCCACATATTTTGAGAATCACATCTTTTGGTGATGTCCATCCCTGCAATTTACCTGTCAATTTGACACCAATAATCTTAGGTTGCAGTACCTCCCAAGGAAAGTCCGCCATTACGTCAACCGCATCTGCTCCACCCACACCACAGGCAAACATGCCCAAACCACCCGCATTAGGTGTGTGTGAATCTGTACCAATCATCAAGCCACCAGGAAAGGCATAGTTTTCAAGAACGACTTGATGAATAATACCTGCACCCGGCTTCCAAAAACCAATGCCATATTTTTGTGACGCAGAAGCTAAAAAGTTATACACCTCTTTATTTGTTATGTTAGCCGTATCCAAATCTTCTTTGGCCCCCGCTAATCCTTGAATCAAGTGATCGCAATGAACTGTAGAAGGGACAGCTACTTCGGGTTTACCTGAAATAATAAATTGAAGAAGAGCCATTTGAGCTGTCGCATCTTGCATGGCAACCCTGTCTGGACGTAACATCAGAAAGCTTTTACCTTTTTCCCATACCGTGTTATCAGGATTATCTAAATGAGCCCAAAGAACTTTTTCAGCCCACGTCATTGCCCGTCCAAGTACCTTGCGGCCAGCTTCCACCTTTGCAGAAAGCGTTGAGTAGTAATTATTTATTTGTTCGAGCGTTCTCTCATCCATGCGTTAATTCTCCATTTTTTATTATTTTTAAATATATGCTGAATTTTACATAAATAATTGGTGAGAGCTATGCCCAAATGACTAAGTTCTCACTTAGAATACGCAAATATGAGTGAAAAAATTGTAATCTACCATGGTTGGTGCCAAGATGGCTTCGGTGCCGCCTTATCCGCCTGGAAAAAATTTGGTTCTGACTGCCAGTACCATGCAGCTTCACATGGGGACACACCTCCCGAAACTAAAGATCGTGAAGTATATATCGTTGATTACGCCTACAAACGCGATAAAATGATTGAAATCAAAGAAAAAGCTAAAAGTATTGTGGTTTTGGATCATCATATTTCAGCCCAAAAAGAACTTGAAGGATTAGATTTTGCGACATTTGACATGACAAAAAGTGGCGCTCGATTGGCATGGGAATACTTCCACCCCGATAAAGACGTGCCAGATTTGATCCTTAATATAGAAGATAGGGACTTATGGAACTGGAAAATTAAGAACAGTAAAGCGGTTACTGCCGCTATTGAAACCTGGCCCTACAGTTTTAAGGTGTGGAACCGTTGGTTGAACGAAGGAATTGAAACGTTGCTCACCGATGGATTGGCCATACTGCGTTATCAAGATCAAATGATACGAAAAATCAAAGCCAAACCTGAATTTATCACAATGGCTGGTCACAAGGTTCCCCAAGTCAATTGCCCTATTCTTTCAAGTGAACTAGGTAACGCTCTGTGCAAAAACCAACCTTTTGCCGTGATCTGGAGAAAAAAAGGTGATTTGATCACTTACTCATTAAGAAGTGCTGAAGATGGTGAAGATGTTAGCGTTATCGCTGCGGCTTTTGGTGGAGGTGGTCATCCGAGAGCTGCTGGATTTTCAGTGAATACTAGTGTTAACACCACAATTCTTCCCAGCAACAAAGTAATCAATTAATTTTCAAGTGACCAGTGGGAAATAATTCTTCATTGTGTATAATTTCCCACTTATAAGAGTTTAAAGAAGAAAACAACCCAAACAAACAAAGGAGTTACCATGAGCTTAGTTGGAAAAAGCGCTCCCGATTTCACTACTCAAGCCGTTGTCGGTTCTGACTTTAAAGAAATCAATTTGAGCGATTACAAAGGAAAAAAACACGTCTTACTTTTCTTTTACCCTTTAGATTTTACATTTGTGTGCCCCACTGAACTTGTTGCATTCGGTGAGCGCATTAAAGATTTTGAAGACAGAGGCGTAGAAGTGCTTGGCTGTTCCATTGACAGTCAGTTCAGCCATCTCGCTTGGAAACAAGTTGAAAGAAGCAAAGGTGGAATCGGAGACATCCCTTACCCCCTACTGGCTGATATTTCAAAAAATATTGCGGCTGATTATGGCGTGCTTTTGGATATTGGTATTGCTCTTCGTGGCACATTTCTTATCGATAAAGAAGGTATTGTTCAACACGAACTCATCAACAACCTTCCTTTAGGCAGAAGCATAGATGAAGCCCTTCGCATGATTGATGCTCTACAAAACTTTGAACAAGTTGGCGAAGTTTGCCCAGCTAACTGGAACAAAGGTGACATCACAATGAAGCCCGACCCTGAAGGTTCTAAAGAGTACTTTGAAGCGGCCAACAAATAATCATTGTTGGCTTTAAGCAAATTAAAGGGCGAATTTGATTCGCCCTTTTTTTATTACACCCTTAAAAATATTACAAAATCAGGTCAAAAAGCTATTTTTTTTTTTTTATTTTTTAACTATTTTTATCAAAAAAATATGAAAATAAGGCCATTTATATCATAAAAATGGACATTTCTGCAAATTTACTTCACAAATAGAAAAGTTTTAGATGTCAATTTTCAATCATAATTTGCACTTTCACCAAATTGCAATTAACATACTATAGTAATCAGTCATTTAAATAAAAGGGGGACTTCCTTCAATGAGTGCACAATACGAAAGATTAAAACAACTTGTAGAGGCTGCAGCCGACGATATTTCTAAGGCCAGTAAAGGCAACAAAGCAGCAACAACGCGTGTGCGTAAGCAAATGCAAAATATCAAAGCATGCTGCCAAGACGTTCGCAAAGAAATGATGGGATTGCGCGACGGCGAAGATAAACCTTCTTCTTAACCACAGCTTTTTCTATACAATAGGCAAGATTAATGGGTGAGAGTAATACCTTACCCTTATTCTTATATAAAAATGAAACAACACAATCTTGCTATCTCTTGCTCACAACTTTCAAAAGCGTATCAAACTTATAAAAAAGAAGAAGGATTAAGGGGGTCTCTTAAATCCTTAATCTTCAGAAAAACAATTTCAAAAGTAGCGCTTCACCCCTTAGAACTTTCTATTGAAAAATCTGCCATCATTGGCCTTCTAGGTTCCAATGGCGCAGGTAAAACCACTTTAATGAAAATGTTGTCGGGCATTATCGTACCCAGTTCAGGAACAGTTCACGTACTGGACGAAATTCCTCACTTGCGAAAAAATTCATTCAAAAAACGAATTGCCTTAGCCATGGGGCAAAAAAATCAATTATGGTGGGATCTACCCGCTCAAGATTCTTTTAACCTCCTCAAAGAATATTATGAAATTTCTGAAAAAGACTACCGCAATAGATTAGGCTTGCTCAAGGAAATGATGCAGGTAGACAACATTCTCAACATTCAAGTCAGACGCCTCTCTTTAGGCGAACGTATGAAAGTTGAAATCATTGCCTGTCTTTTACATTCACCTGAACTTATTTTACTCGATGAACCCACCATTGGCCTTGATGCGATCGCCCAAGAACGATTAAGACAGTTTTTTAGAAATTATCACGCAGAGCATAAACCCACCATAATTCTCACCTCCCACTATATGGTCGATATTGAAGCTCTTTGTCCACACATTGTTTTGCTCTCTGAAGGCAACAAACTTTTTGATGGCCCTCGTGAAAATTTAACAAAGGTGTTAGAAAGCAGAAAGCGACTTTGCCTTATATTCGCCAGCAATCATGGGGTAAATCCCAAACATCATTTACTCTCTCCCCACCATCCCCATTGGACGCACGAGAACGAAGTGCAATTAGACATCAACCGAGATCACTTAAGAGATATCACCTCTCAACTTTTACAACAATTACCTGTAAAAGATTTTTCAACAGAGGAAACCCCTTTTGAATCAGTGATGGAAGAAATTTTGGCCAATCCCGATATCCTCAAACAATTATGACTCTCAACAAGTACCTTGTCACCATTAAGCTGGAACTCAACCGACTCATGGAGTATCGCATAAATTTTTTTTTGAGATTATGCATCAACACTTTTGTACCACTTGTCATCAAATACTACTTGTTAACATCACTGTTCCAACTCACCAATCAAAATAATGTTGGTGGATTCAGCGAACAGGATATTGTGGTTTACACCCTCTGGAGTACTCTTATTGTTCTTTTAGTAGAAATCCGCAGCACCATTGAAAACATTGCCCAAGATATTCGTTTAGGCCGAATCACCCGTTACCTTCTGTATCCAATCTCTATGTTTGAAATCACCACTTTTCAATTTATGGCATCACTTCTAGTTCAAACACTTTGTTTCATTGCGTCAGCTGCAGCTCTACATTTTTTTGTAGATAGTTTTACAGTTCAATTAAACAGTATGGGATTTTATTTAGCCATAACTTATGTATTGATGGGTTCTCTTTTCTGGTATTTGGTGCATTTCACCATTGGGTTATTCACTTTTTGGCTGGATGAAATATGGCCCTTTTTCATTCTCTTCCAATTATTTGCACGTTTTTTAAGTGGCAGCCCTTTCCCCTTGGACTGGTTCCCTGAATTTCTACAAAAAATCAATTATTTTTTACCCTTCCAATGGTTTCTCTATGTTCCCGCACGATTATTTGCCGGAGCTTTTTCTGTTCATGATCGCATCAATGGAATGCCACTTTTAGCAGGAATCCCGATCATGCTCTGCTGGTGCCTGATCATCTACATGGCCAATAAATACTGTTGGCAAAAAGGTATCAAAAAATATTCTGCGGCAGGTATGTGATGTCCATTAAAAAATACATCAAGGTTTATAAACATTTTTTAGCAACTAACATCGCCGTTGAAACAAGTTTTCGCTTTAACTTTTTCCTCGTTTTTCTAGTTGAGATTTGCTGGCTATTACTCCTATTGTCACACAATTATATTTTGTTTGAGCATATTGAATCTTTTAATGGCTGGAACCGTGATCACTTCTTTTTCTTTTCAGTACTCGTGGCTCTATACGATCAACTATTTTTAGCCTTTTTCGCTACAAATTTCTGGAGGTTCAGCGAATCACTGCGCCTAGGAACCATGGATTTTGTCTTAACCAAACCAGTTTCCTCTCTTTTTAGCATTTTTGTACGCTACCAAAGAATTTCTGCTCTATTTGCCGCCCTGCTTTCCATTGTCTGTGCGATTTATTTTGGCCATAACCTCAATATTAATTTCACTTTCAGCACCCTCATTGGCCTCATACTTCTTTTCATAATAGGAATGACTTTACGTGTGGGGCTAGAAATTATTATAGGCACCTTTATGTTTATCACTATCGAAGGAGAAGCCATTAACATTTTACGCCTCAACCTACAACAGTTCGCAAAACAACCTGCTTTTATTTACAGAAATACGACCCGATTCATCCTCCTTTACATCTTCCCCCTCTGCATGACCACTACCCTTCCAGCGACCTGGCTTTTCTCCAATGGCGCAACTCCTTTGATACAAATAGTCCTCATCATGTCCGCCGCCACCACCCTCATATGGGCCCTCGTTTTCATTGTCTGGCGTTGGGGAATCAACCGCTACGAATCCGCCAGCTCTTAATTAATATATCCTAAAAAGACCGTTGACAAGCAATAGCGGATCACTACAATATGCAGCGCGGGGTGGAGCAGTCTGGCAGCTCGTTGGGCTCATAACCCAAAGGTCATAGGTTCGAATCCTATCCCCGCAACCAATTCCCTTTTCTTAACTGACGAGCTTATCAAACGGCAAGTCGAATAAGACAACAAGAAAACGTACAGTGAAGCTACGCTTCACTGTACGTTTTCTCTTTTCACATTTCAACTACTTTTCACTCTTTCAAAAAAATCAACTCAA
>Ga0316192_10000099_pt1 | contig 56583 bp, 37 predicted proteins | sample MerIslwburrow_MG_FD_204931 | JGI IMG/M metagenome (GOLD analysis project Ga0316192, IMG submission 204931) | Coastal sediment microbial communities from Maine, United States - Merrow Island worm burrow | ecosystem: Environmental > Aquatic > Marine > Coastal > Sediment | place: USA: Maine...
ACCAAGGCCGCTCTCGATCTGTTCAGAGCGCTCAAGAAGTTTCAGGAACTACTAGAAAGTGGCATTGATTCGGACGCCGCTTTTCTGCAGGCTTTTTGGGGAGTCTATTATGCAGTGCCACCTGTACCGCGGCCTGACTATATCGGCGAGGTGAAAGGTCTATACGATGCAATGAAAGAGGCGCACCTGCACCTTACTGAACTTAGCAGAGAGGCGGAGGAGGCGATGGCCTACTTGAAAGGGCGCATGGGGTGACCGGTCGGGCTGGTATTACTGCAGGTTCACTTTGCCCCCTGAGAGTAGAAGTAGTGGCCTGACCCGCCCCGATGTTTGTACCACTTCCTATGTCAGTCCAGCCATGGTTGTTAGCCGGGCTGGTCGTTTGTCTCGCGCTCGCTCCACCCTCGCAGGGCCAGACCCACGACCGAACCGCACGCATTCAGAGAGCCCAGCCCACGCTCCAAACCGAGGGCCGCCCTCAGGTCGATCCCCGACAGCTCCGAGTGGACCCAAGACGATTACAAGCGGCTCCATCTGGCCTCGGTTTCACCCTCGACTTCGAGCAAGGCGACTTGCGAGGGTGGAAGGCCACGGGCAGCGCCTTTGAGTGTCAGCCGACCCTGGGGGACAATCCGACGGCGCGTGGCCTGAGTCAGCCCGCAAACCAGCAGGGCCGGTTCTGGATTGGCACCTTCGAGTGCTACCAGGGCCCGGGACGAGAGCCGGGCGCCACCCAGGGCGATCGCCCGACCGGGACCCTCACCTCTGGGGCGTTCGAGATCCCGGCAGGCTGGTTGAGCTTCCGGATCGGTGGCGGTTCGAGCCGCCAGACCCGAGTCGAGCTCCTGATTCACGACCAGATCGAACAGCGCACCGACACGGCGCTGTCTGCCAGCGGGCGTAACAGTGAGACGATGAGCACCGTGAAGTGGGACCTCAATCCGTTTGCCGGCCGCACCGGCCTCATTCGCATCGTCGACGAGGCCACCGGTGGTTGGGGCCACGTCAACGTCGACGATTTCCGCTTCGGTACCGGTCGGGCGCCGCGTGCACCGGACGAGGGTGACCGGGAAGTGATCGAGCCCGGGCGACCGCAGGCACCGGCGGAGACAACGGTCCTCGTGCCACCGGTAGTGGGCTTCGATGTCGAGGTCGCTCGCGGTCGACTTACTGCTGAGCGCCTGATTTTGGGAGAAGTCGAGGAGCGGCCCTCCGACGCGCCACCGGGTGAAGTCATCGACCAGACTCCAGAGGCCGGTACTCGCGTCGAGCCGGGAACAGCCGTGAACGTGGTCGTTGCGCTGGGCGTCGAAGTCCCTCCGTTGATCGGTCTCGATGTGCGGGAAGCCGAGGCTCGGCTTCGGGGTCGACCTTTGCGGCTCGGACGAGTGAGAGAAGAGCGCTCGGCTCAACCGGTCGGCTCGATTGTCGACCAGAACCCGAAGCCCGGAAGCCAGGTTCCCGCGCGAACGCGGGTCGACATCACAGTCGCTCAGGGAGTCGCTATTCCCGATCTTTCGACGACTGAGCGGTCGAGTATCGACTCGGTGCTGCGAAGGGCGGGGCTGGCGGTAGGCGACGTTCGAGAGACTCGGTCCGCCGCTGCCGTCGGCTCGATCCTGTCTCAGGAACCACGAGCCGGGGCGGTCGTGCCGCTCGAGACGCCGGTCGACGTCGAGGTCGCCCAAGGAGTCGCTGTCCCCGATCTTTCGACGGCTGAGTGGTCGAGTATCGAGTCGGTGCTGCGAAGGGCGGGGCTGGCGGTGGGCGATGTTCGAGAGACTCGGTCTGCCGCTGACGTTGGCTCGATCTTGTCTCAGGAACCGCAAGGCGGGGCGATCGTGCCGCTCGAGACGCCGGTCGACGTCGAGGTCGCCCAAGGAGTCACCGTCCCCGATCTTTCGACGGCTGAGCGGGCAAGCGTCGAGTCGGTGCTGCGAAATGCGGGGCTGGTGGTGGGGGATGTTCGAGAGACTCGGTCTGCCGCTGACGTCGGCTCAGTCCTGTCTCAGGAGCCGCAAGCCGGGAGAGTTGTGCCGCTTGAGACGCCGGTCGACGTCGAGGTCGCCCAAGGAGTCACCGTCCCCGATCTTTCGATGACTGAGCGGGCGGGCGTCGAATCTGTGCTGCGAAATGCGGGGCTGGCGGTGGGCGATGTTCGAGAGACTCGGTCCGCCGCTGCCGTCGGCTCGATCCTGTCTCAGGAGCCGCAAGCCGGGACTATCGTGCCGCTCGAGACGCCGGTCGACGTCGAGGTCGCGCGCGGGACTCTCGTGCCTGACCTTAGCGGTGCTGTTTCCACCGAGGCCGACTCTCGCCTTGCACCCGACTTGCGCCTGGGGCGCGTGGAGACCGAGGTCTCGGAGCAGCCGGTCGGCTCTGTGCTGTCGCAGAGTCCGGCGGCCGGCGAAGAAGTGCCGCTAGAGACCCGCGTCGATTTGCTGATCGCCGAGGGTCTGCAAGTGCCCAACCTCGTCGGCCGACTGCGGGCCGAGGCGGAGACGGTCATTGCCGATTCCCGCCTCGCTTTGGGATCGATCGAGGAGCGAGCCTCGGAGCGGCCCCTGGGTAGCGTCCTGGCTCAGGACCCGCCGGCAGATGCCGTCGTTCCGCTGGGCGCGTCGGTCAACATCTTCGTCGCCCGTGGCTCGGAGGTGCCTGCGATCGTCGGTCTCAGCCAGGAAGAGGCCATCCGTCGTGTGACGGAAGAGCAGCTTGCTCCAGGCGAAGTGACCTTGGAAAGCTCTCGTGAGATGCCCGGGACCGTGCTGAGCGCGACCCCCGGACCCGGGACCACCGTGCCACTTGCCACAAGAATCGATCTTGTCGTAGCGCTGGGGATTTCGGTGCCGGACGTGATCGGCCAGAATCGAGAGGAGGCCGAGAGACATTTGGCTGCGGTCGAGCTGCGAGTTGGCCCGGTCGACATGGTCGCGGCCTACCGCTGGCCGGGGACAGTGGTCGAACAAAGACCGACCGCCAACACCCAAGTCGGCACCGGATCGGAAGTCGCACTGACGCTGGCGAATCCGCCTATGGGCGCAATCGGCGGAGGGCTCGCCGGATTGCTGGCCCTCGTCGGCGGTGGCTTCGCGTTGCTCCGCAGGTTCACGGGCAGGGGCGATCGAAACGGAGAACCGCACGTTCGGGGCGATTTGGAGTTCGAGGCGAGTACCGATCCAGGCAGCCAGGAGCTAGAAATCGGAACCGACGGCCTGGTCGGGGCCGAGCTGAGCATTCGCGCCGTGGCCGGATCCTTCGACTCGACTGTCCAAGACCGCCCGATCGTGTCGGACTAGGAGACAACGATGATGGACGCACAGCCAACACTCGCCACCCTCTTCGCAACCGGCACGACGAGCGATTCCTTCGATGCCCGCGTCGCGATCGAATCGAACGACGCACTCGACTCGCTACGCATAGGGATCGCGGAGAGGCTGCCCTCTGTACAATGGCAAGCTGCCAAGGATGGGGTCCTCGAAAAGGTCGGCGACCTTCTCGACATCACGCTCTCCGATGTGTTGGTCACGGGCTGGAACAAGTCCCGCGACTTGCTGAAATACAGCAATCGTGAGAAATACCCTCCCGACAAGACTTTCGTCGTCGAGCTCCTCGAGCACAAGATGAAGTCCAACCACAGGCCGTATATCGAGCTCCTACTCAACGGCCAGCCCCTCAAACCGAAGATCGAATTCGACGTCACGATTTCTCTTCGGCTCAAGGGCTTCTCGCTGACGATCCAGGACGGGCGCATCATGGCCATTCACACTGGCACTCTCGACGGCAAGGGCGCGATCGTCCTGCGTGGTGCGAAGCTGGTCGAGAAACCGTTAGGCAAGGTGGCCCTACCAGGGAAGATCTCCCTCGGCGAAGGCATCGCCATCTCCTGACCGGCTGTTCGGCCTGCTGCCTGTGTTCTGACCTACGGCGGAACGTTGTTGAATCATTGCCGTGCTCAGCCGACAACTGGTGAACAGGTGTTCGGGTTCTCAGGACCCGTACCGAGGCCGGCGTACCCCGTAGGATGCCGAAAGCCGGTCGACGGCGTCATCTGTGCTGTGGAAGCGTCGCCCGCTTGCGGTCCCAAAGAAGTAAGACGCTAGCGCGATGCCCACCTGCAGGTGGGGCAGAGCTATGCGGGCCGAATCTTGGCTCCATGGGGGTAACTCCACTCATAGGACAGTCGCTGTTTGGGTGACCGGGCCCGTGGGGATTCAGTAGTTTCTTGTCAGATTTCTGCCCGTTACGGTGACTATCTTAGTAGGGAGTGTTGCATGCCACCGGAAGCGGGCTCGCGTGAAGTGCTCGGCTTGCTGGAGAACAAGATCAGCGAGGATGCGTTCTCCTACTACCAGAGGCTAGGGCGAGTGCAGGACTATGTCCGCGTTCACTATTCCGCGCCGATTACCCTGGCAGACGCTGCCAGGGTGGCCGGACTGGAAAGAACCTACTTCTCCAAGTTCTTCCACCAGAAGACCGGCGTTCGCTACCACGAGTGGCTGACCTGGGTACGGGTGAGCCGGGCGATTGAGCTCATGAAGAGGCGCAATCTCTCGATCACTGAGATCGCTTTCGCAGTCGGTTTCGGTGATTTGACGACCTTCGAGAGAGCGTGCCGGCGATGCACCGGCTCGACCCCCATGATGCTCAAGAAGCGACTGCGGCCCTGCTGAGCGAGTCCTACATCCTGAATACCAATCCCCGCCGACTTTAGGTCACGTTTCGCCGAGACACCAGGCGACTTCGGTTGCTAGCCTGACTGGTGTGAAGTGTGTGCTTCAATCCGGCCTTTGTGGTGGCCCGGCAGCAGTCCGTGCAACCCGACAAATGCAGGGGACCCGCGCATCGAAACCCACAGGGAGGTAGACCATGGCTGAGCAGAAGGCAGCGCAGCGGCCTCGAATCGAGCCTGAGCGCAAGCAGTTCAAGAGTCTCATCGCCCAAAACCCGAACTACTTCGGCAACTTGGCCGAGAGCTCTTTCAAGGCGAAGAAGAAGATCGTCGGCAACTCCAAGTACGAGGAGATCACCTGTGTGGGTCTCAACCCCCGCATGAACATGCTCGAGGCGACAGTGGCCGTCAAGCTGCCGCACGGATACGGGGGCTCGCTGTGTCACGACGGCACCACCGAGTACGTCAGGTTCTACCTCGACTACGGCGGCGGCTGGGAAGACGCTGGAGTTGCGGCCTTCAACGCCCACGACATTCCCAACTCGTTCGACTGCGCGAAGAAGAAGGACAAGCCGCTGACATATGTGGTGACCCAGCCGATCGAACCACGACGCGACTTCTGCGGCAGGCCGGTCCTACCCGAGGTGCGCGCGATCCTGTCCTGGGAGCAGGTGCCACCCGCCGGTCTGCCGAACTGGCCGCCAGTTTGGGGCAACGTGCTGAACCGGCACGTTCAGATCAAACCCCGCTGGTGGCTGCTCAGGGACGCTCTGGAAGTCGCGACGATCAAGCCGATCGAGGAGCTCGATCTGCCGCTCGATCTGATCGAGGTAGCGGAGGAGCCGATCCCGAAGCCGGAGCCGACCCCGCTGAGCCTGGCCAAGCTGGCCGAGCTCTACGTCCAGCCCAAGACCGGCGCCAAGGGCGCGTCCAAAACGACCGTCGAGCCCCACCGTTTTGGCTTCACGGATCTGAAGTTCGCGCTGGCGCCCAGCGCAGTGGAACCACAAGTTCTGGAGTCGAAGATTGCCGAGTGGAAGGGTCTCGGGTTGGACTGGCCGGGCTCGATCGTGCTGCTCGACAAGACCAAGGGCGATGTCAGCTACGAGGAGCTCGACTGTCTCGGCCTGGACTACAATCGCGAGTGGCTGACAGCCACGTTCCAGATCAAGCGACCGGCCGGCTACTCGGGAGACCTCTGCCACAAGGGCAGCGTCGAGTACGTGGCGTTCTGGGTCGACTGGGACGACACCTGCGAGTGGGACTACCAAGGAACCGTCGAGGTCCGGGTTCACGACATCGCGGCCATCCCAGCGGAGGGATTGCACTACGCGGCCTTCCTGCCGGTCAATCTCGACCCTTTCCGCCAACACTGCAAAGAGCCGAAGATCGGTCGCATTCGGGCGGTTCTGTCTTGGAACACACCGCCGTCCACGGTGGATCCCGACCGGCTCCCCCATTGGGGGAATCGGCTCGACGCCCACGTCGAAGTCAAGCCCGGCAAAGCCGCCGATCCGCTGACGCCCAAGATCAGCGCCATCGGCTACATCGGTGTCCCGTACATCAACGTGTTTGGCAACGGCATGACCAAGCCCAACGCGAAGTTCGCCACCAACTTCATGTGGGCAGATCCGTGGGATCACAGCCGGCAATGTCCATTCGGCGGTCGGATCATTGTCTCCGGTACGCCGGTTGTCGGGTACAAGTACCGTGTAGTGCGGCGGCTCGCCAGCACCATGACCGAGTACAACGTGGACAAGAAGATCTTGACCACCAACAGCGACGGAGTCGGAACCTGGCGCAGCCAGGATGCCTTCGGCTTCTTCACCTATCTGCCATACGAGCAGAACATCTTCAGTGTCCTGGCTCGCTGGGAGAGCAGTCTGCATGCCGACGAGGACGATCTGTGGGAGATCCGTCTCGACATGGTCGACCTCGCCAACAACTGGATCGCATCGACCCCGTGGCACCGGGTACAGCTCGACAACACCAGGCCCACCGTAGCGATCGACATCGATGGCGGCGCCTGCGACGAGCACACGCCAGGCGATCCGATTACCGGCACGTTCGTTGCCCGTGATCTGCACTTCGGTCATTTCAAGCTCGACACGTTGCCGTTGAGCATGTCGCCGCCCAAGCCGAAGACGCCAACTGCCGCCACCGGGATCTCGCAGGGCAACTACCAGACTAGCGGTCTGAACGACCCGTGGGAGCTCGACACCACCGGCATGCTCCCTTGTGGCTACGTGGTGCGCGTGCGCGTGTGGGATCGCACGGTTGTCAACAGCAGCTCGGGGCACCACAACTCGAGCCGGGACGACAAGGGCTTGTGCCTGTTGGAGGAGGACTGACGGACCAGCGGGTTCGCCCAACATGAGAGCAAGCGGCCCCGGTCTTACTGCCTTGGGGGTCGGACTCGCCGGCTCGCGCCTGGCGACCCGACGGGGTCGCCAGCTTGGGATGGAGTCGGAACCGCCAGTCATCTTCATGACCAACGGATGAGAACAGAAAGGGGAGGACAATCGATGCCTAGCCGAAGGAACAGCAAACCCAAGAGCCTGAACAAGGATCCTCGGTATCCTCTCGCTCGAGAGTGGAAGGGAGTGTCAATCGACCCCCAGGCTGGCCTGCCCGGAGGTGCCCATTCGGTAGGTATCGGCCGCAAGATAGTCAAAGGGAAGCCGACGAACCAGCTCGCGATCCGCTTCTATGTGGAAAAGAAATTGCCCGAACGGGAGCTCTCCAGCGAACGAGCGCTGCCGAAGAAATACCGCTTCTACTCCCGGGTAAAGGGTCGAGACGTGACCGTCGTCACCGACATCATCGAGTCACCAAGGGCTGAGTTCGAGGTCGACCCGAAGACTCGGCTTCGGCCTGTTCCGGGCGGTTCGAGCATCGGCACCCCGCCCCCGCCTGGATACATCAGCGCCGGCACCCTCGGCGGCTGGGTCTGGGATGAGCTGGATGACTCGATTGTCATGCTGAGCAACGAGCACGTTCTTGGCACGACCGCCGACGTTGATGTTGCGCAGCCGGGAACCATGGACGGCGGCGTGTTTCCGGGTGACAAGATCGGCGACGTCAAGCGAGGTATCCCGCGCTCGACAACCACGGTCAACGAGGTTGACTGCGCGATCGCCGATCCCGACTCGACGGTCATCTACAAAACGGAAGTTATCGAGATCGGTCCCGCCGTCTACGCCATTGACGAGCCGATTGAGGGCATGACGGTGGAGAAGTTCGGGCGCACAACCGAACACACCTATGGCGAGATCACTGACTCAGACTACACCACGACCCTGCTTAGCGGACATTCTTTTGTCGACTGTCTTCGTGTGGATGCTCGTGCCCCGAGTGCGGATTGGTCGGACAAGGGCGACTCGGGCTCACTCTGTTTCTCGCGCACCCCGGTACCAGACTCAGAGATCAAACCCGTGGTAGCGCTCCACTTTGCCGGGGGTAGCACCTACGGCGTGGAATGCAGGATTCAGAACGTCTTCTCGGCTCTCAATCTGACCACCCTTTGCGCGGGTGCGTTTGCGGTCTTCCTGGATTCCCTATTCGAATCCGAAGCGGCGGGAGAGGCGACCATAGCAGCTGAGCTCGATCTGCGAACTCTGGCCGACATCGCGTCGCGCCGACCAGTGTACGCGATGCCTCCATCCTTCATCCGCAAGGCCAAGAGGCTGCCCAGCTCCAGGCGATTCTTCAGCGGGATCTCACGCGAGATCCAGGGCCGGCTGACGACCACGGCGAGAGGTCGGCAGGTGACTGAGTTTGTCGACATGCATCGTGGAGAGCTTCTCGATATGCTGGTTCGCAATGGTGATGTCCGCAGAGCTACCGTCGCGGCCGTTCGTCCTTTGGTGGCGGGTGCGATTACCACTACAGACGTCCTTGAGCGGACGCTTACCGATGAAGATGTCGCCAGCCTCAGGAAGCTTGCAGGCGAGGTCGGCAAGGCAGCTTCCACCCGGAAGCTCAAAGCTTCGCTCAAGATGCTCGAAGCTCTGTCCTCCGATGCAGCGGGGAAGAAGATCGGTACGATCTTCGGCATCAGAGTCTAGAATCCTGTGCGAGGCATAGGGGGTTGTCACGGGCAATCAGGTACGCGCTGGCTATCGCTCTCGTGAGCGTGGCTATCGCGGCCTGCAGGACCGACAAGGGATCGGATTGCGGACAGGCCTCGGCTGAGGCTGCACCTGAGATTGCGGCGTCCGAAATCGCGTCGAGAGGTGAAGCAATGTCTATGGAAGAGCACCCAGATTACAAGTCCATCCGAACTTTCAAGAACGCGCACGCCCTCGAGCTGATGGGGAAGTACGGTGCCCATAGCATCGGCATCCGATGGAAGACCGAGGAAGGCCAGAGGGTCAGGCGTCCGGCACTGGCCTTTTACCTGGATCCGAATCGCGACCACGATGCAACCGAACCGGTTCCGCCGTTCTTCGAGTTCCAGCCGTCACCTGGTGAAGCGGTGATCAGAATTCCCACTGAAGTCATCGACAGCCCTCAGGCGGCGTTCGAGAGCGACCCCGACTAGAGGAGGGCGTCGGAGCCGAAGGCCTTCCTATCCGAAAACTCCGCCGACCAGCCTTCACATGGCTCAAGGTGCCAAGAAGAGGTGCTTTCCTGGCATCTACCGAAGCTACGCGCCGGGGCGAACACGGTCCAGAAGGGACGATTCGCAGGTGTGCGGCGTCTCTATACCGGAGATGACCGCGGCGGCCGGTATCTTGCGTTGTGCCGGCTGAGTAGCCGCTCCTCTTCGTGGGAGAAGACTCCCACCCTATGGCTCTGGACATCGCACTCCTGAAAGAGGTTTGAGAAGCCTCGACTGTGTCGAAGAACCTGCTGGCCTCAATTTGAGTAGCTGGGCCCGTACCGACCGGGTCCGCTCAAGTAACGTTTCTCCAGAAACTGGTCTCTTTCTTAGTGGGATGTCCCGGGATCGGCAAAGTCTCGGTTGCCGCGTTCGATTCGCGTATCGCCGACCAGATGAGCCGACCTACCCCAGCGGGTGGCGTGCGTGCTTCGCTTTGCACTGTAGGGTGACGGAAAGGTAAGGTGTAGGCACCGCTGTATTTGGGTCGCCATGATTGGCCGCACCCTGGGTCACTACGAAATCCTCGACAAGCTCGGGGCGGGTGGAATGGGGGAGGTGTACCTCGCCGAAGACACTCGTCTGAAGCGTAAAGTCGCCCTCAAGGTCCTTCCGAGCGATTTGGCAGAAGATCAGAAGAGGCTCGAGCGCTTCCAGAATGAGGCGGAGATCCTAGCGGCGCTGAGCCACCCGAATATTGTGACGATCTATTCGGTCGAGGAGGTCGACGGCTTCCCGTTCCTGACCATGGAGTTGGTAGAGGGAAAGCGACTGTCGGACCTCAAGAACAGGGGCGGTCTGCCGCTGAAGAGAATCTTTGAGATTGCCATTCCGGTTGCCGACGCCCTCGCGTCTGCTCACGAGAAGGGGATCATCCACCGTGACCTGAAGCCGGCCAACATCATGGTCGATCGCGAGGGCCGCATCAAGGTGCTCGACTTCGGGCTGGCCAAGCTCCGTCAGGAGACCCCTTCGCAGGTGGATTGGGGCGAGGCCCCGACCGCGCAGCTAAGCGATGAATCGAAGATGGTCGGCACCCTGCCCTACATGTCGCCCGAGCAGATCGACGGCCGTCCAGTCGATGCTCGATCGGACCTCTTTTCGCTGGGAGTGGTGCTCTATGAGATTGCTACGGGTCGACGGCCCTTCAAGGGCCACAGCTCGGCAACCTTGATCCCGGAGATCATGCGGGACATGCCACCGGATGCCGACCAGGTCAGGAGGGAGCTGCCGCACCACCTCGGTCGCGTCGTTCGCCGCTGTCTCGAGAAGGACCCCGATCGCAGATATCAGGCTGCCAAGGACGTGCGCAATGAGCTGGCCGACCTTCGGAGGGAGCTCGAATCGACTGCCAGCGATATCCCTCGCCCGAGGGAGGTGGTGTTTTCGCGGACTTCATTCAGACGCTGGTGGCTTGCTATCGGAATCGTGGCGCTGGTTCTGATCGGTCTGGGAATTCTCGCACTTTGGCCGCCATCCGACACTGACAACGTCGTTGCAAAGCAGCCGGTTGCAGTCGAGAGTCCGACGGATCGCAAGATGATCGTCGTCCTGCCATTCGAGAACCTCGGGAGTCCGGAGGACGAGTACTTTGCCGAGGGCATGACCGACGAGATAGCGAGTCGCCTGGCTTCGGTTGCTGGACTTGGTGTCATCTCCCGAACCAGTGCGATGCAGTACAAGGAGGACCGCCCACCGCTAAGCCAGATAGCGGCCGATCTGGGCGTCGACTATGTTCTGGAAGGCTCAGTCCGGTGGGAGCACGACTCTTCCGGCCAGGGCAGGGTGGGGATCATCCCACAGCTCATCCGGACGGCTGACGACACACAACAATGGTCCGGCCGCTACGTACGAGTCCTGGACGACATCTTCGCGATCCAAGGGGAGATTGCGGCAGAGGTAATCAACGAACTGCAGTTGGTGATTGGTGAGCCGGCGCTGCAGGCGATGAGCGAACGCCCGACCGAAAGCCTAGAGGCCTACCACTCGTATCTGCGGGCCATGGAGTACCGGCGTGCTCCGGGCTACTCTCGGAGGGACCTCGAGCTTGCGACTCAGCTGCTGGGACGGGCCGTCGAGCTGGATCCGGGTTTCGCGCGGGCCTGGGCCGAGCTGGCCTGGATCCACTCGATGATCTACTTCAACGATGATCCGACCGAAAGTCGGCGAGGCCTGGCCACCGCTGCGCTCGAGCGTGCCAAGAAGCTGGCCCCGGATTCCCACATCGTTCACGCCGCCGAGGGTTTCTATAGCTACAGGGTCGAGAGGGACTTCGACCGCGCGCTGGGAGAATTCGATCTGGCGCTGCAGGGGATGCCGGGTAACGTCGAAGTCCTGGCCGGCATCGGCTATGTATACCGACGTCGTGGTCACTTGAGCGAAGGGCTGAAGATGCTGCAGCGAGCCTTCGAGCTCGAGCCGAGAAGCGGCGAATTCGCCAGCGATGTCGCAGAGACACTCTACGCGATGCGGCGGTACGTCGCGGCGGCGCCCTATGTCGACAGGGCGGTGGCCCTGGCTCCGGATGAGCCCGAATTCTGGGGCACCAAGATCTTCAACGAGCTCTGCAGGACGGAGAGTATTGAGGCAGCGCAAGACGTTCTGAGAAGCGTGCCGATTCCGGACGATCCTGCTCTGATCTTCTATGCAGCGATTCTGGATCTCTACGCGCGGCACTACGAGACGGTCCTGCAACACCTGGACTCCAGAACCCTGGAGCCTCTTGGCTCCTTCTACCAGGCCGAGCTCCACCAGCTTGCGGCCATCGCGCACGATCGCCTCGGTCAGCATGCGGCAGCCAGGGAGCGGCTGCAGGTCAGTCGAACCATCCTTGCCGAGAGTTTGGGAATGACACCCGGTGACCCCTGGCTAGAGAGCCGGCTGGCACGGACCTATGCCTATCTGGGCCGCACCGAGGAAGCCCTGGAGCTCGGGCACCGCGCGGCGGAAGCCTTTGCGGATGACCGCTACTCCGGTCCGAGATTCCAAGAGGATCTGGCAGTCATACACATGGCAGTTGGGAATCATGACCAGGCGATCGACGTTCTCGAGAGCCTCTTGTCCGCTGAATACCAAAGCGCGATTGGGATTTTTCAGTTGCAGGTGGATCCACTGTGGGATCCGCTTCGCGAGCATCCGCGGTTCGCGAAGCTTCTTTGAACGTAGGACCGAGGAAAGGAGACTGCTGACATGGCGAAGGAATGCGTGGAACTGGATCTGGTAGTAGTGTGGGACCCGGACACGAAGATCATGAGAATAGGGTGCAAGACGACTACCAAGAAGCCGTATGCCATGGAGGAATGTGAGTCGTTCACACCTAAGGAGGACGTGGAATTAGCCCAGTTGGTGGCAGACATAGCTTCTGCTAGAGGGGAGGCCTTCTCCTAGACTGCAGCCTGGAGTCGATTGCACCGAGGAGCTCCGGGGCGGACAACCCTGAACGAGAGTTCCCTTTATCCTTGCGGAGCGAGGTGAAGGTGTGCGCTTGAAGGAACGGGAACAACTCGTCCTCGGCCAGGAAGCCCTTTCCCGGCTTTCCGAAGCTGCTCTCCGTTCGGCGGAGGCGCTCCAGTCGAATGACGTAGCCGTTGTCGCCGATCATCTCTACTCGTACAACGCGATAGCGATCACGCCCGGCTGGCGCCGCCGTTTCGCCAACGTATCTGGTATCCATCAGGCGCTGGGCGTGTGTACCGACCCGGAGTTGCAGTCCACTCTCGAAGTGAGCTGGCGACAGCTGCCGAGTTCCGCTGCGCCAGGATGGCTCGCCTGGTTGAATCGAGGGGGTGGCTCGGAGTTGGGAGGAAGCGGACCGGAGTTCAAACTCTATGTGAGCCCTGCAGTCGATGCGCTGGAGCGAGTGTTTCCCGAGCTCGTGCGGGTCGTGACCACCTGCCGGGCTGCGTCGTTCAAGGTGGGTGCCGATGCTCCCGGCCTACTCCGGCCAGACAAACTCGTGGCCTACTTCTCGAATCTGGGGGACCTGGCAAAGGCGGCTCACGAGCTCGGAGAACGCCTCGAGGGAGTGGACCGCCAGGGCGTACCGTTCACCGCGGAGATCTCTGGCGACGGTCTTTTGTCGTGGGGTGTCGACCCACCCCTTCGAGGCAGAGCCCTGGGCGGTAGAGCCCCGAGCTGGCGCGAGTGGGTCTGCTACCGACTGGCAGTGGCGCTCATTGAGGCCAGGCAGAAGCGTGACGGCCCCGGGCCGCTTTGGCAGCAGGCTCTCGAGCGGCTCAGGGCCGACGGCGTCCAGGTCGATCGCTGGCTACCCTCGCCGGGCCACTGGGGCACAGCTCCGTGGTAGGGATACTGAAAGACCGCCCCGAGCGTCCCACCGTATTTCGACTTGCGGCCGGCGTGCAGATCGTGGCGACGGAAGATCTGCCCCCTGAGAGCCGCGATCGACTCGATCAGGGGGAGGGTCGATTTGCCTTGGTTCGCCCAGGGGCCAGATCCAACGCCTTGCTGGTGGATGAAGAAATCGCGGCTCTCGTCGAGCAGTTCCGCCAATCCGGCACGATCGCAGAGATGCTGATCCGCTTCAGTCAGGAGCGGCAGCGCGATCCACAGGAGGTGTTGAGAGAGTCATTTCCTACGCTGCAGCTCCTTGTCCGGCAGCGATTCCTTGTCGCTGCGGATAGCGCTCTTGCTGACCGCTCAGAGAGCCAGGCGCTCGCCGCGGGCGACTTACTCGATGATGTTCTGATCCTGCGTCCGCTCCAGCGCATGGAAGACGTGGAGGTCTTCCAGGTGCGCCTAACAGGCGAGCGGTTCGGAGTCCTCAAGATCGGATGTGACGGGGTCCTGTCGGCGACAAGGAGGCTTGCGCACGAGGAGAGCATGCTTCGCTTCCTGGCTGGCGATCCGGGGCCTGGAGTGCTCGGTATCGGCGAGCGTGAAGGCAGGGACTATCTGCTGCTCGAGTGGAGACCAGGAAGCGCCGCCAGTGTTGTAGCAGACGAGAAGCGGCTTCGGGGAGGAGCCGGAGCATGGCGGAGTCTTCTAGAGACTTGCTGCCGGATTCTTCAGACCTACTCGGATCTGCATCGGCGCGGGGTGATCCACGGCGATGTCCATCCGAGGAATATCCTGATCGATCGCCAGGGCCAGATAACGCTGCTCGACTTCGAGGACGCCGTGCTTAGCGAGCCCAGGATTGATCCGCCCCGCGAGCGTGCGGGCGTTCCCATCTACTTCGAGCCGGAATACGCTCGAGCGGTTCTTGACGGCAAGCAACCGCCCCCCGCCTCCGAGGCGGGGGAGCAGTATGCGCTCGCCGCCCTTGTCTACGAGCTGATCACCGGCGTGCCTTATCTTGACTTCGATCTGCGGTGGGAAGCCCTGCTCGAGCAGATCGTCGAAGATCCACCTTCGGCATTCTCTGATCGTGGCTTGCCATCGTGGCCGGCAGTAGAGGCAGTCTTGATGCGGGCTCTGTCCAAACAGCCGGACGACCGGTTCGCGTCGGTGGCAGCAATGGCTGCCGCGTTGACAGCGGCTGAGCCATCCGGTCAACCACGTCAGTCGAGCCTCCCTCCGCGGTGCACCGAGCTCGAGGAACTGGTCAGGCTGATTGCGAAAAAGGCCGAACCGAACGGTCCGTGGATGGCAAGCGACGACGCTTCGTCCGACCGTACCTCTGTCAATGAGGGTTCGGCGGGAGTGGCTCTCGCCTTGTATCGCATATCCTGCCAACGGGAAGAAGACTCGCTACTCGAGCTCGCCGATGCCTGGATCCAAGGGGCGACTGGCGATGTCGATCAGATGGACACCAGTGAAGATCTTGTCGAGGCTTCCCCCTTCTTCGGATCTGCTGGTGTCCACTTGGTAGACGCAATGATCTCGGCCCGACTCGATCACCCGGACCGCCGTGCAGTTGCCCTCGACAAGTCACACCAGGGTGTGAACGCCGACGCCTGTCCGATGGATCTCATCAATGGGCGGTCCAGTGGCCTCCTCACACTGTGCGCATTGCTCGACCAGGGTGACAGGGGGGCCCCGGTCGATCGTGCACGGCTCGTAGAGATGGGGCAGGAGATCGTGGATGTGCTTTGGGCGGAGCTCGAAGCGTCGGTGCCGATGGGTGAAAATGTCGGATATCTGGGCATGGCCCACGGGTGGGCGGGATTTCTCTATGCCACTCTGCAGTGGTGTCGGTCGACGGGCACAGAGCCGCCTGCCGATCTGGAGCGGCGCCTGGAAGAGCTCGCAGACCAGTCTCTGCCGGTCGGTCGCGGTCTGATGTGGCCTTGGCGCCTGCCGCTTGGAGACACCCGAGGGCCCCGGTTCATGCCCGGTTGGTGCAATGGGAGTGCAGGTTACGTCTTCCTCTGGAGCACGGCAGCGAAAGTCCTTGGACAGGACTCATTTCTCGAGCTGGCGGAGGGAGCAGCCTGGAATTCCTGGGAGAGCGCGCAGCGCGAAGGTAGTCTCTGCTGCGGCCTCGTGGGGCGCGCCTATGCTCTGCTTGACCTGTTCCAGGCGAAGGGCGAAACACAGTGGCTAGATCGCGCCCATGATCTAGCCAGAATCGCGGTTCGGGAAGGGGTCTTCGAAAGCGACGGTTCCGAGGGACTCTTCAAGGGACAGCTCGGCCTGGCCCTCCTGGCTGCGGATCTCCAGCGACCCGACCGAGCCTGGTTTCCGTTCCTGGGTCCCGAGCCGGGGTTCGGCTGACCATCGATGGGTCTAAGCGGGCGGATCTACCGCCGCGCAGCCTGGATGTGCATCCAGTCGAAGTTGTGCGCTCGGCCGAGGCTGACCCAGCCCTCCTCTTCCCAGAGTTTCCACCAGGTGTCGTACTCGGGCCGGGCGAAGTGCGCCTGGTCTCGGTTCCAATGCAGCCGGTTGTACTCCGGGTCGTAGTCGACCGCGATCGCCCAGGCGTGGGTCGACCAGCTGGTGCCACCACGCTTCTTGCGCTTGGCGAAACAGCCTCCCCAGAGATCGAGCCGTAGGCTGCGAATGCGGTCGAGCCCGTAGTGGTCGAGCACCCTTTCGAGGATGCGCTTCATGCTGTCGTGGACCTTTTCGTGACAGATGAAGCTGTTGATCTTCTGGTTCTTGTTCCAGGCCAGCCTGTGCTGGTAGGGCAGCTCGATGCGGGTCTGATGGGTGGCCACCGGCCCGTAGAAGGCCCGCAGTAGAGTTTCCTCTTCGTCAGGCCAGTTGTTCGGGTTTCTCGCCGGCGGTTGTGGGATGTCCCGCCAGTAGGGGGGCAGAATCCCGTGCTCCCTCAAGTAGCGCAGACTGCCGTATCCGAAGTCGGTTTGCGGGCCCCAGAAGCCGTCGATCGTACCGGCGTCGATTCCCTCGTCCTGGGCGCGGAGCTGGATGAAGGCGATTAGCTTGCGGGTCTTCGACCATCCGAACCACTCGACCGGGATCTGGCTGGGACCGCGCGTTGCGAGGTGAGTCTCCAACGCCGCCATTGTGAGCGGACCGAGACCGCCATCCTCGGTGAGAGAGGCCCCGAGGAGGTTGAGCTCATTTTGCGCGAGTCGGATCTTGCTTTTGTTCACCTTGAAGATCTCCTTTTGGCTAATCCGAGAACTGCTCGAGCGACTCCTTGAAACGGTCGTAGCGGCCGCTGTAGTCCTCGAGCGTATTGGCGTCCAGGTAGTGGATTCCGGTGCCCCAGCTGACGGAGCCCTCGTACTGCACGGTCTCTTCGTAGATCCGTTCGTAGGAGCCGTCCTCAGCGGCGATCCTGAAGACCGTACGGGTGCCGTCGGCAAGTGACTGTTGCTCGCTCGAGATCAGGCGTTCGGTGTCCTTGACGGGGCGGAAGTCGGAGGCCTCGCGGCTCCACTGAGGCGAACAGATATAGAAGCTCACCTTGCCGTCGGGTGAGTGGAAGAACGCGCTGTCAAAGCCGCCCGAGCCCGTGCTGGTGGCGAGCGATGGACGGACCTCGAAGCCCGGTGGATAGTCGATCTCGAACCATGCGCCGGAGAAGACCTCCCAAGCGACCTGCTCGTCCGTCGACGGCTCCGACTCACCGGCCTGTTCCGGCGTCGCTTCCGTGCGGCAGCCTGAAAACAGAATGACTGCCGCGGCAGCTATCAGGAATCGCGAAATCCTGATATCTCTGGCCGGCTGCGAGCTCTGGGCGTGAGACACCGTCACCTGCGGGAGTGTACCAGCCGGTGTCAGAAGGACCGCCCTGACAGTGACTACTCCTGTTGAAGCGACTCTCGGAGATTTCTCGAGCTGAGGTGCCGGCGACGTCATCCGGCGGCGACCGGGAGGCCTTGCGGCGAGCGAACTAGCAGGAGGTGTGCCATGCCTCCAGTGAGAATCACCTTCCGACTCGCTGTCCTGCTCGGGGTAGCTCTGAGGTCAGTCTTCCGCTGCCGAGCCGAAGAACACTCCGACCGCAAAGTAGCAGGGCGCCACGGCGCACTCCGCCATATAGACCTCGATTGTGTAACCCGCCTCGAGTCGGTCCGTCACGATCAACGGCTGCTTGCCGACTTCGGTGTTTGCACCGACCTCGCCACCTTCCTCGTCCCAGAGATAGAGATCGATGTCCTCGCAGTCGTTATCGCACACCGCAAGAACGACATACTCCTGGCCGGCGGTCGGCTCGAGTACGAGCTCCCCTCCCTCGCTCTCGACTCCCTCGAATTCGAACTCCATGCTCTCGTCCTCACCGAGAACATCGGTCCGGGCATCCCAGATGAGGACCAGAGCACCTTCCTCGGCTTCCTCCTCGCTCTTTCTCTCCTCGAGGCGGACCTGCAGCGCTTCTTCCCAGGTCTCCTCTTGGGCTCGGGCGCCGGTCGGGCAGAGCAGCAGTCCACCCAACAGGGCGATCGATATCAGGCGCATCGTCTGTGACTCCTGGCGAGCATCGACACAGCTTCGATGATCACGCATCGGACTTCGTTGATGAAGAAACCGGCTTCGATTCCTGGAGCCACCCTAGCACAGGCTCCGGCAGCTTTGCCCCCTCGAGATCTTTGAACAGGCTGTCCACGACGTGAGAGCCCAGAGCGCGATAGGCCTCGAACTGGTTCTCGTCGAAGAACTGGTCGGCTGTCGACTGGTGCGGGAAATCGGACTGCCGTCGGCGATACTCGGAGACGACCTGGTCCTCATCGCCGGTGACCGACGCCTTGAGGTAGATCAAATACCCGGTTTCCGCCTTGAGACCCGGCCCGGCCGGGTAGTGGATCTTCCCGATCGCGAAGTGCCGCGAGCTCGAGCCGTCTACGAGGCGCAACGCGCTGGTGTCGATCTCGATCTCGATATCAAGGTCGAGTCGCGCATACCGCACCAGGGTAGCGAGACCGGCGAAATTCATCTTTGGATCGGCCTCGGCGTCACCCGCAATGATGAGCTCGCAACGTCGGCGCAACAACTCGAAAATCGCTGTGTTCTCGATATGCCCGCCGTCCGAGACGTTGACGTAGAGGCCCTCGTCGTCCATCCAGCCCGCCAGTTCCTTCAGGAAGAGATACGGACCCGGCCGCAGTCGATAAAGCCCAAACAAGCTGGCGGGCAGACGCCTCAGGTGCCGAATCGCGGATCTCAGGCGACCGGCCTCGACAGGCTGCTCCGACTCCCTGGCCCGCCTGGGATTGGGAAGCCAGTAGCCGAGGCGAATATTCAGCAGAGCCAGCAGAATCACCAGAGGCCCCACCGTGAAGGCGCCCATGTTGGGCGCCGCGGCGGCGCCGGAGATCGCCATGGCGGTGCCGAGGTCGAGCTGCGGCATGGCCGCTTCCATCTCTTGAGTGGGGCAGTACCCGCTATGGTGCCCCCCACCGACGAACTTCTTGCTGAAGAAGAAGAAGTCGCTGTTTCGATCGCGGTAGTCGGGGTCATCGCTCCCCTGGAGATTCAGCGCCACGTTGACTAGGTGATAGGGGGCCGCGGTTTCGGCCCTGCACATCTCGGAGAGTTTCAGATCCCCGGAAAGCAGCAGTTCGCCGGGCTCTCTGCGACCCACGAGATAGGCCCGGCTGAGACGGCCTCTGTAGAAGTCGTGAATGCTGGTGCTGTTTGGATCGAGCCCCAGCAGCAAAAGGTGCACCACGATGGCCGTGATCAGAAAAAAGAGGAGCACGTAGCCGATGTCTAGAGTGTAGCCATCGCGAGTCGGCCACGCCTCCGAATAGATGATCTTATTGAGCACCGTCAGATAGATGACAAATGGTAGAAGCGGTCCCAGTAGCGAAACCAGCAAGATGACTGCTTGGCGCCCGAACTTCTTGAAAAAGGCCAATGCCGGCCCCGCCGCGAGAGCGGTCACCGCCGAGACCAATCCCAAGATCACGGTCCAGTTGAAACTCAGGTCGAGATAGTGCCAGTGATAGATCAGATACGGCTGCAACTCGAGAAAGGCGATCGCGGCGATCACGACCATGAAAACACTGAAGCTCCGCTCCATCCGACTGGTCCTGCCTCGCCCTCTTCGCTCGAGGGCGCCTGACACGGCCACGACAACAGGAAAAAGCAGCACCCACGCAAGCCCGGCAATCGCCACGAGAGCCGTAAGCGGTACGCGAAGCGCGTGCGGATTCCACAGTATCCTCTCTGCGCGGGTCAGAAGATGGTGGGCGAAATATCCCTTGATCTCGATCGACAGCTGGGTGTAGAGCTGGTTGAGACGGGAGCCGCCTCGCGCCTTCGCGTACTTGTGTTTCGGGTTGAAGTATCCCCTGTCGTACAGCTCTTGCAGGGCTCCGTCGATTCCGGCCTCGCTGAAGCTGCATCCTGCCAGGCTGTCGAGGTTGGCGAAGGCTTCCTCCAGCGGGGGGCACTTTCCGGTCAAGTGTCCTTTTGACAAGCGCTTGTAGGCTTCCTGGACAGTGGTTCTCTTCGAGCTGGATGGCTTTCGTAAGAGCGAAGGTTGGGTTTCAAGAAACTCGAACAGATTCTGAACCGTCGGCCTGGAGAGGCCGAAGACACCCGTGCCGAGTTGATCCTTGATGCGCGCCAGGAGCCAGTCGCGCTCGGCGCCATACGCCAGAACGTGCTTTCGATCGGGCGCGCTGCGGATCTGGAAGTAGTCCTCGAACCAGGCTCGATTGTAGAACTCGAGAATGTAGAAGAGGCGCGGTATCGACTCGATACTGCTGGCGGTTTGAAAGAAGCAGCCTTCGAGAGTCTCGACATCGCAGGTTTCGTCTCCCGTCTCGACGACAAAGGCGTCCTGGAGCGCTTGGAGAATCTCCTCGTCGGAGAGCCTGGTTGCGGACGGGAACAGCGGCGGACCGATCTGCTTTTTGTCTCGCTTCCGGATGACGTCGAAGAGGTCTGTGACCGTAGCGCCTGCTGGCAGGCTCAAGGCCTCTCGAGCGGCCTCGATCTCTTCGTTTTCCGGCGACTCCGGCCGCTTGTACTGGACTTGATATGGGGCCTCGATCCAAGCGAGCAGTCGCTGACGAACCGCGTGTATGGATTTTCGAAGTGCGCCCCATTTTTCATGACCTTTCGGTTCGGGATTGAATCTCGAGTCAAACCACCCGGGGGCGTAGAAACCCTGCTCGTAGAGCGCCTCGGGTAGTCGAAGTAGGCTGGTGGCGTCGGTGAACTCGCACTCTCCGAGCGCCAGAGGCTGGTCGGGCAGGTTCGTCTTGTCCCCGCAGCGAAACCCGCTCCGCTTGACCCCGGATTTGGTCTTCGCCTGCTGGTTCGGTCTCTTGACGATATCCCCCGCCCACAATGCAGCAAGAAGGGCGTGTTGTTGTTCGTCGAAGTCATCTCGGATGAGGGGTCGCGCCTTGTCGAGTGGATTGGCGGCCTGCAGCTTGCGAAACAGATCTTCGACGGAGGTAATCGCGCCGCCGGAGCTCTTCCAGAGTGCGCGGGCTGCAGCCTCTATCTCGAGGTGGCTGGGATCGTCGTTGGGCCACCGGTAGGCGACATCGTGGTCATACAGGGTGCGGCGCGAGTGCAGCTCGAGCCAGCGCCGATCCAGAAGGCGGGCGTCGTAGAAAGCCTGGAGCACCTGGGTGAGGCTGTAGAGCCTATTGCCCTTGTCGTCGCGCGCGAAGTCCCAACACTCTAGATTGTGCTCGCCGTCCTCCGTTTTGCAGGCCTGTTGTGGGCCTGCTTTCTTCGGTCGCTCCAGGATCCCCTTCTCCGCAAGCACCTCGACCAGCGAGCCCTGCGTCACGAACACCATGAACAGGCAGGGTTGACAGTGTCTCTCCGCTTGCCTGGACTTGCTCTTCGTGGAGCGGATCGGCTGGGGCAGATAGGGCTCTAAGTCCTCGAAGAAGGCGTCGAGCTCGCGCTTTCCCTTCGCCTTCTTCCTATCCAGATCGAGCCGGAGTCCCCCGGTGCGCAGAGCCAGCTCTACGATCTGGATCTCCTTGATCTTCGAATCGGCCTCGAGCAGCTCTGCGTCGACGAGCCGGTGGGTGACGTCGCTCAGAGTGACACCTCGGTTGAAGGTGCTTGGCGCGGTATCGCTGCCGGTGCCGGTAATCAACGGCTCCTTGACCTCACGATAGGAGCTGTTGCGCTCCTGGAGGGCGGCGGTAATCCTCAGGTCGTCCTTGGCCACTGCAAGTGGGACGAAGGCTCGCCGCTTGAGGAGCTCGATCAGGGGCTGGACCGGTTCGCCTCCGGTGGTCTCGATCTCCATCGGCGATTCGTCCTCGAGCGCTCGTTGAGTGATGAGGGCGGAGTTGAGATGCGCGAGAGCACGCTCGGCGGTCTCGTCGTATTCGAGCCGACTCAACAGGCGAGGTCCGTACAGGAGGGTTGCGATCAGGCAGGGGATCAGCAGCAGCGGTACGAGCACCAGGAAGTTCAGGATGATGCCGCGGATCAGGACGGCGAACATCCGCAGGTAGTCGAGCGGACCTCTGGGGGCCAGATAATTCGAGTTGTTGCGCAGGTGCTTGACCGCCGGAGTCTCTCCATCGAAGGGAAAGTCGGCTCCGCCGCTCATCAGCGAGGTGAGGCTCGAGCCGATGAAGCCTCCTCCCGAGACAGTGGACAGAAGGTCGACGTTCTTGAACAGTCCCCAGCGCTGTAAGGCCTGGAGAACCCCGAGGTTGAAGGTGGCGGAGCGGATCCCGCCGCCCGAAAAGGCGAGGCCGACGACCCCGTTCCGCGTCGTCGGTCTGCTGCTGAGGCCCTTGGTCTTACCGTGCCTCGCGGCCTTGCGGCGCTCTCGTATGTAGTCGATCTCCTGCCGGTAAACGTCATCGACGAAGTCCGGACCCTCTCGTGGAGCACGGTCAGCGCTCGATTGGCCTTCCGGGTGTTTGGCGGATGGAGTTTCGTCGCTCATCGACTGTTCTGGGACCGGATGATCAGATATTCAGGCTGGCCCGCTGCATGCTGCATAGTCACTGTCACTGCGACTCCTTGCGCTCGGGCCAGGCAGAGGGTAGGGCGCTCTCCAGGTTCTGGAACCACTGGTCGAAGAAGCCGGTAACCGTCGGCCGCCTCTCGTCGTCGAGTTGCCGCACTCGGACCGCACCGGTGCCTTCGCGGTCCTCCTCGCGGCCTTCCAACCAGCGATTCACCAGATCGCTCAGGTCGGCCCGGCCGCCCGGCGCATGCGCCAGCGCCTTCTCGCCAATGTGCTGACCCAGCGACCGGTAGGCCTCGAACTGCCCCTCGTCGAAGAACTGATCGGCGGTGCTCTCGTGCGGGAAGTCCGGGTGGGTGCTCCGGTACTGCTGGATGACCTCTTCTTCATCACCGGTGAACGAGGACTTCAGATAGAGCAGCCGTCCCTCGATCTCCTCGTAGCCGCCGCTTGTCTCATTCGGGTACCGGATCCGACCGACAGCGAAGTGGTTCCCGCTGCGACCCTCCACAGACCGGATCTCCCGAGGATCGATGTCGATCCTGATCCCCAGGTCGAGTCGGGCGTAGCGGATCAACCGCGCCAGGCTGCCGAAGTGCAACTCCCTGTCGGCTTCGCCGTCTCCGATGAGGATAAATCGGCAGCGCCGGCGCAGCAGCTCGATCGTCGCCAGGTTCTCCAGATGACCACCGTCCGACAGGTTGACCCACTTGTGGGTTTCGTCGAGACGACTGAACATTTCGCGCCTGAAGGCGCCGGGCCGTACCCGCCAGGTGAAGCGGTCGCCGAGGTCGCCGCGCTCGACCCGATGACGGATCAGAGCCTCGCCCTTGTTGACTTTGCCCTTTTCGACCGCCTCACTGACCTCGGCATCCTGTCGGAAGGTGTAGGTCCTGGAATCACCGGTCTCTCTAGAGTCGACCTGCACCAGCTTCTTTCCGTCGTCTGTCGTCACCATGGCCGTGCCGTCCAGATCGCTGTGAAGCTTGCTGCCAGTACGCATCAGGGTGCTGATGCTGGAGCCCAGGTAGCCGCCTCCGGAGACCGTCGACATGTAGTCGATCTGATCGAAGACGCCACCGCGATGGAGCGTCTGAGCGATCCCCAGGTTGATGGTCGCGGAGCGGATGCCGCCGCCCGAGAAACCGATGCCGATCAGGCCGTGCCGGGGGCTCGGTGTGGTCGAGTCGAAGTGGTCGCGAACCGAGGAGCCGGAAGCCAGGTTCCGCCAGCGGGATCGCACCTCTGCCAACTCTTGCGAAAAGACCTCCTCGAAGCCGAGGCCGGCGCCCTGCGTCTGCGGCGTCGCAGACTCTCTGCCCAGGGCTGCTTCAATGTGTCCCGGGTTCGGCACCCAGTAGCCGAGGCGCACGTTGAGCAGCGTCAAGAGGGCGACCATGGAGCGCGAGGTATTGACCCCCATGTTCGGCGCGGCGGCAGCGGCCGAGATGGCCATGGCGGTGGCCAGATCCATCTGCGGAAAGACCTTCTCCAGGTCCTCACTGTGGCAGTAGCCGGTGCGCCCGCTGCCAATGAACCGCTTGCTGAAGATGAAGAAGTCGCTGTTGCGCTCGCGCACGCCGAAATCCTTGCTGCCCTGCAGGTTGTGGGCGACGTTGATCAGGTGGTACGGGGCGGTGGAAAAGGTCTGATAGAGACAGATGTCGTGCAGATCGATGTCTTCCTCGATGTCGACCTCTCCCTTGGTGTCCTCACCCACCAGGTAAGCCGACGCGAGCCGGTCGCGGTAGAGACCATGGACCGAGGTCAGGTTGACGTCGACGGCGAGCCAGCAGAAGAGCCAGATCTCGATCGCGATGGCGAGGACGAAGAACCAGCCGCCGCCGAGAACCTCGAAGTGCTCGAGCAGCTTCAGGAAAGCGATCGCCAGGACCACGTAGATGAGCAGGCGGAGCAGCCAGCCGGCGTGCCTCAGCGCTCCCTTGGTGAGCCCCAGCACCAGAGCACCCAAGATACCGAGTGCCAGCAGTGCCGGAATGACGGTCAAGGCGCCAAAGCTGGTGGAGAAGCCCTCGCTATCGTAGACGAGGAACTCGCAGACGTAGAGGACGACGATCAGTGGCAGGAGCAGCCCTAGTAGTCCGACGAGCGCCATGGCCAGCTTCTGCTTCAGCCCGCCGAGCAGCCTCATCAGCTTTCCGGCAGAGCTCAACGCGAGCACGGAGGTGGCTCCGAGAATGCCGGTCAATAGGCCACGCCAGTCGTTGTTCCTGGCTTCGTGAAAGTTGTGGATGAGCAGCGGCAGGGTCTCGATCAGCAACAGGCCGCCGACCACGATCAGCGCTGCGCCGAAGGAGCGCTCGTACTTGTCGCGCAGCTTCACCGAGCTGCCGCTGCCGGTTGCGAGGCTCTTCTTGTGGCTGATGACCTTGAACAGCCGGATGACGACGGGAAAGAGCAAAAAGTAGGCCAGGGCGACGAGCCCGAGCAGAGGAGTCAGCAGATAAGGCGCCGTGGTCTTTGGGAGATGCAGTTTCGTCTGCAGAAACTCCGGGACAGTCCAGGCCCAGCCGCCGATACCGGTCCAGATCCGCTCCCAGGAGTTCGCCTGCGGTCCCGGGTCCGGCCTGGCGGTGAGGGCGCGAGTCGGGAAGATCCAATCGGGGCGAGCCAGATCAGGTTCCTCGCTGCCGTCGGCTGCGACATGGGCTCGCTGTTGCTCGCCCTGGGCCCTCCAGTTGTCGAGCATCGGGTTGAAAAGCACGCCGACGATCAGCGCACCTACCAGCAAGTAGGGCAGGAGCGTCAAGAAGTTGACCAGGATTCCACGGACCAGCACCGCGACGATCCGCATGTAGTCGAGAAAACCTCTCTCGGCCATGTAGTTGGAGTGGTTCCGGAGCCACGTGAGATACCTGGACTCGTCCGGTCCGATGATCAACGGGAAGGGAAACCCGTCTGGCCTCTTGGCGCCCATTTCATCCCTCCAGGTTCGACGGCCGTGGGGAACCGTCATTCAAAGCGAGACTGCGAGGTTTGACGTCAGGATAACAGACCGGCCGAAGGCGGCCTGTGGGCGGCCGAGGATCCATCCGCGGTGCGCCCGCTCGAGCTCCTGGTTGTCGAGTCCCTGGTGGTTTCTCTCGCGATTGTCGCCGGGTGCCCAGGAACCGGCCTCACGCTGAGTGCTGAGCTCTCAAGAGATGGGCCAGTAGGCGCAGGCATGAAGGACAAAACAGTCTCATCGCCGCCTTTGTCGCTTTGGTGTTTCGCGAGGCGGAGGCGTCTCGAGTCGGCGACGTACTCGCGGTTGATCTGGAGGAGCCCGTTAGGGACGAAGGGGGTTGGACCTCGTGCCTGAGCCGCCTGCCTACCAGAGGTCGTGCCGACTAAGGCTCGGTAAAGCTCGGCTCGCTGGGCTCTTTGACGTCATAGTCCCGCTCCCACCCTTCGTGCTGCAGGGTAAGGGTCTGGATCGCCACCGCGTTGGCTCCGGCGTCCAGGTCAGGTAGCGCCTGGTACTCCGATGGCCAGCAGCGGTAGACCTTGTAGGCCATGACCAACTGGCCGGCCTCGTTGTAGAGCTCGATGATCAGGTCCTTGCGGAAGTCGGCCAGCGAGACCTCCGACCCGAGGCCGGAGCCCCAGTTCCAAACCTTGTTGGCCCACTGCTCGAACTCGGGGTCGTGGGTCACCCCTCGCTCCAGGGTGATGGGCTCATACTTGGTCTGGCCGGGCGATCTTCGCACTGTGCTGGGGTCACCTCCCTCGCGATGCTCCACCACCTCGGTGGTTCGCTTGAGCGCGCTCACTTTGCTCACCCCGGCCACGTAGCGGCCATCCCACTTCACTCGGAACTTGAGGTTCTTGTAGGGGTCGAAGCGATTCGGGTTGACGCTGAACTGTGCCATTTCTTCCTCCTCAGATCTGGATCTGTCCGGCCTTCTGCTGGATCTCGAGAATCACGAATTCGGCTGGCCTGAGCGGTGCGAAGCCGACCAGGATGTTGACGACTCCGATGTCGATGTCGTTCTGCGAGGTGGTCTCTATGTCGCACTTCAAGAAGTATGCGTCACTCTGCGTCTGACCCTGAAATGCGCCCTGTCGGAACAAGTCGTTCATGAAGGCGCTTACATTGAGCCGGATCTGAGCCCAGAGAGACTCATCGTTCGGTTCGAAGATCGCCCACTGGGTACCTCGATAGAGACTCTCCTCGATGTAGAGTGCGGTGCGGCGCACCGGTACGTACTTCCACTCGCTGGCCGTACTGTCGGCGCCATCGAGCGTCCGGGCGCCCCACGCCACGTTGCCCAAGGCCGGGAAGATACGTAAGACATTCACCCCCTGCCGGTTGAGCGAGTCGTTCTCGAGGTCTGTGACCTGGGTAACGACGGATGCGCCCCGCAGCACCGCCTCGGTTCCCGCGGGCGCCTTCCACACGCCGCGAGTCTCGTCGGTCCGGGCGTAGACTCCGGCCATGGTGCCGCTGGAGGCAACGTTGCGGAGCCGATCCTCATCAATCTGATCAGCGATTTCCAGGCGGGGGAAGTAGACAGCTGCGTTGCGGCCCAGGCCGTTACCCACGCTGGTCATCCACGAGCTCACCGAGGGAACCGTGCCCACTTCCTGAGGGATGTCCACCAGGAGAAACGCCCGCCGGTCGAGGCAGAACTTCTCGGCCTCGGTGTAGGCGAGCCTTCTCGCCTGATCGGTCGGCAGGCTGGCGGCTTCGGGCAAGGACAGCAGATTGAAGATGTCCGGAGCGATGCTTTCCAGACTCTTCACCCCGTCGATCAGCTGGGCGCTACTGTCTGGTGCGGCACCGTCCATGCTGGCAGTGCCTGTGAGTGGCACGAACACGCCTACGGTGGACTCGAGATTGCCCAGGATCGAGGGGCTTGTCGGATCGGCTGGCTCCGCGCTGACCAGGTGTGGCCGTTGGGCACCAATAGCGCCCGTTACTCGCACGAGCCTCGATGAGCTCGCGAGCTTCCCCTGCACGAAGCTCGGGTCCTGACTGCTCATGCTCAGATCGCGGTGGACCTCGGTCTCCACCACCTGCTTCTCGCCTTCCACGATGCGCACGCGTCTGACCGCGAGGTCGAACCGCTCATGGTCGCCCACCGGGTGTCTCACGGCGACCTCTACCTCTTTGCCCCACGAGCCTTCGCTCGACGCTTCGAGGGTAAGCACCGTTTCGGCGGGATCGCCTCCAACCAGATCGATCTTGGCCGTCGTGGGGGTACCCGAGGCAACCCGGACCACGAAGGCGACTCGGCCCCCATTGAGGAAGTACTGCTGGATGGCGTAGCTGGTCGGGCTCTCTCGGTCCAAGCCATCGAGCTCACGCTCGAAATCGGCGAAGCTAGTGATGCGGACAGGCGTCTTCATCGGTCCCTTGCGGAAGAATCCAACAAAAGCGGTGTTGGAGGTGCTGACACCACGTATTGCGCGCACCCCGCTTGGGACCTCTTCGACGAAAACTCCAGGGTGGCTATGGCTGTCCGGCATCTCGGCTCTCTGCTTGGGTCTAACAGTCTAGTTTGCACTACCTGTCTGGCGACGCTCGGGGTGGGGCCTCGAATCGGGCTCTACTTCCCGGATGCGGGCGCGGAGGTCAGACTCGACCGGCGCGGAAGTGATCTTAGCCAGAGATGAAGAAGGGCGGATCATGAATTGGATCGCCAGCGGTCAATCCGGTGGTCGCCTGTGATTCTATAGAGCGCAGTCTAATCCTGGCGACTGAGTGCCAATCATGAGAGCAGCGGGCTCTTCCTGCTCTTCGATGAGGCATACGCACAGTAAGGCAATCGCGCCCGTCGGCCCGCCTGCGGGTCCGGTGGAAGCGCCTTGGGTCGACGTTCATGACAAACAGTACTAGCGTCAGAGACGTCATGAAAGCGAAACGGCAAACGGCAAGACAGGAACGCCCTGAGGCAGCGCCTCGCTCTGGCAAGAGTGCGTCTTTCGACCAGGACCTGGATACTGTGCTCCTTGTGGGTCTGCAGATGCCTGGGAACTGGCTCGTGCTGTCGGCCAACGAAGAGCTCGCAGGCCGTGCGGTCGAGAATCTGCTGGGTGAAACCTCTCCAGAGCTTGCGAAAGCGAGCAAGAACTGCTTGAAAGCGTGGGCATCACGAGTTTCGAGGGAGCGATACGAGGAGCTCGTGGCGGAACGATCGCGGGGTGTGGCACAGCGTGCGGGAGCCAAGGAGCGTGCCCGCAAGAGGAAGGCGCTGCTAGAGATCCTCGATGACGAGGCCAGCACGAAGAGGCTGGCCAGGGAACTGGGGGCTATCTGTACCCCAAGTTTCAGATTGACGAGAGCCGTAGGGAGGTCTACCCGGAAGTTGCAGAAGTCAACAGACTCCTAGGCGCGGAAGACGACCCTTGGGGAGCCGCATCCTGGTGGGTCTCCGAGAATGCGAGACTCGAGGCTCGTCCTCTCGACCTCGTTGGCAGCGAGGAGGCGAAGAATCTCGTTGCTGCCGCCGAGGCGGTCATCGAAGAGATCGGCTGACGGGTGCCCAACTTTCCGCCCCCGGATATTTGTGGTGGAGACTCTTCTTCCGGACGTGCCATTCGATACGAAGCCCAGGATTCTCGGCCGGGCGCGAATCAAGAAGAAGTGCCTCAGTTGGATCAGGAGCACTCGCGATCTGGTCCTCGTTAGGCTGATCGACGGAGAGGACCTCGCCCAGGTAGACCAGGACATCTGGCTGGTGACCTCCGAGTCGAGTCAATACAGCGATACCCGGGTCTGGGCTCAGGCGATTCGGAATGTCCTCAGAGTCACCAAGACAGACAGCATAGTTCCGATCTTCGACTCCGTAGTAGGCGCGGTCAGCCACAGACCGAGGGAGGGGGGGAGCCTTCGATCAACAGAGGCTGGGAGCTACCAGCATCACTGGTCTATCTCCAACCCGAGTCATGTAGACTAACTCCGTAACACGGCAGTCAGAGGGGAGCTCGAAGGAGTAGGGAGTGACCACTCATCGCAGGATGTCTTGCGGAGCGCAGCGCCGTATGGGCAAGGCGAGTCGGAGGACTGAATGATCGGTTCGACCATCGCCAAGTACAGGATCCTCGACAAGCTTGGAGCGGGTGGAATGGGAGAGGTGTATCGAGCCGAGGATACGAGCCTGGGCCGCGAAGTCGCTCTCAAGTTGCTTCCACCCGAGGTCGCCGCCGACCCACAGCGCTTGGGTCTCTTCAAGAAAGAGGCGAAGGCCGTCGCGGCCCTCGACCACCCGAACATCGTCACAATCCATTCGGTGGAAGAAGCCGACGGAATGCACTTCATCACCATGGAGCTGGTGCGAGGTAAGACCCTCGACAACGTCATCCCTTCGGGCGGCGTGACCTTCGAGCGCTTCTTCAAGCTGGCGATTCCGATGGCTCAGGCGGTCTCCGCTGCCCACGAGCGCGGAATCGTCCATCGCGACCTCAAGCCGGCCAACGTGATGGTCACCGGGGCCGGCGTCGTCAAGATCCTCGACTTCGGATTGGCCAAGACCATCGATCAAAGCTCTACGGACGGCCAGGGAGAGCTGACGACCGATACGCTGCCGTCGGGGTTCGTTGGGACGATTCCCTATATGGCACCCGAGCAAATTGGGCAGAAAGAGGCAGACGAGCGCAGCGACATTTTCTCGCTCGGGGTTATTCTGTTCGAGATGGCCACCGGCCGACGGCCCTTTCTGGGTTCAACCAACATCCAGGTGGCAGCGGCCATCCTTCGAGAGTCTCCACCGCTAATCGAAGAGATTCGTGCTGACCTGCCCCATCATCTATCGCGGATTGTAGGCCGCTGCCTGAGGAAGGACCCTAAGCGCCGCTGGCAGGGCGCTCGGGATCTCTGCAACGACCTCGAAGACCTTGCCCAGGAGATGGCCGCTGGCCGAACGAGCCACACGGTTGAGGAGACAAGCCCATCTGTCGCGGTGCTTCCCTTCCTCGACATGAGCGAAAAGGGCGACCAGGGGCATTTTGTCGATGGCCTTTCCGAGGATCTGATCAATGCCTTTTCTCAGATCCATGGCGTTCAGGTCCCCGCGCGGACCTCGTCATTCTCGTTCAAGGGGCAAAGCCTAGATATCCGGGAGATTGGCAAGCGGCTAGGCGTGGCCTCGGTACTCGAAGGCTCTGTTCGGAAGTACGGAGAGAGTCTTCGCGTGACGGCGAATCTCATCGAGACAGCGACCGGCTACACGCTGTGGTCTCAGAACTTCGATCGGCAGCTCGACGATATCTTCCGGATTCAGGACGAGATCACCCGCTCGATCATCGACGAGCTCGAGGTGCCGCTGCGCGGTGAGGAACAGGATCTTCTAGCGCGGTGGGCCCAGCGCCGCGTCGACCAGGAAGTCTACGATCTCTATCTCCAGGCGCGGGCGGCTTGGGCTGATCGTTTCGAGGGTCGGCTCAAGGAGGCGCTGCAGAAGTTCCAGCAGGTCACCCAGCTCGAGCCCGATTGGGCGCCTGCCTACTCGGGGCTGGCGGACTGCTACACGGTCCTTGGCTGGTACACCTATCTGCCGTCGAAGGTGGCTTTCGGGGCCGCGGGGAAATTCTCGCAGCGGGCGCTGGAGTTGGACCCTTCCGGTGCCGATGCCCACGCCTCCGAAGCACTGATTCAAACGCTACTGCACTGGGACTGGCAGGCCGCCGAGCTCCATTTCTCGGAGTCGATCAGGCTCAAGCCCAAGAACCCGGTGGTGCGCTGGTGGTATGCGTTCCTACTCGTCGTGCAAGGCAGGCTCGACGAGGCGCTCGAGCAGGGCGAGCACGCCCGCACCCGAGAAGATCCCCTCTCCCGTGCGATTCACGCCAATATCGGTTGGCTCCAACATCTAGCCGGGAACCACTCGGCAGCGTTGTCCCAACTTCAAGCCACGGTCGAGGCCTGGCCGGACTTCGCGCTCACCTACGTCTTCCTCGGCTGGGTCCAGGAGCAGCACGGCAACCTGGATGAGGCCATGAAGGCGTGGGATGACGCGCAACAGGAGTTCAGCAAGCGCGGTACCGCAATGCCGTCACTGGCTCTTCAGGAAGCTCACACCCGGGCGCTAATGGGGCAAGAGCAAGAAGCTCGAGCGATCCTTGCCGACTGCGACTCCAAGGCCGCGCTGGATGAGCCCGTCTACTACTCGCCTGTCAACCGTGCTGCGGTTCATGTCGCGCTTGGCGAGATCGACGAGGCCATGCAGTGTTTGACGCGAGCCGAGGAGATCCACGATTGCTGGCTGCTGGTGCTCGACAGGGACCCTCGCTATCGACCGCTGCGCGAGGCGAGAGCCGAAGAGTTCTCGGCGATCGTGAAGCGCGTCGGTCTACCTTTGAGGGAGTGACAAGCGCGCCAGGGTACTGCATTGGATGAGTCAGGAGCCTACATGCGAACTGTCAAGCACTTCCTGGGCATCAGCCTGCTGGCACTCGTCATGACCTCATCGCGCGTTCAGTCTGCCTCTCCAGCTCCCAGCGCCAGTTGCCCGCAGACTCCGCCGACACTTGACCAGTGGCCGTCTGCGCAAGACTTGAGCGACTTCAATCAGTGGATGGCCTGCCTTGGAATGCGAATGGCGGGAACGCAATCCCATCGGGACCTGCTCGAACAAATCGACGGGTCGCTCGGTTCCCTCGTCGGGGCCGGCACGTTGTCGAGAGATGTCTCCACCGTGAGCTTCAAGAATTGGAGGGCGACCGGCATGTCGCTGACCCTCAGCTCCGGTACCGACATACCGGTGGTCGGCTACATGCCCTTCTCCGGGCTGACCTCCGATCAGGGAGTCACCGCGGAGCTGATCTTTCAGAAGCCGGCCTGGTGGAAGCGGATCTATGGACCGCTCAATCTCCTGAGCCCTCTCAAGATCAGGAAGAAGCACGAGGGCAAGATCGTCGCTTTCTGGGTTCGGTCGGTGAAGATCCCTAAATGGCTCCTGAAGATGGCTGCCCGGAAAGGATCGGACTTCGACGATTGGGCTCCGTATCGTCGCCCGATCACGATCGAGAAGACGGCGCCGTGCCTCAACAAGGCCAGGGAGAAAGGTGTCAAGGGAATCGTCCTGGTCCTCGACACGTCCCGGCCTCATGCGGAGGGCCATTACTTGCCATTCACCCGTCCAGCCGAGCCGGAGCAGGGTGGTGTGCCGGGAATTCATGTCGCCCGTGCTGACAGAGAGGAACTCGAGAACCACGCAAAAGGGGACGGCCTGGCCACCCTGAAGCTCGAGGGTGCTTTCGAAGAAGACGTCGATTCCGACCACCTGATCTTCACGCTGCCGGGTGCCCACTCCGGGCTCGACGATGAAGAGATCATCCTGGTTCAGACCCATACCGACGGTCCGGGTGCCGTCGAGGAGAATGGCGTCATGGCTCTCATCGCACTTGCCCATCGGTTCGCGTCAGTCCCGCAGGCGCAACGTGAGCGCACGATCGTGTTTCTGTTCGCGACGGGTCATTTCGTCAAGGAAATCGAGGGGGCGAAGGAGCTCATCTGGGAAGACCCGCCTGAGTGGTTTGCCAAGACCAAGGCCGCGGTGGCGATCGAGCATTTCGGGTCCAAGGAGTGGGTCGATGGCAAGACAGGTTATGCGGTGCGTAAGAAAGACGGTAAAGAGCTGAACGAGCCCGCCCTGCTCTTCGTTCCGGGCGGTAAGCATCCTCTCGAGAAGACAGCCACAGACATTCTTCCGAAAGACAGGAGAGTCGTGATCCCGATGCGAGGCCGGACAAAGTTCGTCTTCGGACGGAAGTTCTTCGGCGAGGGGCAGTACGTGGCGTGCTCGGGGGTCCCGACGGTCGGCTACGTTCCCAACCCGGACTACATGTTCTCCTCTGCCAACCCGGGAGGCCCAGGTAAGCCTGGTCATTTCGAGAAGCTCGATCCGACAAGGATGCTGGAGGAGCTTGAGGCCTTCCACCTCCTCATCAAGGAGTTGGTCGAGGGCTCACTGGACGACTGGCCCGAGATCACTCCCGATGTCGCGCTATGCGAAGAGCCGAAGGAAAGCTGCGGTGGGCACTAGCCCCCAGGGCGCTCCACTGTCACTGAAATAGCTCTTCGGCGAGGCTTGCCGCGATGCTCATGAGCCTCTCGCCCTGAGTGGGGCCGAAGAAATTGGCCCCTGCCTCGTAGCCACCTTGGTTGTACTCCTGTTCGGTGACGATATACCCCATGTGTGCGTTGGAGAGCCCGAAGATCCAGGTGCTGTCGGCTGCATCGGGGGCATTGGCCTTCATCAGCATGCCGATGTCCCGAATCGGCTCTCCCGGCATCGTCATGATGAGTGTTCGAGTTGCCTGCAAATTGGGACCGATCTCGATCAGGAAGGCGCCCATCACCGCACCCTCGCGCTCGACCTTCGGCGGGTCATCCTCCTTGGTGATTTGTATCACCCACGGGCCGTCTCCACGATCTTTGTAGCAGTCGCTGTCCTGTGGATACTCGAGAAACATCAAGGGGCGGAGCTGGAAATTCTCGAGCTCGAATTCTGCCGGACACCCTTTCCCGTCAGGCCGGTTCGGTTGGTCGAGATGGCAGTGCTTCCATCGCAGCCTCGCCTCGTCAGTAGTGAGGATGCCAGGGCGAGCGGCGACAACCGTATTCGACAGCTCTTTCCCGATGTACGCTTCGCGCGGAAGTTCGGTGTCATTCGGGGCTCCGCGGGGCGTGATGTCACCCTGGGCACCATTGAAGAACAGCGCCATGCCGCCGATCTCCTGCTCGATGAACCATTCGGCCCAGCCCATGTTGTCAGGGCTGAGAAGGAGATTGTCGTCCGAGAGGCTGGTGCCGTGGACAGCGAAATTGAAGACGGTAGCCAGCGGCTCGTCGTTGTCGACCCGGTCGATCCTCAAGATGCCAATGGTCGGATCGGGGTCGGGGCTCGGCGGATCCCCCTTCGCCGTGCAGGTGCCGCGTCGGTTCCGAGTCAGGTCACTTCTCTCTGCCATTCCGACCCCGATTCGGGCTGGCTGCAGGTCCTGAGCAGCCTCCAAGATCGCCTCGACGATCTGATTGGACACCGCATCAAAGAGGGGCTCAACGAAGCGATCGACCGTCAAGACCTGCGGAAAGAGGCGGGGGTTGAGCGCGCCCAGGCCACTGTGGGTGTGAGTGCCATGCAAGAGGAGTTGGCCCTGTTCAAGCTCGGGCATCCCCTCGTTATGCAGGCCTTGGAGCACCGCCTGTCGGAGGTCTTGAAAAGCGCCGATCAGGTCCGTTCTGACCCAAAAGACCTTCTCGCCGTTCTCGCCCTGCAATGCGAGTGCTTTGACTTGGATCGTCGGTCCCCCTGGAGCGGAACCCTGTGAGTCTTTGAACGCATGTGCATAGTAGTGGTTTGGAAAAGCGAAGCGAATCGCCGTGCCGAGGCAGTTGAGCCGCAGCCGGAAGTAGCCAGCCAATGGAGGCTGGCTGGTACCGGTGAGTAACCTCAAGAACCAGGAGGAGGGAAGGTCGGTAAGCAAGGGAAGGTCCGGAGGCGCTGGATCCCACAGGTATGGGTCGAGTGATCGAGACGCCACTCCGGCGCAGAACTTGTCTTCACAGACCGGTGGGGCGGCAAGTGCAGCATCATGCGCTTCACCTTGGACAGAAGCCTGCAAAGACGCAGGAGGCGCTTGGACCCCAAGAGCGGCGGGTCCGCCGCCTCCATACGACTCGATAGTTTCATCGCGCAACGCACGCAGCTTCTTCTTGCTCGGACCCGAGACTGACGCAAGTGCTATCAGCTGCTCCTCCGAACTGGCGGACTTTGTCTTTTCGAGGATGCGCTCGACCTTCTCCGGGTCGTGGGGGAGGAAGTCGTACATCATCCGGCCGGAGGTATCCCGCGTGGACCTGCAGCCGAGGACCATGAAAGCTGTGAGAAGCAACAGGGCGGACGACGCGACGCTTCTGGTTCTCATGGGTTCCTCCAGAGGAAAACGAGCCGGCTAGCCACTGGCTTTCCGGCTCGTAAGTTCGCTCGCCAACAGGCAGCCAGTAACCGGCCCGCAGCACTTCTCTAGTGCTGGCGCTACCGTTCCCGGTCGCCGTGACGAACATTCTGTGTTCCCGTTCAAGAAGAGTATATGAAAGAAGTGCCAGGCACTCTTTTGAGCTGCGCCGGAAAAGGGTGCCTGTCCCTTCTTTTAACGCGGGACACTGGAGAGGGCGGAGCGAATCTGGTTGGCCAGGCCCTTCATTTGGGTGGAAACCAGTAGCTTCCATTCCTCGCCGCGCTTCTTGCACGAGACGACTTCCATGCCTTCCACTTCGACGTCACCCACCGTGACTTTGTTGCGGGTCACGACATGCGCGACGTCCGGGCCTTCCATCACCTCTCCCAGAATTTCCAGGCCCTCGAAGTTCACCCTGCCGAGAGCCTCTGCCTGCGCGAGTGCGGAGCGCAAGAAGGAGGCGAAGAACTGCCTATCCGACATCTTCGCGATCGACTCTGCAGTCGCTCCCTCCCCAAAAAAGGCCTCGCGAAACTGCTGTTGGGCGGCGGGCGGAGCGTCATTGATGATGCTCAGCGATTGGCGGAACTCGGTCAGCGCCGGCGGATCGAAAAAGGCAGCGGCCGCTTCGAAGTTACCCTCCTGCAGCTGCTTGTAGAAGGCGGCTGTTGTCTCTGGAGCCGTGGCTCCATAGGCCAATCCGCTCGACAGAACCAGAACGACAAACGCTATTCGAAAGATCTTCATGATCGTCATCTCCTCAAACGTGTGAGTGCCAGAATCGTCCAAGTGTACGGGAAATTCTGGCTATCCAGAATACGCCGCTGGGCCCGAAGGTGCACAACGCCTCTGCTGACCGTTGTCCGCCCCGCCATTCCCGGCGCCGGTCATGCCGTCATCCTCGAGAAGCCGAACGGAGTCAACGCCGCCCTATTGGAATTTCTGGAGAAGCATCGAGAGCCGGTGGTTTGAACCACCCAAGTCACGCAGGCAGATTGAGAGACGACGCTGCACCACTGCGGATTCGGCTGGCACCCTTGCCGGCCGTGGCCGATCCCGCCTCTGCGAAACTGCCGGACCTGCGCCGACTGGGGAAGGTACAGGAGGCCGATCGAAAGGCGCAGACCAGGTCGCACTCGAACTAGCATCCGCAAGCGATCTCCGGCTGAGATGAGAGTTCCGCCCCGGGATCCCCAAGGCGCCTCGTACCTAGGGAATGCGGGTTCCCGGCCTGACCAGCTGGAGGACCCGATTGCCCTGGTCATCAACGTAGACTTCACGAAGTCTCCCCAGCTCACCATCCCGGGCCTTCCGCAACCAGGTCCGGACTCGACGTCGGTCCCGCTTCCTCCACCCTTCAGAATTCACCACGAGGTGAGAGATACCCATTCGACGCAGCCTGATCAGGCCTTCGGTGTCGGGTATGGGATTGCAGCAGAACTGCCGCATGGCTATGTAGGATTCAGGATGATGGCCGCTGTATCCGTTGGCGAGGGGTACCCACCCGAAACTGGACCAGTACATATACCGCAGCTCGTCGTTGAGGTGGTAGGAAGGCAACTCGAGTACTGCCGACATATCATCCCGACCGACCAGCCAACGGTTGACTCCGGGGAGATCTGCTGCACTACCCAGGGGCGTCCATTTCAACGGTCGTGGTGCGACTTCGAAGAGCAGCATCACGATCAACAGGGAGCCCCAGATTCCAGGTCGATGGAACTTACGCAAGGTCGCGGCGAAGCCGATTCCGGTCAAGAAGGCGAAAGGAAACAGGCCCAGAGCCCAGAACCTGGCCGGCACACGCATGGCGCCGAGACCTGGAAGCCGATCCGACAAGGGCTCGAAGAAGACGGGAAAGGCGAGCAGGACACAGGCAAATCCTGCAGCGAGCAGGCCTCGGCCCCAGACCGAGAGGCCGGTGAACTTGAACGGCAGGCCCCTACCCCAACGCCAGCCAAGGAGGAGCCAGGCAAGCACCGAAGCCAGGATCACCGTCAGAGCTGCGTCGTAGAACCGACCAAGGCGGAATGAAGGGGAGAGCACGCTAAACGTGATGACGTCGGCAACCAAGAAAGCGGCCACCGCCAACGCTGCCGACGCACCCAGCAGGCGTCTCTTCCGACGCGATAACCCTGCGACTGGGTTCCTGACCATCAGGGATCCCAGACCGATGGCAGCCATGATGGCGGGTAGAAAGCCGGGAAACAGACTCTTTTCCCAGTTCCATTTGCGCGGTTCATAACCTCTTGCGAGGCTCTTCAGAGGTGTTGCCATTGCCGAGTAACGGGTAGCGTCGGGAGGTGTGAGGAAGGCAATCGTGGTGGCGCCGTACCTTCTCAGCTCCAGGTCCGTTCGGGTCATCTCATGCAGCTCGGAGACCTCGAGATAGGGAGCGAAGATTGTGGCTGTAAGGGCTCCACCTGCGATCACCACCATTGTCAGAAGAACCAGAGAGTGGGCCGAAGCGATGTGCTTCCACTGGCGGATTCCATCCTTCGTCTTTGCCGAGAGCCGGTTGATCGCGATCACCAGCAAGGGCACGTGGATCATGTAGGCCAGGTAGGTACCACCGAGAACATGGAGCGTGTAGGAGGCAAGGAAGAGAGTTGCCAGCGCCGCACTCGGCCGCCGAAGAAGCCGATCCCAGGACCAGAGCGTCAGCGGAACCCAGGCCACGAGGAGTATCTGTATGTGACTGAGCTGATCCCAACGATAGGGCGAGAAGGCAAACGCAAGACTCGCAAAGAGGGCTGGCAACTTCTCCAAGCCGGACAACCGCAGCACCAGATAGCCGACGACCAGGGCGAGGACGAATGAGCTGGCAAGAAGCAGGTTGTAGGCTGCGGCAGGTGAATCAGGCGCCGATGCTACAGGCAGTGTCAGGAGCCCGGGGCCGATCATGTGGTCCGACAACGCCAAAGCACCCTTGAACGGGAAGAAGAAGGGCGGGCTCCAGAAGTCCGGGCTGAACACACGGCCAAGCCCTTCGCTCAGGTTGCTCTGGACCCAACGTAGCAGGTAGGTATTGAAGAGGGGATCTCCAGGGTCGGGTGCAATGTGATCTCTCCAGAGGCGCGTGATTGGCCTCAAATAGAAGGCCGTCAACACGCCTGCGAGAACGGTGATCCCCAGCGTCTCGAAGAGCTTCTCGAGCACTCGATAGCGACCTGGGGTGTGACTCACCAAGGCTGTACCTCCCTTGTGCTTTCGCACAGGTTACGACGCAGAGTCTCTGCGGTGCGCCACCCAGTGGGGTGGGGAGGTTCGAACCCGACCTTTGCCCAGCCTTGGCGATCGTGCGGAGACGTGTCCGCGGAAAAGTGGGGACCTCCAGAGACCGGCTCGGGTGGCAGTGGAGCTCCACACCCATATGTAGACCGGGTTACAATCTCATCTTCACCGGAGAACGAGTTTCACGAGGAGGTCAGTTTTGTCCGACCGCGGACATGTGGTGATCGTCGACGACGACTCATCCAGCGCCGACAAGTTGAAGGAGCTCCTGGAGAAGGACGGCTACTCGGTCGACCATACGGCCAGTGGCCCGCACGCCCTCGAAGCCATCGCCAGGGCCAAGGCAAACCTCGTGCTGGTGGACACCCACCTGGAGCACGCCAATCCGTTCGAGCTGCTCGACGAGCTCAAGGAGAGCCAGCACGCGCGAGACCTGCCGGTGATCTTCATGACCACCCTCGACGACGTCGAGGCCAGGGTCAAAGGGCTCGAGTCGGGGGACGACCTGATCGTCAAGCCCTTCGACGCTCACGAGGTCCAGGCCCGAATAGAGCGCCAAGTCACGGTCTCCAAGGTGCGCATGGCCCTGCGCGAGTCGGAGGCCAAGTTCCGATCGGTCATGGAATCGGCGATCGACGCCATCATCTCCGGCGACGCCGAGGGCATGATCCGGTCGTGGAACAGTGCAGCGACAGCGCTTTTTGGTTTCACCGAGAACGAGGTGATCGGGCAGCCGATCGACCTGATCATCCCTGAGCGCTACAAAGAGGCCCATCAAAAGGGTATTCATAGAGTCAGCTCGGGTGGGCCGAGCCACGTTATCGGCAAGACTGTCGAGCTCGCGGCCGTGCGCAAGGATGGGAGTGAGTTTCCGGTGGAGCTGTCGCTGGCGACCTGGTTCCTGGACGAGGAGCGCTACTACACCGGCATCATCCGTGACATCAGCGAACGCAAACAGGCCGAGCAGAAATTCCGCTCGGTCACCGAGTCTGCGGTCGACGCCATCATCTCGGCGGACCATACGGGAAACATCATCAGCTGGAACAAGGCGGCCACTCACGTCCTCGGCTACACGGAGGAGGAGGCGGTGGGCCAGCGCCTCGAGCTGATCATTCCCGAGCGTTTCCACGAAGCGCATCGCAACGGAATGGCGCGATTCACGGCGACAGGCGAGGCCCACGCGATCGGCACTACGGTTGAGCTTGCCGCTTGCACGAAGAGTGGCGAGGAGGTGCCGATCGAGCTCTCGTTGTCGACCTGGACGGTCCGCGACGAGCGCTACTACACCGGCATCATCCGGGACATAGGCGAGCGCAAGCGGGCGGAGGAAGCCCTACGCGAGAGCGAGCAGATACTGCGCGATCGAACGGAGGAGCTGAAGAACAAGAACGAGGCGCTGGAAGAAACGCTGGACCAACTCAACACGATGCACAACCAGCTCATCATGCAGGAGAAGATGGCCTCGCTCGGCAAGCTCAGCGCCGGCATGGCGCACGAGCTCAACAATCCGGCTTCCGCCGCCCAGCGGGGTGCCGCCCAGCTGCAGACGACCTTCTCACAGCTGCAGGGCATCCAGCTGCGGCTCGGTGAGCAAAAGCTCAATCAGATTCAGTTGGACAAGTTGGTGGAGCTCTATCGCGTGGCCAGGGAGCGCGCCGAGAAGCCGACCGAGATGAAGGCCATCACCCGTACCGATCGGGAGACCGCTCTCGAGCAGTACCTGACACAGCAGGGCATCGACACCAGCGGAGAGCTGGTGCCGTCCCTGGTCAGCCTCGGTAGCGGCGAGGACGAGCTCGAGGCGTTGACAGAGCTCTTTCCTGACGAGCAGTTCTCTCTGGTGATCGATTGGCTGAGTTGCATGTATGCGATCTACAGCCTGCTCAGTGAGATCAGCCTGGGTTCCGGCCGCATCGCCGAGATCGTCAAGGCGCTCAAAACCTACACCTACATGGACCAGGCGCCGGTCCAATCCGTGGACCTGCGCGAGGGCTTGGAAAACACGTTGATCATCCTTCACAGCAAGCTGAAGAGGGGCGTCACCGTGGTCCGGGAGTATGCGGACGACCTGCCGGTCATCGAGGCCTACGCGAGCGAGCTGAACCAGGTGTGGACGAACATCATCGACAACGCCATCGATGCCATGGAAGGCGAGGGCACACTCGTCGTCAGGACCCGAAAAGAGGACCCGTGGGTGGTCGTCGAGATCGAGGACAGCGGCCCCGGCATCCCCGAGGAGATCCAGTCGAAGATCTTCGATCCCTTCTTCACCACCAAGGGCGCCGGTCAGGGCACGGGCCTGGGACTGAATATCAGCCGTAACCTCATTGTCCAGAAACACCACGGCGAGATGTCGGTGATGTCTGAGCCGGGCAGCACCTGTTTTGCCGTTCGACTGCCGATCGATCTCAAACCCCCGGAATGAGCTAGGACGGAACGGAGAAGCGGAACATGGCCAAACCCATCGTCATGACGATCGATGACGAGCCGCACGTGCTCAACGCCATCGCTCGCGACCTGCAGGGGCGCTATCAGAAGGACTACCAGATTGTGAAAGCGAGCTCGGGCGCCGAGGCGCTGGAGACGGTGCAGGAGTTCAAACGCCGCAACACGCCGGTGTCGCTCTTTCTCGTCGACCAGCGCATGCCGGCGATGAGCGGTATCGAGTTTCTGGCCGAGGCCATCAAGCTCTATCCGGAATCGAAACGGGTCTTGCTGACCGCCTATGCCGACACCGATGCGGCCATCGCCAGCATCAACGCCATCGGTCTCGACTACTACCTCATGAAGCCCTGGGATCCCCCGGAGGAGCGTCTCTACCCAGTGCTCGACGACTTGCTGAGCGACTGGTCGGCCAGCGTGTCGGTGCCGTACGACGGCATCCGGCTGGCCGGCACCCTGTGGTCCCCGAGCTCGCACAACGTCAAGGAGTTCCTCGCCCGTAGCCAGATCCCCTACAAGTGGCTCGACATCGAGCGTGACTCCGAGGCCAGGGAGTTGGTCGAAGCGAGCGCCGAAGGGCGGACCCGCCTCCCGGTACTGTTCTTTCAGGATGGCAGCACCCTGGTCGATCCGGACCTGCGCACGTTGGCGGACAAAGTGGGTCTGACAACCCAGGCCGGGCAGCCCTTCTACGACCTGATCATCATCGGGGCCGGTCCTGCCGGTCTGGCGGCAGGCGTCTACGGGGCCTCCGAGGGCCTGCGAACGGTCGTAATCGAGAAGGATGTGGCCGGAGGGCAGGCCGGGACCAGCGCGCGGATCGAGAACTACCTGGGTTTCCCGAAGGGTGTCAGTGGCGCGGACCTGATGCGACGGGCGGCAACCCAGGTGCAACGCCTCGGGGCCGAGATCCTGACGGCGCAGGAGGTCACCGGGGTGCGAGTCGAGGGCCCCTACAAGATCGTGACCCTGGGCGATGGCACTGAGCTCCGAAGCCATGCGCTTCTGATTGCCACCGGCGTCAAGGTGCGCGAGCTCGACGTGCCGGGCATCGAGCCCTTCGTCGGCGGCTCTGTGTACTACGGGGCGGCGACCTCGGAGGCCGTTCACTACAAAGGGAAGAAGGTCTTCGTGATCGGCGGCGCCAACTCGGCCGGTCAGGGTGCGATGTTCCTGTCGCGGTTCGCGAGCGAGGTCACGATCCTGATCCGGGCGGACACTCTGAAAGAGAGCATGTCCCAGTACCTCATCGACCAGATCGACGACACGGAGAACATCACGCTGAAGACCAACACCGAGGTGGCTGAGGTGGCCGGCAGCGACCGTCTCGAGTCCATCACGACCAAGAACAACAGCACGGGCGAGACCGAGACGGCACCTGCCGACGCGATCTTCCTGTTCATCGGCGCCGTACCCCACTCCGACATCGTGGCGGGCATCGTCGAGCGAACCGAGGCCGGGTTCATCCCGACGGGACAGGACCTGATTTACGATGGCCGCCGGCCGAAGAGCTGGAAGCTGCGGCGCGACCCCTTCCTGCTCGAGACCAACGTGCCGGGAATCTTCGCCGCGGGTGACGTTCGCCTGGGCGTCGTGAGAAGGGTGGCATCGGCGGTGGGCGAGGGCGCCGTCTCCGTCACCTTCGTGCACAAGTACCTCGAAACCGTCTAATTGGGGGACACAATATCAATTAGGCTGACAAATCCGTCTGCTTAATCGGGGGACACAATCCCAATTCGCGGCCAGAAAAGTGTAATCGGTATTGTGTCCCCCAATTAGCGGAATTGCCACCATCGTGAGAGGCAGCATGAGCGTCCAACCCAGTAACGGCACCCTACAGGGATCGCGACCGCAGCTGGTGGCATATCGGCACCGGACCGCGTGATCCAGAAAGGAGGTATCGAGTTGAGAAAGGCACGAGAAAAGGAGCTCTTGACGATCGCCGCCATTCGCAGGGGTGAGGGCAAGCGGGAAACCGAGGTTCTGTTCAACGAGAAGCAGCGGATCTTCACTTTCCGGAGGGCTACGACCAAAATTGCCGAGGAATCCGCCAGGCGGCTGGAGGATGCCTTCGAGAAGAGAGCTCCGGTGGAAGCCCACCTCGACGAGGAGAAGGGCTTCATTCGACGCATCTCCATTGCCCACGACAAGGAGCTGGAAAAGTTCGAGCGCAGTCGGACCTTCGTCGAGAAGCCCGAGAAGATCCATCGAATCGACCTCGCCAAGATCGATCCGACGACCTTCAACATTGTCGACTACTATCTGAAGGTCCCAGTATTCAAGCTCTGCAAGCGCGTCATTCCGAACTACAAGAAGGCCAAACAGGTCTTCGACTTCTGCGCCGAGCAGTCCTGTCACCTGCCGGGGCCCTACGATGTTCCGAAGTGCATCCCGTTTCAGTACGTGCGCGATGGCTGCTACGCTCGCGCCCACGAAATGCGCCGGATCATCACCACCAAGTACGGCTACTGCTGCGAGAAGGTGTTCAGCTTCGCCGTCGACGATTTCGATCGGCTGGCGGTGCGGGCAGACAAGTGGGGCGGATGCTGTGTGACCTGGTGGTACCACGTCGCGCCTCTCGTTCGGGTGCGTATCAAGCTCAAGATGCTAAACAATTTCAGCGCCGATCTGGCCATGGTGATCGATCCCAGCATGTTCGACAAACCGGTGCTCCTGAGCAGCTGGCTGGCCGCGCAGGAGAACACTGTTTGCGATCCGGACGCCAACGTCTCGCTGTACTCCATTCAGCCGGGCTCGGCGTACGCGCCGGCCTGGGGGGGCTCGACCACCTCGTTCGCCACGGATCCGTCGTACACGTCGACGAACAGTACGCTCGTCAACTATCGTAATCTGGTGACCTGCAGCTAGGTGAAGTGTCGGTCGATCTCGGTCCGGTTCGGAGGAGGATGCTCTGTCGTGAACGAGTCACTCGGGGATGATCGGGAGGGTTTCCTCCGCCGCCGAATGACGGTGGCACACATTCGCGAGCCGCCGGGCAAGGAGTACGTAGAGATCATGTTCTGTGAGTCGGCGCGGTTCTACCAGCTGCCGAGAGACAGCCCGCTCTTCGAGGCATCCCTTCGGCTGCTGCAGGAGGCCGTGGCGGTGGGCGAGTCGCTGACGATCACCCTTGCGTCCTTGGACAGCGACGTGATCGAGGCGGTTGCCCGCCGCTGACACAGCCAACTCTCATCTGAGTTGCGTGCCGTTTCGCGAGGAGGGGACCCCGGGCCGCGGCCTGCCGAAGGGCATGGGTAATCTGTTCGTCTGTGTACCTCCTCCGCTTGATCCACCTGAATAGGTGCCACCCGTTTGTCGAGCGCGGATCGGGCCCGAGAAATGCTGGTGGGAGTGCAGGCCAGGTCATAAGATGGGCGCAGGGGGGAACCGAAGATGAGAATCCTGCGTCAACTCTGCATTTTGATCCTGGTCGTTGTGAGCGTCCCTGCGATCGCGTCAGCCCAAACGACCACCGCCATCCCGAGCCCTGAAAGCGCTTTCGGCTTCGTGCCGGGTACCGATCGCCAGCTCGTGGACTATGGCGAGCTCGTGGACTATCTGCTCGACCTGGCGGCGGTCTCCGACCGGATCGAGATGCGCGAGGTGGGTCGGTCACCACTTGGCCGCACCATGTATGTCGCGTTCATCAGCGCTGCCGAGAACCTGCAACGCTTAGACGAGCTGCGGGAGATCAACCGGCGCCTCGCAACCGATCCGGCGATCCCGGCGGAGGAGCGAGCGAGTCTGGTGAGCGCTGGTCGCGTCTTCGTGATGCAGACCCTGTCCATGCACTCCGGTGAGGTAGCGCCGAGCCAGAGCCTGCCGATCTATGCCCATCGCATGGCGACCACCGACGACCCGGAGATCCTCTCCCAACTCGACGAAGTCGTGCTGATGATCATGCCGAGCCACAACCCAGACGGCATGGACATGGTGGTCGAGCACTACCGCGAGTACGTGGGCACGACCTACGAGGGTTCGAGGCTGCCGCGGGTCTACCACAAGTACGTCGGCCACGATAACAACCGCGATTTCGTCGCCCTGACGCAGGAGGACACCCGCGTCATCGCCGGGATCTACAGCACCGAGTGGTACCCGCAGGTGCTGGTGGAGAAGCACCAGATGGGATCCACCGGACCGCGCTACTACGTCCCCCCCAACCACGACCCGATCGCCCAGAACGTGGACGAGGGTCTGTGGAACTGGTCGGCGGTCTTCGGCTCGAACCTGTCCCGCGACATGACGGCCGACGGCCTCCAGGGTGTGGCCAGCCATTGGCTCTTCGACGACTACTGGCCGGGATCGACCGAGACCTCGCATTGGAAGGGGATCATCAGCTTCTTGACAGAGGCGGCGAGCTGTCGCACCGCGACACCGGTCTTCGTCGAGCCCACCGAGCTGAGTGTGCGCGGCAAGGGGCTGGCCGAGTACAAGAAGGGCGTCAATATGCCCGACCCATGGCCGGGCGGCAAATGGAGCCTGGCCGACATCGTCAGCTACGAGCTGTCGTCAATGGATTCGATACTCGCTACCGCCGCGCGCCACCGCGCCGAGATCCTCGGGTTCCGCAACGATCTCTGCCGCAAAGAGGTGGAGAAGGGGCGGTCCGAGGCGCCCTACTACTTTGTGTTGCCGCGAGATCAGCGCGATCCGGGCGAGCTTGCGGCGCTGGTGCGGCTGCTCGAGCGGCACGGGGTGGAGGTCGACCAGTTGACCGGCAACGCGGTGGTCGGCGACCACCACTTTGCGGCCGGTGACATTGTGGTGCGGCTGAGCCAGCCCTACCGTGCCTTCGTCAAGGAAGTGATGGAGCGCCAGCGCTATCCGGAGCGCCACTACACCCCTGAGGGCGAGCTCATCAGGCCCTACGACATCACGAGTTGGTCGCTGCCGCTGCACATGGGCGTGCGCTCGATTCAGGTGGACACCCGGTCTGCGGAGCTCGAAGCGTTGCTCGCGCCGGTAGGTGCAGATGCCTTCGATGTCGACGTGACCCTTCCCGCGGAGACATGGGCGATCGCCTACCCGGCCTCCAGCAACGAATCGTTCAGAGCGGTGTTTGCCGCCCTCGCAGCCGGTCTCGAGGTCGAGCGGCTCACCGAGGCTGTCGGTTCCGGCACCCAAGAGCTGGCACCGGGGAGCTTTGTGGTCCTCAGGGGCTCGTCATCCCAGGATGTGCTGCAGGGAATCGTGGACCAGGTGGGGGTCGAGCCGCGGGTTTTCGAAGCGGAGATCGACGGGCCCCGGGTCCCGGTGCGCCTGCCGCGGATCGGACTCGTCGAGACCCACTTCCACGACATGGACGCAGGCTGGACCCGCTATCTCTTCGACACCTACGGGATCGCCTATCGAGTGCTGCATCCGGAGGACTTCGATGAGGCCGACCTGAAGGGCGATTTCGACCTCCTTGTCTTTCCGGACGCCAGCAAGGACGTCCTCACCAAGGGCCAGTACAAGCGCTTCGATCGCTACGTCACCAACGACTATCCCCCGCAGTTCCGCAAGCCGATCTCCAAGGAAGGCCTCGGCAAGCTGACGGAGTTCATCACCTCCGGCGGTGTGGTGGTCTCGTGGGGAGGCTCGACAGGCCTTTTCACCGAGGGCCTTCCCGAGCCAAATGGGGGTGAGAATGGCGATGTGATCGAGCTGCCAGTTCGCGACGTGACGGAGAGCCTCGAGGGAATCTCCGTGCCGGGCGCCTTTCTGGCGGTGGACTTCCTTCCCGATCACCCACTGACATGGGGGATGCCCGAGAAGGCGGGGGCGTTCTCGCGCGGCGAGCCGGTCTTCGAGACCTCGATCCCGGTGCTCGACACCGATCGCCGGGTGCTCGCCATCTACCCCGAGCGCGAGCTCCTGCTGAGCGGTTTTCTCGAGGGCGAGAAGGCCCTCCAGAAGCGCCCCACAATGGTCTGGGTGCGGGCCGGCAAGGGACAGATCGTACTCTTCGGCTTCCGACCCCAGTTCCGAGGCTCGACTCCGGCAACCTTCAAGCTGGTGTTCAATGCGCTGCTGCTGCCTCCTTTGCAGTAGGTAGCGGAAGGGAGGATAGCCCCCTGGGGGCCCCGGGCGAATCGCCACATGCAGATGGTCGTCTTCTTAGGCTCCCATCTTCCTGTGCCCTCACTGCCCCCATGCCGGCCGGCGATGGCGTCACATCATCCGCACGCCCGCGAGATCCCGGCGGATGCTCTTCTTGTACTTGTATTTCGGGTACCCGAGGATCAGCGACGTCATAACCTTGTTCTCCTTCGGGATGCCGTAGCGCTCGCGGAGGACTTTGGAGCGGTCCACGATCGGCGGAATCAGGCCGATAATCGTGGTACCCAGGCCCAGAGAAACAGCGGCCAACATGGCGTGGTGGCAAACCAGGTGGGCGTTCTCCTCGTAGGACATCGCCCAGCGATTGCCGTGAAACAGCATCAGCATCGGTGCCCTGTACATGTACCGGTCCGTGCCGTCTCGGGTGTACGCCTCGTTGGCATACCTCGCCAGCTCCACGATGTAATCCTTCAGCATCCGGTAGTTTTCTGCTCCGCTGGCGAGCCGAACCATGGCGCGGCCCACAGGATTGGAAAAGGCCCGCACCAAAGACGTGTAGTCCTTGACCAACTCCTCCAACAGCAGGTCCAGCTCCTCCCGCTGATCGATCACCACGACCTCGGTCGAGTGAGGCGGCATACCCATCGGCGCGGTAGCGGCCGCTGCCAGGATCTTCTCGGTCAGGTCCTTTTCAACTGGCCGGTCCTTGAACACGCGCACGCTGCGGCGCAATTGGAGGAAATCGAGAAACTCGTCGTAGCCGAACGGCAACTTCGCCAGCTCCCCGAAATCGTTGGCGGGCAGCTGCGGCATCTGCAGCGCTTCGGTGGGGCAGACTGCCACACACTGGCCGCACAGGATGCAAGTGCCCGCCCGACTCTCTACCGTAGCTGCCTTGCCGTCGAGAATCTCCAGGACGTTTTCCGGGCAGATATCGACGCAGATGCCGTCGCCCTTGCAGGTCTCCAGGTCCACCAGGTGCAGCTCTTCAGCCATCGCTCGCCTCACTTCCAGTCAGTACCCTTATGTCAGTGTAGCGCGTGAGGCCAGTCGACGTGTCTGCCAGGCTGAACAGTCGGAATCGAAATCCAGGATGACGAATCGTGGCGAAGGGTGGTGTAAGGTCTCGAGGAGGACATCATGAGGATCCGGATTTCAGGACTTCTTCTCACAGCCTTTTTCCTCGCTGCTGGCTCGGCCACTCACGCAGGGGACCTACAACTCCTGGACTTCGAGCTGGAGGACCAGTTCGGGAATGTCCACCGACGCTCTGATGTCCAGGGGACCGTCGTCCTTCTGAACGGCAGCGACAAGGGCGGTGTTCAGTTCAACGGGGTTTGGGGCAAGGCGATCCAGGAGGCTCTTGGCGACCATCCCGCCTACGATCAGATCTCGCAGCTTGCCTATGCCAACCTTCGAGGCGTGCCGTTCTTTCTCAAGAAGCTCATTCGCGGCAAGTTCCCCCAGGAGCCCGAGCGGTGGACGTTGATGGATTGGAAAGGGGTCATCGCCAGCACCTACGAGTTCGCCCCTAAGTCCACGAATCTGTTGGTGTTCGCATCCGATGGCTCGCTCGTTCTCCACGCTTCGGGTCGTGAGCTCGATGAGAAGACGCTGGACGAAGTCGTCACCGCGCTGCGTTCGCTGCTCGACGAAATCCAACAAAGCGAACCCTGAGCACGAGGATTGGTCCCATCGTGCTGATGGTGGCCTTGCTCCCTCAGCTCGAGCCGGGCTGCGTCACGCGAGCTCGATATAGAGCTTCTTGTCCAGGGCTTTGGCGGCCCGTTCCAGAGTCAGGAGGGTGACCGAGGGGAAATCTGGGTCGAGCAGTCGGTTCAGGGCAGAGCGACTCGTGTGCATGCGCCTCGCCATCGCCGCCTTCGAGAGTCGCTGTTCCTTCATCGCTTCGGCGATCTGATAAGCGAGCACCCGCTTGACGGCGACGGCCGTCGTTTCTTCCAGTACGCCTTGCTCGGAGAGGTAGTCTTCGAAATCACTGCCAATGTGCTCGTTATTCAGTGTCATGCTTGTCCTCTCAAGGTTGCAGCACGCCTTCTCGCCAGATCGAGGTCCTTTTTCGGGATCTTTCGGGACTTCTTGATGATTCCGTGAAGTGGCACCAACGTGTCGTCACCGACCAGGAAGATCACCCTGGCGATTCCTGTGCGCAGTGAGCTTCGCATCTCCCAGAGCCCGTCGCCAAGACTCCGAACCAGAGGCATTCGTATCGGCCATCCGTACTGGACAGTTCGGAGATCGGTGCCAATGATCGTCCGTGATTCTGGGTCCAAGTCACGCAGCCAGTCTCGTACCGGCTCCCTGCCTGCGGAAGACCGATAGAACAGGACGGGTAGCCTTGGGTTGAAGTGTACCATTTTTGATCCGCCTAATGAACCAGTGCATCGCCGTGTGAATCGTTACTCGATGAACGTTGGAGCAGCTGCCGTCAGTGGAGTAGGACGAGAACCAGAGCCTGGTTCTCGCTCGGCGCGGCCGAAGAGTGCTGCGCGATAGTGCGAAGAGAGGTAGGGGTGGGTCGACTCAGCGACGTACGGACTGTCTTGCGTGCGGTGCTGCCGGAGTAGGTGCCAGCCGATTCTGGGGCCCTGGCGAGGGCAGTGTCAGCTGCTTGTCGCTGCGATGCAGTCCATCAGCGCCTGGCAGGCTTCGGTTGTATTCAGAGCGTTCGCATCGATCCTCGTCTGGGCCTTGTCGAAGGCGACTTTGCGCTCCTGATAGTAGGGTCTGATCTCGGCGACGTCGTCTGGGACTCCTGCGAAAAGTGGGTGCCAGCGGGCTGGCTCGAGACGGCGTGCGAGTTTCTGTACTCGCCAGAATAGATTGGCCAGCTCGAGATCGAGAACGATGAGCTGACCTTGGTCTTCGATGTGAGTCCGATTCTCGGAGCGCAGCAGACCCCCGTCTCCCAGCGCGATGAGTCCAACGGGTTTCTGACCAAGGACTCGTAGGAGACACTGCGACTCGACCTCGCGATAGGCCGCTTCTCCTTTTTCGAGAAGAATTCGGCCGATCTCCATCGCTGCCTCGTGCTCCACGAGACGGTCGATGTCGTAGTAGGTCAGCCCGAGATGGGCGGAGGCGCGATAGGTGGCACTGCGCGTGAGGTCCCCCAGGTAGCCCGACACCACGATCGGGGCCGAGAGCTGAACCTGCGGACCATACTCGTAGTAGTCGGACATGGACTGAAGTCTAAGTGATCTGGCGAACTGAGGCCCGACGATCGCGGCTGCAATCACCTGGACGATGGTACCGAGGTTCTGAGACAGGACTGCTGAAAGTGCTACTCGTCCGGCTCTTCACCCCACAGGCTGTCGAACGGATCCGGGAGCGGTGCGATCGGCTCGGTCTTCGTGAAGTCGTAGAAGGTGGTCGTGCCCAGCTCCTGCGAAGAGCCGGTGGTCGTGCTGCCATCGCTGCCTCGGAAGTTGTGGTGCTCGAAGACCCCCAGCCGCTGCGAAGTCCCTGTCGCCGTGCTCCCATCGTTGCTGCGGAAATTGTGATGGGTGAAGGGCCCGAGCTGCTGGGAGGTGCCGTTGGTGGTCGTGCCGTCACTGCTGCGGAAGTTGTGGTACTGAAAAGCCCCAAGCTGCTGTGTCGTGCCCGTGGTGAACTGCCCGTCACTGCCTCGAAACGTGTGGTAGGTGAACGGCCCGAGCTGCTGGGAAGTGCCGGACCAGATCGTCGTGTCGGTGCCAGTCATCACCCGGCCGTCGTAGAACGTCGTCGATCCGAGCTGCTGACTCGTGCCGGACCCGGTCTCAGTGGTGGTCTGTGCCCCGGTTGGTCCTGTGACGATAGCAAGGCTGACCAGGGCTATGACGGCGATGGCAAGAGCTGTTCGCATGGCATCTGTCTCCTATGAGAGTCGATGGGCGACCAAGCCAGAGGTCGAGTTCGGCCACGACTCATGGTCCCGCACCCCACTGTCAAGGGCTGTCAGTGTCCTGGGCCGGACCGAAGCCAACCTGCCTGCCTATCTGAATAGCAATCCCGATGCCGAGAAGAGTAGATGAGGGGCCGGCGCCCGGGCAGCTGTTCCTACCTTCGCTGCTCGAGCTCGGCGGGCCAGTTGACCACCAGGTTCAGCAGGTTGTCTCCCTGCTGAGCCTGACTCGGGACCACCAGTACGCGCTCGGCATCGGAGGTGATGGAAAACCAGGAGCCGCCGGCGGCGCTCGGCGCGATCGGAAAGAGGGGCTGGCTCTGGCCGATCTCGAAGGTGTCCCCGGTCGGGTCGACCTCGACCGACACCAGATCACCGGTCAACTCGGTATAGACGAGCTCTCGACCATCGGCCCGCCAGAACGCGTAGCTCGCAGGGTTGGTCGAGACCTGCCACCGGCGACCCGGTTCCGGGAAGGTCGATACGTAGACTTGCCAGTCTCCCGACTCAGTGGAGGTGTAGGCAATCCAGCGACCATCCGGCGAGATCATGCCAGCTGCCTCGTTGAACTCGGTCTGTCGAAATGGAAACGGCTCGCCACCTTCTTCTAGCGGTAAGACAAACAGGTCCATCTGGGTGTCTGGATTCGGAGTGGTGTAGGCGAGATAGCGTCCATCGGGAGAGATGCTCGTTGGGAACTTGTCGAGCTCCGATTCATACACGAGCTCGACCTCTCCGACGCCACCGACGGCCTTGCGATAGATATCGCCGGTGCCATCACGATCCGAGTAGAAATAGAGGTACCGGCTGTCACTCGACCATGCCGGCCAGTACTCGACTCCCGGATCGAACGTGAATCGTGTTCTCAGATCGCGCTCGATGTCCTGCATCCAGATGTCGTAGGAACCGCTCTCTTCGACCTGGACGACAGCAGCCATGGTGTCGTCGGGTGAGATGATGGCCGCTCGGACGACTGCCGGCTCACCGAGGCTACCCGAGATCTGGCCGTTGCGGTCTCTCCACTCGATCGTGGTGCCGGCAACCGCCGAGCCGGTTTGATAGAGCAGGAGTCCGTTCTCCGAGGAGGAAAACACCGCCAGGGATGCGGCCGAGATCCGCAGGACATCTTCGGCCAGGGGAATCGCCTCCGCGGTGAACTCGAGCTTGTCGGCGTCGAAGGGGCGAGCCATCAACGTCGTGTCGCGGACGAAGAGCAGATGGCCGGAGGCGAACTCGGCCTGAATCGGTGACTCGATGACCGGACGCGGCTCATCACCGTCGAGGGAACCGGCCATGACGGTGCTCGGTTTGGAGCCGGCTCCCCGCGCCACGAACAGGAACCGCCGCCCATCGGGAAGGAATCGTGGGTGACGGTGCGAATTGTGGATCTCTTCGTCGATCTCGGTGATCGCCACCGACTCACCCCCTGCAGCCGAGACGCGATGGATCGGGTCCCCGGAGTTCGGCGTAAAGAGGATCACACCATCCCGATTCCAGGTTCCGCCCTTGCCATCGGCGGCATCGCAGAGAGTCAAGGGTGGTCCGCCGGCAGAGTCGATCTTCTTGAGAGTGCCATCCTCCTGGGTGAAGAACCCCACCCAGCGGGAGTCGGGTGACCAGAACGGGTACTGGGCCCCTTGGGTACCCGACAGGAGATGCGCCTGTGACGCGCCCAGCGAGCGCACGTAAAGCCGCACGACGCCGTCGCTGTCGGTGGCCGAGAAAGCGATCATGGACCCATCGGGTGAAAAGACCGCAGGTCCCGGGTTGAGTCCGTTGAGGTGGAACCCGGCACTCTCCGGCGGCGGAATCGTTGCCTTGAGAATCGGTGGCGGAGGCTCGGGCCACAGGGCGAGGGCAGCGACGGCGATGGCGGCCATCACGAGGAGCGCCCATGGCAGAGCGGCCCTCCAACGCGGCTGCTGCTGAGTTGCGGCCACGGCTGCAGGCGTCTCGAGTGCGAAGGCGGCTGGGTCGGCCATGTAGTCCTGGATGACCACCCGGGCATCGCCGATGGCCTGCAGGCGCTGCTTGGGGTCCTTGCGCATGCAGCGCTTGATGAGCTCTGTAATCGGTCGGGGCAGATCGTCGGGCAGCTGGTCCCAGTCGGGGTCCTTTTGCAGGACGGCTGCGAGGACATGCGATACGGTCTCGCCGCCGAACTGCTGCTGGCCGCTGATCATCTCAGCGAGCACCACGCCGAACGACCAGACATCCGCGCGGCGGTCCGCCATCTGCGCTGATGCCTGCTCCGGGCTCATATAACCGGCGGTACCCATGATGAGCCCGGCCTGGGTTGCCGCGGCAGTCAGCGTGGGTGAATTCGCCATGTCACCCTGCTCTCGTTCCTCTTCCAGCGCCTTGGCCAGTCCGAAGTCCAGGACCTTGACCTGTCCATCGCTGGTGACCTTCACGTTGGCGGGCTTCAAGTCGCGATGGATGATCCCCTTTTCGTGCGCCGCCTCCACTGCCTCGGCAATCTGCAACGCGATCGGCAGGGCCTGGTCCAAGGGAACGGGTCCCTTCGCAATGCGCTCCTGCAGGGTTTCGCCCTCGGCCAATTGCATGATCAGCAGTTGGCGGCCGTCGACTTCCTCCAGGCCGTAGATCGCTGCGATGCTCGGGTGGTCGAGCGCGGCCAGCACCTTTGCCTCACGCTCGAAACGGGCCAGGCGCTCGGGATCGTTGGCGACGGCCTCGGGCAACACCTTGATCGCCACGTCGCGGCCCAGCTTGGTGTCCTCGGCACGATAGACCTCTCCCATGCCGCCCTCACCGAGCTTGGCGGTGATATTGAAACTAGACAGAGTCGTCCCGATCATCAGACCTCCTGAAGTACCCTCGCGCTACCTGCACGGAGATGTGCGGGGATTCTACACTGTGCTTCTGTCGTGTAGGGGCGGGGCAAGCCCCACCTTTCAACTCAGGCCGAGCTGGGCCCGGATCAGCTCACAAAGGCTGTCTCTGATTTCGGAATGTCGTGGAACGGGAGCCGTTCTCCCGGTCGCAGGATTGAAGTACAAGTCGTGACGCTTCCCGTGTCGTTTGAGAGAGCACCCGGCGCGCCCTAGCTCTTGCAGGAAAGCGCGCCTCTTCACACCTCGACCTCGATCTCCTTGCAGTGCGTCTCGTGTGAAGTCTTCGGTGGCGCCTGATCGCTGGCTACCAGTTCGTAGGCGTCGCGGATGTTCTGCTCCAACTCTTCCAGGGTCTCACCCTGACTGAAGACTCCGGGCACCTCCTGTAGGCGCCCAACGAACCACTCCTCGTCACGCCAGTACTCGAGGGTGAAGGACTTTCGCATGATGTTGTGACCTCCACCCATGATTGTAATGTCTAGGTTGCAGCCACGATTGTTACGATCTATTTCAGATAGGCCGTGGCGACACTCCCGAGTATCAAACCGGCCGGCCCCTCACCCCCCCAAGCAGATCGTCAGCGAGCTCCGTGTTACCGCACTCCGGGCAGTCGACGTGGCCTTCGGCTGTCACGTGGGTGTGATCGACGAAGGCGAGGGACCGCCCGATCGTCATTAACTCAAACAAGCGAGTGGCCCTCTCGGGCCACTCGGGGAAGACCGCTTGTCCTGCCCGGTCTCCTACTGCTTGTCGTGGGTGGTACAGACAGCGGGAAGGATCAGTTGACCGGAGCGAAGTTGGCGTGCACCAGCTTCCAGGCGCCGTCGATCTTGGCGTAGACGCGAGTCGACTTGGCCAGATTGGGCTCGACCTCGCCGTCTACGGTCATGCCCGAACCGATGAAGTTATAGGTCAGGATCGCCACGTCGCCGTACACCTGGACCTTGGCATTCACCATGTCCGACACCAGGGTTTTCGCTTCTCCCATATCGGCAGCTCGGTAGAGAGTGGCGTTGAGCTCCTTGCCGTCGAGCCGAGTCGGGTAGCCAGCGTTGAACTCGGTGTAATCGTCGGCGAGAAAGGAAATCTGCTTGGCGGTGTCCTTCGCGATGCCCGCGGCCCACTGGGCCTTGGCGAGGGCGATGACCTCATCCGCAACCTTGTCGTGGCTGTCCGCATAGACGGGAAGACCGATCATCAGGGATAGAACGAGTACGAAAATTACATTGCGCATATAGCATCTCCTAGGGTTGTGGCGAGCACACGCGTCTCGATGGCACCCGAAACGGTGCCTGAAACTGCGATGCCGCCGGAATGTCAGTTGACTGACAGTGCGCGGACTGTATCACCCTGGGCAATTGAAAGATACTCGGATACTGCTGGCTCATCCTGCAGGTTAGAATCACCCCGACTTGATCGGCAAAACGCTCTCCCACTTTCAGATCACCGCCACGCTCTCGCCGGCGGAAGTCCTGACCATGATCGCCGATCAGGGGTGAGACGCCCCCGGGTCGCTGATCCGCACCCGGATCCGGCCGCGGACGGGCCGATGATCGGAAAGGGCACGCTCCTCCAGGACCTCGCCTCCGAGGGGCGCGAGCCGCAGTCCATGGCCGCTTCGCACGAGAATGTGATCGATGTCGACACTCGGCGTTCGGGCATTCCAGCTCGGCCCGGGCGCCTCGACTGGCTCGAAGCCGGCGCCGAAGAAAGCCTTCATGGTGCGGCTGTCGGGGGTGTCGTTGAAGTCCCCGGCCACAATCATCGGTAGATCGAGAGTCTCGAGCTCGGCCAGCAGGGCGCGGGCCTGGGCGTAGCGGAAGGTGTCGTCCTTCGTCCAGTTCAGGTGGAGGTTGACTGCAAGCAGCGGCCGCGCGAGTACCTCGACCTCGCGCAAGAGTGCCACCCTCGGCTCGTCTCCGTCGGGAAGTCTCACCGACCGAGTCTCTCGAACCGGCAACGAGCTGAGCGTTCCCAGGCCGTAGCGGCCGCCCTGGTAGGGCATGAACGATCCGAAGGCGGCATCCATCGCAGTCATCCGGCCCAGCAAGGCGATCTGGTCGACCCCTTCCGAGCGCTCGCAGCCCTCATCGACTTCCTGCAGGAAGACGACATCGGCGTCCTGCTCCGAGATGTACCTGCCCTTGGCTTCCAGATTGAGCTCGCCCTCGGCGCTGGCGCCGTGCAGGATGTTCCAGGTGAGGACCGTCAGGTTCACGCTCGCGGGCTGAGGCGCCCGACCCGTTGTGCAGGCGGTGAGCAGCAGGAGCAAGGGAGCGAGGCGAGCGATGTCTCTCATGGGCGGGTCCCGGGCGGTGACGACGAGAGGATATCCGACCGGCAAGAGTCCACCCCGTCCTCTCAGGTTAGAATCACGCCACTTGATCCGTACCACCCTCTCCCACTTCAGCGGCACCGCCAGACTCGGCGAAGGCGGCACGGGGGAGGACTATTGCGCCGAAGACATCGAGCTCGAAGTGCTGAGCGCCGGGACCACCGACGCCGGCTTCTATTACGCCGCCAATCTCGACCAGCTACCCCTCTCCGGTTTCACGGTCATCGCACTGCCCATGAAGATCAAGGGCGGCAGCGGCGGTCCCTTGCGGATCGTCGCCGTGCTTGGCGACTGAGGAGAACGGT
>Ga0316192_10000100_pt1 | contig 56348 bp, 89 predicted proteins | sample MerIslwburrow_MG_FD_204931 | JGI IMG/M metagenome (GOLD analysis project Ga0316192, IMG submission 204931) | Coastal sediment microbial communities from Maine, United States - Merrow Island worm burrow | ecosystem: Environmental > Aquatic > Marine > Coastal > Sediment | place: USA: Maine...
ATATCCATTTTCAACCTCGCGTATAACAAAGCAAATCAACTGGACGCTGAAAGCTCTGCGGGTTTTAAGTTAAGCGCCGTGGTGGCGCAAGTTATTTGCGATGTTAGGCTTCAGTTATTAAGACCCAGAAATTGTCGTCAATTACTTTCTGAAACTCTGGCGGCAAATCCTCCTGGTTTTCCAAAGCTCGCATAAACTCTCTATCTATGCCACAAGTAACATGCATAGGCATTATTTCCTGCCGCTTGCTGCATGCAGGGCAAACGTGAACCATCTTTTTGCCTTGCGGTATCACGATATGCTGAGGCGGGTTGTGCTCTGGGTGCATGCACATATCTGGTTTAGGTATATCTTCAAAATGTGTTGGCATTCTATATATCCTCTTCGATTCGCCTAACCATGCAAATCAATCTGAGCAGGTTAGTCTTTAGTTCTGTTCTGGCACTGAGTGTGCCAGCTTATTTGCAATGGTTATGTGTAGCCACGCCTTATTGCTTCGTCACGCCTTTCAGCGTCCTGTCTGTTCCAGTGGTCGTATTCCGCATTGTGCCGATCAAGCTCCATCTGGTTTTGCCTGCAGCATTCTTCGCAGTAGCCTTCGTGCAATTCTTCCATAGGCTCTCCGCATTGAGAGCAGTGCAAATCACACATAACAATGGCATCAACGGTGGACGCACCTAGTCTGTGCGCCAATTCAAGTGCTTCTTGGTCTTCGTGTTTTACTGCTGGTTTATGCTTCATCGTATTTCCTCCGGTGCGCCAGTTATGCTGTCGTTATGTGTCATAAAAGCTTTCAAACCCAATGCAACTAACAACCACCTTAAAACCTTCGTGCATTTCAGCGCGTTTATCAACATGCCTGCAATCCTGCAAAACGCGAGTGCATGTTTTGCACAATGATGTTGGGTATATTGAGTCCCTTATTGCCGCTTTGCCACATAACACGCCGTTCGAGGTGACAGAATCACCATCAGCGCCTTGTTCTGAATCTTTCACGTCTGCACCTCAACTAAAATGTTATACAGTCAACGCACCTGTTGTCTTTGCGTACTCCATAAACTGGGACACCCTGGCTTTCTTGGCGTTAATTGCCTGTAGTGTGCCGCTCTTTTCAATAATTCCGCATTCTTCTAGCATCTCAATAACGGCGATTATGTCACAGCACTCAATAGCAATATCTTCAGCATTTGTTGTGTTGCCTCCTGGGTATCCATCCTCTGTTCCAAACCGCAAGGCTTTTGTGGCAGCTTGTTGTATCTCTGCGGCCTCTTCAATTAAGCAGGCTAGTAAGTGTTCTCTTTTATTCATATCTGCGTGTCCTGTTGCTGAATAACAATCACTTCAATTTGACTGCGTGGTCATCGGCGCTCTTTTAGCTATCTGTGGGCAGCAGCTCATTAGCAACGTTATACCGCTACTGAACTGTACTTCTCTTCCAGTCAGCAATGCCTTCATTTTTAGCAATGTGGTTTGTAGTCCCTTGCATCCGGTCAACTGCCTCTTTCTGTCCTACGACTGCACACATTCCCAGCCCGCACATGCTGGCTAATTTCATCAGCACATTGGCAACGTCTTGCTCGTTTTTGCAGTCGCACGAATTTACATATTCTTCTACTGTTTTATTAGCCAGCTTTTCAGCTTCTTTCGGTTTTATCACGTTGCCATCCTCGCGTTATAACAAGTCGCATTAACTCGGACACATGCCGCAGTGTCCGGCGATCAAGTTTAGTTAAATGTTTCCGTCGTTCTATTCGTATTCAGTGTTGGCATGTGCTCGGTTATGCGCAACGTTATGCAGCCTTAATAATTGCCATCGTTCAAAATAGTTACGCTTTCAAAAGTTGTACTCAAAAGCACCATCTCCCCAGGCACGGCTGTTTCCTCTAAGCCCATATCAACAAGGCTACGGTTCAACGCTTCTGCGGCTTCTTCAGGGTTCTCTGCAACTACCACGGCGGCAGTGCCTACAGGATAGTGGCCTGTAAAACAATTATTGAAATATACGTTCATAGCGGTTCCTTATTAAATTTGCATAACCAGCCGTTCGAGGTGACAGCGAGGTCAATGCGGTTTGTTCTGGTTTCGGTGGGCTGCACCTCAACTAAAATGTTATGCCGCACACTCTACCAGCTGTGCGGCTTGCCTGTTTTGCTATCAGGGCTTTCCATTATCGAGGTAGTCAATGTCTTGCGGTGCGTTTCTTAGTGAGCAATACTCAAGTTCCACTTTTAGCGAGTGAATAATTTTTCCTGCACTATTATTCATTTCAGAAGCCCGCTTCACATCAATTTTCCCGTTTTTTACATCTTGAAACAACTCTGATAGCTCTTTTCTCAATTCTACGATATTGTTCATGTTCTACTCCTTATCTCTCGTTTGATTAAAATATTTAGTGCTTTTGCGGTTACTAATTCAGGCTCCTTAAACCTGTAGCGGTTTCTGACTTGATACTCTGCGTAGGCAATCGGGTTTGATTGCCTCCATTTCTTATGGCTTTCTAGACACCTTTCAGGGTTTCTTTGCTGCCATTCTTTTGCATGCTCGGGGTTCTTTTTTCGCCAAGCTAGGGCTTTGATTTTAATTCGCTCTTTATTCAGCTGATAATACTTAGCATCTTCTTTACTTTTACACTCCTTGCATACAGTAGCCAGCCCATCTTTTGAGGCTGAATGTTTGCGGTAGCAATGATCTTGCTTTGTGATGCCGCATTTCTTACAAGTTTTCTCGCTCATGATTTGCTGCTCTCTTTCATAACACTTGCTACAGAAAGAAGAGATGCGGATAAAATGCTGTCTACAATCTTTATTGCTCTTTCTTTTGTTAATCCGTCAACCGAGTGTGCTAACAATAGCACTGCGTTGTTTTTTAGAATTTCTATTTTTTCATCAATAGTTTGTTCTGTCATAGCTTTATAGTCCTGTGTCAGTCCGGCCTAACCAGGCAAATCCAGCGGATGCCGATAGTCGTGTGCGTTTTAGTCTATTACCGCGCTAGGCACAGCTGATTATGCAACGTTATGACTCTTCTTCATACCGTGCTTTAAACCATGTTGCTATTCTGTTGCGTTCAGCATCATCAAGCATCTCATCAAACTCCCACATGATCTGATTCAGGCAGTCCATGCAGTCAAGCTCGGCATCACGATTGATTAGGTTTCGAGTGATGCTCATCTTTACCGGCCCAGGTTTGCGCATCTCTTCGATTAATTTAGCATCAGCCTTATATCCGTCAAATGATTCTGAGCCGTCACAAAACAACTCACTTGATCGACCAGAAAATCCTTTTAAGAATTGCTCAACTTCTGGTTCTGAATCAGCATTTGCAACAATGTGGTAAACAGTAAAATCTGTCATAACAATTAGCTCCAGGCGACGCAATAAAGCGGCGCGGTTATCAGTTAAATTTGAGGTTCAGTAGGCGCTTTATTGCGCCCCTGAGCATGGTGTTAGAATGCATCTCGCTCTATGCTCTCTATCTTGCCTCGGCGCTTTTCTATCCGCTGAGACCATCCGCAATGGGCGCATTCTTTAACTATTGATTGTCTAGCTGGCCCGTTGTACCAAGTACCGTCCGTATCTTTCCATGCCGTGTGGCAATCAGCCGTCACGCTACCATGCGCATTCCAATGAGGGCACCCGCACTTCGGGCATTCTAACAAGCACGTCAACTCTGACGCTGTGCTGTCACGTGGTTTCTTCTCTTCGTTTGAGTCAGTCATTGCCTATCTCCCTTTGCGGCCTAATAGGGGCGCAGGTTACGTTTATCGTTATGTGGCTTTATCGCATGCGTCTAATGCTTCTTTGGCCCAGGCTTTATATTCGTAGTCCATAGCATTAACACTCACTATCTTTTCCAGGTGGTGTCTATATACCCTGGCCTCAATCTCAAGGTTTCTTGCAATGGTTCTGAGTTCTTCATAGCTTTTGCATCGCTGGTACTTGTTGCAAGCCCATGTCTCATTCCCGTCTTCATCAATCCTGGTATAGCGGCCCTGCTTACCGCAGCCACATAACACGCCGTTCGAGGTGACAGAATCACCATCAGCGCCTTGTTCTGAATCTTTCACGTCTGCACCTCAACTAAAATGTTATACAGCACAGAACCAATCACGAATTCCAGTTAATAGGCTTCGCTTGGGTTTAACTGTGCGGCAGCCACCGCTGTTCCATCCGGCATACCAATTATCAGCAGCGCCATAAAAGAACTCATCCCCATGGCTTTCGTATGGGCAAGAGCTTTTAGGTTCACCAGTATCTCTGGCCGCCCTGCCTTGCTCGTAAGCTTCTGCATCTGTAGTCATATTTTCTCCGTTCGTGCTGTATAACAAAGGCAATTAACAATGGACGTATTCTTCATTTGTGGCAATTTCTAGCACCCAGCGCCGCCAGTTATTAGCCAACGTTAGGCATCAAGCCTGAATGTCATCGCTTCGTTCTCAGTTATACCCTCATGTATGCAATCTGCGAAATACACAATCCCGTCTGTTGCGCGGATAAACCTCCATCCAAAAAACGAATCAGCACCTATATTGCCAGGAAGGTCATCCGGGTATTCAATAGCGTTTACTGCAAGCCATCTCATCGCATGCAATCTATTTGGCTTGTTCTTTGGTCTGAATTTCAATATTTTCGCAATCATAATATCAATCCCATATCACCTGCGCAGTCATTTCACATTGGCGCTTCTTTTTGTCCAGAAAAACAGCAACCCTCTGTCTTCCAGCATGCCCCGCTCCATCACTAAATCTTCTGCTTTCGTAGCGCAAGAGTTTGTTTGGTGGTCTGCAATAAACTGGTATATATGGTTTCATGTTCGATGCCTAACAAGTAAAATCTAGCTGACGGGTCAAGTTCAGCGGCAAAATATACACCCAGAGCCGCAACTAATTTTCATGTTAGCCTTCAACGATGCGGCGCAAGCTAATCGGTGAGTATTCGTGTTCAATGAACACCAGCTTATGCCGCGGGTCTGTTTTATCTTCCGGGTGGTGTCCAGTATTGTGGTGGTGTCCATGCACGTTAATATAATCACCATCGTCATCAATTGGCTTATGGGTAAGCACGATAGTTTTGCCAAAAATATTAAGTTGCACTCTGTCACCTACAAAGTCCCACCCGTTCCGGTGATACCATGTGTTGCTCTTTCTGTCATGGTTCCCGCGAATAAGCCACTTTTTACCAGAGCACATCATCATGAATTTTTGATGCCAGTACTCATCTTTACCTATGCAAAAGTCACCAAGGTGAATTAGCACATCATCAATGTGTATTTGACTATGTAGCGTTTTAAAAATGCGCTCTTCAAAATCCTGCGGGCGCTGGCAATACTCATGCATTTGCTCATCCCCAAAGTGCGTATCTGTAATTACCCAATAATTCATTTCAAATCCAGGCTAATCAGCGATGTTATTCCTACCCAGAAAGCCCCGTAAATGGGGCGGGCTAGAGATAATCAAGGACTGTTAAAATCGCCTCTCATCTAAGTATTGCCGACTTCTAAACTCTACGCCATTATTGTAAGCATCAACAGATGCCTCCATGTCCTCGTTTATATCCTCTGTTGCTCTGTGTTCTGCGTAGGCGTCGCGCACCTCGCTTAATGAATCGTGCATGGCCTCAACCTCATCAGAGCTTGGTGTATTCCCTGTCAGGAATACCCTGCAAGCCCGTAGAGCAATAATGTAAACCATTCGCTCATCTGAGCTGCTTCCAATAATCTTTTGCTCTCCATCCGTCCATTCAACCCCATCCATAAGTAGTTTACCTGTCTGGTCATCATCAATCCGCTGTTTCCATTCTTTGATTTGTTCTTTAGTAGGCGTAATCATGTGGTTATCCTTTTGTTTTATTGCTGGTGTGATTGTACTTTAGCTCAAAAAGCTTACCCGGTCAACGCATTAACATGCGTATAGCGCACTTGACTGCTTTTTAGATATAGGCAATAATGAAAGCATGAAAAAGATAATGTCAGCTTCCAGAGTAGTGCGAGACCTTCAACAGAGGGTTAAGGTTCTAAAAAAGAACGGCGTAACCTACAAGGCCTTACAGGATAAAGCCGGAGTAAAAGCACGGTGGTTTTTATATTTCAGGAATAGGGAAGACCCAAATACTGAAACGCGTCTATTAGACGCCCTTGAAAGGGCGGTGGTGTATTATGAAGCTGCTTTTCAGCAGAAAGAGAATACCTGAAATAGCTGGTTTCTTCGGAAGAACGATTAGCTAACCTGCACAGCGAGGAATTAACTATGTACTGTGATAAATGTGGAAGATTTTGGGAAGAGTGCGAATGTGACGAAAAGGCGCAAAAGAAAGCTGTGTCTGCGTTGAGCGGCTTGTTAGAAGGCACTTGCACCAGTGCGGCATCTTGCGAGAACCAGGAGCCTGTTACTGTTGAGAGCTTGCTTGCAGCTAAGAAAATGATGGATGAAAAATTCCCCGACCCTATTGCACAATGCATGAGGGAAAAAGGATTTGACCCGAATAATGGCGGCATTCTCTTTTTACACGAATCAATGAGGAGAGAAATGCCATTTATACCTAGCTATGTGCGTTTCTCTTCACTAATTGATGCGCCCCTATTGATTGACAGCAGGGTAGTGCCGGGTGCCTTCTAACGCCCAAAATAACTGGGCGCGTGACCAAGTTTAAATAGAAGCGGGGCGCTTTATTCGCTCCATGTTGATTTTGATTGTTAGAGGCGCTACGGAGTAACAAATGAGACAAGATTGCCATTATTACCATGAGTGCAAATTGCCAGCCCAACTCTGTAACTCAAAGTGCAAAGAGTTTAAAAAGGCAGATTGGGGTGGGATTAAACCAAAGAGGAAAAAGAAATGAGCGACCATAAATATTGGGATGAGGATGTAGAAAAAGCCGTAAACAATGCATGCATTGGCAATGAAGACTCTTACGAGATTCAGTTTAAAGAGCCAGTGGAGGCATTCAATATCCATAAAGATGATGTTATTCACTTAGCAAAGTGTTTTGGGCTTGCTGTTTATGAGAAAGATACTGCCCTCTAACATCGTTATTAACCGGCGCTTGCGCCGAAAAGGAGCCATAAAATGAATGAGAACGAAACCGCAGAAACAACGCCAGCCGCTGAGCTTGAAGCGTCCGCGTTGAATAACCTTGTTATGCGAACCCATGAGACTATTTATCTAATCCCTACTGAGGAAGGTATGGAGTGGTGTGTTGGCCCAGCACCCGGTAACGATATGGAAGAAAATTACTCGGTCAGATATGTTAGATCTGACATCCATGAAATGGAGCTAAAGCGACTGAGCGACATGCTTTTAATTGAGCGAAAGGCACATATCAGAGTGAAAGCACGGGTTGAAGAGGCTGTGGCCACACTTAATAAAATATACTGACGCATAACGATTAATTGAGGAGCGCGGCGCTCCCAAGCTTGAACAAAACGCCGCTAATTAAACCGCGTCTGCTCGAATGACGTGTTATACAGCGAGATTATTTAGGAGACTATGATGGATATACAAAGACTGAGAAACCTAACCACAGGTAGATTGCACACGGAAATGGGCCATATTTACGAAGACCTCGGCATGCTCACTGGTGAAGAAGGATTGATGACTCATATGCTGCCAAGAGCAATGAAGGCGGTTGAGCCATGGCTGCGAGAGAACGTGAAGGATGGGCGATTTTGGGATGACGAATACGACACCACCCATGTTGGCGAGTATGACTTGCCAGTACCAACTGAGGCAGACCAGAAAGTTTTCCTTGAAAGATATGCAGAAATGCCAAACCCATTAGCTGGAAAAGAGGTGATAGGGGCAGCTGTATAACATCGCAATTAACCCGACCACGGGCAGACAAATAAGGACTATATGAAATGACTAAATCGAACGAAAGCAACCAAACAGAAAACGAGCACCACAGTAGTGGGTCGGCGTTGAATTGCCTTGTTATGCCTACCGATATGAAGGTGCATCTTGTAGAGGTTTTTTATCAGCGCGGTGACCCTGCTTTTACATGCGGATCAATTGGCCACTGGTGTATAGAGAATTTATTAACCATTGAAGCTCAAGTTAATGATGGGATGGATGATGAAGACAAGGCCAATCTTTTTACTGATGGAGATGGATCATATCTTTTTGACATGAGTTTTGAGCCGCCAGATTATGAGTTAGGCGGCATAGGTGATGGATACTGGTATTTCGAGAAAGTTAAATACAAGCCTGTGATTAAGGCATAACGTTTAGTTGAGGTGCTGCCAGCACCGACAATAAAGAAAGGCGCTAATGGTGGCGCAGTCAGCTCTAACGGCTTGTTAGGGTGCATTTTAAGAGTAACGATCATGACAAAAGAAGAATTAGTAGATGAATTCTCAGAGCTTGCAAAGGCTGACATAGAGGGGGCTTTACAGGTTATCACCGGCCTTTTTGTTGGACTGAATGTGGCGTTTGTAGAGCTACGGGGTAACGACGGGGATGGCAGTAAACAGATAACAATAGATGGGCCTGAGGGGCAGCGAAAGATTACGATCCATGCAGCATAACACTTAATTAATTTGCGGCGCATTGATGCATATACGACCGCGAATGAAGAATACGTCAAATTTAATGTTTTGTTATTTTGCGAGATCGAGGAAACAGAAATGAATAGAAGATTATTTGTGAAAGGTGCGGTTGCCTTAGCTATTGTCCCAGGTGTTGTTTTGAGTGCCAATAAACCAAGATTGCACACTTTTTCCAACCTAGTTGGTGTAGACGGCAAACCGATCACTGTGGAGATATACCCAGAGCAAGAGGCATCATTTGCAACTGCTGGCAGGGCCGGGAGACACAGCGCATTAAACCTGGACAAGCTATGCAGGGCACGGAGGGACTAATGCTAGCGTATCTAGAAATGGTATTGACAGCGTTTATATTTATTGCAATAGGGGCTATTAGCGTAGAGCTGATAGCAGTAAAGCTAGGGCTGTTACCAGGGGTGAAACTCCCTTGGGACGATTAGCCAAATAACATTCAAAATCAGGAGCGGCACTCGGTGCCTGCTTAAAAACCACAACGCTTAAACCCGTCTGCTGAATTTTGTTGGTTAGGCGATTTGATGAACCGGAAACTAGGAGCTGAAAATGGAAAAACAAGATATTAAGAAGGGCGACTTGGTGCAACTGAACCCGGAAACCGTGGGTAATAAGATGTTCACAGCATGCATTATGGTAATTACTGAGCCTAAGCCATGGGGCGCGCAAGGGTATGTGCAAGCTTTTGGCGTTGAAGGTGGGCGCGGTGGCCAAGCATATTACAGGGCTAAATGGGAAGAGATGGAGTTAGTAGGGCATGCTGAATGGGTTGCAGCCTAACATCGTGCTTAACCTGGCCACGGCCAGACAACACTGGACACTATGAATATGAACAGTACAACTGAAACCAAAACCAAACACCGCAGTAGTGGATCAGCGTTGAAGCACCTGGTTATGCGTGATCCTAGCGCCCAAATTAAAGCATGGATTAATGATAGCTATGAGCAATGGCAATTTTGGCTAACTGTAGTTTCTGCTGAAAATTATGATGGACTAGATAAAACAAAAGAGCAGGCAGAAAACTTGGTTGGCTACTACGAAGGCCAATATGACCTAGCTTGTGATGTGCGTGATTTTGTTTCCCAGCAAACAGTAAGTGATGGCAACGCTTTTGACCTTGGTACAACTTTTAAAAAACAAGGTCGCAAAGACAAGGATCGAATCTACACGGTAGAAGATATTTACACCACAACCAATATAGCTGGGCATGTAGTTAAGCAGCGGTACGTTGCATCATCCACCTTCTGCGGGCAGAAAGTAACTGATAGAGATATACCCAGCGCAACTATAGCTAGGGGACGGTGTGACGCATAACAACGTAAATAACCGGGCGCGTGCCCAACTTTAAATAAAACCACTACTGACGGGGCGCTCCGAGTTGATTTGCCTTGTTAGGTTACAGGAGAAACAACCATGAAAGCTATAGGCTACACAGTAAGCACCGTTGTAATAATGTTTTTGCTATGCGTATTTAGTGGATACACGTTAAGCATTTTGTGGCAGTGGTTTGTTATGCCAATATTCCCTGCCCCAGAGCTTACGATACCGACCGCTATCGGCCTTGCCATGATAGTTACCTATTTGACTCATCAGGACACCAAGAGCGATACAGAAGGGAAAGGATATGGAGAGATACTTCTGGAGATGACATTAAAAGGCATTGGCAGACCAGCTGGCGCTTTATTCTTTGGCTGGATAGTAACTCTGTTTTTGTAACCTAACAGGTAATATTCGGCACTCGACTGAATTACTCAGGTATTAATCGCTCCGCAGCCTTAACTGTTGTGCTGATTGCGGGATATTCGGCAGGCAATAATTAGGAGAAAATTAACATGGCAAAAATCAGAATCTCCAAATTTAGTTTCCGCAAAGAATGCGAGGAAACAAAAACTATCACCGCTTTCGTGCTGTTTAGAGGCCATAACGTAGGCATAGCAAGGGTTAATGGCAAGTGGTGGTTTGCTAATGACACGCTACCTGAGCTGACAAAAGAGGAGCAGGAATATTGCGCACAAATGAACTTCGAGGCAGAACAATGCGATACCCAATAACAGACGTTAAGCACCTTGGCCGGTCACGCTTTCAGAAGTGGCTAGACAGGATTATTGAATTTTTAAACCAACCAGGAAAACCATGATATGGCAAAGCGACTAGTAGCAAAAATTGACACATATGAAAAAGACGGGCAAACGAAAGGCAAATATGTAGAGGTTGGTGTTATCTTGCCAAGCGATAACGGGGAATACGCGCTAATCCATCCTCATATTGACTTTGCTGGACTACTCATACAGCAACGATTGCTTAATCCAGGCAAGGCCGGAAAGAGCGTATTGTGTTCAATATTCGAGAATGATGGCGGTAATCGCCCTACCGAAAATTCAGCACCTTCTTCACCTGCCCCAGCATCGGTTGCTGATTTTGATGACGATATTCCATTCTAGGGAGAAGCCAATGTCAAGAAAAGGCACAACACATTTAAGCAATAAAACACAGGCAGGAACCCCACCTTGCGAGCTTGGTTGCGAACACGTTATTGAATGCTTTGAGCTGCAAAAAGCATGTAGACAATACGTCAGATACCAGGCGCATGGGGATATTAAAGAAAACCTACCCCGTAAGCCTCGCAAGGATCTTTATTAGCAATATGCTAATAACCCAGAGCAGATAGGAAAGCTGATTATGAAATTCGAAACCATCAACGGCATGCAGGCCATCACTGAGAATGGAAAGATAATAATGTGGGTGCTTACTACATGTAATGGAAAATGGTGCTATGACGTCGTAGGAGCCAAAACAGACGTTAAGCCGGTGGATACTTATGACCAGGCTTTAAATGCAGCGCTTGATGATTGGATGGATCTCCAGGTACACGCTGCGCATGTGGCAATAGTCGCAATGCTTATGGTTTTTCATTATTTCTTGACAGTTTTATAGGAATCAGCCATGCTTTTAATCAGTGATTGTGGTGGTCACTTAGTAATTGGGATACATGGTACAGAGCCTCTTGAGTTGTCTTCTGGCTCCAATATAGCAACCGCAAAATCCATGTATCCAATTCGCTATATTGGTCATCCACCCAGAAGGCAGCTCAAGGGGTTTTTTTATGCCCCAAGAAAAACCTTCCAAATCACTCGCCAGAAATGCGAGATCTCATTCCGGTTCATTGTCCGGGTTTTCAAGAAAGCAATGATGAGTACGTTTAATTGTGGAGCGGCGTGGAAAGCTGCGGCCTTGATCAATATTCGGTTATGCGTAACCCATTATTATCAAGTCGCTGGAGACACGCGGGAAGTGCGGGAACAAGCGCACATCAGGGCAGGCGAAAGCCGATGAGGTTCCGGGTATCGGCATAATCACCGCGAATGCGGCGAAGTCCCGAGAAGCGCACCGATACCATAGCTGGAGTAGCGTCCAGCCTCCACAACTAAACGTATTCAACACAACGTACAGAAGCAACGTTTTTGAGCCGATCGTTAAACAGGTTTTATCTTGGAGACACAAGGAGAGTCCAGATGGTGCGGATTAATACCAGAGACCCACAAGATCTCAAAATTAATTGCCTGATATATTGCTGCTGTAACTATGAGAGTAAAGAGGGCTGTTCCTTCCATATCCAAGGTACGGCTCTAAAGTGACAACTATTGTCTAAATAACTGGAGAAGGAAATGGATGACAAATTAAAAGTGAAATTATACTTTCTGATGGGTGGCAAGCATCAGAAAAATGAGATTGAAGTAGAGACACATGAACCATACACGCCTGAAGACTGGGGGGTTACTGTTGCAACAACAACGATAGAGATACCTTTGCCAGATGTCAGTAGGGCAGAAATGACTAATAAAATGGTCGGAATTCTGGAGGCCAAAAAGAAGAAAAAGCAGGCCGAATGTCAGCTTGAACTTAATGAGATCGACAAGAAAATAGGCGAATTACTAGCACTCGAAGCGCCAAAGGAATAGCAATCATGGCAGCGAACAGCAACCGGCAAACCTGCAACTAAGTAGTGAGGTCGGAAGGGCGTACATTGGGTTTGAGTCCTGACGCTGGCACCAAACAAGCAACTATGGAGAAACGAGCGTGATCACCAACTTCGGAGACAGGAAAGAGTGTCAACAAACGGGGATTATTACGGCTTTTGTAGACGATGATGACCATCCATGCGCGGTAGTTAGGCAGGGAATGGTTTGGATGTTTATGGATGAAAGCCTCCGCATTCTAACAACAGAAGAGCAGGAATACTGTTCAATAGAGAACTTTAAGATGGAGAATGGAGATGAATGAATTCGCAGATGACTTTCTAAGAGGTCAGCAAGATTGCATTAATGGAAAGCCTCACAAGCAAGGTGAATCAGATGCATATGATAGAGGCTTTGCTACTCAGTATGCAATGGAGCAGCAGCTAACAGAGGCCACTAAAAATGACAGATGACCATCAAGATCTAGCGGATAGGCTGAAAGAGCCGTTTCCAGTTAAATCGATACATTGGCGAATTGGCGCAAGAACGAGAGATAAGACCAAAGGGATAGCCCTCGCTTATATCGATGCCAGGGACGTTATGCACAGGCTTGACACAGTGGCTGGGCCTCTTAAATGGCAGTGCAGATATTCACACGTTACAGCTAAAGGCGTTATCTGTGAGATTGGTATACATGTTGATGGTGAGTGGATATGGAGGGCAAATGGCGCTGGTGACACAGATGTTGAGGCTGAAAAGGGCGCAATGTCAGACGCATTTAAACGAGCCGCTGTGATGTGGGGTATTGGTCGTTATCTCTATATGCTGCCTAATACGTGGGTAGCTCTAGAAAATGAAGGGAAGAAGCTCTCAGGCACACCTAATCTGCCTGCATGGGCTACACCTGAAGGCTATAAGGCAGCACTTGAAAAAAGGAGCGCAAAATGAACCTATACATCGACATCGAAACGATCCCATCCCAGCAACAATGGGTTAAAGATGAGATAGCAAAAACCATCGCAGCTCCGGCTCAGTACAAGAAACCAGACAGTATTGCCAGGTGGCTTAAGGATAACAGAGAGTCAGCAGCTGATGATAAGTGGCGTAATACTTCGTTTGACGGATCGCTTGGTGAGATTGTCGCTATTTCATGGGCTACTGATGGAGGCTTGCCTAAAGTTGTTAGCAGGGGGCTTGGTGAGTCTGAAGCAAATATGCTTGATGATTTTTTTAGAAGCGTAACGCTTGACCTAACAGATAAGCAAAATGTACTACATGAGCCAGTATGGATTGGTCATTACATCACCGGGTTTGATCTTCGTTTTTTGTGGCAGAGGTGCGTTCTTAATGACGTACATCCTACAATATCCATTCCTTATGCTGCAAAACCGTGGGATAAAGCAGTATTTGACACTAAAATTGAATGGTCAGGCATGCAATCAACTGGCTACGGATCTCTTGATATGGTCAGCAAAATTATGGGGTACGAAGGAAAGGGCGATATTGATGGATCAAAAGTATGGGATTATGTAAAAGACGGCAGAATCAAAGAGGTTGCAGAATATTGCAAAGATGATGTTGAGAAATGCAGGGCGCTCCATAGAAGAATGATCTTTGCAGGGGCATAACCCATGAAACCAGAAACAAAACTAGCACAAAGAGCTGGGCTGCTCTATTTCACGTTGGCATTTCTTTCTATGCCTGTGGGTGGCTACTGATGAGCAATGATGTTGAAGTTTTTAGGCTGACACATAAGACAGCATTGCAAAATGCAATCACAGAGATCCGGTCGCACGATCTTGATGGCACTTATGAGGTCATCGTTAGAAAGATTGCAGCGGCAAAGACTTTAGCTCAATTGGGTGGCTTGTTTGGTTGTTGGAAAGAATACCTTGCAAACGAGACTGGGGAATCAGTCATTTACATCCATAGGATGTGGAAGGCAAAGTATCTATCACCTATTTACCATGATGATATTATTAACGAAAAGCCATGCATTGATGAGGTTTATTGCTGGGCTGAGGCATTACATGCACACAGGGTTAGTGGAGATATGGAAAAGTACAAGGCATGTGCAAAGCGTATCTCTTTAAAGTGGGCCAACCTAGACCAAACCAGACGATATATGAACGCTATTGAAGCTGATTATCAATCACAGGAAATGCCGCTACCTGTATTGGATAAATTCAGGAAATATTACAAATGAAATTCACTATCGGCATTGACCCTGGTAAATCAACAGGGGTAGCAATCTACGACAGGCAGTCAAAAAAGCTGATCGCGCTATCCAATGAAAACTTCGTGTCCGCGCTGAAATTAATAAAGACCAGCGTGGCCCCTGACGATGTGTTTGCTTGCGTCGTGGAGGTGCCTCGGACTAAGGCAAACTGGCACAAAGACAAATCTGGGACAACCGCACATAACATAGGAAGAGTATGCCGAGAAGCTGAGTTAATGTCAGCTATGCTTATGGATATGGGCTATAAGGTCATCACGCAGCCTCCGAAGGGTAAGGTTAAGGCTAATGTATTTAAGCAAATAACAGGGTGGGAGGGTAGCTCTAATGAGCATACACGAGACGCAGCTATGCTGTGCTTTGACCTATGAAGAATAGAGATAGAAAAGAGCTTAACAAAGCTAAACACAGGCCTTGCATCAGATGCGGAATAGACGGTGAAACAAGGGCATCACACTATAACGGGTTCCGCTCATATGCTTACGGCAAGGGCAGAGGCATAAAAGGCTCTGATGTAGTCACAGCAGAATTTTGCCACAGGTGCGACGATACATTTTCAGAATCTAATTATCATAAGTGGGAAGGAGGAAGCAAAAATATTGAGAGGAGTGAGGAGTTCCTGCATTGGGTAATAATGACAAATATCAGACGAGCCGGTAATGACTAGCATTATCAGTAAATAAACGAGCAATATTAATCACATAACCCACAAAGCTCGTCGCTTTGTGACTAGAAAAGGAGAAGGATCATTTTAATTTTAACGAGAAGATGCGGTGAGAGCATTATGATTGGTGATGACGTAACCGTAACGGTGCTAGGCGTTAAGGGCAACCAGGTACGTATCGGGATTAATGCTCCACGAGACGTATCGGTACACCGCGAAGAGATCTATGAAAGGATAAAACGGGAACAAGCAGGAAACAATCACATCACAACCGGAGCAAAAAACTAATGGCCGACAAATCAGAAAAACCAATTAATGCAACCATCTCAATCGCAGGCAGTGAAAAGGAAAACTTCGATGCCGTCTATGCCCACATGACTACCACGCTGCCAGGCATCACGCCAAACAATGCGGATGTAATGCGGCATGCTTTGCATTTGGCTGCTAAATCGGTTCCGGTTCCTGCAAAAAAGGAATAGATGAACAGTAGATAAAACAGAAACGGCCGCCAGCATTAACTAACTGGCGGCTGTTATCTACCCATTATCAGATTACTAAGTCTCATTATCAGAGAAGCTTAACTCTTTCCAATTAGCTCCAAGCTTTAAAAGCATTAAAGTATCGTCCGTGTGAGTAAGGGCATGTGGCGATGATGACAATCTTATGTTTCCTGCTTCGTCCACATTAACAGTTCTAGCATTGCTTACAGCAGTGAGAATAATTATATCCCCCTCGCCACCTCCATTAATTGTAGACAAGGTGTCACTGGCTGCATCAGCCTCGGTATCAATCCACCAATTAGAAATCTTTGCCCTTGTTGGAAGGGTAATGGCTGCTGCTGCAACGGTTAGCTCATTATTAGTAAAGTTAGATTGTAAATAATTGAGGTCAACAGTTAACTGATCATCGGTGCTGTTGGAATTGTAAGCACCAGATCCGCCATGATCAACATAGCCAGAAATATGAACAGGCTGCGTTATACCTCCACCAGCGTCAACATTAACTGCATAACCTGTTTGACTAGTGGCCGTGATATCCGTAATGTAGATATTTCTCAGAGCTTCGGTAGGCGAACTGATTTCAACGCAGTCAGCTGCACAAGTAGAGATTGAAGGCGACAAGATCTTAATATGTGACAGCGCACCCGATGCGTCAGAGAGCTTAATGCCAGAATCAGCCGTATCATCAATAGTTGGATCTGTAATCGTTACATAGGATGCATCTTCGATGAAAATACCATTGTATGACGATGTGCCCACATTCTCCTGCTTCATTACAGAGAAACCAGTGACGGTAACGCCATCAGCTTGCATGATCCTTAAACCGTCTTCGTTAGAGCTTGACGCACCACCGAAAGAGCAATCCCTTACTAACAGGCCATTAATGGTAATATCCTGAGTTCTAAACGCGCCAGTATCTTGGATTTTAAACCCACACTGACCAGGACGGATGGCTTGCACATTAGAAAACGTCAACGACCTGGATGCATTGGTTGTTGAGCTGCCTATCCTTAAAGCATGCTCTCCAGCATCTGCGAGCATTAAATTAGAAAAATCTGAATACCTTATCTCTGATAGTAAAACGCTATTATGCCCGGGTGATGTTGTGGCGTTAGCTGATTTTGTGTGCGCCTTAACCCCGTTAACTTGGAGATTGTCACACACATCAGCATAAAGCCCCCTGACAAACGTATCAATGCGAATATCATCAATGGTTATATCTTCACCTGATGCATTTACCGTTCTATCCCAGCTAGAAACCGTTAGCCCGTTCGCTTTGATCCTATCACCGATTAAACGAATAGCGCCGTGGTCGTTTAGTGCTGTGTTAGCCTGTTGGTCTGTTGATGTTACTGAAATATTCAATAACTGACTGTCATCACCTACAACCAATCCACGATTTACTGTGAATGAGGTAGCAACATTGATTGTGAGGTTTTCAGCATAGCAATCAGTGCCTAGTGAAAATATAGGAGTTGAGTCAGCAATAGTCCCCTCAAGTGAAATGGTCGCTCCATTACCATATAGTGTGAAATTATTGCTACCTGCCATCCCGCTTGTGATTTTATAGGTTGAAGCAGGATTCATACTGAAGCTGCGAGACACATTGGAGGCCTTGGTTAGAGCGGTTGTATCATCTGCTGAGCCATCGCCAACTATCCCGGCAGCTTCAATAGGCAAAATAACATCATCACGCATCCAGCAACCAACCCCAACCCCAGTGCCTTGCCCGGACGCGCCGTAGTATGTGGTATCTATAGTTGCCTGCGTACCATCCCATCCACCCAAGGTATCTGTGTCAATAATGGTTATACCGTTTGCATTTGCTTTATCTTGCGATGAGTCCCAGTAGAAAATACCGCCGCCCCCCCTTGATGCCGAGTAAAATGCATTGACCTGAACTGTATTGGCTGCCTGAACAGCATTTGTAATCATCAAATAAACAGATGCATAAGCAGCATTAACTAAATTGGTCACTCTAAGTTCGTCAGTGTCTTTTGACGCGCCAAGAACAAGTGCCTTACTTGCTACCGCTGTTCCGGCTACCGATCCGTCTACTAAATTCAACTCTGCTGCTGTTGATGTGACTCCATCGAGAATATTTAACTCTGCCGCTGTTGATGTGACTCCTAGCGTAACAAGTTGGGCAGCTGCATTAGCATCATCTACTAAAGCTCTACCAGCAGCGGTAAAATCTGCTTCAGCATAAGTATCAACGCCAGTCGCATAGGGAAGCTTGTCAGCAGCCGTAGCTAGAGCGGCTAAAGACGTTAAGCTGGCATCGACGTTTTGCTTAGCCGCATCTACCGCTTGAATATCTGTATCAACACTAGCAAACCCAGTTTCAATCCCCTCAAGATCGACCTCTGCCATCTTGTCTATGCCGTCTTTTTTCGCATTTGTGTAATATGGGCCAGCCATGATTTATACCTCTAGTGGGTTTTCTTTTGTAGTGGAATTATGTCGTAATATTCACATAGACCATTGCCGCGATCACCAACAGGCTTTACCCTCAATGCTTGTTGTGGTTTATCGATTAATTCTATTAGCCGGTTTTGAGCTGTTATAAGCCGCGTCATCTCCTTTATGAGCGCATCGTTACTCATTGTCTCTATCATTGTCTGAGCAAGCTTAGTCGCTGCCTCTGCGCTACGTTGAGCCTCTTTTGCCGCATCCATAGCAACCTTGGCCGTAATATCCTCTCTAGGCTTGGCAGGTAAAACCTTTTCCTCTTTGACGTATTCTCTTTTCATTTTTTACCCAAACAGGCTATAACTTCATTGAGTTTCTTAATACGCTCTACGAGACCCATTTCAAGCCGCTTCCCATTCTTGTCGTACTTGCCTAAAACGGTTTCGGTAACTTCGGCGCTGTTCGCGCTAAATGTGCCAATGTCGATCTTTACCCTTATATCCTTGTTTGCTTTGCGAATCTCTGCATCGGTCTGGCGCTTGGCAAAAACCGCTTCAGCTTCAGCTTTCTTCTTTGTCTCGGCTGCTTCTCTGTCAGCTCTGCGCTTATCAGACTTGGCCTTTAGCTCTTCTCTGCGTTGTTGTGGCTTGGTTTTGGGCTTTTCGACTGCCTCTTTGATTTCAGTGGACTTTTCTTGAGCTGGCTTAGGTTCTTCTGCTTTCCTAAAGTCAATTACCGGAATAGCGCCCATGCCAAGCTCTTTTGCTGCTATCGCTCTATGCCGCCCATCCTCTTCACCATTCTCATAAATAGCCAATGGATCGAGTGTTTTCCCGCTATTGATATGATCCTTTAATATATCAATGTTTTCTCTTGATTCTTCATCTATCGTTAATGGCTTTACCTGATCAAGAAATGCATCTGGCGATATTTCTACTATCCTTCCTCCCCTAGCCTTGTAATCAGAATCACCGTACCACTCGCCTCTATCAGCTATCGGATATTCTTTTACCTCACCCGCAACACCAGCAGGTTCCACTTCTGGCTTAGCCACAGCTTTAGCAGGCTTCTCGACTGGGGCAGGCTTAATCTCAACAGGCTTTTGAGCTGCTTTAGCTCTTTGCTCAATTGCTCTATCTGATTCAATCTGGTCTTTTCTTGCTTGAACATCAGACTCTTCCTGCTGTTTTAATTCGTATTCACGCTGTCTAACCTGTAGCTCTACAGATGCTGCATATGCCTCTGGAGTGCGTACAGCCTCACCACGAAGCCTGGTATTGACCGCGTTAAGGAGGTCATTCTTGTCTTTGAACGTGAAGCCTTCCTGATTAACAGCTTCAAGCATGCCATCAACAGAGTCACCTTCTTTGGTAAATACACCTTTACTGTAATTTGTATCAGCCGGGTCAAGCCCCTCAGTTGCGGCCTCTGTTTTTGTAATCCCGCCCTTTCTTTTAATAACCTCGAATAGATCCCCAGCCTTTTCCTTCTTTTCTAGCTGGGTCTCTTCGCGTATCGCTGTTTTCTCAGCAAGTATCTTGGCCTTTACTTCAGCGCTTTCTACCTTCTTATCGGCCTCGTTAAGCTCCTTATATTCTTTCTGAAGCTCGGATAGTTTGGTCTCTCTGGCTGTCTTATGGGCTAATTTGTAATCAGCTTCCTGCTCTGCTCGATCGGTTTTAGACTCAGCGGGATAAACCTCCTGCTCAGCCTGCATCATGTCTGGCAACGGCTTCCTGAATGCGGCCTGCATTGCACTTTCTAGTTTTGGCGCGCCACGATCAACATCGGCTTGTTGCGCTGCTTTGCGCTTTTCTATAATCGCCCTAACCCTAGGGGTTCTTACCCTGACCTCTTCAGCTATTGCCCTAACCTTATCCTTGCGCTGCTGCTCTTTAAAGTATTGCTCTCCCTTTAGCCGATCTTCTTCTAATTGATAATCAGCTACGTCTAGTGGCACTTCTTGTGAAAGAGGCGCTACATCAACCTGCTCCATCGTAGGCGCAGCTATATCTACTGGCGCATCTACTATTGCACTGGCGTTGGCTAGTGTTTCGTCTAGTGACCCGGTGTTTAATGTTGCGTCTTCGATTTCATCAAGACTAATTGGCTTTCTTTCTGGCACTGAAGGGATGCCGCCAACACCGCCCATTACTGTGCCGCCAATAGCGCCAGCAGCAGCTGCATTCATCATCATTGATGCTAAATCTTCAGGTAAATCATGGTCGGTGATGAAGGATTTTGTAGCTTCCTCTATTACTGTTTGCAGTGCCTCAGTAATACCCTCAAAACCGGCTTGAGAAGCGGCCATCGAGCCTATTCGCTTCCCTATGCCCATCTGCGCGTATTTAGCCTGGAGTGCCTTAGAAAGCCCTCCCCCAAAACCTAACTGTTTGGCAACCCGCATTACAGGCAGAACATCCAGTGCACCAGCAGCAACACCACCTGCGATTGACGAAGCAATGGCTTTCGCCCCCTCAAATCCCTCGGCAGCCACATCACCATAAATCTCCCCCGTTTCCATACCCATAGCACCAACAGCAGCGCCTTGCATCTGTCCTTTTGCAGCAGCTCTTTGCAATATTCTTGACATTGCCTTTTTGCTGACTTCTTTACCTACGTTCTTTTTGAGGTAATTAGCAATACTCTTTTTTGCAACCTGCCTAGCCAGAACGCCACCAACGCCACCCGTAGCAATAACGCTTGCAACCGTGGGCGCTAGTTGACCAATTGAACCCATAGCCCAGTCAGCAAAATCATTCGCACCATGTATATCTTCAATCCTTTGGACTCTAGGCGCATTGGCTTGAGCTTCAGCTACATTTTCTTCATAGCCTTCAATGCCCCACTTTCTTAACGGATCCCAGCCAGTTGCATCACCAGCCAGCGCAGCCAACCCATATCCAAGACCTTGCGTTAGATCAATGCCAGAAGAAATTCCTTTTGTTATTTCAAGCCTGTCATCCTCCTCTTTGGGGCCAGATTCAAACTGACTAAAGTAATCAGACGCATGCGAGCTTATACCCTCTGCTGGAGTAGCATCTTGTTCAAATGACTTAAAATATTCGTCAGAATACTTGCTCATTTACTAAGCCTTTTTAGCTCTGTCTCTGCCCATTTATCACCGGCCTTGGCTAACTCTCTCAGGAGTTCAATAGCCTGGCTTTGTCTTTTAGGATCTAACGAAGCCCAAGATCTAACCAAGCCCTCAGCTAGCGGTTTGTCCTTAGATACATCCCCAGTAAACAAAGGAGACACTGCACCCACCCCGGCCAATAACCCACGGCCAACAGCTCCAGCGCCCTTTTCTGCTATTGTGGATAAGCTGCTTCCTTCAGCCTTGGCCTTCTGGCGCTCTTCCATTGCTGTTAGTGGCTTTGCTGGTACAGATTCTTTCGCAGGTATCTTCGGTGCTTTAGTTGCTGCCTTAGTGATTCGACCGCTCCTAACAGCCTCCTGCACATCTTTTTCTATCTCAGAATCAGACATGCCTTTTGATTTTAGTGCTGCACGTAAACCAGCCTCAGTTGGGCCAGAAGGTGCTTGTGTGGGTTTGCCCATTATATCTTCAGGTTGCTCACCAGACATAAGGCGTTGTTTTGTTTGTGATATGAATGCTTTTTTACCACCCCATTTACTAAAGTCTGTTGCGTCAGTTGCTCCCCAGGTTGAAATATTATCAGCCATATCTTCAGCCAGAGTAGAAGCCTCGGTTTCATCCATGCCTGAAGGCCCAGCCACACCCATTGGTGCAGGCACAAACCCGCCGATAGTTTCATCCCATATAAAAGGAGCGTCATCTATCATTTGAACTTTAGGCGCTTTAGGTGGGGTTCCTTTTTTCCCTGCTGCCTTTAGTTCTAGTTCTCTTTTGTGCTTGGTCGTAGCCTGAATATCCTCACGCTTGTTGGCCTCAGACAGAAGCCCCGCCTTGTGAGTCCGTGACTCAGATAGCGTCTCAGACTCACGCTTTTCACTATAAGCCCGATCCTCTTGCTTAATTCCAGCCAATCTAGCCGCACGCCTTTCCTCCATCTTTGAATCAAGAACACCTTCGGCATAGTCCTGCCCAGCTTGCGCAAGCCCTTTAGCAGCGCCAGTAAGTAAACCCATTACATCGCCCCCTGCTTTATCCAAGCATCATCAACAAGCTTGTATCTAATGCCTCCTCTAACGGCATGCAGAATGCCTGCGATCATCATGCATGTTGTCACTTGCCCAGAACCAGGTACGGGAGGCCCTAACTTTTTATAGCCTGGTATAGTCTTATATAAACCCATTACATCCCCCCTTGTGGCCCCATTGGTGCAGGCTGTTGAGCCGGTTGCTCTTGTTGAGGCGGTTGCTGACCAGCTGACTTTTGAGCCTGCTGCCTGATAGTGGCAACCAACTGAGACAGTTCTTCAAGCTCTTGAGGTGATATTTTACCCGCATTTGTCTTGCCCCACCCCTCAAGAATAAGAGCCTGAGCTTCTAAGGCTTGTTCTTCACTAATATCTGTAATTACCCCGCCTTCCATAATGTCTTGAAGGATTATCTCAAATAGCTTTGTTCCAACCTCAGATAACAGGGCAAGTGGAATATCTTGGTTTTCAGACTGCAATCGCTCAAGCATGCCTAAAACCGCTGTAGCCATAGCCGTTGCAAAACCTTCCGGGCCGTGCTGCTGGAACATCTTCACCATGTTCTCAAGGTTGCCCTCGCCAGGTGAGTAAAGGATTTTAACCGCCTGATCAACCAAGACCTTGGCCTCTGGTGACACCTGAAGCTCTCCCATGCTGGGATCTTGCTCTTGCTGCGTAGACTGTTGAGCAGGCTGCTGCGTAGGTTCTTGACTGTTTAATAGGCCATTAGGCATTACCATTACCCCTCTGTTCTTCTAGCATTCTCTTGTAATTAGGCAAAACTGCCCCGGTTTTATGCTCTGCTGGGCCTTGCTCCATTAGCGTTTGATATTGTGATTTATATCCGCTATCCGCTAGGGTTTGATTTACATCCGAAACATTCCTAACTTGATTTGGATCAAATGTCTGATGCTCTCTCTCATAGCTCTCTGCATCCGTTCTTTCTTTCCAGTCCCTATACTTTTGTTCCTCTTCCTCTTTCCAGTCTCTCTGCTCTTCGGCTTCTTGCGCTTGAGCCATTCCACCAAGAACTTGCGACCCAACTTTAACCAGCTCTGGATTCTTGTTCATCCAGTTACCAGCCTTGCTTGCCATGTTGCTTACGCTAGACAGCAGTCCGCCTCCACCCGGTGTTACAGCCCCTGTGGCGGCTGGTGCCGAACTTAGCAGCCCCGTGCTTGTTGCATTTGCCAGAGGTACGGTAGCAGGGGAAAACGACCCGGCCAACTGAGTAGCATTGGGAGCCATATTTAATACTTGAGAGCCACCATAGGTGACTTGACCAGCATTGGCTAATGGAGCTGAAGCAGTCGTCCCAGCGGCGGCACCAGCGGCACCACCGCCCGCGCTCATCAACCCCCCAGCGCCCATGCCAGCAATAGCACCAACCATTGCGTTTCCTGTTATGCTGGTTACTACTTTGCTAACAACGGCGCTAATAACCATTTTAGCGATAAACGGTACGGCAGGAGCCATGTTATACCTCTCTCGCGAAGACTTGCCCCGCCTTTTTGTAGCCTAATTTCATTAGGAGATTGTCATATCGTTCATTAACGACCAAGCTTGTTATGTTTACCATTTCAGCATCTTGCTCTTCTGCCCAAATATGAAAGCGCTTTAATAATTTATCTGTGCTTCTTGTGGAGTAGAAAATAACGTCACTCGCTATTTTGCAACCCCACACATTCTTATCTACACCACCGCCCATAACACCAACGATCTTTCCTTTGTGCTCAACGACCTCACAAAAGAAATTAGGCATACACACGCCAAAAGATAACATCCGCCTAATCTGCCACTCGTTGAAGCTAGTGTTTTTAAACATAGTGTTCTGATGAGCGACCCTAAACAGAGGCATCAGCTCGTCAATATCTTCAAGTTTGGCCTTACGTATCACCTATTCTGCTTCCATACCGCATATGGCAGCGTTTCAGTATAGGCCGCATCATCTCTGCGCGTGTATGCATCATATTCTGCAACGAGAGCGGCCTCTCTCTTCTGGGCTGCTATTTCAGCAGCCGCTGCCTCTTCTTTGCTTTTTACAGCCGCATCATAATCAGATAGCCTATTTGGGTATTGCTGTTCCGTCCAATCATCTAAGCTCAGGTTCGTCTTTCCTTGATCTAGTGCGGATTGATGCATCTTATAGATGTCCAGATCACTCAAGTCCTGTGGCGCAATACCTTCCCTGCTAGCATCAACCTTAGCTGATTCAGCCATCGTAGACGTACCAGGCATGCTGGTTATCCCTGCCATGAACTGCAATCCGGCCTGGAGGTTTGATATGATCGTGTTCAGCCCCGTTTGTTGCTGTGCAGCGCTCATATCGGGGTTATCTAAAAATGTAGCTATCGACTTCAAAGCATCCGCGTACATCCCCCCCATTTGAGTATCTTTGTTTTTGATAATCTCATAGTTCTGCTGCATCGATTCAAGCTCTAAAGCGTACCCCTGCTCAATGCCAGATAGCCTTTCTCTTACTTGAGAATCAAGATCCAGCATCTGCCCTCGAATAGCAGCATCTTCACGCATTTTCTCCAGCTGTTGCCCCTGTTCTGTCTGCATAAGGTTTTGTTTGATAGCTGCTTCTTGTTCTTGTCCTTGTAGTGCGTACTGTTGGCCTTGCTCTATTCCTTGGGTTTTAGCGCCTATGTCCTGATTAGCTCTTCCCTGCTGAAAGTAAGTAGCAGCATCTTGTGTCGCTATTGGCATTGCGGCCTTAATGCCCTCTCTTTCAGCCGCTCCAGCAGAGATTGAAGAGTTTAATAACCCCCTTTGGTTCGCCATCTCCACACCGCGTTGACGACCTTCTGCAATATATGGATTGTTTGAACTTAGTAGCCCTGTCATCTGACCAGCCACAGTCTCTTTAGCTGGATCAATTTGACGAGTTATAGGCTCAAAAGCTTCCACATCAGGCGCTTTAGGCAGCTCTGGCGGCTTATACGGATCAATCTCTTTAATGCCAAACCCTGGCGTTACTGATGTTGTGCTTAGTGTCTGTGCCATGATTAACGCCTCTTTTTCCTGCCAAACTCAAACTGATAGTTAAGGCCGTCGATTTCCCACTGACCCTGTACGGAGTTGCTGTATAAGTAGGTGGACACATAAGCACCACCGCCAGGAGTATCTAGTACCCCACTCATTAGGTCAGTTTCACCCAAAACAACCTCACCCAAAATAGCCTCTCCAAGCGGATTACCTAAAACGCCGTCAATATCCATGTTTTGATACGATTGAGACAACCCAGTCCGTAACGGATAAACATTCTTACCCTGGATAGTTACAACTCCTGAAGACTGAATATCCACTTGTGTTCTTTTGAACCGCTTTTCATGGTACGGTGATCCTAGGTGAGTTGGTATGGTCACCATGTAGCTCTCAATAGCAGCGCCATCAAATGCTAGTGAGCTTTCAAGGCTGTAGATGTACCCGTCAGTCGAGCCAAAGTGAATAACCTCGGCTCCATTCGCGTCCTCACCATTGCAAATAGACTTAACCACCAAAGGAAGAGTAAACGGCCCCCATCCCTTGAGCTTGTCTTTATAAAATGTCGCTGTAATCCCCGTGCCGTCTGAGAAAAACAACCTATACTGAGTCTTGGCTTTAACCACAACAGACCCCACAACCGCCGTCTTTTTAGAAGCAAGCGTAGTTTCAATCATTTCAGTTAAAGTAGCGTCTGAAAAATCCCCCGACTTGTCAGAGGTGTAAAATTCAGTAACGCCACGATCATCCATGTATAAAGTCCTGCTTCCCATCTGCTGTAGCGAGTCTTCAATACACCCCATTGAATTGCCGTATTCTCTTTTAGATGAGAGCACCCAGTCAGCGGTTACTGATCCTGCTAATATGTTGGTACTGTTCCGCGAGAAGATTCCCAAGGTGCCATCAGGTAATTGCATAAACCCTGTTACATCACTCTCGGTAAGTATCTCTGTTGTTCCTGTTACAAGACTCCAGACACCTGTAGGGGCGCCAACGGGAGAAGCTTGAACAGAAGGGCCAAAGGATAAAAACAAATGGCCCTTATGCCCTATGACATGAGTCGGGGTGTCCGGTGTCATCCCTGTTGTAACATCAGTCCAGGTAGTTCCATCCCACTCAGCTGCTAAATGAACACCTGACGCAAGGTACATTTTCTGCACTCCGCCTATGTTGGCATTAGCGAACCTGTATTTTCCATCGGGAGTTAAACCTGTTTTCTTTGAAGTCCACCCAGAACCTGCTGATTCGTACATTACAGCCGTAGCGCCACCCACTGCGTTTCTAAAGGCATATACTTTATTTCCATACCGCCATACGCCTAGAATATCTCCCTCACCAGGTACAACCGTGGAATCAAACTTCTCATACCCCTTAATCGAGCGATAACCAACACTGCGCTTGCATTCGACATTCTTAGCGCGAATAAGCACCCCAGGAGAAGCATCAACGCCTTGATCAATCTCGTTCAGTCCACCCTGTAATGTGACGTATTTGTCCATTATGCCAGCGGGGGACTAGCGCCAAAGCCAGCCATTTGGTTTCTTTCAAGCTGTCGAGTGAGTCGTTTCACTTCAACACTTGCCATATTAAATAGCAGTTGAGCCTCTTCATAGCGCGCGTACTTCTCCAGTGCCTTATACACAATGAGATTATGAAACTGTGTGGGCATTTCAGGCACGTCTGCATCAGCAGCTAATACTTGGTCAGAGCGATAATAATCCCCGGTTAAGGTATAAATGCCATTCGGAGAAGGCCCAAGCATAATGTTATTCTGTGGGTCTACAGTGATATGAGCTGGCGCACCTGTATTGGCAGACTGTGCCCCAATCTTATAGACGCGCTTGAAGTCATCCCAAGCCGTATAAATTAACCAGCGTTCACCACCTACACCAGCAGAGGTTAGGTATATTTTAGGCGGATCATAGTCATCATTTAGCCGCCAATCATTAAATCTTGTGATAGGGGCTGATGTACCTAAATCAGTACAGTCGCCATAAGCATAAGAATCATCACCAGAAGTAGTGTCAACGGTAAACCCATAACGCATCCATTTCCACTTATGCCGGTTCTGAATCTCTGTGTAAGCGTCTATGTACCAATCAACCAAGCGCTTGGACTCCCCCGTCTGGCTAACAACTGTAGAAGGAACGCCAGCAGCGCCAGCCTCTCTAGCTAACTTTTGTACACCAGCCAGGAACGTGCTCATGGCTCAGCCAGTACGCCTTTAAGCCAAGCCTTGCCATTCTGTGTGTCTTCTAATACAGAGAATCCGTAACGCAAACCACGACGAGTAGGCCACTTAACGCCTCGCTCACCATTGCTCATGGTGTATTCTACGTTCTCATAGTGAATAGGCTTTGCTCTTGCCAAGCCCTCAACATACTTGCGCTCAACCAGGTATTCTTGATCTCGTTGAAATACACGCTTCACGCCATTTACAGCCACTTCAAATACCTTATCTGCATTCTTTTCTGCTGTGTCGTGAATGTAAATCTTTACCTTTTCATTCATAAACGCAAGTGCAGCTGCTTTGTTCTTGAACTCAATAGAATCAGGGTTTACGTTTGCAGGATGCTCAATGACGGCAGAACCATCTACCTCTTTAGCTTCAGCCGCACCTTCTTCACCTAGACCTTGCTCCATTGGCTCAAAAGCATCACGAATCACAACAGGGTTATTGATTGCCTTAAGAATTTGATCCAATTTTGAGTCAACGTCCTCAATGCGCTCATTTGTAGCAGTGAGTGCGTCATTAGTAGAGGCAACAACCTTATCCAGCTTATTGGTCATTTCCTCTTGTACCTTCTTTGGTGATAAACGTTCTTTTGGCTCAGTCATAAATTACCTCGAAAACATAGGGCCACCGAAGCGACCCCTGGTTGGTTAAGCGTTGCTAGTTGGACGTGCAGCAGTAAACTGAATGTAATCAATTGCCAGATCAGTTACAGTCTGTGCGTCGGTTCCTGCATCAATTGCAATATATGGAATCAACAAAGCAGTTGTAGCTACAGCTAAAGCACGTTCCAGTTTGAATACTCCATCAACATAGAACCTGGCGTGGCCAGCAGCAGTCACTTCAATTCGCAAAGTTGCATAAGTATTGGCGGTTGGGCCAATATCTAGCGCCTCTTCTGCTCCTGCGTTACCAATGGTTCCAGCATTCTCAGAGCATATCTGCCATTTAGTAGTAGCGGTTGCGTCTGAAGAAAAGCCAAATTCAACCGTATTAGTAACAGTTAGCCCGCCGTCTGCAACAGTCCCGCTATCAATGGTATGCAGAAGATGCTCACCAGTAGTCGCTAAAGCGTCAGATAGGCCAAAGTTCGCAGCAACACCAGTTAGCTGGCTAAATGAAACCCGTGTTTCAAAGACGGTAGTACCAAGACTTACAAGCGCACCCTTAGACAAAAGAATCAAACTCATTACCGCGCCATCTTCAGTTGATCCGCCGTCGCCCGAACCCATTGTAATCTGCCCTTCTGGGACACCAGCCGTAGTCAGTGCGGCAGTCGCGTCACCATCAGTACCAGCGAAGGTAATCCAGTGGCCATCACCAACGCCTGTACCCTGTAGCGCTTCAGCATGGAAGTCATCAAAGATTTCAAAGCTTGTATTGCGAACCAGAGCACCATCAAGTGCAGCCAGCTCGGCAGTGCTTACATTACTGGTGGTGCCATCAGCATTATTTACTTTGAGCTGTGAGTTTTTACCCATTGTAAGATTGCCGGTAACTTTTAGGTTATCGCATCTTTCGTGTAATCTAGTCATTTTATCTCTCTCTATTTAGAGGCCAGTCCCGCAGGGGTTTTTACGCCCCCCGGACTAAGTTAGTTACAGGATTTGTGGTCGCTGGGGTAGTACGGTAACGTCTGTGTAGGTATCTGTGAGGCCAGTGGCCGTCCAGTTACTAGCACCAAAAGTCCACGCAGAACCAGTGGATGCGTTCTTGCAAACCACATACCCAAAAGGCATGTAGGTCTCAAGATCAATATCAGGAAACTCGCAGGCATTTACAAACAAATTGCCTGAATCAAGAGTTTCTACCGGCCCTTGGTGAACAGCAATAGTGCCTGCTGCAATTATGCTATAGACAAAGATACAGCCTTGACTAGCAGCTAGAGCGGTGAATGCATCGCCGTTATAGTCAGTAGTGGGGGTTGCTGTGTTGGTCTGTGCGGCTAGTGCCGTTGCAAACTTACCTGCAATAGACCCGCCAGCAGCGGCAGCCGTCGTGTAAGTAGTTGTGGTTCCAGCAGTTAGACCGGCTTTAGAGATGCAGATTGTCGCACCCCGTAAATCGCTTGCTTGTGTCATTTTCTTGACCTCGTTAATTACTGTTAAATTTCTCCCCAGCGAACCAGGGAGGCTTTAATTACAGGTTAGTTGCGCCACACTCGGCCACAGCCATCCACCCATCATTCTGGATGAAGGAAGCAGACCAGAAGGAAGCACCGATATAGCCACGTTGGCCCAGTGGATCAGATTTATCTTTCTGACCGTGTGGGATGTGGGTTACATCAAAGGAGTCCATGCCACGCAGAGCAATATCGCCCCAAGCATCAGCAGCAATCACGATGAGTGGGTAAACGTCAATGCTTGTGCCAGTGGTTGAAAGCAGCCCAGTAGTACCGACAGCAGCGCCAGAATCAGCAATTTCATTCAGCTCAGGAGAGCAGATAAAGCGATACCGATCCACAGCGCCTAGCTCCATCTCATGCATGACCTTGCGAGATCCGTAAGCAGCAGTCTCAACAAACCCTGGCAACTCCCGAATGTCGTTTTCCATATCGGTATGGCAAAAGACAAGATAGCCGGCTTCAACAGATGACGTGTTGTAGTTAGGCGAGCTAGATAGGATTGAGGTGACGTGACGACCACGATTGCCTGCAATACTACGTGTGATCTTACGCAGCAGGCCCAGACTGACAGCCTCATCTACTGTTGCGCGTGAAGTGCCACCGGCATAGAACTTATTGGTGTTGCCCTTCAGTACGCCATAGCGGATCATTTCACGAACCAGACCCATGCGTTCGCCGGTCTGCTTCTTCATTGCATCAGGGATATTATCCTCATACAACTCAGCGGTCTTGTCAGTGTACATATAGAGACAAGAATACTGGTTAACCTGAACGGTAATATCCTGTGGCGTCAGAACGTCAGAATCAGGGGTAACACCATCCTGGGTTTGATGCAGCGTAGGATCAACAGACCATGTGTTAATGGTTGTGGAGTTGGTAGTCGCACCACCGTAAGGCAACCAGCGACGAAAGATAATCGTATCTGACCCGTTCTTAGGCATCTTGTGGTTTTCGCCAGTAATCCCCAAAACCTCAACGGGTACAGCGTGCTTTAGAATAGATCCTTTGAGCTTGCCAACGCGGGGTGTGCGCAGCGCGTATGTTTGTGTAGTCATAATAGACCTCAGTTATTTAAATCACTACCCCCATAAGGGGAACCAATTAGCGAAGGACTGAGGTCGTTCGTTCTACAACTTCGTGGGGCATACGCGCCACCCATCTATTTAGCCTTTAAACGCGGCTAGAAATTCATCTTCTTCTGTACTGCTTTTCTGTGTCGAGCTTCTACCCCCAGTTGTTGCAGGTACGGCGCGACTCAGACGGTCTTTCTTTTCGCTTTGCTTCTTTAGCTCGTTCGTTTGTTCATTGTATGAATCTAGTAAGCTGATCGCATCGACAGCATAATCAGAATTAAACAATTCTACTGCGGCTGCATCTTGCTTGCCCATCCATTCATTGAACTCAGCAGACTCTCTTACTTGCCTCCATCTAGGATGGCGAACTTCAAGCAATGTCATCTGCCTCTCTCTAGCAATATTAGCACTATTTTCTTCTTTTGTAACATAACCCCGCATACTATCCGCTGTTACGAAGGCAGCAAGGTCTTCTTTAGTTACAAACTCATCAACACCCAGTCTGGCATGCATGATGGCCTCACGTGACTCTACCTCTTCGGCCCAAACCGGATAGCGCTCCTTGAGATCATCCAGCTTATCTGGGTCGCTTATTGCAGCCTTAACATCTTCGCGTGACGGATGCCCCGCAGGAGGCTGATTATTCTTGGCCTCTTTAAGTTCTTTGATCTGCGAGTTTAGGTCTCCATACTTGCCCTCTTGTTTTCTCAATCGATCATTGAGAGCATGAATGGTGGTCATAGCCTCAGCAAGCGGGTCGGGCTTTTCCTCTTCTTGCTTTTCCTCTTCTTGCTCTTCCTCTTTCTCCTCCTTCTCTACTTCAGGTTTAGCCTCTTCATACTCATCTTCTTCCTCTCCAAACTCAGCGGCAAAATCAGCCTCATCTTCAGCGGCTTCTGCTACGATCTCTTCCTCTGTGATCTCTTCGTTTAGCTCATCAGTCATAAAATTACCCGTATCGTTTTGGCTCTACAGCCGTTATTAAACCCTTTAAAGCCTTGATCTCACCACGGAGGCATTCAGTCTTCTCTGAACTCATGCCGGACTGATCATTGGCCTCACGCTTGCTTTCCATCCTTAACTCAATGTAAGCCCTGAGCTTTTGCCATACAGCTCCACGGGTCTCTTCATAGGTTAATATCTCAGGCTTCAAGAGTGTCTACCCGTCTTGCCATGTACCATAATTGACTGCCTTTGATCTGCCCCATCTCACCAGCAACCAAAGACCCCATTACATCTGGATCTTTTATCTCTTCAGGGACATCATCTGGCTTAACTAAATCCCATCCGTCTTTCTCAGGATCAAGTGAGGATAAGATAAGCAGCATGCTTGAACGGGTTACGTTATCGTTCCTGCTTAGAAATGCGTTAGCTTTACTCATTGCTCGTAAGATCTCCCATCTTTAGCTCTTCCGCGAGGCTCGACCTTTGGTGCTATTGCCTGGGTTCCGCTTAATTCTTTCTGAGTTCGCAGCCCCATAGTTGTTTTAGCAAGATCAACCTTAAGCCCGCTACCCTTCATTTCCTTATCATCGCCTAACTTCATAACCTTGATCTGCTGCTCATTATTTGCAATACCAGCCTCAAGCGCCCGATCCTTGCCATTCTCGGCGGCCTGGAACTGTAACTTCATCTGTTCAAGCTGTTCTTTTGACTGAACCTTAAGCTGCTCGATCTGCGCTCTCATCTCAGCTATCTGTAATGAGCTGTCTTGCTGTTGGGGTTGAGCCATATTATTCAGAATCTCTTCCCATCTCTCATCATCAAACTTGAAGTTATTTGGATCAAGACGCTGTGATTTAAGGTGCTCTTCCATCCATCTCTTAGGATCAATGCCAAACATAGGATTAACCGTGTACTGGCCTAACATCAACAGGCTTTGGCTTTGTGCGTCGCGCTCGATTAATGCAGATGACCCCCTGGCCTCGACTACGAAATCACCCTTTTCTTCATCATTCTCACCGTACTGTAGCAAATACCTGTAATACCTTCTTACGTGAGGCTCAGTGACGTAATCATCCCAAAGCCTTGCAATCCTTCTAAGTACGGTTGAAGCATTGTTATTTACAATCTGCGTGCCACCCAATGTATCTGGAGCGTTGCCTTGCTGACCTTGAAGCAACATAGGCAATCCGGTTACATCTTCAGCCATCTTCAGACCAAGCTGGATAATCGCCTGTAGGTCTTCTTGAACCATTGGTATCTGAATAAACGAGAACGCTTTTCTAATATCATCAATGTCGGCATCTTCTGAAGCCATCCATCCCTTACGTGGGGCTAACTCATATCGCCCATCAATAGGCTCAACTAAACCAGACTGGAATATCCACATCGGCCCACCAGCCAGCCCTGCGTTATCCATTAGATTTCTAGCCGCGCCGTTTACAACTCTTTGAGGCGTTCTGATCTGCCTGGCAACGCCAATGCCCCAAGGAGAGTCAGTTCTGCGTTGCCAGGTCATGTAGTCGTATGGGAACTCACCAGAGTCCATATAGTTAGGCTCGGCCTTGATTACCCGGTTATTAACCATAGTCACGCAAACATCTATAGCTTCATCGCCTTCCTCGCACTCACACCCAGCAGACTCAATATCTTCTTTCTTTAATCGGCCGTAGTAATACCAGATCTCAAACAGAGAGGAGCTTTCGCGCTTAATCAGCCCTCTTTGATCATTTCTATCTGAGTAGTCTTTAACGGCTTTGTGTGGATCTTCTTCTAAGCAAATATCAATCTGACTATCAATGTATCCAGGCGAACCCTTCAACATAGAAAGATCCTTTGGCGTAATGTCATCACGCTCCCAGTGATACTGCCCTTTGTGTATGTTGTTTCCGCAGCCAGGGTCAGGAAAACAATTCCACGAATCAACCCGCTTTGATACGGGGACAATCTCCTCTGAAGTATGCAGCGCCCCCTCTTTATACATAACAGATGTTTTGCGTTCAGGAACTGGGCCTTTCATTATGCCGGTGCCGATCTTACTTGAGTCTTCTATTATTTGCCGCATCTCTGCGTTGTACTGTCCCTCAGAATGCCAATCCTCTATTCTTTTCTCCGCCTTCTCCGCTGCTTTCGCGGCAACATCAATCATCTCGGCGGCTTTGGCTGCCATTGATTGCATTTCTTTTTGTGGGTCTGGTGATCCCTGTTGAATCTGAGACTGCATCATTGGAGAGAATTTCCCCTCTGATATATCAACTAGAGTAGGAATTGGTGTGGCTTTAATAGCCCAGCCTTTGTCCTCAGTAGGCAAGAGCATGTCGCCTATTCGAGCACTAGCCGCATCACAGTATGGTCGGGTGATATTGAAAAAGACCGTTGATCCTGTTCGACTCCCTCCGCCCAACTCAGCTTGTCCGGCAGGCTTTGAACTCCACGCGCCAGTCTCACCACGATTCGCATTATCTATGCCCTCGTAATGCTCTTCATCTTCTTCCCATACGGATTCAATGCCAGAAGTTTCACGCCCATGTATCGCTTCACTCCTTGTTTTAGCCAAGGCCATACCCAGCGAGTTAAGCTTCTCGATCCGCTCTTCTTGAGCCTCGCTGTTCTCTTCTTCTAGCGCTTCTTCTTGCATTAGTCTTGGGCTACTACTAGATCAACTGTGAATACTTCGCCTGATACTGGGGTATAAGCAGCCCTGTGAACCAACTGGCCATACAGAGTGCCTGTGTTGGTTGAGCCTGACCGTGTTGCTGGGGTAGTTACATAAGGGAGATTGATACCAGCAACCACTTGCGCCGAGTTGCCAGCAGCTCCGGCTGTTACCGTTCCGACCTTCCAGTTAGCTACAGGAATGTCAACGACACCAACAAGAGTAAGCATCTCAGCATCCGTAGGTGCAAAAGCCAGGTTATCTGCAACCTCTGCAATGTCAGTGTGGAATAGCCAAAGCTCTAAATCAGGCTTGGTCGCTACACTTGCACTGGTATTGGCAATTAGTGAAAGGATCGTACCTGTATATTTGCCACCCTCGCTTACGATAAACTCCATGTGGGCATCGGTAGTAACAGCCGACAGAACATCACCAGAGGCATACGCCGTTACGTCGGCTGGCCTGATTACCGCACTAGATACTCTCTTCTGTTTTAGCGACCTAATCGCCTTGATGTTTTGCATTAATCTTTCTCCAAACGACAAAAAGCCATCAACACGGAATGCTGACGGCTTCTTATCTTGACTGTTTCAATTTGCACCATGCTGTCATCTCGACATGAGGTAGTTATAGTTTATATCATTTTAGCATATAAGCAAAGCTGCTACCTTCCTTCTGTCTTTTCTTGCGCAGCGTTCCTTGCTTCTATTTCCATTGGCGCTTGACTGTAACCATATTCAATCATCTCATTTATGTACCTGCTCAGAAAAGCCTCCATTGATGCGGCCTTCTGGTATTGGGCTACATGTGTGAACTCATGGCCAAGCAAACCATCGCTTATGTACTTTCTATTAACATACACGCAGTCGCCAATAGTCATACCTGCCAATTCTTGAGAGTATAAGCCAGTCAGCTTACCTGCCTGCAACAATAGCCAGTTATCTGGTAGCGGAACACTATCACACTCAATCACCCTCATAGCACTTGGATGTACAACCCCCGCATCAAATGCAATAACAGCCTCTTCAGTTGTAATTGCCCTGCCTTTTGAGTACATGTCATCGCGTTGTAATGAACACCACCGCGTAGCCATGGGTAAGATTATTGGCTTTAGTATCTTGAGTATAGTTTTAACAACTGTCATCTCCACTTCTCCCTTAAAGCCTCTTTCTGCTTCCCGCTCCATCTTGTCTTTCGTCGCTTTCTATTCATCTTTTGCGCTGTTGTTAAGTGCCATTTGCCACATTCTGTGCAGCTATACGGCCTTAGATTTCCTTTAGGCTTTCCTGGCTTAGTGTGCTGATGGCGCTTTACATCACTGTTTACTATCTTCGCGCCTCTTAGGGCGTCGCTTATCGTCTCGTATGGTATCTTGTTGCACATTGTTACCTCGCTTATTGAAGATTCGATCCCACTCACTTGCTACATGCTTATCTGATACTTTCTGTGGCCTGCGCTTATCGCCTTTGCCGCTCAACTCAATAGCCCACTGTTGCGTCAGTCATTCTACGAGGAGCCATATTAAGCCGCTTCTTCTCTTTTGGCTTCTTGATGCTAATAGCGATGATAGCACTATCGGCTAAATTAGGAGAGATAACACCCCTAGCCCTCATCTGCTTCTTAGACTCGACCTGCTTCTTTCCGTTGTTGGTGAAGATTCGCTTTGGCCTGGATAATTCAGACGTCAGGTCATGCAGATCCTCGCATTCAGAGCTGATACTGATTAGGTTCTCTGGGTTTACATTGATAAGAAGGCCTTGTTCAGCTCTCTGAACCGCCTCGTAAGTTGCCTTGAATCTGTCCCTGGCCCATGTCCAGGTTTGCGCCCGATAATTTAAAAACTCATCCTTGTTCTTCTTTAGCTGAGTATCCTTATTTTCAGTTGCGCCATAATACTTTTCAGGCTCATCTACACCAGAAGAGCCATAATATGCATGCATCTTCATTTTAGAGGGCTTGTTCCCAACAAGGGACAGCTTCATGCTGGGAGCGCCCATTCCATCAGCATCATAACTAAATACATCAGAACCATACTCTGTAGCTGTGGACATAGCCCAAGGTATAGCAATAGTAATATCGCCTTTTTTCATCTGCTTTGCTTCAGTTATGACCGAGCCATACTTATTCGTTATGGCCTTGGCGTCACCTACGTCAGCAGGATCAAAGGCTGTCACCTTAAGTCCTGATGGCTCAAACCCTAATTTGATGTGAGCGTCAACTGATGCTTTAACCCACTTTGCAGGGATAAACACATCTTCAGCAGAAGCATTGTAATCACGGTCTATCTCTTGAGCCACCGTTACTTCGTCCTGCTCTTCAACCTGCTTTTGATACCAGGCGTCATCCTTTCTTGGATCGTCGCGCCAATCAAATACGAATATCTTGCTTGTACCAGAGAACCGCTGCCTTTTCTTGTAAAAGAGGTTTCCACTTCCGTTTGGTGTTGATATGTCAATCTGACAGTTTGTGTTCTGTGATAGAGCCGCATCTACCTTTTCTTGCCTCTCAACGAATGCGGCCTCATCCACAATATAGACCGAGCATCGACCGCCACGGCCAATCTCATCGCCTGATTCGCCTATGATTGCCGCCTCTGTATTAGGATTAACTATCCTCATGTGAGCAGAGCAAGTTCGTCTATCCCAGCTCTCAGGCATGAACTCAACAGGTATGTTCTCTAGGAAAAACCTGATCTTCTCAAAAATAGACTTGGAATCCCCTCTCTTGTCTACCAGCTCTTCCTTTCTTGACCCAAAGCCAGCAGTAAAGCCATCCTCAAAGCACCACATCGACACGGCGAACCCTACAGAAAGCCATGTCACGCCACAGTCACGCGACTTCTCTACTAATCCACGCTCTTGATTCCTCCAACTCTGATACGCCCACCGTATATACTCTTCCTGCTTAGGCCAGAGAACAAACGGTATTGAGGCAATCAATCCTCTTTCTATGTTGCGAGGCTCAAAAGTCATACCCCAGTCAGATATGAAATCCCACGGATGAGTACGGTAATGTGTCTTTGCTGCGGATAATAGCTTTGGGTCTGCACGAAGCTTGGCTAATACCTTAGCTCTACGTGCGAATATTGCGGAATATTCGGGGTTTTGATAATCCATACAATTCAATAGGTTAGTTAACTTTCTACAGTAGTGATATATACCTACTCTTGATTCATCATTTCCTTGTAAATACGGGATGCTTCTTTAGGGTCTTCGCTACCAGTTATCACATGAACTTGAGGCCCACCACCAGGGCCAGTGACCTCTTGGGATATCTTGTCCCCATACTTCTTAGGGTTCTCCTTCGATGACTGCCACTTGAATGCGTCTAGATGCAGTTTGGCTAATGCAACCGACGTAGTCGTAACTGTCTCTACGATTTTACCGTCTACCATCAGCGGCACATCATCAATAACTACCGGAACTTTTGCGATTGAGTGGAGTTCATGCTCAAGCTCATCAAACTTATAATCCTTGGAATACTGCCGTGCGCGCACGTATTGGTCACGAAACTTTATGTACTTTTCCTCGGCGTCTTCTATGTCTGCCTTCAATAACCACCTGAATACAGTGGTTTTGCTTGGCATTCCGTCCTCCTCGCATACCTTCCTTAAAGATCCCACGCTAATCAGCGAATCGCACACCCTCGTTCCCAACTCTGGCGTAAAGGTAGTGTTTGCTTCTGCGTACTTATTGCCCTTAGGTGCTGGCATCAGACTCTAAAGGCTCTCACTACTTTTCATGGCTTTATCTCATTACCCTGTAATTTAATGATTAGGGTTATAACAGCAGCTCCTACTATAACTATTGAGCCTATGATGGTTGCTACTGTCTCAATCACCCAGAAGAGATACCCTAGTGTTTCAAACATTATTCTCCCTATCCGTAGCTCATCTATTTCGCGCTTCTGTCTTCTGGGTTAATTCCATCTCAAGTAATTCTATTTTAATTCTCCGCTCTTCGTGCTCTTGATCCTCTTCACGTTTGAATATTTCGTGCTTTTCTTTTTCTAAGTTGAATTTTTTAACCTGAATGACACAAAGGATAACTGATATTACTAATCCGCATAGTGGAAGGATTGGGCTTGCATTTGTTACTAGACTAGCGCCTCCTGCTATCACTGTTACTATGCTTACACCTAGCGCAGCCTTGAGGCTTAGAAGTGCATCCATTGCAGACCATGCTTGTTCTGCTGCCTCTGCTGTTGTCGAGGTAACGCTCACGTTTCCTCTTTATGCTTAAAATTGCATTGACGCAATACATTGAAAGATAAGCTAGGCCCGCCAATCCCGCTAAAATGCTGATTGCTTCCTCTAGCATCTCCCTTACCTATTATTAGTATTGAGGTTGAGTAGATTATGATAAATGAAATGGCATACACATAAGGTTCTAGGTAGGCAGCCCACATGGCAAGCCCGACTAGGTCGGCAACTATACAAGCCAAGGCCAGCCACATTATGTCCCTCCGTTCTGGGAATGCCCTAATAACCAAGCACACGGTCATTGCTGATAATAGCCCAGATGATGAGAAGTAGACTACTCCTTCAAGCGAGTCTTTAAATAAATAATGTATAGCCATTGGTAATATAAATACCAGACCACTAAGTGAGGATCTTCCTACAGCTACAACCACAGCGGCCACGATAAGTGACTCTGTGATTAGCGTGATAGTTGCGTCTAGCGGGATCATGCGCCCTCTTTCTTCTTCCTTCGTTTCAGTGCGCCACTTGCGATCTTTTCACGATCAGCAGCCCTTTTATATTCCTTCATTGGTCGCTTCTCTTCATTCTCTGAGATTTGTTTCTTTTTCATTCGCATCACTACCTATCACATTCACATGAATTAATTATAACATATCTGGTTATTGCCACCTAAATGACTCGCCGTAGTAATCATCAGCTATAATTCAGCCTATGACATGGGACGGATACAAAACAAAGCATAAAACCCGCTCGCAATCTACTGTGAAGGCAGAGCGTATATTAATTTCATCGCTCAAATGGGCGGCAGCTGCTTTAGCTATATGGCTATTCATAGTCTCACCAATGCTCACCCCTCCAGAGTATGACTTACCTGTGGATTTTACTCACGACTAAGCTGCTGTAGCTCTCTATGGCGCTCCCTAAACCTAGCGCCAGCCTCTTTATCAAAGAGCATATCAGCCTTTTTAAGTGCGTTTCTCAAGCTGGCCGCTGATGGCTTCCATGTAGGAACCGTGTCTCTCATAAGGGCAGCCACATCTATTTTTGAGATTCCGCTTTTTAATAGGATACGCCTAATCTGACTAACAGATAACCCGCTTTTACTGGCGGCATGGATAATCTTAAACATATTGCCATAAGCCTTCTGCCTTAGCTCTGCGCTTAACTCCCATGCGGCTTTCAGCTCATCTTTAGTGATTTTATTCGGATTACGGATAACCTTATTTATCTTCCTTGTTGCATCGCGCTTTATATCCTTAAAATCATAGCTTCTATAATATAGCGCAACCTTTGGGTCGAGCGTGGACACCCTCCATCCACCCCAAGCCATAGCCTCATCTGCTATATTGTACTTCCTGCCAGATGGGGATCTTTCGCCATTAATAGCCTTCATGGTTCGCTCAACATTAGCCATAACCCCCGGCTGAAGGTTCTTTCTGAGGTGATTCGCAATATCTTTTGTCGCTTCCCACGGCTGATCATGCTCGCTATAAACAGGCGCGCCTGACTCCTTTTTGTTGGCAAGAATCTCAAAAACAGCGCCAGCTGCAATGTCAGTACCTAAGAACGGCGATAATGTTTCTTTTAATACATCCTTCGCTGATTCCTTCCAATCCTGATCCCTAATAACAGCGGTAATAGGCCGCTTCCAATAGTTGTACGGGTCAAGAAAAGAGATATCAAAATACTGTAGCTCTCCATTCTCACCTCTTCCTGTGAAAATCAAATTACTGTTTCTCTGCCAAGGAGCGGCAAGTAGACGAACAGCCTCTTCCTCATCGTCATCAACCCCAAGGGCTGTCTTCATTATTTCCTGAAGAGCATAGGCAAAACTAGATACAATCGCTAGCCCAGCAGCGCGGCGCATAGCAATTGGTCGCATGCCAGGTGTCTTCATATCCTCCGCCATGTACTTCACGATATGAATAGATGTGCGAATAATCTCCGAAGGGAACGAAACAAATGTTCCAGCTAGCGGGAAGCGGCGCAATGACTGCATTGCTTTTCCAACCATTGAATAGGTTGGGTATGTGTTTCTAATGCGCTCCGCTGCTTTCTTCTTTGCTGCTTGCTCGCTAAGGCCGGCATGCTTCATGAGAAGATTCTTTTCATTCTCGAAGCCTATGATTTTCCAAAAATCATCTCCGTACTGATAGAATTTCTGGGCGTTTTGCAACAAGAACTCTGCTATAGATACTGCTTTTCCGCGCTTTCCTTTTAGCATGTCTTCCATGCGAGAGTCATCAAGAAGCCTCATCATCTCGCCTGCATATGGGGTATCGTAAACTACTCCAAGCTCTTTCATCTCTCTTAGATACGCAAGTTTTGACCCTTCGCCCTGCTGGGTGAAATACTCCCTTAACCCAGCAAGCGATTTGGACGCATGTGAAATATCAAAATGACCGTTCGCCAAAGTGAAAAACATAGCCGATTGCCAGTTACGCATCGCAGTAGTTGGTGAAAGTATGGTCTTGCCAAACTTAACCATGCCGTTCATCTGGACAATTGTTCGATACCAATTTTCCATTTGCTCCTTACCCAGAGCGTCACGGAAAGCCTCCTCTATCTCTGGGTATGTCCATAGTCCATTCAGTGGCGCGTAGGATTCTGACCCATCTGCCGCAAATTGCTTAGTGGCCTCTGGTGGTCTGTCTGTTCCTTCGAATAGGAAGTTATCCATACCATGCACAAGCACCCGATCAAGAAACTTTTGGTTCCAGATCAATCTGCCCATCTTTGATGCTGATTTAGCAAAACTCAATCTAGGGTCAACGTACTCCCCCAGTAAAGCGCGAATTTCAGGAGCTATCTGCTTCCTATGCTTTAGAACAGATAAGTCTTTTGCGCCTAATTTAGATTCCTTGATGAAAGATTCCATGCTGTCATAGGCGGTTCCTGTTTTCACAATCTCATGTAAAGCAACTTCAGCTAGCCGACCAGCCTCTGCGGCATCTTCTCCATTAGAGATATGTCTATCACGGATATAATCTCTAGCCGCATTCAGCACATTATCAGGAATCTTTTTAAACCACGTCTTGTCATCAAAAGCCCGATAAGAGCGATTAACATATGTCCCTATATTGCTCACTATTGTTTCTAATAGGCCCGCTTTTGCCTGAGCTGCTGCTGAGCCTTCTTGTGTTAGTGTGTCTACCTCATTGTTTATGATCTCTACATACTGTGCTGATAGCCCGTCTATATACCCCCTCATGGCATATATCTCACTGCGCACAGACTCTGGTATGCTTGGATCTACGTCACCAGTAAGAGCTTTGCCTAGCTTTTCAAGAAGAGGCTTATCTAGCGCCTCGAAACGTTTTCCATATTCTTTCTTGACCGCTATTTCTAGCCTTCCCACCAAGTGCCTAACGTCAAACTCAACCACCTCAAACTCTGAATCACGAATAATCTTCTCATCAAACACTTCTTTTGGCAGCAGCCCACCAGGGCTAAAATACCTCTTCAGCGTTTTATCTGCCTTTTCCCATAGCGGCGTATCTTCTTCTCTCAGGCGCTGGTTTTCTTTCTGGAACTCATTTAGCTCTGGTTTCTTCCCACTTAGGCCGCGTTTGGAGTAGCCTGCTTTTTTCTCCTCAACAGCTAACCCAACCAGCGGCCTACCATATTCCATTCCAGGATCAGGTGTGATTCCCTTAAGTATGCGCAGCGAATCCCCGTTGCGATAAATTACATCCGTAAGAAGCCCTTTTTCTATCGCCCGCATGGTTAGTGACTTATATCTACCATCTGGGATGTTCACGGCGAACATGTCCTTTGCCCCCGTAGCTCTTGCGAACTTACGTATCTCTGCCGCAAGGCGTAGCGGCCTCCCTTCGTTTATCACATCTAAAGGTACATCCATGACACCTGCTATACCTCCTAAGCCAGCCTTGCGACCTACTAGCTGGAAAGTGCCTTCTGACCCAGCTAACGCCGCGCCAATATGGGCAGCGTCTTTTGGCTGCATGATCCTCTCTCCAAGAATCTTATGCGGGATCTTTGGAGAGGCAAGATTATACTTATACCTGTCTGGTGTTTTTGATGTGTCAAGAGCATGCTCGCTGTAATTGGCAGCGCCCTGTTCATTGGTAGCTATGCTTACATATTTCTCATGGTTAATAACAATATGGGATTTAAGCCCTGGAAGCTTTAAGCTCAGCCTGCCAGTAAAAGCGAGATCGCTTCCTGATGGAGTCGGGTTGCCGGACGGATGATTATGAAGCAGATAATAGCTGTCCGCTCCAGATGCCTTCATTTTCGCATTTAAATCCTCGATAGCGGCATCCCTGCTGAATCCGCGCCTGCCTTGCCCGACAAATACAGCCGACGCACCTGGAAGCCTAGATGTAATGCCTGTCTGTCCTACGACGCGCGCTCCTTTCATAAAGAAAATACGGAACGTCTCAAACGATGGGTTTCGATATATCTGAGCCAGCGCCGCCAGGTCTTTGTGGTTATTTATGGTCTGCCCTATTAGGTAGGTTTTCCCTTCTTCTTGGAAGTCTTTTGGCATGCTGTTAGCGAGTATGGAGCCTTCAATCCTCCGCACACGCTCCACTGCTTGAGCTGCTTCTTTGAATGGCTTTTCGTTGGCTTTATTTGGTTCATACTTTGCCTCCAGTTGTGCTACATATTCAGCGCCAGTCTCGTATATCGCCACGCCATTATCTGTTTCCTTGGTTTGAATGGTAGAAAACAGATCGTCGAATGACTTATGGATTGACTCTTGCTCAGCCTCAATAGGATATGGATAGCTGCTATCTGTCTCCAAGCCCAGCGCCTCTGCTGCATCCCAGTATTCTTTAGATACGATGTTGGCAAGATAGTCACTCTCAAAGCCATTGGTCTTGAGCCTTTCGATAACATAACTCTCAAATGACCGAGCAGACATTTCTACGCTTGTTGACCAATAGTTTTTGGTTTTCCTTCCATCTAGTTTGAGTGCGCGCTGCGGCAGCCCAGATGCTTTGATTGCCGTCATTACGCCCTTGAATTTTGCCAGCACCTCTTTCCTGACAGATTTATCCATTAACTCATAAGGACGATCAGAGACATACTGGATGTTATCTCCGCGCATTCTGGAGAAATAGTTATCTAAAGCATGAAACCACTCATGAGCAAGGCTTCCTGCCCCCTTCTTTTTGGTGAGATTGATGACGACCCTGCTTGGCTCGTAGTGAGCTGCTGGAGTAATGCCTCCAGCAATCTTTCCTTTGCCTCTAGCACCAAAGGCCATGCCTAGCTCACCATCCAGTGATATTGCTTTGGACGGTATATCTAACAAGTTAGCAAGATCCATAAGCCCGTCATACGCATCATTTAGGCTTTCTTGTCGTTTGGCCTGCTCAACCCAGTTGCCGAACTCTACACCCCTAAAGCCAAAGGTTTCACGAAAATCATCAGCTGACACATCTTTGTCTTCGCGATAATTCTTACCTATCCTGACCTCGTTGGTAGCTCTTCGGTGTGCAGGTATCTCTTTTCTGTGCTTTAGCGTCTGCTCTAAGGTGTTTTGGTTTTCGTCTATGTGGCTGCGCGCTTCTTTCGCGGTCTTAAACCCTTCGGCAAGATCAAGATGGTTGCCTCCTACCTTTTTGCCGACAATCCATCCCCGGCCAGGTTCAGCGCGATACTGGTATACATCAAAGGAAGTCTGCTTGCCTGTTTTTGGCTTGGCCTGTTCTGTCTCTAGGTAATGCTTCAGCGCCTCTACAGCAGTCTCTCTCGTATCAGATGCGGCTATCTCGCCACCCATACCTCCAAATGACTTACGGCTTTTTGCTGGAACGTCTACGATCCATTTATTTACATTCCTCTCGTCTCCATAAGATGCATAATGCCTTTTCTCTAAGGTGATGCCTTTAAGATCAGCTGCGCTACCAGGGAATCCAAGCTCAAGCATTAGATCAACGCGGTCAGCAAGAGTGTTTATCATCCCGCTATTACGCATCTTATCGAGGAAATTACCCGCGTATGCAGGATTATCTAAAATATCTTTTGCAGCCTTCCTTAAAACAGTAACGCCTTCAACGTACCGTTCCTTCTGGAAGTTGCTTCGGCCTCTTGGTTTGGCAGGAATCTCTTCGCGCATCACCTTAATTAAAGCTAGTGATTGTGCGTTAGCCCCCTGCTCAGCAAGTGTCTTGTAGTTTGGCTCTGGGAATGACTTGCTTAGGGGCAGCGCCAGGATGTCGCTTTCTGATAAGTCATTTGACACCTTATCTCTAAATCCAGCCCAGGTATCCTTTCTTGCCCCGCCTATCTTCTCGCCTACGTCCTCAATCTTCTCGCCGCTTGGCTTGGCCTCCTTAACCGCTTCAACCACTTCAACTACAGGAATCCTCCAGCTCTCAGGCACAATCCCGCCCGCCTTAGTGATCTGGCTGTGAATGTCGGTTAATTCTTTGGTGTATTCACTCAGTTTGTCTTTGACCGCCTCCAGGTGAGCCTCGGCAGGAGTGTAACCCTCTGTGCTTTGATATTCTTTTGAGCCAGCCCGAATATCATCTTTATCCACATTAGGCAGATCCGATAGCTCAGCAGATAAGCATTTCTTGAGTGTACCCATTTAGATCAGACCCCTGGCCCTTAAGATTAATATAATTTCATGAACTTCTTGATCTTGTATCCTGGCTATTCTCTCATGATACTGAATATTAGCCCATGATCCTTGTCTTGGCTCTTCCCCGCCTCCAGGTGCTGGAGTTATTGGCCCTCCAATGGCTGTCCCAGCGCCATCAACCCATATACCCGTTAATGCAAGATAGCTTCTCCAGCCTGCCTGAGATACAGAAGGTGGAGAGCTAGGCCATACGCCCGTTAAGCCTAGTATCCCACCCCAGCCGCCAGCCATTAATCAGTATCAGCCCCAGTAATAGGGTCTGCCGCCGCATCTGTGGTGAGGGTCTGTGTTCCAAGGCTTGTAGCGTCATCTGCCTCAGTTATGGTTAGTGTTGTGCCAGATATACTGACTTTATTAACCAGTTTAGCAATCGCTCCAAGCAATGACCTAAAAGACTTAGCATCTCCATCAGCACTAGCTGCTGCTGTAGCAAACGCTCTGCGCAGAACATGATCTGCAATCTTGTTGCCTCCAGCGTCTGTTACAGTCACTCCCGCAAGAATCGTATCTACATTGGTATCAATAATGTCTTGCTTGGTTTCTGTGGCAAAGCCTGTAGCAGTTACCCAGTTCCCTTGGTTTCCTTGCAGCTCATTGGTATCAGCAAGTATCAAAGCAACTTCACTAGCCTTTACTGAACTATCAGTGCCTAGTGGTGTGCCTGTGCGATTATCAGTCACCGTTGCAGCAATTCCAGTAATATCTACAGTAGCATCTGCGCCGTTTAGAATGATATCTCCGAAATTGCCGTTCAGCTCAATGGTATCGCCAGCCAAAATATTGTTGATAGTTACACTGCCATTGTGGCTCATTATACTGAGATGAGATCCGCCAAGAGAATTCATATCAAAGATCGAGGCTGTACCGTTTTCCTGGTAACAACGCTCTACTACATGATTGGCAGCAGCGCCTAAAGTATACGTGCCAGTTAAGGCGCACCCTGTCAAATGACCAATACCTAGCTCTAAGTTACCAACATGACCCCCGTTTACATGCGCCTCGCCCGTGGGGCATGTTCCAACACCTGAAATAGTACTGAAATGATAAAAATGGGTCTTGCTTACATCGTTTCCAGCGCCAGACCCAATAACCAAAGTAGCACCTTGGCTATCCCATACCTCCGAGGCATGAGCCTCGACAAATGTTATGGATGAATCGTTGCTTACTTTAAACTTAAACAGCCCGATAGATATAGCTATCGTTATGGCGTCAGCAAGACTATCAACATCGTTTAGTTCTGTTCCATTTTCGTAATCATCAGTTCCAGCTGCTCCGTTTACGGTATTAATATGAACAAATCCATCTGTGTACCCACCAAACTCTGAGAACAACTCCAGTCTATTTGCTGCACCTGCATCATTGCTGATGGAGTACATATCCGTTTCAGGTTTATTAGTAATTGACGATGTAGTGACCGCAGTTCCTAGCCAGGACCCTACATCAGCACGACCATTAGCATCAATATTGTATGTATTCGCTGGTGTAGTTGATCTTACAAGCTGAGCGTTGCCGTATGCTACGTCGCTTACAATGGCGTAAGCATCCCCAGTCTGCGGGGTATGTCCTGTTAGTGTGCTAACAGTCGGTATCACAGCCCCAGTGTGGGTTACTGCTGCAAGAGTTGGGTTAACAGCAAGCGTTCCAGATGCAGGTAGGGCTGTCAATCCGCCTCTGACACCATCATACAAATCAATATCAGTAAGTACTACATGAATTGTGTGAGGAGCTAGATCGGCATAACCACTTAACTCGATTGTGGCGTAATCGACCCCTGTAGCAAGGATAGCGTCGGAAAAGTCTAACCTGTATTTACCCGGTGTATTTGCTGCTGAGACCTCCACAAAACCACCGTCTGAGTGCGCCCCTGTGACCGTCTGAGTGGCTAAAGTAAGCTGAACAGCTGCCGCTAAAGGTCTTACATAGTAACAAACAAGTCCAGTTGAGTTATATACAAGGCCAGTTAGTGGATCTCCAGGGTTTGTACCTGAGTTATCCTGCAATAGATCAACGTAACATGTGAAGTCTGTTGTTGCCTTGGTAACGAATACTGTTTGCGAACTCATAAGCTATTAGCCTGATTTAATAAAAGAAGCCCATTGCCACCACCAGCTGCCGCCTGATAATAAGGGTTAAATATGAAACTTGATTTGATTAATGACATAGGGTTTTCGTGTATTTTTTTAACTTCATCTACACCTATATCATCAGCTATCAAAGCATTTAGTGTGAACTTTCCAGAAAACCTATCTCCATTGCTTCTGGTTCCGCCAAGTGCAATATTGTTAACACCCGTAGTATTAAATGCCGCAGTATTACCAAGCAGCTCATGTTCTTGGTCTAGCATTACAGTAACATCATTATCTGAGTGAGCTATACAGGAAATAGCATGTAATCCTGAGGTTGGCGTTGAAATACTTGAAGTAATGTCAGCTACACCATGCTTTGTGAATCCTATAGCGCCTGTGCCTGGGTATTGTTCCGATTTCAATGACCAGCCGGTATTACCACCACCTGATTGTGAATAACTGAAAAGCGCCTGAGTTGATCCTGCGTTATTGTACTCACCAATAGTAATCACTGTGAATGGCGGTGATTTAAGCGCTGGCGCATGATCCCCTAAAGAGATCATATTTGCGCCATCAAAGTTTAGTGCGGATTCTCCATCAACATCAGAATGTGAATTGGTTAAAATTCCATAGCTTCCTCTGCATACTAAATCAAAAACATCTCCACCACGCTCATTATGTAGAAACAATACTACTAAAGGGTATTTATCATAATGAGGCGCTACCTCTCCCTCTGGTTTAATCCCATCTAATAAAGATGGTTCAAACAGCATATTGGTGATGAAATCATCCATTACTGATTTTGCGGAATAATAGAGTCGAATACGATGTGCATTTCTACATCATCAGAATGTAAAGCTGGAGTGGTATTATTCACCACAACGAGTGAACCGTATTGCGTAGGAGGTGCAAACCTACCAATATACGCAACCTGGACAGTTGCTGTCGCATCATCTGTTGCAATAAAAGAACCGATCTTAAGTAACTGCCTAACACTTTCTGCCACCGTTGAGCCTGTGGTTCCTGTATACGCAGCATCTGAGCCACTAACGCCTCCAGGGTTTCCGTTTGCTGCCGTTGCATCTGGAGATGCCGCCCAATACAGTGTTACTGTCTCACCAGCCACCACACCAGAGGCAAACTCTAAAGCAGCCATCACTGTAAAGGCTGGCGCTCTTGTAGATCCTAGGTCTATTTTTGCGCTCTGTCTAGCAGCGGCGGCAGCTACGCTGGCAAGCGATAGCTGCACATTTGTCGGTGTACCCTGCTCCAAGCTAGTTGCAGCAGCAGGGCTAAAGTCTCCGGCATGGTCGGCAAAGCTAAACTGTGTGCCAACGGTTAATAGAAAATCCCCGGCTGCCATTAGAGCGCCCTCGCTTTAGTTATTTCAATGAGTGTAGGCTTGGTATTTAATTCAGCCTCCCATCTCTCGATATCTTCATAAGAAAACGCTAGTAAATCATTGCGCTCATCTGCTCCAGCCTTATACACCGCAATATCGGTGTCATCCACTGAGAATGTCATGATATAGTAATCTGTTGACAGACCGTATACTAAATTTCCACTGTCTGTTACATCATGTATATCTGAGCACATAATGAAATCCCCTGCTACAGGGGGGTAGTTGCGGCAAGCGCCGCCTCTATTGAGGGGTAATATTCTGCGGTAGTTGTAAAGGTGGTATCCCAGTCACCTGTTTGCTGTGAGGCATACCTGCCCTGGTCGCCTGTTCCGGTTCCAGTCCCGTCTGCATGCGTTCTAACGTAATACCAAGCCATTGTTCAGCCCATCTACTTAAGTAAATTGATTCTGTATCATTTTAGCACATAAACCAATATCCTTATACCAGTCCATTCTGTTTTTGCCTGCCGAATATCCCGCAATCAGCACAACAGTTAAGGCTTGAGGCTGATTTAATACCTGAGTAATTCAGTCGAGTGCCGAATATTACCTGTTAGGCCGCACTAATCCTATCCTGTGCAATCTTGAAATACTGCTCATCGAGTTCTATTCCAATAAAGCGGCGGTTTAGATTCTTGCAGGCCACACCTGTGGTTCCGCTGCCCATTGTGAAATCGCATACCGTATCGCCTTCGTTGGTATAGGTGTTGATCAAGTCCTCAATTAATGCTACCGGCTTCTGTGTTGGGTGCAACCCGGTATAATCTTTTTTGTATTCCAGCACATTGCTTTTGTATTTCTCGCCATCTGGCAAATTAAACACTTTAGGGCTTGCTGCCGTCATCTTTTCTATTAAGTCAAACCTGTATGCCTTGTCCTCCTTGGTTAAATCAGCAAACTCTCTAAATCCGCTCATGCAATCTATCTTATATAGCCCTACCAGCTCGCTGTAGGTTTTCTCTGTACACATATTAAACTGTGAGGTTTCGTGCCTCATAAAGTGGCACAGCCCTTGGTGCCTCATATCTGAAAACACCTCTTTTTTCTTTTTACCTATAAACTCGCATATAGCTTTTGCGTATGGGCGCAGAGGGTGAAAGCCTTCAAAATCGTGCTTGGTATGCTTTTTGAAGAAGAGGCATATATCCTCTGTGTAATTCACTGGCGCTTTGTTTACTACCAGGGAGTTGGCAAAATGATCTTTAAGCCACACTAGCCTATAGCTAAAAGGCACATTATTGTGGGCTTCGCATATCATCCTGCTTGTGAATGGCTCCTGGCTAAATATCGCCATCGCTCCATTAACCCGTATAACACGGTTGCACTCTTCGTTAATCTCTTTCTGTGGTAGGCATTCATCCCACTCTGATTCTGCCAGCCTTTTATATCGCGGCTCACTTGCACCCATTCCACCCGCTGTACCATATGGTGGGTCAGTCAATATCATATCAACCGATCCATCTGGTATTTCTTTCATCATCTCAAGGCAATCGCCCTGCATTAGCTTTATCATAGTGGTTTCCATAGTTCAGTGTAGGTTCGGCCTAACCAGGCAAATCAACGCGGACAGCAAAAAGCGTTGCCGGTTATTTGCGGATGTTATGTGTCTTTAATTATCCGCTCAATATCGCTAGGTTTTAGTTGCTGACGCCATTTTGGCTTCCAGTCTTCGTGCCATTTTTTTACTTCTCTAGTGACGCTATTAAAAATAACGACCGATACGCAGCCGCTTATTTTATAAAAATACAGCACACCATCAACAGTTATTTCCTTTCGCCCTTTCTTGGGTAGCATTCGCCAACCTCCTTAGTTACACATAACAAGCCAATTAAAGCTGACTTGCTACCGCGTAGTTTAATTTAAAGTTTCTAGTGTTCGTTTTGTTTCAGTGTTTCCAGCGTCATCAATTCGCAAGCAGTTTATTGGTGTCGTTATGCCTCACCAGCTCTCTGCTTTATCTGGCCTCTTGGTGTGCGGCACAAATTCAATATAATGCTCGCAACCGTCCTCTGTAGGTTTAAAAATAGCCCAGCTCTGCCAATAGCTAGGCTCAGCTTTTGCTCTATAGCATCTATCTCTAATTGAGCACTTTTGGTTGTCGCACATAGTAATCTCAGGCACGCCCCCATGTCCTCCATTCGCTATCTGCTGTTTTTGGACTATCAGTTAAAACGATATTAATCATCATCCCGCTCTCCTTATCTTCTCTATCTGGTTTTTTCGGTAAAAAAATTTAATAGATAAATACTCTTTAATTATCTTCTCTAATGCTTCACCTGTCATTTCTACAACATCTTCTACATCATTCTTATACCAATCTATCAAATCATCATAATCAGCCTTTAGCCGTTTAGACATATATTTGATTCTTTTCTCAAACTCTTGGTTTTGCATATAGCACCTTTATTAGTTTGAATATTTCCCTTGCCGCTTCTATCTCCCTGTCCCAGTGCTCTTTTGGGTAGCTTTTATCGTTGCTCCTAGCAAACAATACTTGCTGCAACACGGTCATTTCGTGCGATAACTTCTTTTCTAGTTTGATTGCTTCAGCTTGTCTTGCATACTCTCTTGATCTGGCTTTAGCCTCTGGGCTTGCATCGGGCTTAACACCTAGAAACTCGGCAACCTCTTTAAATGCAATTGACGTACTCCACCCGTTTACATGGCTTAATAGATCAAATACATCGCCTGTAGAGTATTCGCCACCGCCACCGCAATGGTAGCACTCTTTTTGCTTGTCATATCTGAACCTGTCATCACCACCGCAACCAGGGCAAGGGCAATGTTTGCCTGTTAAGTATTCAGCGGCCACACCTAAGCCTATTAATATCATTTCTGATTTTCCGTTTGCTGCAAACTTTACATCTTTAAATTCAAGCATTATCTTGTTTCAGCCATAAAATCAGCCGTCATCATTTGCCACTGTCCACCCTTTGGCAACCTATCAAGTCCTTTTGGCCATACGCCTGTTTTTTGTTTATATATATGAGCTGCTGCTCCAACCTTGCAATTTCTATATTTTGCGGTCCATAACGCATCATTCCATATCTTTTGCTTTTGCTCTGGATCCATCTTTTTAGGCTTAACTCTCTTTAGGTCCGCTTCATGAAACTCTAACTTCTCCCCCTTTTTGACATTTTGATGTCCGCACCATGGGCAAATATGCGAAGCCTGATAAATTCTTTTGCATTGCTTGCACTCAATATCCTTCTTTTCTTTCTTTTCCTGTTTCCTCTGTTCAACGCGGTCCTGTATTTTTTCAACAGCATCAAGGGACCAGTCATTAATATACTCAACTGCGCCCATACATGGATCCATAGTCATGCCGCCATGGTCAATTACATTTGCATGGTCCTGACCTTCGTATGGCCTTAATACTCTTCCCACTGCTTGCATCCATTTAGATACGCTTTTTGTCGCTGTTGCCATTACAACAGTTTGAAGCCTTGGAATATCAGTCCCCATTGAAACTATACCCACTTGGCATACAATAAGGATCCTGCCACTTGCCAGGCCGTCAAATACTTCTTTTCTGTCTTCATCCTCTGTATTAGCGTCAATATAAGCCGCTGCAAACCCTGCTGCTATAAACTCATCAACTAGGTGCTGTGCGTTTGCACGGGTTGGTGTAAACACTACAGTCGTTGTGTTTTTTGCAATTTTTATCCAGTTCTTTACGACATCACCAACAATTTCACCATCATAGACTTCACCTAATTGCTTCTGGTTGTACTCACCTGCTGTAGTTTTTACCTGTGATAAGTCAGGTTTAGGGGCTGAGTAATAGTGTGGCTGAAGTAAATACCCATCTTTTATTAGGTCCACCATCTCAATAGGTATTACTAGATCATCAAAAATGGATCCCAGCCCACCACCACCACTTACGCATGGTGTGGCCGTCATCCCAAGCACCAACTTATTATCTCCCCACACTCCATCCAGGATGTCGGTGATAAATTTTCCTCTTACCTTAGCAGCGTAGGTATGTCCCTCATCAGCAATTATGAGTGAGCAGCCTTTAATTGCATGCTCTGCCTTGCTGTTATTACGTTTCAATTGAGAGGTGACAGAATCAATGCTGGCTATTGTTATCCTATGTGGCCTGTATTGCACTCCTGACATAAGGATTCCACAGTCAAGACCCTTTGCTTTGAATGAATCTAGAGTTTGGAAAACTAAATTCCGTCGTGGTGCTAGAAATAGTATTTTATTCCCCTTAGCAAGGGCGGTCCGGCATATATCCGATGCCTGGGCAGTCTTACCATACCCTGTAGGGGCAACAAGGCATGGGGCGCGATTGCCAGCCTTGTATGATTCGATAATCTCTATTCGTGCGGTTTTTTGGTAAGGTCTTAATTCAAATTCCGTATCCATGTTTGCCTCCTCTTGTCGGATTCCTGGCCAAGCTCAGCCTAGCCCTAGTAAAAGGGTGGCGGAGCCTAATATCACGAAATCACTTATCTGGAATTTAATGCTAGCAAAGCCTGCTTTTCACACAGAACAATTACTATTTAGGCATTTCTCGCCGCCGGTCTTTAGAGTTCCCGTAGGAGCCTTATAGCGATACTGTCCACATTAATAACCATATTCTCAAGACCTTTCGTGTTCGCTCGATCTCTTGCGCTATGAGAAGCCCAACGGTAACGCAAATATGGATTATCCCGCTGTCATGGTAGACCAACAATAATCCACAATAAGACGCGGTTGAACAAATTAAGAGAAATGGTTTATAATCTGGTTATGGCTTGTCGCCAATGTTGAACCGATTGCCTTCTCTCTATAAATCTGTTCGACTAGGTACTGAATATACCGCGTCGATAAGCTAATGCTACACTAACCCCGCGATGGTTTCAAACTGTTGCGGGGTTTTTTATTCTCTAATCACCTTCAATGCAATTTACCACCCCACTTAGCCTGTGAGTCGTTGTAAAACGGCACATTAGGCGGGAACCTATAGAAGCCCATAGAAGCCACCAGATAGCCGGTCTTGGCCGGGTCACGGATGCCTGGCGCCTGCAGTTCAGTTAGTTTTTTCATTTCTCATCATATCGATAAAATGCTTTATTCTGCTGGGCCATTAAAAAATGGTTAACCTTCTGCCCAACCTGAGTACCTGTCATTTCTGGGTATCTCTTTGAGTTTCTACCCTTGTATTTAACCCTGAATTTTCCAGGCCGCTCCGCTTGAGGTAGATGCAAAGTAGATGATTCGCCAGTCCATCTATCCTTCATCATAACAACAAACCTATGGTCTTCGCGCGGCATCTTTTCGCCCCTCCATGCCTGGTTTTTATAAGGCTATCAACTTGTTATAAATAGTTACGTTTAAACGCATGCAGGATATTACATGTTAGGCCGCACAACCATAAGCCGTGCGGCCAGCCAGTTCAGCTACTCGACCTCGTTGATTTTTGATAAAGCCTCTGCCAACTCATCTTCGTAGTAGGTTTTATCACCCACCTCAATAGTCTTGCGCTCTTTTGGTTTCATCCACTCAATATCGATCTCCGTGTGAGGCTGGTCTTCAAACCAGCTAGAGGTTGGACTATCGGTATAACTAATACGCCCATCAGAATGTCCATATAGATAAAGTGCATTTGGAAATTGAACTGTTGTTCCATCTACCCATTCGTACCCGAGCTTAAACAACCGCTTCTGGATAGCTTTGCATAGTGATGGGTTGTTACCAATATTGAATTTCATTGCTTTAAATGTTTTGTTCATTTTCATCTCCGTTGGTGGTACATCTAGTTTAGTGTCGGTACTGGCCTAACAAAACGCTGCACCAGACACTCGCTTCGCTCGTGCAGTGAGCTAAGTGTTAGGCCGCACACTCTACCAGCTGTGCTACATGTGCAGCATATGAATAACTGCGAGTAATGAATAAGCACCAGTGGCGAATGCAAGCAGTACCAAATAAACACCGGCGATATATTTAATCGCAATAAAAAGCATCAGTATTAACGTCAGCTTTATAGTCATTAGGCCAGTATACCCTGCATTTTCAATCACCCACCACGCAATTGGATTAGCCTCCTCGTATCCTATTTGTATAGCGTTTGCTGTTGCATATACGTCAAACGCATTTGTTATGAGCAACAACAATATTAGAATTTTAGCCATATTAATCTGTTTCATATCTCCTCCGTATAAGGCCGCGCAAGTCGAAACCTGCGCGGCCTTGCGTCCTATTCAGCGCTAATGGTTACCGTTGCTTTCCCTGATTTAGTAACCCTGTTCTTCTCATAATCAACCTTTACGCTGTACGGATACGTGGTCACTTTCGTTTCAACATACACAGGCTCAATCATTCCGGTCTTGCCCGCGCATAGAACCCATGTTGCTGCTGTGTTTTTACTGGCGAAAATACCGTTTGGCTCTGCCTGTTCAACAACATGCCTATCATAAGAACTTCGACCAAAATCTGTAGCTGTTAGCGGGTTAGTCAAGCTTGTGTCATAAGGGATGCCGAAGCCTATACTAGGGCAATCACCCTCAATCAAGCCTCTGTCGCTGCGCCATACTGAATGTGTCACAGCCTTTAGGTTGCGCAAATTATATAGCTCTATAATCAAATGCCTCTCTAGACTCCAGTCGTACATAGGAACGGGCTGCGAGGCTGCATACTGGCTTTGCTGTGCCTGAACTTGCTTCCTGTCTTTGGTCTCCTGGTTTTGCTCGTTACAGGCGGTCAACCCAAATGCCACTAAGACTACGAATATAACTTTTTTCATGCCATTCCCCTTATTTTGTAATTGCTAATAGTTGGGCTTTAAGTACCCGTTTCTGCCCAAGAAGCTCATCCCTATTGCCTTGCCCTGTTGAAATCATTGCGTCTATTTCGGCAATATTTGCTTTCAACACCCCGGCTCGCTGTTCCATTCCCTCAATGTATTGATGGCTATTTACTAGAACCTGGCGCTCAACCATCTTTCCGCCTATTAAGCCAAAGCTTTTAAGACCAAACCCAATAGCAACAATTAGCAGCAATATTGGAAGGAATTTCCATATTGTCCAGTGTGCTTCTTTTGCTACCTGCCGTGCGTCGTTTCTGTAGTCGTTCACTTTATTGCTCCCAATAAAAAACCTCCCTCCTCTCCTGGGTTAGACTGCCGGTAGTGGCACCAAGAGCGGAAGAAGGTTTTGTATTAATCTACCGTATACGGGTCTAACACCGTGTTTCTTAATTTAGTCTGCTATCAGCGGTTAGTCAATACCTGCGTTGGTGCTGCCCTAACAAAGCGCTGCACCAGACATTCGCTGCGCTGCGCTTGCTCATGCATGTGAGCTAAGTGTTATACGCTAGCCTCAATGGTTGCTTTAGTATCGCTCTCTTCCCAGCTAGCGTCTTCATCCCCGCAGGCTCTGTTAATTGGGTGTCCGTCTGATAAACCAGCGCCGTATCCCATGTTCCATCCATCTCGAAAAGCCGCCTCCAGTGCTTTAGTTACATCGTCCTGCAAGTTAGTCATTGCTTCTATTTGCTCTTTAGTAATATCCATTTTCAACCTCGCGTATAACAAAGCAAATCAACTGGACGCTGAAAGCTCTGCGGGTTTTAAGTTAAGCGCCGTGGTGGCGCAAGTTATTTGCGATGTTA
>Ga0316192_10000101_pt1 | contig 56053 bp, 51 predicted proteins | sample MerIslwburrow_MG_FD_204931 | JGI IMG/M metagenome (GOLD analysis project Ga0316192, IMG submission 204931) | Coastal sediment microbial communities from Maine, United States - Merrow Island worm burrow | ecosystem: Environmental > Aquatic > Marine > Coastal > Sediment | place: USA: Maine...
GGGAACTGACCGAGATCGCATCGGCCTAGGCCGCCCGCGGATGGATGCGTGCCCAATTCGCGATTGTAGTGTCCCGCGTCACGGTGTGCCGCTCCAGAGCTCGACCTACCGCCTGGCCCTGGAGCCGCTCGGGTGGACCTGCAGCAGCGATCAACTTCATTCGTCGTCAACTAGTGATGGAAAGGAGCCCAGGTCCACGACCACGGGGCGGAACCTGATCGAACCACTGACGATCCGGGCGGTGAGATCATCGGCCTCTTCTTTGCTGAATGCGCCGGACACGACAATCTGGTCCCGCTCAAACGGTGCCCCCTGGATGCTGGGCGACGACACGACGACTGAATCAACGACGATGGCAACGCGACCGCTCGGGCACAGGGCCGAGTAGGAGCCTTCGGCCAAGCACTCTGCGGCCAGATCATTGAAGCCCTCAATTCCGTCGGTGGTGAAGACGAGTTCGACCCGGTGCTCACCGAACTCGCTCGCAACCGACGTGGCACTCTCCAGCGCCTCTCCGGTTAGCTGAACCGGCCCGAGGCACAGGCCGTTGCCGGCCTCATCGGTCAGGTGCACATAGGCGTCGGGCGGCGGAGGCGACGGGCCCGAGTAGGCGTCCCCCGAGCAGGCTTCGACGGCCTCGGCCTCCTCAGGGCTACGAACAGATTGGTCCAAAACCGAAGGCTCCGGCTCCGATGTGGTCGAACTCGTCGCTGACGGCTCCGGTTCGATCGTGGTGGATGATTGCGAATCATCGGCGTTGTCGGCAACGGAACTGGCCGTCTCGGTCCCCACCTCACTACCGTCGGAGCCGCAGCCAGCCAACAAGAGCACGAGACAGAGGAAGCCGAGGGATCGGGCCAGCGCCGATCGGTGAAGCCTTGCAGACCGACGTCGTCTCCAGATCATCATCCAGCGAATGTAGCAGCGCCGACGCCCTCGGATCGGAAGGCCCTACGGGCAATTGCAGGGGCTCAGGGGAGCTGGTAGAGGGCTCGTAGGCCGGCGATCACGGCGTCGACACCGGCCTGGAAGCGCATGTCGGCGGTTACGCAGGTGGTCTGCTCGACCAGCCCCGCCATGAGCGGGTTTGGCGGCTGACCGGGACTGGCCGGAGCCTCGCTGAGCAACAGGGCCCGGGTGCCAAGTTCGGAGGTTGCGTGACCCATCACGAACGAGACGGCGAAATGCACCGCATGGTGGGCCTGGACCTCGTTGAGACCGACGGCGAGGAACCGCCCGTAGGCCCAGAGCTGCACCTCCGATGCCCGCACGCTGCGCGAGGGATGACCGGCAAAGAGCTGCAGGGCGGCCTGGTGACGGACCAGCACACCATGGAACGAGCCCATGGCCCCACGGATCGCCGTCTCCCACTCCTGGTCGACCACATCGACCGGCAGCTCGATCTCGCCGTAGAGCTCGTCAAGCACGGCGTCGAGCAGGTCGTCCTTGTTGGCCACGTAGTGATAGAGCGACATGGCTTCGATGCCGAGGTGGTGACCCAACTTGCGCATCGACAGCTCGCCCAGGCCGCCAGCATCGGTGATGGCCAGAGCGGCGTGGGCGATGGCTTCCCGGCTCAGGGTGGATTTGGCGCTGGCGACCATGGTCCAAACCTACCGTGCGCCGCCTGCCATCGACCCGGGATCGATCATCAGGTCTGGCCGGTGCCACTCAGCGACAAGCCAACGGCCGAGGCTTGAGGGGTCGAGGAGGGCCTCGGACTCCGACACCCGGCTTCGCATCATGAACGCCTTCAGGTCCGGTTGGGCGGCATGAAGCTGCCAGTACCGACGCCCCTCGGCCACGAGGTCATCGATCCCCCAGCGGCGCAGAAACGTCGCCTGGTCGGTCAACTCAATCGGCGGAGGCAGCTGGTCGAAGGCGACGTCGGTAGTGATGTCCCAGTGGCCCGGTTCACGCAACGGGTCGTTGCCCCTCTTGTGTTGGCGGTAGGTCCGCAACCAGCCGCCCCGGGCCACCAGTTCGGCCGTGGTCGGTGCCCCATAGTCGAAGGCCAGCACCACCGCCGGTTGTTGGGCCAACACCTCGGTGAGCCAGTTCCGGGCCCGCTCCAGGATCGGCACCCGAAGCCCGTCGACCACATCAATCCCGGCCGTGGTCAGGTCGGCGGTGAGGTTGGCCACCACGACAGCGCCAACCGGTTTGTCCGGGTGGTCAACCGGTCTGCGTACCTCGACCAGAGCCGATTCCGATCCGGATTGGGGGGCCACATGCACTTCGTGCCAGGTGCCAGCAGCGTACTCGACGATGCGAAAGGCAATGTTGTCGAGCACCTCGTTGGCGATCACCACCGAGCCTGCCAAATCGTCGGGCAGGCTCGCGGCTGAGGCCAAAGCGCTCGGGGCCTGCCTGACGGCGGGGGCCGTCGCACCGTCGGCACGATCAAAGCTGCGCACCGTTCGGGCCTCGGCCGAGGGCCCGTCGACCACTGCCAACCGGCGAGCCAGGGTGCCGGGGCCGGTTCCGACGTCGTGCACGACAAAGGGATCGGGACGGCCCAGCTCAGCCCAGACACGGTCCAGATAGCGACCGATCACGTCGCCAAAGAGGGGGCCAACCTCGGGGCTGGTCAGGAAGTCACCCCGGCGACGGCCGGCGACCCCCACCCCGGCGGTGTAGAAACCGTGCTCGGGGTGGTAGAGACAGCGCTCGACGTAATCGTCGAAGCGCTCGCTCATGAAATCAGGGGGTTGCGGCCGCTGCGGTGTCGAGGAACTCGGTGATGTCGGGGACAAAACCGGTGACCCCGGCGACGATGGTGGCAATAACGGTGATCCCGATGGCCGCCATCAAAGGCGACGGGACCGAGATTGGTGTGGTGTCACCGTCGGGGGCAGGCATGAACCACATCTGCTTGGCCACGTTCAGGTAGTAGAAGGCGGCGATCACGGTGTTGAACGCTGCAACCACGGCCAGCGAGATCCCGGCCGCCGTCTGTCCCTCCAGCAGGGCGCTGAAGACCTGCCACTTGGCCAGCCAACCGCCCATGGGTGGGATACCGGCCAGGGAGAACAGGAAGACCGACATGGCAACGGTGAGGCCGGGGGCGTAGTTGAGCATGCCTCCGAACGACGAAATCTCGCCCGAGCGGGTCTTGCGGGAGGCGGCGATGACCACCGCAAACGCACCCAGGTTCATGACGGCGTAGATCACCAGATAGGTAACGATCGACGAGCGGGCAGCGTCGGGGGAGGTCCCGAATACCGCCAGCGGGGCCAACATGTAACCGGCCTGGGCCACCCCGGAGTAGGCCAACATACGAACGATGTTGGTCTGTCGCAGGGCGATCAGGTTACCGATGGTCATGGTGGCGGCCGACAGCACCCAGATGAACGGTTCGACGACATCGGCCCGGGCCGGGAGGGCGATGATCACGATCGAGATCAGGGCCACAAAGCCCGCAGCCTTGGAGGCGACGGCGAGGAAGGCGGTGAGCGGTGTCGGTGCCCCCTCGTAGGTGTCGGGGGCCCAGGTGTGGAACGGCACGGCCGAGACCTTGAATCCGAAACCGATGATGGTGAAGATCACGGCCAGGGTGATGAGGGCGCCGGCATCGCTGCCGACGATGGCATCGGCAATGACCTCGAGGCGGGTATCACCCGTCAGGCCATAAAGCAGCGACATGCCGTACAGCATGATGGCTGAGGCGAAGACCCCCATCAGCATGTACTTGAGCCCGGCCTCGTTCGACTTGAGGTCACGCTTGCGCCAAGCGGCCAGGAGGTAGGCGGGGATGGACAGCAGCTCCAGGGCAACGAAGATCGACACCAGGTCGCGGGCCGAGGTCATGATCAGCATGCCGAGCACCGAGGCGGCGATCAGCTGGTAGTACTCGCTGTCGTAGTAGTCGCCCTCGGCCATGTAGTTGGCGCTGAGCAGCACCACCACATAACCGGTGAGCAGGAACAGACCCTTCAACACCAGGGAGTACTCGTCGACGACGTAGGCCCCAATACCATCGGGGGCACCGTTGACCGTGCCCTGGAACAGCACCCGGGTGGTGCCGTCGCGCCACAGGGTGAGAACCGGGATCATGGCAAAGAGGAAGCCGAGACCGGTGAGTGACGGCATGAACCGCCTGGTCTTCTCCAGTCCGATGATGTCGATGATCGTGACCAGGGCGCCCCAGGCCAGCAACACCAGCTCGGGGGCGAACGCGTGCCAGTCGATGGCAGGCCGCTCGAACGGCACCACCTCGGTGCTGACCTGGGCTATGACTGCTGGGAGTTTCGGCACCGCCGAAACTCCGGTTGCGACGAGCGAAGCGAGGAGCATACGTCAGCCTCCCAGGGCCGTGATTGGCTCGCCGGCGATGACCCTGAAGTTGTCGGCTATGTCCACGACCGGCCCGTTGGTGATACCGAAGATGAGGCCGGGGATGAAGCCGAGCACCACGATGAGGATCAGCAGCGGCACCCAGGCCACCCATTCGGTGAAGACGGTGTCGTGGATGTTGGGGTCGTCGGCGAATTCCTCACTTGGCTCGCCGAAGGCGGTGCGCTGCAGCAGCCACAGGAGATAACCGGCAGCGAGCACGGTACCGATGGCAGCCACGACCATGTAGACCCGGAACAGTTCTTCCGACAGGCCACCACCAGGTTGGTAGGCGGCGAGAATAGCGGGGAACTCACCCCAGAAACCGGCCAGGCCGGGCAGGCCGAGCGAGGCCATGGTGGTGATGGCCAGGATCCAACCCATGTGGGGAGCCTGCACCAGCAGGCCGCCGAGGCGCTTGATCTCCAGGGTGTGGAAGCGCTCCTTCACCGAACCGGCGACGAAGAACAACAGACCGGTGATGAGGCCATGGGCCACCATGCCGAAGATGGCGGCGTTGATGCCGAAGTCGGTGAGGGTGGCGATACCGAGCATCACGTAACCCATGTGGGCCACCGAGGAGAAGGCGATGAGGCGCTTCATGTCGGTCTGGGCCAGGCAGCCGAGGGCACCGTAGATGATGCCGATGACGGCCAGCAGTCCGATCCAGGGAGCCCACTCGACGGCGGCCTCGGGCAGGATGGGCAGGGCGATACGGACAAATCCGTAGGTACCGAGCTTCAACAACACCGCGGCCAGGATGACCGAACCCTGGGTCGGGGCCTGGGTGTGGGCGTCGGGCAGCCAGGTGTGGAACGGGAACATCGGGACCTTGATCCCGAACCCGAGGAACATACCACCGAAGATCAGCACCTGGGTGGTGAGGCTGATGTGATCGGCGTTATCCGAGGCCAGGGCGGAACGATTGGCGACCAACTCCGCCAGGCCATCCATGGAGAACGTGGTCGAACCGGTGGCCCAGAACAGGGCCAGGAAACTGACCAGCATCAGAGCCGAGCCGAACAGGGTGAAGAGGAAGAACTTGATGGCGGCGTACAGACGCTGCTCGCCACCCCAGACCCCGATCATGAAGTACATGGGCAGGAGCACAACTTCGAAGAAGACGAAGAACAGCACCAGGTCCCGGGCCACGAAGGTACCCAACATCCCCGTGTGTAGTACCAGGATAAGCATCAGGAACGCCTTGGCGTTACCAGGCTCGGGGATGTGGTTCCAGCTGTAGATGAGGACCAGCGGCACCACCAACAACGTCAAGGCGATGAGCGGGAGCGAGATCCCGTCAATGCCGATGTCGTAGTTGGCCTTGATCACCCCGATCCACTCGTACGGGACGGAGTTCCCCTTGTCGTCGGTAGTCATGGGGGTGAACTGCATCAGCCGGGAATTGCTGTAGTCGAAGTTGGCAAACAGGAGGATGCCGAACACGGCCGAAGCCAGTGTGGAAACCAGGGCGATGAGCTTGTGGGTTTCCTCGTCCCGTCCCGGAATCACCATCATGAGCGCCATCCCCACGAGGGGGAGGAAGACCATGAGGGTGATGCCCCAGTCATTCAGAAAGTCGGTCATGCAACTGTTTCCCGATGGTTGTTGATTGGAGATGTCATACGGCGACGATGAACACGGCGACCAGCACGGCGGCGGCCCCGAACATCAAGGTGGCGTACTGGCGGATTTGCCCAGTCTGGATCCGGCGGAGGAACTGACCCGACGCCGAGGCCGAGCGGCCGGAGGCGTTGATGGAACCGTCGACCATGCCCTGATCGACGATCCAGTAGATGAAGCGGCCCATACCGACCGAGAACGTAGCGGCCAAATTGACGATGCCGTCAAGAATGTTCTGATTGAACCAGTAGGCGGCTCGGGCGATCGGGCCCTTGACCCTGGCGACGATGATGTCGGTGTAGAGCACGTCGAGGTAGTACTTCTGCTCCAGTACCCGGTAGCCGGCGGCGGCCATGCGGTTCTTGGAGCGCAGGCCATCGGTGTACTCCGACGCCTTGGGGTCCTTGGCGTAGAGACCTTGGTAGTAACGCAACACCAGGTAGCCGGCGGCCAGGGCCAAACCGCTGGCGAAGATGGCCAGCGTCAGGCTGGGAGCGGCGTGGGTGAAGCCCTGCGGTGGGAAGTTGGGCTGACCGGCCGGTTCCACCCAATCCTCGAAGCGGTGGGCCAGGCCCGAGGGCAGGCCGAGTGCGTCGACGAAGGGGCCGGGCATGTTCAAGAAGCCGACGACGGAGGCCATACCGGCCAGGATGATGAGCGGCACCGTGATCCGCTTGCCCGACTCATGGGGCTCACCGTGACCGCGGTACTCACCGAAGAAGGTGAGCCACACGGTGCGGGTCATGTAGGCCGCGGTCAGCGCTGCGGTGATGATCCCGAAGATGAACGGGATGTAGTAGGTGCCGTTGCCTCCGGTACCGGGCCACACCCCGGCTCCGGCCAGGATCTCGTCCTTCGACCAGAACCCGGCCAACGGTGGGATGCCGGCCAGGGCGGCCGAACCGATGATGAAGGTCCAGAACGTGGTTGGCATGTACTTGCGCAGCCCACCCATGTCCGACTTCATATCGAAGCTGTGGTGCACGGCGTGGCTGACCGAGCCGGCGCCGAGGAACAGGCAGGCCTTGAAGAAGGCGTGGGTGAAGAGGTGGAACATGCCCGCGGTGTAGGCACCAACCCCGAGGGCCAGGACCATGTAGCCAAGCTGCGAGACGGTTGAGTAGGCCAACACCTTCTTGATGTCACGCTGGACGAAGGCCAACAGCCCGGCGCCGACCGTGGTCACACCACCGATGAGGGCCATCAGGTTGAGGTTGCTGCCGGGGATCTCCAAGCCAATGAAGAACACGGGGTAGAGACGCCCGATCAAGTAGACCCCGGCCACCACCATGGTGGCAGCGTGGATCAGGGCCGAGACCGGGGTTGGTCCGGCCATGGCATCGGGCAACCAGGTGTGGAGCACGAACTGGCCCGACTTGGACATGACGGCGCCCATCAGCGACACCGCGCTCACCGTCAACAGGAGCTTGTCGATCTCGCCGTTGACGGCCTTTTCGTTGATCGTCAGGATGTCGAAGGTCTGGCCTGCCCCGAAGTAGAGCGTGATCATGCCGATGAGCAGCCCGATGTCGCCCACCCGGTTGGTGAGGAAGGCCTTGAGGGCGGCGTCGGAGTTCGGTTTCTCCTCCCACCAGTGCCCGATCAGGGCAAAGGAACAGACGCCAACCAACTCCCAACCGACGATCAGCTGCAAAGTGCTGGAGGCCAGGACCATGAACAACATGGCGGCGGTGAACAGCGACAGGAAGGCGAAGTAGTGGGTGTAGCGACGGTCGCCGTTGACGTAGTCGGTGGAGTAGATGTGGACGAGGCCGGAAACGATGGTGACGACAAACAGCAACATCACTGCTTGGCCGTCGAGGAGGGTCCCGATGCGGAAGGTCTTGGCCCCGATGCTGAACCAGTCGAGGGTGGCGATCTTGGCCGCACCCCGGGCTTCGCCGTGGCTATCGCCGCCCTCTTCGCCTTCGGCCGTGGTGGCGGCGGTTAGTGAAACCGAGGCCACCGATTCGCCGTCGACGGAGAGAACGGTGTCGGCCAGGCCGTGCTCGTCCTCATCCTCTTCGGCTCCGGAACCGCCTTCGCCCTCGTGGTCGTCGGTGGTTTCGCCATGTTCCCCGGCGGGAGCTTCGGCCCCTTCGGCCCCTTGGATATCACCGATCCAAGTGAAGGTGGTGAGCATGGCCAGCACGAAGGCGGCGCCAACGGCGGTCAGGCCGATCTCGGCACCCTTGTAGGGCAGCCGCTTGCCGAAGAACAGGATCAGCAGGAACGACGCCGCGGGCAGCGCGGGAATGAGCCATACGTTCTGGTACAGCCAGGGCAAGGCGGTTTCAGCAGCTTCAGCAGCAAACACAGATAGTTCCTCGGGTTCGAGGGGAGCGAGACACGTTAACCCTTGAGCAGGTTGGCTTCGGCGACGTCGATACTGCGACGGTTCCGGTAGATCAACAGCACGATGGCCAGACCGACACCAACTTCAGCAGCGGCAACGGCGATAACGAACAGGGCGAAGACCTGACCACCGACGTCGCCGTTGTAGGCCCCGAAGGCAACGAGGTTGATGTTGACCGAGTTCAAGATGAGCTCGATCGACATCAGGATCAGCACGCCGTTCTTACGAACGAGCACGCCGTAGACGCCAATGCTGAACAGCACAGCGGCAAACAGGAGGAACTGATTCAAAAGCATGAAACTTAATCCCTTCGAGCCACGACGACGGCCCCGATGAGGGCGGCCAACAACAGCACCGAGAGCGCTTCGAACGGGACGATGTAGGTACTGAAGATCTCATCAGCGACGGCTTGGGTGCGCTGGGGTTGCATGGCGGCAGGCATCCGCTCGTCACTGAAACCTTCCCACAGGGAGAAGGCCATGACAGCGAACATGGCGGTGGCGACCAGGGCCCCAATCCAGCGTTGCTCGTTGTCGAGGTCGGACTCGGCCCCGATCTTGGCCCTGGTGAGCATCACGCCGAACAGCAGCAGCACCATGATGGCCCCCAGGTACACCAGCACCTGGGTAGCAGCCACGAACTCAGCCCCGAGGATGACGTAGACCGCAGCCACCGCTGAGAGCACCACCAGTAGGTACAACGCAGCGTGAACCACGTTGCTCGTCGTCACCATGCGCACCGCAGCGGCGATGGCCACCACGGCGATCACGGCAAAGAACACATTGATGACGGCGTTGTCGGCCGTCGTCAGCTCCTGAGCCAGCATCAGCATCACCGAACACCCCCCATCACCGAGGCCAGAGCGGGAAGTTTCGACCCCACCGAAACTCCGTAAGCGAACGAAGTGAGCGACAGCGACTTCATCTTGGCACCTTCAGGACCTTGGCTTCAGACCCTGCTTCGTAGGTCTCGAAGTCGGGGACGGTTTCCATCCACTGACTGAGGCGGGTCTTGTCGTGCAACAGATCCGCGATGCGGGGTTCGGAGTACTCATACTCCGGACTCCAGAACAGCGCCTCGAACGGGCAGACCTCGACGCAGATTCCGCAGTACATGCAGAGTCCGTAGTCAATGTCGAAACGGTCGAGCTTGTTGACTTGGCGGGGCTTGCCCCCGGCCCGGCGGGGCGGGGCCAGTTCCTTGTGACCTTCGATGTAGATGCACCAGTCGGGACACTCCCGGACGCACAGCATGCAGGAGGTGCAGTTCCCCTCGTGCAGGGCGATGACACCCCGGGCACGCGGTGCCGGATCTTCTTTCTGGTGGGGGTACTGGACCGTCTCAGCCCCCTTGGTCACCGTCTTGGTGATCTCCTTGAAGGTGACACCGAGACCTTTGACCAGTCCGCTTCCGAACGCCATTATTCGAACACCACCTTGAGCAACCCGGTGACGGCGATGTTCACCAGCGCCAACGGAATGAGGAACTTCCACGCAAACTTCTGCAGCTGATCCTCACGGAAACGAGGGTAGGTGAACCGGACCCAGTAGATGATGAACGTCAGTACCAGCATCTTCCCACCCATGATGAGCGGTCCGACGAAGTTCATGATGTTCGAGTAGTTGCCGTCGGCGAACAGGGCGTCGGCGATGAAGGGCGGTATCGACCAGCCACCGAGGAACAGCACCGAGGCCAGGAAGGCGAAGATGTTGGCCGTTGCGAACTCGCCGATGAAGAACATCAGGAAACGGAAGCCCGAGTACTCGGTCATGTACCCGGCGACCAGTTCCGACTCAGCGATCGGCATGTCGAACGGGGTCTGGGTCAGCTCGGCCTGCACGGCCACCATGAAGATGAAGAAGCCGATGAACTGGGTGAGAATGAAGGGGTTCCCGATCCCGCCCCAACCGAAGATCTGGCCATCGATCTGAGCCGAGACGATGCCCTGCAGGTTGAGGGTGCCGGCCTGGATGACCACACCGACCACCGCGAGTACGAGAGGGAGCTCGTAGGCGATCAGCTGCCCGGCGGCACGGAGCCCACCGAGGAGGGAGTACTTCGAGGCGCTGGCCCAGCCCGCCATCAAGATGCCGATTACCGAGACGGAGGTAACGGCCAGGGCGAAGAACACCCCGGTGTCGAGGTCGGCGAAGGTGGCGTCGGGGCCGAAGGGGATGACGAGCACCAGGAGGAAGGTGCTGACCAACACCACGTACGGCGCCGCGGCGTAGACGAAACGATCGGCCTTGGCCGGGATGAGGTCTTCCTTTTGCAGGTTCTTGCCCAGCTCGGCCACCAGCTGGAGCGAACCGTAGGGTCCAGCCTCCATGGGGCCGAGACGGCTCTGCATAAAGCTGACCATCTTGAACAGGTACAGGTAGACGGTGCCACCGGCAGGAAGAAGCACGGCAACGAAGGCCATCAACAGCTTGAAGATCGTCGACTGCCAATAAGCAGGCTCAAGCGCGAGGAACGAGGTGATCATCGGTCGATGTCTCCCAGGATGAAGTACAGCGAAGCCAGGATGGTGACCACGTCCGGTACGTAGGTGCCCTTGAGCAACCAAGGACTGATCGACATATTGGAGAAGCTGGCAGAGCGGATCTTGACCCGGAACGGTTCAAGACCGCCCTCGCTGATCACGTAGTAGCCCATGACCCCCAGCGGATTCTCCGTAGCGACGTAGGCCTCACCCGCAGGCACCTTGATGATGCGGGGCACCTTGGCCATGATCGGACCGCCGGGCAGTCCGTCGAGTAGCTGGTCGATGATGTGGCACGCCTCGCGCACCTCTTGCAGGCGAACCCAATAACGGGCGTAGGAGTCGCCGTCGGGGTGGGTCCAGACCTTCCAGTCGATCTGGTCGTAGGCCAGGCCCGAGCTTTGGCCCGGTGGGGTGTCGCGCCGCAGATCCCAGTCGACGCCGGAAGCCCGGATGTTGGCTCCGGTCATGCCGTACGACAGGCCAATGTCGGCCGGGATGACGCCAATGCCGCGAGTTCGGGTCTGGAAGATCTCGTTGCCGATGATCAGGTCTTCCATTTCCTGGGTGAAGTCGCGGATCTTGCCAATGGACCGTCGGGTCTCGGCGATCCAACCGGCGGGGAGGTCATCCTTGATGCCGCCGATGCGGTCGAAGTTGGGATGGAAGCGACCGCCGGTGGCCGCCTCGATCTGGTTCAGAACGTGTTCGCGGTCGCGGAAGGCGTAGAAGACGGGGCTGACGGCGCCGAGCTGCACGGCCATGTCGCCCAGGAAGAGGGTGATGTTGGCGACGCGGGCCATCTCGAACAGGATCGTGCGAATCCACTGGGCCCGGGGCGGGGCCTCGACCCCCATGAGCTGCTCGGCGGCGAGGATGAACGGAACCTCGTTTGCGAAGCTCCCCAGCCAGTCGATGCGGTTGACGAGCGCCGTGACCTGCGGATAGGTGCGAACCTCGGCCAACTTCTCATAGCCGCGGTGCATGTAACCCATGATCGGGTCGGCATCGACCACCTGCTCGCCGTCGAGGCGGGCCACGATGCGCAACGTGCCGTGGGTTGCGGGGTGCTGGGGGCCGATATTGAGGGTCATGCCCTCAGCCTCAAGCTCAACGTTGACCCTGGCATCAGCGGCCTGGGCCGCGATGTAGGCCAGTTGGCGACGATCGATCATGGGGTGATCGGCGGCGGAGTCGTTGGCAATGGGGCTACCGGGTCCGGCAGCGGTGGCGCTCATTGTTCGCCTCCTTCATCAACCTCGGGCATGGGCTCGACGTCGACGATGCCCGGCCACGGCTTCACCAGACGGGAAAGCAGTGGGTAGTCCTTACGCAAGGGGTGACCCTCAAATCCGGTCGGCAGGTAGAGGTTGCGGAGTCCGGGATGACCGGCGAAGACCACGCCGTACATCTCCCAGGCCTCACGTTCGTGCCAGTCGGCCCCGGGGAAGTGATCGGTCCACGTGGGCACGGTCAGGTCGGCGGGAACATCGGCCTTGATGTTGAGACCGATGTCGGTGGTCAGGTTGTGGAGCCGGGCCAACACCTGGAAGCGGGTTTCGCCTCCGGCGTAGCGGGGGGAGTCCTCAAAGCCGATGAAACTGCCGTCGGCCTGATCGGCTCGGCTCGCCCTGACCGTTTCGGCCATCCGGTCGAGGGTCGAGACCTCACTGTCGATCTCAGCGTCGAGGCTGCGACCAAAGGGCGAGGGCATCCAGTCGATGGCGGACAGCCAATCGAAGAAACGGAAACGTTGGCGGTTGCGCAAGTAGTCGGCGGTGTCGGCCCAGGCCTCGGGACTCACCCGCACCCAGACATCACGTCCGGGGATGAGGTGACTACCGACAACAGCATCACCCAGCTCGGCCGTGATCGCTTCGAGCAGCGAGCTTCGGGCCTCGTCGACGGGAGCGTCGGACGCTGCGTCGTCGACAGTCTCGGCTTCAGTGGATGACAAGGTCATCAACTCCTCGCGACGACATCCGTCGGTTATTCGCCCCGCTCGATTCGATCATTGCCATTCCGCTCTCCACTCGACCCACTGCCAACTTCCAGCTACCCGTTACGCCCAACGCAGGACGCCCTTGCGCCAGGCGTAGCCGAGCCCGAGAGCGAGGATGAAGATGAAGATCACCATCTCAACCAGGCCGAAGTAGCCATAAGCCTCAAGGCGGGTGGCCCAGGGGAAGATGAATACGGCTTCAACGTCGAACATCACGAACAACAGAGCGAAAATGTAGTAACGAATCTGGCTCTGTGACCAGCCGCTACCAATGGGGTCGACACCACTCTCGTAGTTCTCCGTCTTGCCCGGCGAGGGACGGTTGGGACGCAACAACGAGGCCAGCCCAATGAAGGCACCAACTATTCCGGCACCGAGCAGAGCGAACAGGAGGACGAGCAGATACTCGCGGAGGAAGGCCGACACGAGTGGCGATCCTAGCTGCGGAAATGGCGGCTATCCAAGGTCAGACCATGTGACTTTCTGATGGAGATATCTGTCAGTCGGAAGCTGGGGGCATGGCTCCGCTGATGTCGAGCCCGAACAGGCGGTTAAATTCGGCGGCGTACTCCAGATCATCCTCGATGGCCCCCATGGCGATCCACTCCTCGTCGGACACACCGGCCTTGCGGCTGCTGATTTCCTGCCCGCCCCAGCCACACGTGTAGCGCAGCCGGCCCGATTCATCGTTGGCGGCGGCGAAAATCACCTCCGCCACCTCCTCGGGCCGACCCGGATCGGCCAGTCCGGCGGCGTAGAAGGCGAACAAGCGGCGGTAGTGGGAGTCGTAGGCCCCGGTGGCGTTGGGGGCTTCGGTGTTCTTGGCCAGGATGGCGGTCTTGACGATGCCCGGCTCGATCAGGGCCACCTTGATCCCGTGGGGAGCAAGCTCCTGGGCCAGCCCCTCGGTGAGGCCCTCCATGGCCCACTTCGAAGCGACGTAGGGCGACTGGGCGATGGCGGCCACCAGGCCCGCGATCGAGGAGATGTTGATGATGCAGCCGTTGCCCCGCTCCCGCATCTGGGGCAGCACGGCCTGCACACAACGGATGGCGCCGTAGAGGTTGACGTCCATCACATCCTGGTACAGCTCGATGGGTGACTCCTCGGCCACCCCGTTGCCGCCGATACCGGCGTTGTTCACGAGCACATCGATCTGGCCTGCGGCGGCAGTCACCTCGGCCACCGCCTGCTCAACGGAGCTTGCGTCGGTTACGTCGGCCACCACGGGGTGGACCTCGACGCCTGCCTCCTCGGCCAGTGCGGCGAGCTTGGCCCCCTTGTCGAGGCTGCGCATGGAGCCGTAGACGGTCCAGCCCTGCCTGGCGAGTTCGATGGCGGCGGATCGGCCAATTCCAGAGTTGGCACCGGTGATGAGAGCAACAGTCATGACCGGCACCTTAACTCCGGGCGGTGGGCCCGACCCAGCACCTGGACCAGACGTTGCGCCCGAGGCCGGCTTCAGGGGAAACTCCCGAGGCAGGGCTGATCAATGGCGGCAAGATAGGTACATGGGTTCCTCTCCTTCGACGCTCCAGCCCGCACCGCTGCGGATCGGGCCGCTGACCGTCGACATACCCGTCGTGTTGGCGCCGATGGCGGGAGTGACCAACGCCCCGTTCCGTCGTCTGTGTCGTCGCTTCGGGGCCGGGTTGTACGTGAGCGAGATGATCTCGGCCCAGGCGCTGTGCATGGGTAACGAGAAAACCCGGCACCTGGCCAACTTCGCCCCCGACGAGACCCCGCGCAGCCTGCAGCTGGCGGGTGTCGATCCGCAGTATGTCGGTGGAGCCGTTGCCCGCCTGGTGGACGAGGATCGGGTTGACCACATCGACCTCAACTTCGGCTGCCCCGTCCGCAAGGTGACCCGCCACGGTGGCGGCGGGGCCCTGCCCTACAAGCGCAAGCTGTTTGCCTCGGTTGTGGCCGCTGCCGTGGCCGCCGCCGGTCCGGTACCGGTGACGATCAAGATGCGGGTCGGCATCGACGACGGCCACCGGACGTTTCTCGAAGCGGGCCGCGTGGCCGCCGACCTGGGCGTCTCGGCCATTGCCCTGCATGGACGCACCGTGGCCCAGTTGTACTCGGGCACCGCCGACTGGTCGACGATCGCCGAGCTGAAAGAGGCCGTCGACTCAGTGCCGGTGCTCGGCAACGGCGACATCTGGGACGCCTCCGACGCCCTGGCCATGATGGACCAGACCGGCTGCGACGGGGTGGTGATCGGCCGGGGCTGCCTCGGTCGGCCCTGGTTGTTCGGGCAACTGGCGGCTGCGTTCCGGGGTGAGCCGGTGCCCGCTCCCCCATCGACGGCGGAGGTGCTGCCGCTGATGGTCGACCACGCCGAGTTGTTGGTCGACTGGTTCGGGCCCCACAAAGGCATACGGGAGTTCCGCAAGCACACCGGCTGGTACCTCAAGGGCTACCCCATCGGCGGTGCGCTGCGGGGCCAACTGGGCCAGATAGAGAGTCTCGATCACCTCGGCACGCTGCTGGCGCTGGTGCCCGACGCCGAGCTACCGGTGGAGAACTGGCGGGTGGCCCGAGGCCATACCCGCGGCCCGCAGTCGGTGGCCCTGCCCGACGGCTGGCTCAACGACCCCGACGACAACGCCCTCGCCGATCCCAAGGGCGGCGCCGCCACCTCCGGCGGCTGAGCGGCGGCGTCCCGACCTGGTTCAGGCTTGCCCCGGCCTCAGTGGGGCGCGACCGCGTGGCGGCGGCTCTGGTTCGAGCGTTCATCGCTGAGCAACTGTGGCCACCGGTGGCACCAACGATGATTCTTGTCGAGTCCCTCCGTGGCGGAGTGGACCCGACCTTCGGGCTCACCGATGAAGACACCAGTGAGGCAGAGGATGACCTCGCCGTCATTGTCGAACTCGGCGAGGGGTCGAGGTCCGGACGACGGCCCGATCGCACCATCGAGGCACACATACGGCAGCAGAGGAAGACCGATGCTCTGCAAAGGCACTCGAACGTTTCGTGGACGACGTGCGGTGGCACCGAGCACGGTCACGCACATCCGGTTGAGTCCGGCTACCGCCTCGACGTGAGAAACCGGAACATCGTCGTCTTCAGCCCAGAACGTGCCGTCGAGATCGGTGACAAACGAGGGCGATCCGCACCTCGCCAGTCTTACTCAGGGCGGACTCCCACGCATGCGACGGTGGATCGCCAGTAGGCTTCGGATATGGCATCCATCGGACGTCTCATCGGATCGGGGCGCTCAGCTGACATCTATGAGTACGGCGAGGGCCGAGTACTTCGTCGGGATCGTTCCGACCCGGTGTCGCAGGCCGAGCCGATGGTGATGCGTGCGGTTCGCTCCGCTGGCTTCCCGGTGCCGCAAGTGTACGCGGTCGACGGATCCGACCTGGTGATGGACCGGGTTGACGGCGTCGATCTGCTCACCCATCTCTCGAAGCGGCCGTGGCGGGCTCACCCCGTGGGCGTCATGCTGGCTGATCTCCACCGGCAGTTGGCGGCCATCCCCGTTGGTGAGACCGACCTGTCGCCTGAGATCGGAGCACTTGAGTCCTACGTGCACGGCGATCTCCACCCGGGGAACGTTCTACTCACCTCCGACGGACCGGTGGTGATCGATTGGGAAGGTGCCGGAGTTGGGGCAAGGGACGCCGATATCGCAACCACGTGGCTCCTGCTCGAAACCGCTGACGCTGACAATGTCCCACTCCTGATACGGCCGCTGGTCGGGCTGATCAGACGGACCGTGCTGCGCGCCTTCGTGAACCGGGTCGTCGCGCCGCGGGTGGATACGGTCGCTGCGGTGTGCACCCGTCGCCTCGACGATCCGAACATGCGGCCTCACGAGCTCGAGCGAATCCGAGCGTTCGCGTCGGGATACTCGGTTCGGTAGCCGGTCCGTCTGGCGGCACCCGACGGGACCACCGTAACCTCCTGTACATTTACGATTCTACTAGGATGTACATTTGCAATGGACGTTGCCATCACCGAACTCAGGGCCCAGCTCGGGCGATGGATCGACGCCGCCCGCCAAGGCAACGACGTCGTCATCACCGACCGAGGGACTCCGGTCGCCCGAATCGTCGCCCTCGACTGGGCTCCGGTCATTGACCGTCTCACTGCGCAGGGCGTCATCAGTCGGCCGACCAAGCCGAGCCGCCCAATTGCCGGTGACCGACCACGACCGGCACCGAAACGACCAGTTGCCGACATCATCAGTGAGCAGCGTCGTTGACCGGTGGCCATCGTCTACTTTGATTCAAGCGCGCTGGTCAAGCTGGTGGTCGATGAGGTGGGGTCGGATATCGCCGCGGCGTTGTGGAACGGCTGCGACACGGCATTGTCGAGTCGCCTGGCCTACCCCGAGGTCTGCGCCGCACTGGCGGCCACAGGACGCAACCACGACCTGACCGAATCCGAAGCCTCGGCCGCTGCGGTTGAATGGGCGGCGTTCTGGGCGTCCATGCGTCCGGTTGAGTTGTCAGCCGACGTTGAGCAGGCGGCAGGCGAACTCACCGCGCGGCATCAACTTCGTGGGGCCGAGGCGGTCCACCTCGCCAGCGCGCTCGCCCTCGGTTCAATGGATCTCACGATCGCGGTGTGGGACAAACGCCTCCACGCCGGGGCGGCCGCGGCCGGACTCGCCGTCGCGCCTGCCAACCTCGACTGACGCCCCCATCAGCCACGAGCCGCCGGGTGGCACCGAGCACCTTGAGTTGCGGCCGCTCAATTGCAGCCGGCCTCCCACTCTTCCCGTGTGAGTTCATACTCAACTTCGCCAAGCTCCGTGCCCGGCAGCGGGTCTTCAAACTCAAGGTGGAAGGTCCGGGCATACCTCAAGCCGACCCGCTCCATCACCGACCTCGATCGCTGGTTGACCGCCATCGTTTGCGCCAACACTCGCCGAGCCCCCGCTGAGAACAGCGCGTTGATCAGGGCGACGGTGGCCTCGGTGGCGAACCCGCTACCCCAGGACGCCCGCCGGAACCGCCAACCAATGTCGTATTCGCGTTCTTCCGCGGCCGGAACCGCCCCGACCCACCCAAGGAACGCGCCCGAGTGGTCGAATACGAGCCAACGTGTGCCAAGCGAACCCTCAAACTCGGCGTGGACCTCCTCAGGAGAGCTCGGCCTCCCCGTGAGGTAGCGCATGACCTCGCGGTCACTGTCGAGTTCGACGAGAATATCGACGTCGGACCGCCTCATCGGTCTCAGCACCAGGCGTTCCGTGCTGATCTCCCCAATCACGAGGAACAGCCTCCCGATTGACAGCCCGCAGGCATGGCGAATCCCAACGTCATTGCTTGGTCACCCATCACCGTGTCGGCTCGATGCACCTCGCCGCACCGGCGATGCCGCCAGCCAAGTTCGTCGAACCAGCGAGCGGCATGGACCCCAAACGGCTCACGCCGCAACTCGATCGCTTGTCACAGGAAGTGGGATGTTGCCAGCGCCTCGTCGACGAAGTTACGTCAACGTAGATCTGTTGGTCGCCCTCAGATGGCTTGAACATGGCAATCCACATCCCGGAGGTCGGGACGAGTTGCAGCAACCGCACGGGGCTCGTTTCGGCTCGTTCAAGTCCACGCTGCAGCGTCACGCCCACATCGACCTCCTGTCTGAGCGGCTCGGCTGGGTCGGGACCCTCGATCTTGACATTGTCGGCTCTGAAAGGCCTTTGTCGTTCGATTGAACCGGTTGGCCCGCCGTCAGGCGTGTGCACCCCAGTGCTCTACGGCGCGTCCGTCGACGACCCTGACGATGTCGATCGTCTCCCGGTCGACTTCCTGGCGATCATGACGTCGTCCTCGCCAGCGGATGCGTGCGACCGCACGGTCGTGGGTGCCGAAGAGATCCTCCGTTGTGACGTCCTGGTGGGCGTGGGCCGCGTGGTTCGTTCGGACGACCTGAGCGAATCCCTCGGCGCCGACGATTGGACCCTGGCCGAGCCCCTGGTGATCGAGGTAGCCGTCGGCCACAACTTTTGTCGCAGCGGTTGGGTCGCCGGAGTCGAACATGGCCACCATCTCTTCCAGTACCTGGGCCGGGGTGCACTTGGTCATGAAACCATCCTCGCGGCTCTGACATGAGAGCGGGCGGCGAATTCAACCGGGTGCAACCCAGAGCTGCTAGCGAAGGGCCTCGGTGAAGTCCGGAGAGCGCTCGGACCACCATCGGCGCCGTCGATCGAATCGCTCCTGGCCGCCCATGTTGTTCCACATCTCGATGAAGGCGACCTCGCCCGCTTCGACCCGCCTCCGCACGAACTCGCCGCCACGCGCAATCGACTCGGAGAGGCATCTGAGTACATCGGCTCGGCCTTCCTGGTCGAAGCCATAGCTGTCGCAGACGAGGCGCAGGCGGGCCGGACCGTCGATCGGCTTCCAGCCCAACTTGAGCGCACTGGCTTCCTCATCGATGGGCACACACATCCGAGCGCACGCGGCGATATCGAATGCTCGCCGACCGGGGGCGGCGAAGTCGAAGTCGAGAAGGGCGACTGCCCGGCCACTTCGAAAGACGACGTTTTCCATGCAGACGTCGTTATGGCACATCACCGGCCCGCCCTCGGGGTCAGCGAGTTCGCCGCTCCAGGTGGCGCCGCCAAGGTCGAGATCCACCGAGGCATCATGAAGTCCTCGGATCAACACCGCGACCGACGCCAAGGCCTCATCGCTCCGGGCCCACGCTGGATAGGGCGGGAGCGGTACCTCGCCGGGCACGAACCGCAGGCGTTCACGACCGTCGGGATCGATGCACACCGGCTGCGATGCACCGGAGAATCCCCGGGACCGGACCTGCGTCAGAACCGAGTGGATCGACGCCGAATGCGGATTCGACGGACGAAGCACATGGTCGCCCGACCGCACGACCGAGCCGGCGTTGGCAACACCACCGTGTAGGAGTTCCTCGTCATCGACATCAGCCATCGTTCGATGATGCCAGCAGCCAACCGATTCCGCTCCGGACCAGCCGCCACCACGCCTGCGCAGACGCGACCCGGCAACGGGGCCGGTTTGCATCGACCCTGATCTCCGCTCGGTGGTACCGGTGACGAGCTCCGACACTCCCGCGGGAGTCTCACCAGAGGGAGGCGACCGGCGTTGGGCATCTTGCCGACACTCCCGCGGGAGTGTGTCGATTACGACCCTGGACACTCCAGCGGGAGTGTGATGGATGCCAATCGTGGCGAGGGGGCCGCCGAGGTTGGGCCTTACGGTGCTGCCGAGGTGCAAGCGCACGATGCTGGGTCGTGCCTCAGCGGATGAATCAGGCCACAGGAATCACGACGCCGGTGGCACCCTGGGAAGATGGTGACGTCCGAAGATCTCAAACCGTTGCCGTTGCCCGGAGCCGGCGCATGGCAGTCGATCGGTGTAGTTCGCGGTTGTGAGCTTCCCGGAGGCCATCAGTCGAGGGTGTTCGCGGCGGAACACAATGGCGACGCCGTTGTGGTGAAACTGACCGACGGTCGTCTTGCCCATGAGGCGTTTCACCGACGTCTTGAGATGACGGCGGAACTGGCTGAAGTCGATAACTCGGTAGTCGGTCCGGTCGCCCTGGACTCAGGCATCGTGGCCCGACTCGATGGATGGCTCGCTGTCGTCTACGGGTTCGCTTCGGGCCGGGCACCGAACATCGGCGATGAGGACGACGTGCGACGCATGGCGTCGACCCTGGCCAGTCTCCACCGATCGCTGGCTCGGCTGGGCTCGGTCGACCTACCGGCGGTTGCCACCCTGGCCGGAGCCGCCCTGCCTGTCGATCGCGACGGGTTCAGCCGACGGCAACTTCTACATGGCGATTTCTCCGATGCGAACCTACTGTTCTCTGATCGCAGGGTTTGGATCTTCGACTTCGACGACTGCGGCTACGGGCCCGTCGAGTTCGAGGTCGGGAACACGCTCTACATGGTGCTCTTCGACGCTGCGATGTCCTCAGAGATGGAGCGCTACGAGCGCTTTCGCCAATGGTTCGTAGATGAGTACCGATCGGCATCGGGCCGTATTGTCCTCGACGAACTCTTGGACAAGTCAATCAAGCTTCGGGTCGAGGCGTTGGAGCGCTGGGTCGACCGCCCGGAGACGGCGCCGATCGGTATTCGCACAGCAACTCCGGCGTGGCGCCAATCACTTCGCGACTTTGTCAGATCACAAGCCGGTCGGTGGCGTTAGGCGAGCCATCGTTGGAATAGACAGCACGCCAGAGTCCGCTCTCCACCAGGCCCAGGTTCGCTACTTCGCTGCCTCATTCTTCGACGATCGGCGGCAGCACACCTCGCCTTTAGCTGACTTTGATGGCTAGTGCGTCGATGTTACGTTCCAGAACTACGAGTTCGTTTCGACGTATCCACTCGTCGACCAAATCATCATCGAACCACCTCCAACGGCGGGGCAGGATCACAACACCGACCGATGCGACCTTGAGCTCAGCCAACGTTGCATCATCAGGAAACGCCGGGTCAAAGATGCTGTTCGCCACCTGGGCTCGCTTCACTTCATCGGCGAAATTGAGCCATCGAAGAGGTGATCCGTACACCACTTCGGCGTCGGTCAGGCCCTCAACCCACCAGCCAGCCGGGACATCATTCAAGGAGGGTACGGCGATCACCTGGTCACCATCGGTGTCTGCGTCGGCGGCCTCAATTGCGGCGACGATTCCCGGAGTCAGGACGCCGTAGAAATCCCGTTGCCGCTGAAAGATTCCGAGTCCCACCAGAAGTTGGGCTGCCAACACCGCGCCGACCAGGATGCCTAGCCCTGCTCGGACAGCGTCTACCCGCCGACTCTCCATCAACCACAGCCGAAGTGTTTTCAAGTAGTTCAACCAGGTCGCAACCCCGGCGGCCACAGCCAGCGGAACCAGGTAGAGGAAGCGAGCCTCACGAGTGATCAGCAACAGGGCAACCGTCACCACCAACAGTGAAGTCGACAACAGCCAAACCGATTTTCGACGAATGGACCACGTCATGGCTGGAGTCAAGACGGTGAGAGGTATGAGTACTCTCCAAAGCGCCCCGAAGCCATCGTTAAGCCCGTTGAGCCTAGCAAAGCCCGACCTCCAGGTCAGGTCGTTGAGAGCGGAGAATTCAACTGGATTCACCACGATGGCATGAGTCAACTTGAGATACAACGGAACGAGCCAGACGCTGGGCAGAATCATCAACGGAGCGATGGCCATAACGTCGCGCCGCCACGTTGGGTTCCAGTTCCTGACCGCTACCGATACCAGCATCAGTCCAACAATGACAACGGTGACAGCTGACACAAAGTGACTGATGGCGAACGAGCCCATCATGAGCAAACCTAGCTTGATTCCCGCAGCCCGGCCAGGAGTTTCGAAGGCGGAGATCGCTGCCATAAACACTATTGGCATTAACCCAATACCAAGCAGTTGAGGGAACCCGCCCCAAGCCGCCGCCTCACCGATGGAGCCCGAGCCTAACACAAGAAGGGCAGGCATCAGCCGTTCAGCCTTCAAACCAGCCGCACCGAGAGCACGATGCATACCCAAAGCAGGAGCGGCCGAACACAACGCCCCCATCAATGCAACACCTCGGACTGCCCCCAAAAGGGCAACAAGAACGCCAGTAACCGCCGGAACGACTGGCGGATACCCAGCTAACGAAAGACTGCGATTGTTCCCCAACAGTGAATCGGCGAAATTCAACCAGTTTCCGGCATCGATCGTCGAAGGCGCCCCCGCCCCGGCCAAGACCCGGTAGCGGAACAAGACTAGGGCAGCTACAGGGCCGAACAGCAGGAACGTCTCCCACCAAATAGTTCGTGGGCTCTGCAGGACGGGCGTCCCAACGCCAAGAGGCACTGCCTGCCCTTCAACAGGATGCTTCAGCGTCCCGCACTTTCTTGTAGAAACTGGCCCGTCAGCCTACTGGCGGTCTCCCACGATGACATCTCAGCCTCCTCGTGCGCCGCTGCGGCCAGATCCTCTCTGCGACGGTGTTGCACCACCAACTGACCAAGCACGCGCTGCAGCGCTGCCCGGTCACCAACTTCAACCAGTATGCCGGTCCGCTGATCCTCGACCAGTTCCGCATTGGCCGCTATATCCGACAACACGACGGCGCATCCAGCCGCCATGGCCTCCAACACCGCCAGTGAACGCCCTTCCGTCGTCGACAACCGAACAAAAATGTCGCTGGTGGCCAGCAACTGATCGACGTCGCGACGATAGCCCAATAGTGATATGCGGGTGTCGGGGGCCGCCGCCTTCTTCACCTGAGACGCCAGCGGGCCATCACCAACGATTTGTAGCCTCAGGTGTGATCCGCTCAGGGCACGAAAGGCCTCGACCACCTCCAATGGTCCCTTGTTGGCGATCAGGCGGCCAACATAGGTAATGGTCACGTATCGGGGATCGGGTGTCCCAGGCTTGTACCGCTTGACATCGACACCGTTTTCAACCACATGAACCTTCGCCGGGTCGATACCCAGCGAGCAGATGTGCGAGCCCACCGACTCAGACACAGCGATAATCTGGTGAGAACGACGAAGAATGAATGCTCCCACGATTCGCTCATGAAGCCAGGCGGGCCACCGGGTTCGCCTCGGCAGGGCTTCAAGTCCTGAGAGGTGACAGGTTGTCACCATCGGGATCCTGCACATGGTGGCAAGCATCGCTGCCATCAGCGAGCCGAGAAAGTGAATGCTCGACGCATGGATGACGTCGGGTCGCTGCTTGCGGATTCGTCGCCAAGCCCGGATCGCCAGCATTGGAGCGAGGGACAGTTGTACGCCAAACAACGATGACAGATCCAAGCTCCGACATCTCACCACGTTGACGTCAGGCCCAAAATCGTCGTTCGACGAGGGTCGAGGCTTTCCCGGAACACCGGAAACCACCTCAACAGTGAAGTCGCCGGTTGCCGCCAGCCGTTGGTACACCTCGGCTGAAACGATCTCGGCCCCTCCCCCCATGGGTTTCTCGAAGTAGTCGCAGAAGGCCAGGACCCGTGTCATGATCGGTCGGCCACCGCCTTGAGATCGATCGATTGGCGGGCTGCCCCGTACTCGTACTGCCGCTGCAGTAGCCAGTGTAGGAACCCGCTTGTTAGCCAAACGGCGCCGGACAACGTCAATGCCTGGGCCAAGCCGGCCAGGGCGAAACCGCGGGTCCAGGCCACGCTGTCGTGTACCCACTTGACGAACAGCAGGAAGTTGAGCCCAACGCCAGTACTCAACATGGCGGTACCACCCATCAGGATTCGGTGCCGTAGCCGCTCATGGCTCCGCGGGGTTGCCGGTAGCGCCCGGATAGGACTGGCCACCCCGAGCATCAGGAACACGACATACAGCAGCGAGGCCATCACCAAGGCAATGGGGCCAAAGAACATCGGCTGCCACCTGGCGGCGCCGATGGTGATGCCGTCGGGCCAACCCAACGACATCACGGTGAGCATCAACCCGAGAAGACCCAAGGCCACCGCTGGCCACAACAAGGCGATACGAGGCGCAAGCAGTACCAACAGTTTCAGATGCCGGAGCCCATCTTGAACGGTGTTCAGTTTGGACTCACCGCGGCGAGGACGGTACGGCAACTTCGTCTCCTGGATGCGGTAGGAGGCCAGGGAAGCCTGCAACAGCATCTCTGACGCGAACTCCATTCCGTCGCCTTGGAGTTCCAAGGTTCGAATGCGGTTGGTCCTGAACGCTCGATAGCCCGACTGGCTGTCGCGAACCAGGATCCGGCCATTGGTAACCCGCCGGAGCAGGAAACTGAGGACCGGCGTGCCCAACACCCGGTGCAGGAACGGCATCGTGTCACTGTTGAGGCCATCGAGGCGACTAGCCAGCACCAGATCAGCGCCATCTTCGACCATGGACACCAACTGGCCAAGGTTCGGCAGGTCGTAGGTGAGGTCGGCGTCGGCCATCACAGCGATCGCGGCGTCGGCTTCGTCAATCCCCCGGCGGAGAGCAGCACCGTATCCACGAACTTCCTGGCAGACGACACGGGCCCCGGCGTCAACGGCCAACGCCACCGACCGATCGGTCGAGCCGTTGTCAACCACCAACACTTCGCCCGAATAGCCACCGCGGTCAAGGCCCGCCCAAGCCTCGGCCACTGTCGCCGCGATGGAGTCCTCCTCGTTCAGGCAAGGGAGGATTACCGAGACCTGGGGTACATCAACCTTCGAGTTCACCGTGCTCACCAATTCCTCTGCGATCCGACAAAAGTGTGAATGGCCCAGCAACAAGCTCGGGGCTTGTTGCTGGGCCAAACGAATGCCTCAACAGTTAGGGACGAGTGTTAGCTGAACACGCCCGTAATTGTTGTCTGGTTTCCGGCTGTTACCACCGCTGTCTGACAAGCTGGAGTTGCCAGTAGTGGCACATCCCCGAAACAGACCTCGTATGAGCCTGGTTCGAAGGTGGTCCACAAACCCCACACATTGCGATTGATGCCATCAATAGACAACGTCGAGGGTACTGCAGGTGAGGTAAGCACCCGAATCGTGCCTCGTTGCACAAAGCTGCCAACCGCCGTCGTGGTGGCATCAGCGGTAACCGTCACCGTCTCACAGGGCGGAGTGGAGTATCCCTGCACGTCGCCGTAGCAGATCTCATGCGTACCCGGATCCATCCGAACCCATGTCAAGCCCCAGCGGTCGTTCGCTGTTCCGTCGACGGTGATCTTCGACGGAAGTGCTGGGTTGGTCGTTACCCGAAGCCGGCCGAAGCCGGTTGACCCGGGATCGGTCGATGGGGTGAAGGTACCCGTAACGGTGTTTGTGCTGCCGGCGGTAACCGTCACCGTCTCACACGGCGGTGGCGTGAAGGTTGCCACCGCACCCCAGCAAACCTCGTGATCACCAGGAGCAAGGTCAACCCAGACTCCCCAGTTGTCCGCTGGTGCACCGTCAACAGAAATCGTCGAAGGAACTGCCGGACTGGTTTGCACCCGGAGCCAGCCGTTCTGCTGGAAGACCCCTTCGACCGCGGTGACAGCACCCTCAGCGACCACAACGCTCTGACAACCAGGAGTGGCGAAACCAGGTACATCGGTCCAGCAGACCTCATGCGGCCCGACAGGAATCGGAACCCAATTCAGACCCCAACTGTTACGGGCAATACCGTCAACCAAAATCTGCGACGGACGAGCAGGGTTGGTGGTAACCCGCAACTGCCCAAACGCCGCAACCGGTGTACTGATGTCAACATCAGCATCGGCGAACCGCACCGTCTCGATGTTGAGCAGCAGGTCGCTGCCTTCAGCAATACCGGCGTTGCCATCAGGCAGATCGGGACAGACCTCAAGTCCTGCGGGATCACCACAACCACGCAGGTGATTGACCGTCCACGTGCCGTCACCGTTGTTGACCAGGTCGTAATCGGCCTGCGGGCCCTCGTAGACGGCGACGTCGACGCCAGGGTCGGTTGGCTCAGCAATGATCTCACGAATGATATTGATGTCACCAGGGTTCATGGAGCCATCAAAGATCTGGCTCTGAATTGTTCCCATGGAGTCCACCCGTTGGAGACCGGTGTTGACCGGGTCCGGAGCTTCGATTTGCACCCGAAGCCAGGAGTTCCCATCAAGGATGTCGTCATCGCCACGGCCTTGAAGCGTGTCGCTACCAGCGCCACCCAACAAGATATTGCCTTCAAACGATGTTGTCCCGACTGGGAGCAACCCGGCCAAACCGTCAATCAGAGCGATGCCTGGAGCCTCAAGGGTGTTTCCACCGATGTCGGCGATATCAGCAACCCGACTGTCACCCTTCAGGTCGTCGTCGCCAGTCCAACCCGAGAGGCCCTCCACCAAGTCGAAGCGAGAGGCAAGTGGGTCGATGGTCGGTGGCAGAAGCTCAGTTCGCTCCAAGTCCGACGCAACTACCTGGCTGTTGTTGTAGTGGGTAACCCAGTCGAAGCCAAGCATGCCTTCGTACCGGTTGACTCCCGAGCCGGCAACGATGATGTCATCGCCTCCCTCAGCATTGAGGGCGTCAGCCCCGCCGTTACCGATCAGGACGTCGTGACCACCCCCAGTGTCAGTCTCGAACGGGTTGGCGTTTCCTCCTTGGAGGAGATCCGCCTGTCCGCCGCCTTCAAGCCAGTCGTTGCCGTCGCCGCCCAAAATGATGGCTGCGGCGGCACCGCCGAAGATAAGGTCATCGCCCGAACCACCGAAGGTCTCGGAGAGATCTGGACCCTGGACGATGAAGTCGTCGCCGGCGTTACCTTGGAGCAGGTCGCCCAACGGACCCCCCTGGAGGGCGTCATTACCGGGGCCGCCCTTGAGGACGTCCACGCCGAAGGAGTCAGTCAGGATGTCGTTGCCTGCGCCGCCGATGATGGCGTCATTGCCGCCATCGCCTTCGAGACGATCGTCGCCACCGTTCCCCCTCACCGTGTCATCGCCCTCACCGGAGTGGATGAGATCGCCGATGGTGTCGCCACCAACAAAGTTGACGTGTTCGACCCCGGCGTAACGAACGGTCCCGTCCGATTGGCGGACCAGCAGTGACACCTCATCGTAGGCAGTGTTCGGATCATCGACGATGGCCCCACCAATACCTTGGAAGCCAGCATCAAAGAAGTAGGTCGGACGGCTGAACACATCGGCCGGCAGATTTGATGCCGTCGTGTTGCGGTCAATCATCTCGCCGAGCGAGTTACCTTCCAGCGACGCCAGGAAGTCCAGGCCCTCCAGACGATGCAGGTAGTAGAACCGGTCGCCGTCTTGGAGCTTCTCCATCTGCAGCTCGAAGATGTAGTTGTGGGTTGAGCCCAACATGCCACCGAAGATCTCGGGGCTCTCGGCCAGGCCGCCTACCCACAGATCGACCTCGTCAAGACCAGTTGTGGTCGCAGCGCCAGCCGTCGTCGACCAGGCACCCGTGCTCTGCATGAACTCGGCGGCATCGCCACCAGGGACCGCAGGGTCGTTGTCAACCAACAGTTGAGCTGCATCCCGTCGCTGGTCCACCGTGCCGATGATGGACGGGTGGGTGCCGTAGGCGGCAACGAAGTTCACCAGTGATTCCGACGTGCGCAGTTCCAGCCCGAAGTCGACCCAATTGTTATAGGGGGCCAGGCTGGAGTCGCCGGTCTGAGCGAACAGCTGCCGCCGCACCTCGTTGAGCGGCGCAATGCCGTAGTCACGACCGCGGGCGATGTTGATCGCAGGAAGGTCCAGGGGCAACCCAACCAACTGGTTACGAAGGGCCTCGACCACGAACTCGTCAATTTGCTGACCCACCTGGGCGGTTCCACCACGGAACACTGCACCGGCGGCGTCATCGGGGTCACCGGGGTGATCAGCCAGGAAGGCTGGTGGATTCAGGAACGCATCGAACAGCAACAAATCCTGAGAGTTTCCGGCCTGATCGAAGCGGGCCACGGTGTTGTCCAGCATCGAGTGACCAAAGCGATAGGTGCCCTGGGAGAACTCGACCGAAATTGCCGCGTCGACGGTGGTGTCGTAGCCGGCAAAAACATTGATCGCCGGTTGGATCTTGCGACCGAACTCTTCGAAGACCAAGTGCTGGTACTGCATCTCAGTGGCGAACTTGGCCGCTTGGAACAGATACTCACCGTTCCAAACTCCGGGAGCCAGTTCCCAATCGGGAACAGCAGCAGGATCTTGGGCTGTCAACACATCCTTGATGTGTTGCACCACTCGGTTGTGCTCAGAGTGGAACACATGGTGGACCGACATCAGCGCAATGTTCTCATTCACTCGACCGTCACCGGCCATGAAGTGGGCGTCCAGCATTTCGTTGTCGTAAGTCGTGCAGTCACCGTCGTCGATGAGCAGAACGTCGACATCGGCCGTCTTCAGCACCCCACCTGGTGGGCACCCCAGAGGGCTCGTTGGCCCTGGAGCGGCATGATGGGCGACGTCAGCCAGGAAAGCGTGACCGGTAAGAACGCCATTGGCGGGGATGAGTTCACCGAGTCCGCCATTGGCGGTGGGATCACCCTCCAACAACTCGCCGTTGTCCAGCACGATTTGCGGGTACCCGTTGGCACCGGGGATGAACTTGCCATACAGGTCGGTGGCCAGGAGGGGGATGTTGAGAATGTCCTCGTCGACCAACTGGATACCCAGAAGCGTCGCGGCCTGAGCCTTGACGTCGGCCCAGGTGGCCATGCCACCGACGGTGCCTTTAAGTAGTTCGCCCTGGGAAACAGGGTCTCCCGCACCATTGAGTTCATAGCGACGCATGAAGACCTGATGCGACGGGTGTGAAGTGTAGGTCTGGTTTTGATCGACGAAGGGTGACGTCTGGTTTACCGGATCACCATTCTGGTTCGTCGCCCGGGACATCAACATGAAGTTGGCGCTTGAGGCCGGGTCAAAAAGCGGATCATCGGGCTGGAGTGGCATGTACACCACTTCGCCCGACTTGGTGGTCAGGTCGAGGCCGTGATCGAAGAACTGGCCAAAGAAGGTGAACATCGAGTTGAACGGAGCTGACAGACCTTCGTCAGGAGCGGTGTTCTCGATGTTGTATTCGCCGCCGGCCAACAGATCGTTGACATCGCCAGCAGCCGCGGTAGCCGCAGGGTTGTTCGGGCTCTGATCTACGATCAGGTTGGAGATTGTTCGAGGCTCACTGTCCTCGACCCAGGTAACGCCGTTGTAAGTACTGACGTCACCAAGGTTCGGGGCGGCAGGGCCGTTGAAGTCGACCGGCGAGGTGACCGTCTCGGCGGTGCGGTACACCGGCGTGGTCAGTCGGGGGAAGGCGTGGCCCGTGGCCCCGAAACTCTCCTGGCCGGGAACAAGGTTGTTACAGATGCCGTTGACCGTCCGGAGACCAAACGGCAATTCCTCGGCGTTGGGACCGGCAGGAATCTGGTTGACGCCCGGACCGATCAAGGTGCTACACGGGTCTGTCGCCGTGGCAGTCGCCGCATGTTGCTCGGAGATTCTGACCTGTTGGAGGATAAAGGCCAGGTCGTTGGGTGACAGCTCCAAGCCGGCACCAACCGCACTGGTCGATATCCCTCCCGGTAGTTCCTCCCATGGCAACCTCTCGGTCTGGGCGTTGGCCGGCAACGGTGCCACCGTCGCGGCCAGAGACGCCAAAACGGAAAAGGCGAGAGCAACTGGCAGTGCCCTCCGCCTCCGCCGCCTGCCCCTGAATCTAACCTTGCGCATTAACCTGTTCGCGATAACCACGACCGTTCCATCCTCCCGTAGTTTGACCACTACCCCGTCGGGACAGCGCAGTCGCCCGCGAAACGCCATCCCCAACCTCTACAGGCCAGCTCGTGACCAAATCCTGTGTAGAGAGCCTTTATAGATCGTTGTCGCCGCCACTACACACATGATGGGATAGATCACCCAAGCTATTCCCAGTCGAGAGCGAGACCGGACCTGTTATTGCAACAAATCAGCCGGCAACAACCACTTTGAGACGGCGAAGCCCGAGCCTGCGACTTGCGCCATTCAACACGTTGACTACGGGTACGAACCGTTTGACCAGGAGGGCCGGTGGGTGGGCCCATTTCGACTGGCTGGAGCTGGCGGAGGCGAGGGGGCGTCGACCTCGTTGCGAGATCACTTCGAAGCGAGGGACGTGAACGCCTTGACGGCCTGGCTCTGAACTTCGGCTCTTGTGGCCCAGCCATCGCTGCCCGCGACGCTGTTTTGCGAGAGCCCGAATCGCGATCCTGCACACGCTCACCGTCGTCAATGAACAGCCGGTACACCTTCACGCAACAAGGGGCCGGGATCAACATAAATATAACCATCAAGGACGAAGAATCTCAGCAGCCATATAAGGCCGAAACCTAGAAGATTGGCGACGTTGACCCACAGGGCCTCGCCAACGTTCTCCACCGTTACCCAAACGGCAATGGTCGAAACCACCAATCCCAGCAACGCCATCAGGACGAACACTGTCAGCTCACTTCGTAGGCCCGTTGAACGGCCAGTACGCCAGATTACCTTTCTGCTAGCAACCAGGATGAAGCAGGTGTTGATGGTAGTTGAGGCCAGGTTCGCCTTCAAAGGCCCGACACCGCCCACAGTGTGAAGGCCCCAGAGCAGAACATGCCCAGCGACCACCCCGACCACCGAGACCACCAGGTACCGCCTGAACAGTGACGACTGCAACCGCTGCCGGTACCGCTGACCCGTCCGCTCGCTGCTCACCACTTGATCGCCTCGGATCTATCCAGGACGATCAGACCCTTACCCTGCGACGGGTCACCACAAAGGCGACGACAGCACCCAACGCCAGGACAACAATCGCCACGGCTCCGACGAGAGCGAGGCTGATGCCTCCACCATCCTCCATCGCGGCCAAACTGATGTCCCCATCATCGAGACTGCCAGCATTTCGTTCGCCATCACCGAGTTGACCATGACCATCGGCCAAGTCGGCCTCTGACTCCTGCTGGGTTTCAGCTTCAACAATGAGGCCACCCGACAGTTCAACAGTGGCACCATCCGGACTTTGCCCGCTAAGGGTGGCCGTGTACCGACCAGGACCGATCGGGTCCTCCAAGAGCACCTCTATACGAGCCGAGCCAGCGTCGTCGGCCGCGTGCTCGGTAGTGGAAACCACGGTACCGTTAACATTCTCTCTGATATCGAGCTGAACCACCGCTCCGGGGCCAAACCCCTCGCCGACGATGGCAACGTCTCCACCAAAGGTGGCTGCTCCATCGACAATTAGGTCACCAAACACGGGACCACTTGGGACATATTGCCCGCCATCATCATTATCGGTCTGAGCTTCGGCCGATGCACCAATAACAACGAATCCAGCTATCGCCGCCAAGACACTTATTACTACCCTAATGCTCCCCATCGCGATAGGTTAGCGATGCATCGCCATGCATACTCAGAGGAAGGTCAAACGACCTAGTGGCGTGTCGCGGATTTGGTGAGGTGGTCGAGTTTGGCTCGTCCTCGTTTGACTTTGGCGATGATGTCTTCGGCGGTCTTGGTCCAGAGGAAGGGTTGGGGGTCGTCGTTCCAGTGTGAGACCCAGATGTCGATTGCTTCGGTCAACTCAGCGACACTGTCGAACGATCCGGTCTTGAGCCGTTTGGTGGTGAGCTGCGCGAACCAGCCCTCGACCAGGTTCAGCCATGACGAACTCGTGGGCGTGAAATGCAGGTGCCAGCGTTTCTGGCGGGGTTTCGCCAACCACTGTTTGACCTCGGGTGCTTTGTGGGCCGACAGGTTGTCGAGCACCACATGAATCTCCAGATCCCGCGCGGTGTGCAGATCAATCCACTTGAAAAACGTCAACACGTCAGTGCCCTTGTGGGTCTTACCGGCCTGGTGGAGTACCTCACCGGTGCCGACGTTGAGCGCTGCGAACAGATCCGTTGTCCCGTTCCGCTTGTAGTCATGAGTCATCGTGCGGCCGCGCCCTGGGGTCATCGGCAACGACGGCTGAGTCCGATCGAGGGCCTGGCACTGGGTTCTCTCATCGAAGGAGAACACCACCGCCCGCTCCGGCGGGTTCAGGTACAGCCCGACCACATCAACAAGCTTCTCCTCGAAGTCTGGGTCTTTCGACAGCTTGAATGTGTCGACCCGCCACGGCCGCAGCTTCCGACCCCGCCAGATCCGAGCCACGGTGTCTTTGCCAACACCGTGCCGATCAGCCATCGTCCGGGTTGACCACTGCGTTGACCCGTCATCGGGCACCGTGTGCAAGGTGTCCTCGACAATCGCTTCGACTACGTCCTGAGCGATCTGAGGTTTGTGGCCGCCACCCGCCGCGATCACCCCGACCGCTGCAACCCCGCCCACTTCGAACTTCGCTCGCCAGCGCCGGATGGTGTCGGCCTTGGTCGAACACGCCCGAGCAATCGCCGCGTTCGCCATCCCATCACCAGCCAACAACAACGCCTGAAGGACCCTGGGTTTGGTGGAGACTCTCTAGCTTTGAGAGAGGATGATAGTTATGCCTACCCATGGCCCTTCGGGGAAGTTGAAGTCTCGGCGGTACACGCCCGAGGAGAAGGCAGCGGCGGTGAGGATGGTCTGCAAGCTGCGTGAGGAGCTTGGCACTGAGCACGGCACGGTGAAACGGGTGGCGGTGCAGCTTGGCTACGGGATTGAGTCGGTGCGGGCTTGGGTCCGCCAGGCCGATGTTGATGGTGGCGCCAAGGCGGGGACGACGACCGCTGCTGCGGCTCGGATCATAGAGCTTGAACAGCGGAACCGTGAGTTGGAACGAGCGAACGAGTTCCGCCGATCTTGAAAGCGGCAGCGGCTTTCTTCGGGGCGGAACTGGACCGCCAACATCAGAACTAGTCGCCTTCGTTGAAGTGCACAGGGACCGGTGCACCAGTGATGGTCGCCGGTGGGGAGTCCAGTCGATCTGCGAGGTTTTGCAGTTCGCTCCCTCCACCTATTACAAGGCCACGACCGCCAGTCCGTCCACCAGCGCAGTGCGTGATGCGGTGATGATACCGATCCTGACGGCGTTGTGGGTCACGAACCGGAAGGTCTACGGAGCGGTCAAACTCTGGCACGCTGCGCACCGCGCTGGTCATGACATCGGCCGTGACCAGGTCGCCCGCCTCATGCGTGAGCTGGGCATACAAGGTGTCCGTCGGGCCAAAGTGGTGCGGACTACCCTCCCCGCTGGCCGGTCATGACCGGCCAGCGGATCTGGTCGATCGGGACTTCACCGCCGATGCCCCGAATCGGCTTTGGGTGACGGATCTGACGCATGTGGCGACCCATGCGGGCACGGCGTATGTGTGTTTCATCATCGACGCTTACTCCCGAGCCATTGTCGGGTGGAGGGTCGCGTCGAACATGGCCACCAGCATGGTCCTCGACGCCCTCGAAATGGCGAGACGATCCCGAGGCACCAACCTCGAGGGACTCATCGCCCATTCCGACGCTGGCAGTCAATACACGAGTCTGCGATGGACCGAACGACTCGGTGAGATCGGGGCCAAACCCTCGATCGGTTCCGTCGCTGATTCCTACGATAATGCCCTCGCTGAAGCAGTCAACGGACTCTACAAGACCGAACTGACCCGAGGGCCTGACCAGCCGGTCTGGCGGGCCGTCGACGACGTCGAACTCGCCACCCTCAGCTGGGTTCACGCCTTGCAAGCACTTGGATGGAACAACGAACGCCTCCACTCCCACTGCGAGCATCAGCCACCACTGGAGTTCGAGGCCCTCTACACTGACCAACAGACCGACCAACACCTGGTTGGAAACCAATAGACAACGTCTCCACCAAACCCAGGGCGAATCACGCCCGAGCTTGGACCACGCAACGGTGCGGTAACGACGACGATTTCGCCATGACCTGCAACTCCGTCCGCTGCTCAGCAGACATCTCCAACGGGACAGCAATCAGAACCGGCATCCCACATTTCTAGCCTGCCCTACTAGTTAAGCGACTTACCACTAGGATGGCAGCGGAAGCCCGTTGGGTCCAGGTGCTACAGCAATAACCAGCAGGTGTCCGACGCCAAGTCCGACAGGGAGTCGTACCAGTGGCGGCAGAATTGGTACGAGTAGGGATCATCGGTGCTGGCTGGGTTGCCGGAGCGCGGCACATCCCGTCGCTGCAAAAACTTGAGGGCGTCGAGATCGTTGCACTCTTGGATCACGACCTCGGACAGGCCCAGCTATTGGCGCCACCTGGCACCGTCGCCACTGATAATCCTGAAAGCTTCTACGATCTCCGACCTGATGCAGTATTCGTCTGCGCTTCACCAGCCTCGCACAAGGAACTGACCCTTCAAGCTTTCGCTCATGGTGCTCACGTACTATGCGAGAAGCCCATGGCCACTACCCGGGCAGATGCTCGAACAATGGCTAGCGCTTCGGTGGCCGCCAACCGTTTGTTGTGCATTGCCCACAACTTCCTATGGTCCGACGCCATGGAACGGGCTCGCGAAACCCTAAAAGGCGCAGGTGAGCTTCGCCATGTAACCGGGATACAACTCAGCAGTGAACGCCGTCGCCTGCCTTCCTGGTATCCGAAACTCCGAGGTGGCCTACTGTTTGATGAAGTACCCCACATGCTCTACCTCTTCGACGAGCTCCTCGGCTCCGAACTGGAAGTGGAAAATGTCCGAGCGGTGTGGGCTGGCCGACCGTCCGAACCCCGGTCCTGTGAAGTCCTACTAAGGGGCTCCCGGGGAGTAGGGCAGTTGACGATGGTGTTCGATTCGCCGATCTCAGAGTGGCACGTGGCTTCAGTGGCCGAGAAGACTTTGGTGGACATAGACTTGTTTCGCGATGTCATGGTTTCCACTGGTAACGACGGGCAGCATCGAGCACGCGAGGTACTTAGAACCAGCACGCGGGCGACTGCTGGTCACCTATGGGGCTTCGCCAAAGCTGGCAGCCGTTTGGCCCAAAACAAACAGCTTTGGGGGCACGACAAACTTATTGCCGATTTCGTCTCCGCCATTCGAACTGGCCAGCCCAGCCCAGTAGCACCTGAAATGGCCCTCTCGGTGTTGAATACGGCCATGACCATAGTTGAAGCAGCAGAAAGTCAAGCCCAAGCGGGTTAGCGAATAGGGGGTGGATTAAACGGACCGGCGGACGGTTCTACCTCTATCCGCCACCTTGACACCGTAGCCTGGCAGGCCGAACAGGCGTGAAGGAAGCTCAGCGGTAGGAGGCGAGGGTCTCGGCGGCGTCGGCGATGACGCCGCCATCGATGTCGGGGAGCAGGCCGAGCACGAGGGTGGCGACCGTGGCTATGGCGATGGCAACCGTCGCCGAACGGGCAGGCACCAGCGCTGGTAGCCCGACCGGCGAGTCGGCTTCGACTTCAGCGCTGTCGGCCTCATCGGCGACCGCTTCGGCGGTCTCCTCGATCAGGAACATGGAGACCACGATGCGCAGGTAGAGCACGGCGGCAATCACTGCGGCCAGCATGGCCACTCCGGCCAGTACGTAGGCCCCGCCGTTGGCGGCGGCCAGGATGACCTGGAACTTGGCGAAGAACCCTGAAGTGAACGGCACTCCCGCCTGGGCGAAGAGCAGGATCGACATCATGACCGCCAGCACCGGCTGGCGGCGGGACAAGCCCCGGTAGTCGTCGAGTTGGTGGTTGCCGTCGCCGGTTCCGCCGACGATGGTGACGACGCCGAACGTCCCGGCCACCATGATGGTGTAGGCCAGCAGGTAGTACAGGAAGGCCCTGCCACCCAGCTGCATCGTCTCCCCATCCGGCGACGAAGCGGCGTGCAGGGCAACGAGGATGAACCCGGCGTGGGTGATCGACGAATAGGCCAGCATGCGCTTCACGTTCGACTGGGCCAGGGCCAGCATCGAGCCCAGCAGCAGGGTCAGCGCTGCCAGCCCGCCAACCATGGGCCGCCAGTCCTCGAAGAAAGGACCGAAGCCGACCCAGAACACGCGCACCATGCCTGCGAATCCGGCCACCTTGATACCTGAGGCCATGAAGGCCACGACCGGGGTCGGTGACCCTTCGTACACATCGGGCGTCCACATGTGGAACGGCACGGCCGACACCTTGAAGGCAAAACCGACTAGCAGCAGCGCCATACCAACCAGGATCATCGACGAATGGGTGGCCGGTCCGAATTCGCCCGGGGCCTGACCAACGGCGGCGATGTTGCGCAGCGAGGTGTAGCCGGTGGCACCGTAGACGAGGGCGATGCCATAAAGCAGGAGGGCCGAGGCCAACGCCCCCAGGAGGAAGTACTTGAAACCAGCCTCCTGGGAATCGGTTCGCCGCAGGTGCAGCGAGGCCATGACGTAGGCCGCGATCGACAGGATCTCCAGGCCGAGGAACGTCACGATCAGGTCCTCGGCCGAGGCCAGCAGCACACCACCGGCGGCCGACATCAACAACAGCACGTACCACTCAGGCCCGTCGAGGTCTTCGCGGCGTAGGTAGTCATCGAGCAGCATGGCGGCGAAGAACACCGCAATGATGATGACGGCGGTGACGAACACGGTGTAGCCGTCGACGCTGATGGCGCCGCCAACCACCAACTGCGGCCCCTCGGCCCCGTTGACCCGGGACCAGATGGGGATGAGGAACGCTCCGGCCACCACGGCCACGAGACCGGTGAAGGCGGCGGGGAATCCGTTCCGTCGCAAGGGCGGAACCAGCGAGGTCACGGTCACCAGTAGCACGCCGCCGAGTGACAGCACCACCAGGGGCCAGATCAGCGACCAGACGATCTCCGGTGTGTCGATTGTTTCCTGCACCGGGACCTGGGCCAATAGCTCAATCATTATTCGCCCTCGCTGTCATGGTGTTCGCCCTCTTCCGCCGTGGCGATCAGATCCTCAACCCCAGCCGGATCGACAAAGCCCGGTTCGGACTCGGTAAACCCGTCGGCGATCTTGTCCTCGACGTGGGCCACGAGGGCGTCGACGGAGGGTTCGATTCGATCAAGCACCGGCTTGGGGTAGACACCCAGGGCGATGATGAGGGCGAGCAACGGTGCGATGCCCAGAATCTCACTCAGCTTCAGGTCGGGCATGGTGGCGTTGTCACCTTCAGCCGGTCCGTGGAAGCTGCGCTGGTAGGCCCACAGCAGGTAGAGGGCGGCCAGGATGACCCCGGAAACCGCAACCACCGCCCACCAGCGGGCGCTGGAGAAGGCGCCGAGCAGGATCAGGAACTCACCAACAAAGCCATTGAGGCCGGGCAAGCCGATGCTGGAGAACATGACGAGGGTGAACACCCCGGCCATGATCGGGGCTGACTTCTGCAGCCCACCGAGCGAGGCGATCTCACGGGTGTGGCGGCGGTCGTAGACCCAACCGACAAGGATGAACAACGCCCCGGTCGAGATGCCGTGGTTGATCATCTGCAGCACCCCACCCTGGAGACCCTGGGTGTTGAGGGCGAAGATCCCAATCACGATGAAGCCCATGTGGGCCACCGAGGAATAGGCGACAAGCCGTTTCAGGTCCCGTTGCATGGTGGCCACGACAGCGCCGTAGACGATGCCGATGACGCCAAGGGTCAGGAAGATCGGGGCCAGGTCGTTGACCACCGAGGGGAACAGGTACACCCCGAACCGGATGAACCCGTAGGTGCCGAGCTTCAGCATCACGCCGGCCAGGATGACCGAGCCTGCGGTTGGGGCCTCGGTGTGGGCGTCGGGCAACCAGGTGTGGAAGGGGAAGAGGGGCACCTTGACGGCGAAGGCCAGGGCGAACGACAGGAACACCAACAGCGCCGCGACGTCACCCAGGGCCTGGGCGTCGGCCAATTCCCTGACGTCGAAAGTCAGATCGCTACCGGTGGCCCGGGCGGTGAGGACGACCACGCTGACGATGCCGACCAACATCAGGGCCGAGGCGGCCATGGTGTAGAGGAAGAACTTCATGGCGGCGTAGACCCGGCCCTCGTGGCCCCAACCTCCGATCAGGAAGTACATGGGAACCAGCACAACCTCAAAGAAGAGGAAGAACAGCAGCAGGTCGAGGGCCAGGAAGGCACCCATCGAGCCTGCCATCAGCAACATCAGCCAGATGTAGTACGGCTTGGGGTCGTGATGAGGTTCGGTGGTGAGGATGGCGATGGGGAACAGCAGCCCCGTCAGCACGACCAGGAACAACGAGATCCCGTCGACGGCCAGGATCCAGCTGAGCCCGATGCTGGCCACCCATTCGCGGTTGCTTTCCATCTGGAAACCGGAATTGGCGATGTCGAAATCGGCCAACAGGAACAGCGTGAGCGCCCCCGTGAGTGACGATCCAATGAACGCCGCCATCTTGGCGAAGTCGGCCCGGACGGCAGGAATGACCGCTATCAGCAGGGCGGTGACAACTGGCACCACGATGAGTGCGGGAAGGATGGGAAAGCTCGGAACGGCCTCGGCCGCTTCGCCCACTTCAGTAGCCAGGAGCAGGGCCGTGCTCATGCGTACAACCTCCCCAGGAACCAGATCATGACAAATGCGGCGCCGACCCCGATACCCAGGGCGTAGCTGCGGACAAAGCCGGGTTGGGTTACCCGTAACCCTCGGCCAGCGGACAGAAGCGATGTTGCGGTGCCTCTGACGGCGCCGTCAACCACCTGACGATCGAACCAGGCGGTCAGTTCGAACAGGCGGCGACCAGGGCCACCGAAGAAACCGGCGTAGCTCTCGTCGATTCGCCAGGCCCGGGCCAGAATGTCGCGTTCGATGAACTCGGGCTTGGAGCGCCCCCGGAGGTACACGGCGAAGGCGGCGACGATGGCCAGCAGGCCAACCGTTATCGCCACCGCGGCCAGGAGCCACTTGACCCCGGCCGACACGCCAACCTCAGCCTCGTTGCCGAACAGCGACGGTTCGAGCCAGTGACCCAGGAAGTGCAGATCGCTGCTGAAGGGCAGGTTGATGGCGCCGGCGAAGGCGGCCAGCGTGGCCAGGATCACCAGGGGAACGGTCATGGTGGCGGGCGACTCGTGTGGCCGGTACTTACGGCGCTTCTTGAAGCTCTCCGGCATGTGGTCGGACAATTCGGCCACCACCGTTGGTGGGGTGAGGGCGGTGACCACGGTCGGTGGTCCAACCAGTGTCTCGGCTTCGATGGCGGCCAGTGCCGCCCGGGCTTCGTCGACCGCGCCCTGGGTGCTGGCCGCTGTGGCCTGGGCCGATTCGATACCGCTATCGGCCTTGGCCAGAGCGGTCTGGGCCTTGGGTAGGGCCTTGTCGGCCTTGTCGAGGGCCTTGACCAACTTCTCGTAGCCGTCGTCGGCGGGGGCGCCGGCCCGAACCGCTTCGGACGCGCCGGCCGCGGTCTCCTGGGCCTTGGTGAGGGCTGCGAGCCGCTTGGTCTTGTCGGCTTCGGCCTTGGCCACTGCTTCGAGCGACTTGGTGGCCGCCGCTTCGGCGGTGCTGACGCCCTGGCGGAAGTCGGCCTGGCGGGCCTCGACGGCGAGGGCCAACTCCTCGTTGGTCACGTCGAAGAACCGGGTACGCCCGGCGAAGGTCAGGATGACCTGGCGGGTCATGTAGAAGGCGGTCAGCAGGGCAGTGACGATGCCGACCAGCCAAAGGCCCTTGCCGCCGATGCCGTCGGCGTTCCACGCCAGCAACAGGATCTCGTCCTTCGACCAGAAACCGCTGAAGGGGGGCACCCCGGCAATGGCCAACCATCCGATCACGAAGGTGGCGGCGGTGACGGGCATGAAGCGGGCGACGCCACCCATGCGGCGCATGTCCTGCTCATCGTTCAGGCCGTGGATGACCGAACCCGAACCGAGGAACAACAGGGCCTTGAAGAAGGCGTGGGTCACCATGTGGAAGATGGCGGCCACGTAGCCACCGACCCCAACGGCGAGGAACAGGTAACCGAGCTGCGACACCGTGGAGTAGGCCAGCACCCGCTTGATGTCGGTCTGGGCCACGGCGATGGTGGCAGCCAGCAGGGCCGTTCCGGCACCGACCCAGGCGATCAGCCCGAGGCTCCAGGTGTCGGCCTGGGCCAGGATGGGGTTGAGCCTGGTGAGCAGGAACACGCCGGAGGTCACCATGGTGGCGGCGTGGATGAGGGCCGAGACGGGGGTGGGGCCGGCCATGGCGTCGGGCAGCCACACGTACAGCGGCATCTGGGCCGACTTGCCCGCTGCCGCCAACAGGAACAGCAGCACGATCACCGTGGCTGCGGTGCTGCCGAGCTCGTCGGAGCGGGTGAGGATGTCGGCGTAGCTGATCGAGCTGAGCTCAACGAAGACCACAAACGTGGCCAGCATGAAACCGAAGTCACCGATGCGGTTGGTGACGAAGGCCTTCTTGCCCGCACCGGCGTTGGCCTCGTCGTCGAACCAGAACGAGATCAGCAGGTACGAACAGGCCCCAACACCCTCCCAGCCGAGGAAGGTCAGCAGCAGGTTGTCGCCAAGTACCAGGATCAGCATCGAGGCGATGAACAGGTTCAGGTAGAGGAAGAACTTGGAGTAGTTGGGGTCACCGTGCATGTAGCCGATGGAGTACAGGTGGATCAGGGTGCCGACCCCGGTGATGAACAGGCTCATCGTCACCGCAAGGGGGTCGATGAGTAGACCGGCGTCGACCTGGAACGATCCCGACGCAACCCAGGTGAAGAGCTTCTGAATGTAGAAGCGTTCGCCCGAGGGTTCGGCCACCAGGCCGCCGAAGACGACGACAGTGGTGGCGAAGGCCCCGGCGCTGGCGAGGGTGGCCAACCGTCCCGCCCACGGCTCTCCCAGCCGACGACCGAACGTCACCAGAAGTAGGAACCCGGCCAGGGGGAATGCAGGTATCAGCCAAGCGGCTTCGAGCACAGGAATCAGCCTCTCAACGACGTCAGGTCATCGGCCGTCAACGACGGGCGACGGCGCAGCACGGCAACAACAATCGAAAGCCCGACGACGACCTCGGCGGCGGCGACGACCAGCACGAAGAACACCGCGGTCTGCCCCGCGATGTCATCGAGGGCGGTGGAGAAGGCGACGAAGGTGATGTTCACGGCGTTGAGCATCAACTCGACACACATGAACATGACCAGCGGGTTGCGGCGGATCAGCAGACCCACCAGGCCGATAGAGAACAGCAGCGCGCTGAGGATGAGGTACCACGTTTCAGTGACCTCCATCGTTGGTCTCCCCCTGGTTTGCCTGATCATTCATGGTTAGCGCCGTCTCCCGTCTCAACCCACGGCCTGACCCGGCTCGTCAACGACGAGATCCTCGGCCCCACGGTTGCGAACGAGGACCACGGCGCCAACGGTGGCGATGGTCAGCAACAGCGCGGTGGCCTCAAAGGCCAGGACATTGCGGGTGAACAAATCATCAGCCAGTTGGTCGACATCGGGCCGTTCCGGGTCGAGGGCGGCGGTGGCGGAGTGTTGACCGGTCAGGGCGACCGCACCGTCGCTGCCACCCCGGCCCGACAGGAACAGCCCGCCGAGCAACAGCACCAGCATGAGACCCCCGATGGCGACACCGGCGATGCGTTGACCGGCGAGGGGCTCAACGGCCAGATCCTCGGCCTGGTCAACGCCGAGCAGCATGATCACGAACAGGAACAGCACCACGATGGCGCCGGCGTAGACCACGATCTGGACCAGGGCCAGGAAATGGGCCTCCTGGAGAATGAACAACAGGGCCACCCCGAACAGGGTGGCAACCAGCGACAGGGCGGCCCGCACCGGGTTGGCGTTGATGACCACCCCGACGGCGCCACCGAGCACGATGGCGGCGGCAACAACAAAGACAATGGCGTCAACCATCAGTGTCCCCCCTCGTGGGCGTGGGCCGAATCCTCGTGGCCGCTGGAATCAGCGTCAGCGGCAGGGGCTGATTGGCCTTTTTCGGGTTGGCGTACGCCGTGGCCGAGTTCGGGTGACCAGCCGACGACACCTTCAGAGGAAGCCCGTCCGCCGGGGGCGGTGGCCCGCATCCATCCCGAGGTGTGCTCGTCCTCACCGGGGCGCCAGTCTTCCCACGGAAGATGCTGGGGCACGCCGGCATCGTCGACCAGGAGCTCGTCCTTGGTGTAGATGGCGTCGCTGCGGTTGGTGAAGGAAAACTCGAACAGTTTGGTCTCGGTGATGGCCTCGGTGGGGCAGGCCTCAACGCAGAGGTCGCAATGGATGCAACGCAGGTAGTTGATCTCGTAGACGTAGCCGTAACGCTCGCCGGGGCTCTTGGGATCATCCGGCGGGTTGTCGGCGCCACGTACGTAGATGCAACGGGCGGGGCAGACGCCGGCGCACAGCTCGCAGCCGATGCACTTCTCCATCCCGTCCTCGTAGCGGTTGAGCACGTGTCGACCATGGGCCCGCTCGGTCTTTGGCACCTTCTGGTCCGAAGCACCACCACGACCGCCCAGGTACTGGCGGGTCGTGACCCCCTCGGCCCACTTCTTGAATGTGACCCCGAAACCCTCGAGATAGCCCATCAGTGCGCCTCCTGTGGTGCCACTTCAACCAGGCCCTGATCCCGCAGCCGTTCGGTTCTCGCCGTGCGGATGGCCGCCGCCAACAGCAGGAAGGCGACCATGCCGATGGCCAGGCCAATGATCAACACAATGGCGGTGTCGACTCCGGTCGAGTCGGTGATGGCGAAGTCGCCCCGCTGGGCCACCCTGATTGCGCCCAGGATCAACAGCCAGCCGAGGGCCAGGGGGATCAGCAGCTTCCAGCCGAGGTCCATCAACTGGTCATAGCGCAGTCGGGGCAGTGTGGCCCGGAACCAGACGAAGGTGAACAGGAACACCAGCAGCTTGAGGAAGAACCAGACGAAGCCCCAGAGCCACCCCGGCAGGAACCCGAAATTGGGGCCAGCCGGACCGCCGAAGAAGAGGGTGACGATGATGGCCGACATCGTCACCGTGTTCATGAACTCGGCCAGGAAAAACAGAGCGAAGCGGATCGAGGAGTACTCGGTGTGGAAGCCACCGACGAGTTCCTGCTCGGCCTCGACCATGTCGAAGGGAGGTCGGTTCAACTCCGCCGTGCCTGCGATGAGGAAGATGGCGAAGGGTACAAAGCCAGTGGCAATGACGTTCCAGTTGGGGACGATGCCCCCAAAACCATCACCGGCCTGCACGCTGACGATGCGGTTGGTGCTCAACGAGCCCGAAACCAGCAGCACCGAGGCCAGCGACAGCCCGAGGGCGGCTTCGTAGGAGATGGCCTGGGCGCTGGCCCGGATCGAGCCCAGCAGCGGGTACTTCGAGCCCGAGGACCACCCGGCAAGCATGATGCCGTAGACGCCAATGGAGCTCATGGCCAGGAAGAACAGGATGCCCACCGGTACGTCGGCCACCTGGAGGAAGGTTTCCTTGCCGAAGATCTTGACCGAGCCGTTCTTTCCGTCGGAGAAATCGCCGCCGATGGGGATCACGATGAATGTCAGGAACGCGGGAACCAGCGACAGGTACGGGGCCAGCTGGAAGACGAACCGGTCCGAGCGGTTGGGGATGATGTCCTCTTTGAAGAACAGCTTGATGCCATCGGCCAGGGTTTGGAAGATCCCGGCCGGACCGGCAACGGTTGGGCCCAGGCGGTTCTGCAGTCGGCCGACGACCTTACGTTCGAACCAGACCATCAACATGACGGCCACCAGGAGGATGACGAAGGCCAGGCCAGCCTTGACCACGGCGAAAATGACGTCGCTGAAGTCCACCCCGTTGTTCAGATACGGTTCGCCCATCAGTTGGCCCCCATCGATCGCACCGAGATCCTGCTCACTGGTTGACCGTGGGAGATCAACGCCCTGGCGTCGAAGCCCGGCAGTCTGATGGCCAGCGCCGCCGTCCCGGGCCTTACCTTTTCGTCAGCTACAAAAGCGATCTCGTGGGTGTCGTCGCCTTGGCTCACGGTCGCTTTGCCCTTGGCTCCCAAACCGAGGCGTTCAACGTCCTCGGGGGCCAGGCGGATGGCGGCCGGTTGGGCCAGCTCGGCCAACGACGACGACTCGGCAACCATGGTCCCCTGATCCCACAATTTGCGATCAACGACCAGCAGCAAGCCCTGCCCGTTCGTATCCGGGGCCTTGGCCCCTTCACCGAATTCGAGTACCCACGACCTGAGGTGGTTCACCAGGGCACCGTCGGCCGCGGAGCCAACACGGCCCCAGTCGACTTCGCCCAGGGAGACCGCGGTGGTGGCCAGTTCGGCCTGGAGTTCGTCAAGGGTGACAAAGCCGAGCTCGGTGCCGAGCCTCGACGCCAATTCAACGGCGATCATCCAGTCGGCCTTGGCCTGGCCTGCGGGGGTGACCTTGGCCCGCACCGGGCTCAGCCTGCCCTCGAGGTTCAAGAAGGAACCGTCGGTCTCGCCGAACAGGGCGGCGGGAAGGATGACATCGGCCCGGCTACTGGACGAGGTGACGAACCCGTCAACCGCGATGACGGTGCTGACGTTCTTGAACGCCTGGTCCACCAGGTCCCGGTCGGGGAAGTCCTCGATGGGATCGGCTCCGAGGAGTACGAGGGTGTCGAGTTCTCCCGCTGCCGCCACCCGGAGCATGCCCTCGGTGTCGCGGCCGTCGAAGTCGGGCACGCTGGCCCAGTTGTGGAGCTCAACGCCGGAGCGGCGGACCCCGCCGGGCAGGAACCCGGGGGTTAGGCCCATCTCCAGGGCACCAAGCACGTTGCCACGCCGCAAACCGGGCAGGAAACGGGCAAGGGGATCCAGGCCGAGCAGGGCACCAACGGCATCGGCGGTGTAGCGGGCGGCCTCGGCCAGGTTCGACCGTCCGAGAACGACCGTGACCTGGCGGTCGCCGCTGAGCAGCGCTCGCACCGTTTCAAGATCCTCGGGGCTGACACCACCGATGGCCTCATCGGTGCGGCCTTCGGCCAGTGCCGTCATCACAACACCAACGGTGCCCGGTTCGGGCTGGACGCTGATGGTGGCCAGTTTGCTGAGGGCGGAGCGACGGGGCGCCATCTCAACCAGGTCGACCTGATGGTCCCGCGCTGCGTTGCGCAGCCGGAGGTACAGGGTCGGTAGTTCTTCTTTGAGATCAATCCCGAGCAGGAGCACAACGCCGCCGGCGGCGGTGGCCTGCTCGATTGTGGCCCGGGGCAGGCCCAGCACCATCGGGGCTGGCAGACCGTCGCCCAACTGGGCGTCGGTGTGGTCGGTGCCGACCACACCCTTCATCAACTTGGCCCAGGCGTACTGATCTTCCAGGTTCAGTCGAGCGCCACCGATGAGACCGATCCGCTCGGGCTCACCTTCCAGGGCCTTGGCCGCCCGCTTGAGGGCATCGCCCCAGCGGGCCGTGACCAGGACATCGTCAGTTCGAACCTTGGGTTCGGTGATGCGGCCTTGGCCCGACGTTGCCTCGTAGCTGAATCGTTCCTTGTCCGAAAGCCAACCCCAGTTCACAGCGTCGCTGTCGACGCCAAGCACTCGGATGACCTCGTTCTGCGACGACTGAAGCGCCACCCTGGCCCCGGTGGAATCAACGGTCACGGTCGACTCGACCGCTGACAGGTCCCAAGGGCGGGCCTTGAACCGGTAGGGGGTGGCGGTCAGGGCACCAACGGGGCAGATCTGCACCGTGTTGCCGCTGAAGTAGGAGGAGAACGGGTGATCGGGGAAGGTGTTGACCTGGGTCTGTGATCCTCGGTCGATGAAGTGGATCAGAGGATCGCCTGCCACCTCGTCGGCGAACCGGGTGCAGCGGTCACACAGGATGCAGCGCTCGCGGTCGAGGTTGACCAGATCGCTGATGGGGATGGGCTTTTCGTAGTGCCGCTTCTCTTCGACGAAGCGGCTCTCGCCGGGGCCGAAACTGTAGGCGTTGTCCTGCAGGGGGCATTCGCCGCCCTTGTCGCACACCGGGCAGTCGAGGGGGTGATTGACGAGCAGGAACTCGAGCACACCCTCCTGCACCTGCTTGACCCGATCACTCTCGGTGTTGACGACCATGCCGTCGGAAACCGGGATCATGCACGATGGCTGGAGTCCGGGACCGCGGCCGGTGTCGATTTCGACCAGGCACATGCGGCACATGCCCACCGGGCTCATGCGGTTGTGGTAGCAGAAGCGCGGGATATGGGTACCGGCCCGCTCAGCGGCGGCAATGACGAGGTCCCCCGGTTTGGCTTCAACGGTTTCGCCGTTGATCGTGATCCTCACTGGCGTCTCGCTCACCGGACGCTCACCCCTTTGAGCTCCACCGGAACGGCGGTGTTGGTCGCAAACCCATGGTCACCATTGGCTTCGGCGAGGTCGTCGTTGTCGGCAACCAGAGCGGCGAAGTCCTCGGGGAACAGGGTCATTGCGGAGTGGATTGGGGCGAAGGCGGAGGGACCAACAAAGCAGATGGTGGTCATCTGGTAGGGGAACGACGCCGCTTCGATGCCAAGGCGCTCGCTGGCGGCGTGGGGGAAGTTGCCAGGGCAGATCGTCCCGCCGACCTCCATCAGCACCTGAAGGTCACGGCTGGTGCCCTGACCATTGACCACCCGGTGCAGGATGCGTTCGAGCCAGGTGCCACCCTCGCGACAGGGCACACACTTGCCGCACGACTCGTGGGCGTAGAACCGGGTCAGGCTGTAGGCGGCCTTGGGGATGTCGGCGGTGTCGTCCATGACCATGATCGCCCCCGAACCGAGCATCGAGCCCTGGGGGCCGATTTCGCTCGCCTCGAAGGGCAGGTCGAGTTGGTCGACCCCAAACCACGGGGCGGAGCCGCCACCGGGGACAAAGGCCTTGAGTTCCCGTCCCGGCCGCATACCGCCGCAGTACTCGTCGTCGAACAGCAGCTGACGGAACGTGGTGATGCCGTTGACGATCTCATAGACCCCGGGGCGCTTGACGTGACCCGAGACCGCAACCATGCGGGTACCGGGCGACTTCTCGGTTCCGATGGCCCGGTAGGCGGCCGAACCGTTGTTGGCGATCCAGGGCAGATTGGCCAGGGTCTCGACGTTGTTGACGATGGTCGGTTTGCCGTAGAGGCCGATGGCGGCCGGAAAGTAGGGAGGCTTGAGGCGGGGCATGCCCCGGTTGCCTTCAAGGCTCTCGATGAGGGCCGTCTCTTCGCCGACGACGTAGGCTCCGGCACCCCAGTGGAGGATGATGTCGAGCGAGAAGTCGGTGCCGAGGATGTTCTTGCCGATGTAGCCGGCCCCATAGGCCTCGTTGAGGGCCGTGGCCACCCGCTCCTGGGCCAGCGCCATCTCACCCCGGATGTAGAGGAAACACTGGCTCAGGCCAACGGCGTAGCTGGCAATGAGGCAGCCCTCGATGAGCTGGTGGGGATCGCGCTCCATGAGCAGGCGATCCTTGTAGGTGCCCGGCTCGGACTCGTCACCGTTGACGACGAGGTAGCGGGGCCAGACCTCGGGTGGCATGAAGCCCCACTTGACTCCGGCGGGGAATCCGGCGCCGCCGCGGCCGAGCACGGTGGCGTCACGAACCTCACCGTGGACCTCGCCTGGTTCCCGGTCCAGGGCGGACCGCAGCCCTTCGTAGCCACCGGTGGCGAGGTAGCGGTCAAGGGTGTAGCCGTCTTCGAGATCGAAGCGTGAGGTCACGATGCGCGGCGTGTCGTTGGCGACAAAGCCGGCGGCGTAGGGGCTGGTTGTTCCGCCCAGGGTCATGACGATGGCTCCTCGGTGGGTAACCAGGCCGGTGCTCCGGTGACGTCTTCGGGGGCGACGGCGCCAACCCGACGCTCGGCCGGGATCGACTGACGAACCTCCGACAACACCCCATGGTTCGGGATGTCACTCTTCCCGGAGCGCAGATCGCCGATGAGACGATCGAAGTCGTCGGTGGTTACCCGGTATTCGTGGCGGTAGTTGACCTGGAGGCACGGCGCCTCGGTGCAGGCGGCCTGGCATTCGGCCTGTTCCAGGGTGAACAGGCCATCGGCGGTGGTGCCACCCAGCTTCACATCGAGCGACTGCTCGGCGTGGTGGATCAGATCCTCGGCCCCCAGCAGCTGACACGACAGGGTGCCGCAGATGTTGACCAGGTAGCGACCGACCGGCTCGCGCTTGAACATCTCGTAGAACGAGCAGGTTCCGAGCACCTCGGCCGGGGTGACGTCGATCAGTTCGGCCAGATGTTCCATGGCCTCTTCGCTGACGTAGCCATCCTGCTCCTGGGCCAGGTGCAGCAGTGGGATCAGGGCCGACTTGCGGCGTGGGTAGCGGGCGATGACTTCGTGGGCCAAGGCCACGTTCTCAGCGTTCAAACGGGCCATCAGCGATCAACTTCTCCGAGGACGGGGTCGACGCTGGCGATCACAGCCACCGCGTCGGCCAGAAACCCGTCGGCCATCATGTGGGGCATCACCTGCAGATTCACAAAACTCGGACCTCGAATGTGCATCCGGTAGGGCTTGGGGCCCCCGTCGGAAACGAGGTAGCAACCCAGCTCGCCGCGGGGCGATTCGACGGCGACGTAGACCTCACCCTCGGGCACCTTGAAGCCTTCGGTGAACAGCTTGAAGTGGTGGATCAGGGCCTCCATCGACTCGTCGATGCGAGCCCGGGGCGGAGGGGTGACCTTGGCGTCCTGGATCCGGTAGTCACCGAGGGGCATCTTCTCGATGATCTGGCGAACGATCCTGATCGATTCGCGAATCTCGTTGAGGCGGATGGCGTAGCGGTCGAAGGCGTCGCCGTAGCTGCCGACGAGCACGTCGAATTCCAGCTCGTCGTAGACCAGGTAGGGCATGTCGCGGCGTAGGTCCCAGCTCACCCCGGTGCTGCGCAGCACGGGGCCAGTGGCCGAGAGGGCGATGGCCTCCTGCTGGCTGATGACGCCGACACCCTGCAGGCGATCCCGCCAGATCGGCTGGCCCGTCATCAGGACGTCGTACTCCTCCAGCCGGGGCGGCAACATGTCCATCAGGGCGGTGAGATCGGCTTCCCAGTCGTCGGGGAGATCGGCGGCCACCCCGCCGGGGCGGATGTAGTTGTGGTTCATCCGCAGGCCGGTGACCTTCTGGAAGAAACGCAGCACCTGCTCGCGTTCGCGCCAGCCGTAGATCATCATCGACACCGCACCGATGTCCATACCGCCGGTAGCCATCGACAGCAGGTGCGACGAGATCCGGTTGAGCTCACACATCAGGGTCCGGATCCACACCGCCCGGGGCGGCAGTTCCAGGCCAAGCAATTCCTCAACCGCCATGGAGAACACCAGCTCGTTGAACAGCGGTGAGGCGTAGTCCATACGGGTCACGTTGGTGGGACCCTGGAGGTAGGTGAGGCTCTCCCCCGTCTTCTCCATACCGGTGTGCAGGTAACCGATGATGGGCTTGGACCGACGAACGGTTTCGCCGTCGAGTTCCAGCATGAGGCGAAGCACGCCATGGGTCGATGGGTGAACCGGACCCATGTTGACGATCATCGTCTGATCGTTCTCTTCGGGTAGCAGCTCACCGTCGATGGCGGCCGCAGCCGCCACCTCGGACATGCGCAGGACCGCATCGCGGCGGGGCAGGAGGTGGAGTTGCCCTTTACCTTCGGCCAGACCGGTATCTACGGTGGTGTTGTCCATGGTTGATTCTTGATCGGTAACGGTCATGGTTCGCCCTACCGGTGGTCGCGAAAGGTCATCAGTGTCGCCCTACTGACTCGGGGCTTTGAACTGAACGGGGATGGCGCCGGTGCTGTAGTCCTTGCGCAGGGGGTGTCCCTCCCACGTCTCGGGCATGAGGATCCGGGACAGGTCGGGGTGGCCAGAGAAGGTGATGCCGAACAGGTCGAACACCTCCCGCTCCAGGAAGTCGGTGCCGGGATACACGGCGTAGAGGGAGTCGACCGTCGGGTCGTCCTCAGGCACCTGGATCCGGACCCGCAGTCGTTCACGGCGTTCATACGACAGCAGTGAGACCACCACTTCGAAACGCTCGGGATCGACACCAGTCGGCAGATCACGGCCAGGGCCGTAGGTGCCGTAGTCGACGGCGGTGACGTCCATACACATGTTCCAGCCGTCATTCAGCAGTTCCAGCGCCGTGCGGCGCCACTCGTCGCGTCGGGGATGGATCACTTGTTGGCCCCGAACCTCGGTTCGCGGGGCCCCGTAAACCAGATCCGGTGCTTCGTCGTCGGGCGCCTGTTCGTCGGCCGCGGCCTCGTCGACGGTGTCGCTCATGATGACTGACCGATCGTGACCATCTGGCTCATGCCCTGGCCGTCACGCTGTTCGACCATGATGTTGGCTCCGGCGCCCGTCTCACTGCGGCGCCGCAACAACTCGCCCGACTCGATCTTGGCGTGCAGGGTGGTGATGGCGTGCAGCAGGGTCTCGGGACCCGGGGGGCAGCCGGGAGCGTAGACGTCGACCGGAACGATCTGGTCGACACCCTGGACGATGGCGTAGTTGTTGAACATGCCACCGCTGGAGGCGCACACACCCATGGAGATGACCCACTTGGGTTCCATCATCTGGTCATAGATCTGACGCAGTACGGGGGCCATCTTCTGCGAAACCCGACCGGCAACGATCATCACATCGGCCTGGCGGGGGGAGGCCCGGAAGACCTCCATACCCAGACGGGCAATGTCATAGTGGGAGCCGCCGGTGGCCATCATCTCAATGGCGCAGCAGGCAAGCCCGAACGAAGCGGGCCAGGAGGAGCGGGCCCGCGACCAGTTGACCAGTTTCTCCAACGGGGCGGTCATCACATTGTGATCGAGCCCCTCGAAACCATGATTCTGTACCTCAACCAAACCCATTAGGCAGCCACCTCAGGCTGATTGGCCGGTGTTGCCCGGCTCGTGGTGGCCTCAACACGGCCCTCGCCGCCGACCCGGCGCACCGTTGAGGTGGAGGTCCGGTCAGCGGATCGGATGGTGTCCTGGCGACGCGAGATCTGCAGCGGACCCCAATCGAGGGCTCCCTTGGAGATCAGGTACACGAACGACTCAAAAACCAGAGCGGAGAAGATGAGTATCGCCACCAGACCGAACACACCAAGCGAGCGGTAACTGACGGCCCACGGGTAGAGGAACACGATCTCAATGTCGAAGATGACAAAGAGCATGGCCACCAGATAGAAGCGCACCGGGAACCGCATGGGCAGATCCCGACCCGGGCTGATACCGCACTCGTAGGGGTCGAGCTTCTCCACCGTCGGGTTGCGAGGCGCCAGGAGCTTCGAGGCCACGAAGCTCAAGGCGGCGAACAGCACAGCCAGGATCAGTAGGACCAAAACCGGTAGGTACTGAGCCATGTTGTCCTCCTCTCGTTTCCGACCGCGCTCAGGCGCTCGCGGCCAGGATTTCGACCTCGCGCTTGTCACGGACGTGCAGATTCCAGGCCAGAGCGGCAAAGATCAGGCCGCTGAAGAGGGTGAACATGGCGGGGGTGAACCGCAGCCCGCTGAACAGTGCGGGGACGGGACCACCTCGGTCACGTTCCATGATCACGCTCACCAGGGGAGCTTCGTCGTCGACGGTGATGACGGGCGGGGGCTGACCGGGCAGGGTTGCCTGCTCGACGGCACCGCGGACCTGGACAACGATCAATTCCTCGCTGAACCACGGATGCACCACGGTCTCCCGGAAGGTGTGAACCACTCGATCGAGCACGTTGGCATCCTCATCAAGCGGCGGCTTGCCGTCGATGATGAAGGCACCAAACTGGCTGGGCACGTAGCCGCCGACGCTGAAGACGCCCTCTTCGACGAGGAAGGCATCGACCGAGGCCTGGGCCTCACCGCGGATGCCGTCGGAGGTGACGAGATATCGCCAGTCACCGATGTTGGCGCTGCGGGAGGCCACCAGGGCCGCTTCCTGTGCCAGGTCGGGGTCACCGATCTCGGCCACGGCGTCAGTCGAGGCAAACATCTCGGTCGCCAAGTCGACGGCTTCGCCGGGGGCCAGGCGTTCAAGCACGGTCTCGGTGTCGATCGGGGCTGAACCCAGACCACCGAGAGGCACACCGCCGCTCGAGGTTGACTCGGCCAGAATCGACGCCGACTCAACCTCGGAGAACAACAGACCATCGTCGCTGTCAGCGGCATCATCAAAGTTGATCTCAACCAAGGCCCAGGTCGGGGCCTGCCCCTTCCAGCCAATGCCGTAGATCGTCCAGACGATGCCCATCAGGAACAGCCAACCGAACAGGGCCGCTCCCGAAAGCAGGAAGCCCAGGCGGGTGCCGGTGTCGGTGGCCAGCACCAGGTAGGTGCCGCCGACCAGAACCACGAATCCGGTCAGGACGCTGAGCAGACCCCGGAAGAACGGGTCGAACCCGATCCCGTCGATGAACGCCAGGCTTGCCGCCGGCGCTGTCTGTAGTGCCAGGTTCAACATCACAAGCCTCGCTCGTAATCAACAACTGCTTGGATCAATTCCGGCGGGAGGACCCCGCCGAAGCCCGGCATCATACCAGCGTGGCTCTGTCCGCCCCGGCCATAGCCTGCACCGGCAGTGGCCCCGGCGGTGACAAAGTCAACATGGGCCTGGCTGGTGCGGTCGGGCATCTCAACAAAGGTGCAATCACCCGCCACCCGGCCGTCGATCAGCGTCACGGCCTCACCTGGGGCGTCGGCCTGCGTGATCGCCGGAGGAGCAATGAACTTCTCCGATTCGTCGAGCGCCAACTCATGGTCGGGAGCGAAAGCGTAGGCGGGCCCGGTCTCGGGCTGCCAAAGCTGGGAGACGAAACCACAGTCGGCCAGATCGCCGCCCTGATCGGGAGTCGTCGCCTCGCTGAGCACGAGGTAGGAACGGCCGTCGTCGGTGGCAGGTTTGCCGTTGTCGTCGAGGCGGATCTTCGAGCCGTCGGCGGCTTCGATATAGAAGCCCTGGTCGTCGTCCAGGCCTTCGGCCGGTAGCCACGAGCCGTCGGCCCGCTTCCAGGTGTCATCGGGGAAGCGGTTGTGTACCCCGCCCCCGCACAGGTCGTAGCCAATACCGGACGGATCACCACCACCGCAACCGGCGACGCCCTCTTCGAGCACGCCCGGAACGGCGCCAGTACCAAGCGACCAACCAGCGGTGTGGCAGCGGGCGCAGGACAGCCCGCCCCCGGCATAGCCACTGAAGAGGCCAAGGTTGAACACGGCCTCGCCAACGGTGGCGAACTCACCTTCGTCGACCGAGCGAGTGACTTCGGCCCGGATGTCGGCGCTGATCTGGTCGGCTGCGGCCTGGGCCGCGGCGACCTCGTCGTCCTCACCCGCGAGCGAGATCTCGATCGGGTCGAGGGTCTGTACCTGCAGGGTCCGCAGGTAGACGATGAGGTTATCGACCTGCTGGGTTGTCAACGGCCCACCACCGGGTGTTCCCCAGGCGGCCATGGGCGAACCCGGCCGACCGAAGTTCAGCACGTAGCGAACCTCTTCCTCGCTGTAGCGAAGCAACACGTTGTCGAGTGACGGTGCCTGCCAGGTGGCATTGGCGATGAACTGACCATCGGCATCCTGAAGGACGTAGCTGGTCGAGCCCCCGACACCGCCGGCCGAGTGACAATTCACGCACTGGGCGCCTTCGGTGTAGAGGTTCCCACCCTGCACCTCGAACGACAGGTTGTAGGCATCAACGGCCCCGTCCTGGCGACCGGGCTCGGCCAGCCAGTAGAACGGCAGCGCCACGGCCAGGATGGCCAACATGACCAGAGCGAAGGTCAGGGACTTGTCGAGCTTGGTCCCCTCCAACTCCTCATCGGTCAGGTAGTCCTTGCGGTTGGGGGCCAGCTCAATCTCCGAGCCGAGCTCGGGACGGGCGACCACCAGGTTGCGAATGAACAGAAGAACAAAAGATATGAGTACGAGAGCACCGACGGTTACACCGATGGCGCGGAAATCAGCAGCGAGCACAGCAGCAACCATCATCCGTGACCGCCTCCATCACTCAGGCAGTTGGGACCCTCGGCCTCTTGGCCGGTGGTGTTGGTTCCGATGGGTGGGCCCTGGATCACCGTTCCGGTATCCACAACCAACTCCCCGCCGAGGGTGACCTCCATGGGGAAACGATCCATACCCCGAGGAGCAGGACCACCCTTCTTCTCGCCAACCCGGTTGTACTGCGAGCCGTGGCAGGGGCACTCGAACCACTGCGACGTCTTGCACTCCGGCACCCGGCAACCCAGGTGGGGGCAGGTCTGGAATAGCGCAACTACGCCACTCTGCAGGCCCGACTGGACCTGGGGGTAGAAGGTGTAGGTCGACTGGGCCTTGGGCAACGACGTTACTGGGTACTCGGTGACCCACATACGGCCTTCAGGCACGTAGAAGAACCCGCCGCCGGCCCGAATGGCGGCCTTGACGTCTTCCAAACGACCAACGGAAACCTTGGAGCCGAAGCCCCCACCGGGGGGCGGCCACAGGAAGGCCAGGCTGGCGGCCCCGAAGGCTGCCAGTCCGAAACCAAAGGTGGCAACAATGCTGCGATTGAGGAACTGACGACGGGTAACACCCAACGTCTCGGGGTCGGGTGGCACGTAGACCACCGGTGGGGCGCTCTGCCGGGAGGAAACGAGTGTTCCCGGCGACCCGCCGCGTGCCGCGGCCTCGACCTCTTTGGCACTGGCCTGCTCGCCAATGGTGCCGTCGGAGTCCAACGCGGCCGAGGGACGGTCCCGCCGAACGGTCTCGCCCGAAAGCTGACCGATGGCGGTGACGGTGTCGCTGCGTCGTAGCGACACCGCGACGACGACCAAGCCGAGCAGGACCAGGATGATGATGGCGATGATGAAGCTGTCCATATAAAGGTTCCTGCTCCTTAGAGATCGAAGAAGATTCCCTCGACCCAGGGAAACACGAAGTTAAACCCGGGGCCGCGGAAGAACGAGCCGATGAGAACGAGTACTGCCCAGAACATCATGAAGACGGTGAACACCGTGATGGCGAACTTTCGATCCTCAGGCTTGTTCTTGGGATTCTTGTCGATATAGGGGGCAACCATCAGCACGAAGAGTCCCATACCGGGGATCGTGACACCGGCAACCATGGGGTGGAACATCGTCAGCAGTTCCTGCAGGCCCAAGAAGTACCACGGAGCCTTTGAAGGGTTCGGTGTGGCGTTCACATCGGCCAGTCGCAGCAACGGGGCGTTGACGAAGATCGAGAAGATCGTGACGAACACCGTCATGAGCAGGGCGGCACCGAACTCGACGATGATCAGGTGGGGCCAGGTGTGGACCTTGTCAATCGGCTTGGCCTTGATGTCCTGGATCGAACCGGCCTTGACCACCGTCAGCAAACGCTGGGTGTGACCGGCCGGGCCGGTCATGCTCGGCACGGGGGCGGCAGGAGCTACCGCCGTTGCCGCCGCCGGAGCTACCGCCGTTGCGGTGCCACCACCAGCTGAGCCACCGGCTTGGCGGTCCTTGGCCGACTTGGAACGCTGCAGGAGGTGGGCCGGGATCTTGGACGCCCCTTCACCGTCGCCGCCACCGGCCGCCGCGGCCTGGCCGCTGTCGGCACCGGCGCTGGTGTCGGTTGAAGCGGCACCCTCGGCCTTTTCGCGGGCCTGTTGGGCCCGCTTCCTCAGATGCTCTGGGATTTCCGTCATAGATCTCTCCCCCGAGGCCTTGGTGTCTCGAGATTACCGGTTGACTCGTCGCTCATGATCGTTGTCTCCCCTGCCCTAGAGCGGGCCGGAGATGCCGCCGTCCTTGCGGACCCGCCAGAAGTGGATGGCCATGAAGATCACCGTTACGAACGGCAGTAGCAGCACGTGTAGCACATACCACCTCAACAAGGTGTCGGTGCCGATGACCTGACCACCAAGCAGGACGAACTTCACCTGGGACCCGAACACGGGGGTGAAGCCCATCATGTTGGTACCAACCGTTACCGCCCAGAGGGCCAGCTGATCCCAAGGCAGTAGATAGCCGGTGAACGAAAGCAGCAGGGTGAACTGCAGGAGGTTCACCCCGATCACCCAGTTGAACTCCCTCGGTGCCTTGT
>Ga0316192_10000102_pt1 | contig 55992 bp, 32 predicted proteins | sample MerIslwburrow_MG_FD_204931 | JGI IMG/M metagenome (GOLD analysis project Ga0316192, IMG submission 204931) | Coastal sediment microbial communities from Maine, United States - Merrow Island worm burrow | ecosystem: Environmental > Aquatic > Marine > Coastal > Sediment | place: USA: Maine...
GACGTCCGTCGATGCGGCGCACCTCACTCGGACCTTCGGCGAGCTCTACTGTCGCCACCGCCGAAAGGGGAATCGGCCGATCCCCTCCCGGATTGACGATCATGCCCTCCACCTCCTCGACTGTCTCCCTGTCTTCCATCTTCAGTCGCACCACGATGGGGATGCGGCGATCCTTGAGATTGAAGCGGGTGGCCTCGAACCCTTGCACCTTGTCTCTCACCAAGCGAGCGACCTGCGAGAGATTCAGGTCGTAGCGGGAGAGTAGGTCCCGGTTGTAGACAACCTGGACCTCTGGCGCACCACGCCGTTGGGTCGTCTCGACATCTGCCAGCTGTGGCATCGCCGCCATGGTCTCCTTGGCCCTGCCGGCCTGCTGTCGCAGCAGCACCAGATCGTCGCTGTGAACTTCGACTTCGATGGGTGCCTTGAAGCTGAACAGCACCGGTCGCGTCACCCGGGCATCGAGGTCCGGAATCTCCGCGAACCGAGCCCGCAATCGACGGATCACCTCGTCTTCGAGACGCAGATCAGCCCGTTCCAGCAGGATCTTGAAGCGCGCGGTGTGCTCCCCTTCGTCAGAGCGATTCGAGTAGGCCGCATCGTAGCCCACGGTGAGCATCAGCGACTCGATGTACTTCTTCTCCTCGAGAATCGCCTTTTCGATCGGCGTGACGATCTCTTCTGTGGCTTCGATGGGAGTCCCGACAGGGAGTTGGACCTCGACCGTGAACTCACCCTGACGAACCTCCGGTAGGAGCTCGGTACCAAGCGAGGTAGCGAACCAGACCGTCGCAGCCAGCGAGGCCAACACCAGGATGAACATGGTTATGGGGTTGTGCAGAGCCCATCTCAGAGCCCCTGGGTACCATCTGCGCAGGCCCTCCAGCGCGGTATCCATCAGCTTGACCGGCAGATAGACCAGACCACCGAAAACGGCTCCCAGGGCGGGAGCGATCACTTTGCGAACCAGCCAGATCAAACCGAAAAAGAAGGCCAGACTCGTCTTTCCGATGACCTCCAGAACCGCTCCGATCACAAAGCGCAAGAGCAGATAAAGAACCGCCAGGGGATAAGCAAGCCAGCGAAGCACTTTGCGCACCGCGCCTCGTGGCTTGGCACCTGCAGCGCGGAATCGTTGCCAATCGTCCTTCAGGGAGAGCCAGGCCCCAAATTCTCTCCAGTGGGTCTCGAGAGGCTTGGTCTCGGTCCATTGGAGGCCTTCGCGGCTGGCCAGCATCGGAATCAGGAAAAGAGCGACAACCAGTGAAGCCAGCAACGAGATCACCACCGCCAAGCCGAGATCGCCGAAAGCCTGCCCAGCAACACCCTCCACGAAGACCATCGGGAAGAAGACTGCAATGGTCGTGAGCGTCGAAGCGACGACCGCGCCTCGCACCTCGGAGGTTCCCCTGTTGGCAGCTGTCTCTAGATCGTCGCCTTCCTCGCGGCACCGGAAGATGGACTCCAACACCACGATCGAGGAGTCGACCAGCATGCCGATACCCAGCGCGAGGCCACCCAGCGACATGATGTTGAGGCTCACACCGAGCATGTTGAGGGGGGCGAAAGTCACCAACAGGGAAATGGGGATGCTGATGGCGATGATGGCGGTCGTTCGCAGGTCCTTGAGGAAAAGAAAGAGCACCAACACGGCCAACATCCCACCGATGATGGCGGTATTACGGACCTCCTTGATGCTGCTTTCGATGAACAGCGAGCGGTCAGCCACCAGCGTCAGCTCGGCCCCCTCGTTGAGCCAGGCCTGCTCGATCAGCCCCGGCGGCGGTGGCGGTTTCTTCTTGCCCTTCTTTTGCCACCAGCCGGCCTCTTTATCGGTCTCTTTCTCGTCTTCCTGCTCTTGGCCTTGCGCCTTTTGCTCGGCTTCCAGCTTCGCCTTCTCGAGATCGAACTCGCCGAGCGCCTCCGTCACCCGCTTCGCCAGCGCCACGATATTGGCATCGGCTTCCTTGAAGATGTCGAGCTGGACACTCTCCATCCCGTTGGTGCGTGTCAGGATCTCACGCTCCTTGTGCGCCCTGACGACGGTACCGATGTCTCGCACGCGGACTTCCCGGCCCTCGTAGCGGGCCACCACCGTGTCGGAGATCTGCCCCAGGTTCTCGTACTCGTTGAGGGTACGAACCATGTATTCGGTTCGTCCCTCCGTGAGGGTTCCACCGGCAAGGTTGATGTTCTCCTGTGCCAGGCGGTCGATGACCGTTTGGATCGACAGGCCCGTCCGACGCAGCTCCACCTCGTCCAGTAGGACGTGGATCTCCTCTTCCAGGCCACCGCGGACTCGGACTGCCGCCACACCCTTGATCGGTTCCAGGGATCGCTTGATCTGCAGATCGGCGATGCGCCGCAGGCGCCTCAGGCCCTCCTCACCTTCGAAGCGATTGCCGCTGCCCGAGAGACTGAGCTCCATGACCGGATCCAGCGAGGGATCGAACCGCAGGATCAGGGGCCTCTCGGTCTCTTGCGGCAAGAGAATCAGGTCCAGTTTTTCCAGGGAGTCCTGGATCGCCTCGGACATGGAGGTATTCCAGGTGAACTCCAGGACGACGTCACTCACTCCAGCGCGGCTAATCGAGCTGATGCGCCGCAGCCCGCCGACCACACCCAGGGCTTCTTCCACCGGGCGACTGATGTCATTCTCCACCTCCTCCGGCGCTGTGCCCGGGTACTCCGTGCGCACCGTGATCGTGGGATAGGACAGCTCCGGCATGAGGTTGACCGGCAGCCGACCGTAGGAAAAGTAGCCGAAAACGACCGCCGCCACGAAGACCATGGTGATGGCCACCGGCCGTCGCGTGGTGAAGCTGGAGAGGCCGTTGGTGGTGGTTTCGGTGGAGTCGTTGGTGTTCATGGGAATAGGGGCGTAAGGGCTTAGGGGCCTAGGGGTTTAGGGGTGTAGGGTGGTTGGGCGCGATTGATTCGACGTAGGGGCGTTCCTTGCGGGCGCCCGCGGGAGGGCGCAAGGCCCTCCCCTACAGTTTTAGCTAGCCTCTTGTTCTTCAGCACCTTCTTCTGATTCTTCTGCTCCGACCAGCCGCACCATGGAGCCGTCTTTGAGGCTCGATTGGCCGCCGACGACGACTCGATCGCCGGCGGCGAGAATCGAGGCCGGCTCGATGTTGTCCCGATCCTGGAGCGCGGCTTCAATGAGCAATCTCTCTACAGTCTCGTCGTCCTTCATTCGGAAGACGAAGATCTGGTCGGCGTCGTAGACCAAAGCTTTCTTGGGCACCAACACGGCGTCCTCATGAACCTCCGTGATGAGCTCGACAGTGACGTACATGCCTGGAAGAAGATTCTCACCGCGTGGGATCGCCACGGTTACCTTGACCGTGCCGCTCTTGGGATCGACTCGAGGAGCCAGGCGGTCGACTGCCCCGGCTCGCGCTTCGGCCCCCGCAGCCTCGGCAAAAAGACGTGCCACCTGGCCCGGCTTCAGTCGATGCAGCTCCTTCTCGGGTACGTACACCCGGGCCACGATGGAATCGAAATCGACGATATCGAACAGATGCTGATTGACCGTCACCTGGTCGCCGACGTTTACGAACCGCTCGGTAATCGTTCCCTTGATCGGGGCTCTCACTTCTGTATAGCCGAGTTCTCGCTTGGCGTCCCGCAGAGCCAGTTCCAGCTGCTCCCGAGTATGGGTCGCTTCGGTATAGGTCTCTTCGCTGATCAGCTTCTGCTCCCACAGGTTCGTCTGCCGCTCGTATTCCCGTTTGGCCTTGGCAAGCTGACTTTCTACCCGCGCCACTTCGGTGCGCTGAGCTTCATCCTGAAGGCGGACGAGGAGTTGACCCTTCGCAACGTCGTCACCCTCCTCTACCAGCAATCGAGTGACTTTACGCTCTGCCTCGGAGAAGACCTGGACCTCGTTCTCGGCCTCTAGATTCGTCGAGAAACGCAGCAGCGACTCGATCTTTCCGCGCTCCAGGGCGACCACCTCGATCGGTACGGCCTCTTCCTCGTCATCCTCCTCGTCTTCGCCGTCCTTGTCCTTCTTCTTGCTCTTCTTGGAGTCTCGGTCCTCGTTCGAGTCCGAGTCGCCGTCCACCGCCTCGGTTTCGTCGCCGCTACCGGCATCGTCCGACCGATTGCAGGCAGTGCCGAGGCCGAGCGACAACAACAGACAAAGCGCGAGCAGGAGTCGCATTCCGGATGCAAGAAACCTCATGAATTCCCTCTCTCTTTTCGTCGATCAGGGCGCAGGCTTGCCGTCCCTGGCGCCTGCCAGTCCGCAAGTCTAACCCTGTTGACCTCCTACTACGTGTCTCGCGGACCCGATGTTGCGCTCTTGGCTGCAATCAGTATCGAGAGCATACAGCATTCGCTACGTGGTCAACCCGACCGATCAACTCACTGCGAAACTGGGGTATTCTTCCAAATATGCTTGCCTCTACCCTCGTCAAGAAGGACTCACGGACCGTGATGTCGGTCCAGACTCTTCCCGATCCCGTCCCGGGCCCCGGCGAAGCTCTTCTCGAGATACGCGGCGCGGCGCTGAACCACCTGGACCTCTACGCTCGCGCCCACCACGCAGCGAACCCGGAGGCCGAGGCTCAGATCATCGGCTCGGACGCGGCCGGCGTCGTCTCCGCTCTCGGCCCGGAGGTGGACACTTTCGAGGTCGGTGCCGAGGTGGTCCTGAATCCCGGACTGGGCTGCGGCGAGTGTGAATTCTGCATGCGCGGACAGCAGAGCGAGTGCCCTCGCTTCGACCTGGTGGGCCGGGGAATCCCCGGGACCTACGCCGAGAAAATCGCAGTGCCTGCTGCGAATCTCCACCCGAAGCCGACTCACCTCTCCTTCGCGCAGGCGGCTGCTCTCTGCCTGGATCATGTGACCGCGTGGCGGATGCTCATGACCCGTGGGGATCTGCGGATGGGTGATTCGGTTCTCATTCACGGCATCGGAGGCGGAGCGGCCCTCGCATCGCTCCAACTGGCGCGGCTCCTCGACGCCAAGGTCATTGTGACCTCCAGCTCGGACGAGAAGCTTCAGCGCGCCGATGAGTTGGGAGCGCACCTCGGCATCAACTATCGTGATCAGGACGATGTGGCTGGGATAGTCCGTAAGTTCACCGACGGTCGGGGGGTTGACCTCGTAATCGACACCGTAGGCGCGGCGACCTGGCCGACGAGCATCGCAGCGGTGCGCAACGGAGGCCGGGTCGTAGCCTGTGGTGCAACGACCGGCGCGGACGGCGCGGTGAACATCCGCGAGGTCTTCTGGCGTCAGATCTCCATTCTCGGCTCCACGATGGGTTCCGACAAGGATTTCCGCGACATGCTCTCGGCAGTCGAGGGCCATTCTCTGGAACCGGTGATCGACTCGACGTGGCCGCTGAGCGAGGCCGACGCGGCGCTCGACCGTCTCGAGAGTGGCGAGCAGTTCGGCAAGATCGTTCTGGAGGTTTGAAGGTCTGGAGCTCTCGTCCACCCTGCGGTTCTTCGAGGTTGGGCGCTGCATAGGGGGGAATTCTGGTGAAGACCACAACCAAGGTCATTCTGTCGCTCGTTCTGCTTCTGCTGGCCGGTAGCGCATCGGTTGCTCTTGCCGAAGAGACAGCTTCTGGCAAGACCACCGAGCCTCGGCCCCTCGAGGTCGACGACTACTTTCGAATCGGTCGTGTCGGTGATCCGCAGGTATCCCCCGACGGCGGCTGGATCGCCTACACCGTGACCACCTACGACCTGGAGGAGGACGAGTCCAACACCCGAGTCTGGATGGTGTCCAGCACCGGCGGCGCGGCCCGACCTCTGACCGGAGAGAAGGTGTCTTCCTCCACCCCCCGGTGGAGCCCAGACGGCAAGTACCTGGCCTTTCTATCTGCCCGCGATGAAGGCAAGACCCAGCTGTGGACCCTCTTCCGAGAGGGAGGCGAGGGCGTGCAGGTCACGGATACCGCACAGGACGTCGGCTCCTTCGAGTGGGCCCCCGACAGCAAGAGGCTTGTCCTCGTGCTGAAGGATCCCAAGCCCGAGGAGCTGGAAGCTCACGAAAAAGGTGACGACTACGAGAAGAAGACCTCTCCGCCCTGGGTCGTTACCCGACAGCAGTTCAAGATGGACTACGTCGGCTACCTGGACAGCCTTCGCGACCATCTCTACGTCTACGACCTGGACAGCAAGGAGACGACTCAGATCACATCGGGTGACTTCGACGATTCCGAGCCCTCCTGGTCTCCGGACGGGACCCGAATCGCCTTCACCAGCAATCGGACCGAGAATCCAGACGCCAACTACAACACCGACATCTGGGTGGTCTCCGCGAGCACTACCGACATGGGTACCCAACTGACCCAGGTGACCACCAATCCGGGCGCCGATGCGTCGCCGAGTTGGAGCCCGGACGGCAAGACGATCGCTCACACCTCGAATTTGGAGATCGGGGCCCGATCGCTCTATGGCACGGCCCACCTGGCGGTCTCAACCTTAGCCGGTGGTGGACTCGAGTTGCTGACCAAAGAGCTGGACCGAATGATCTTCAGTCCCCGCTTCTCCGCACATGAGGACACGATCTACTTCCTCCTCGAGGACAGCGGGGAACAGAATCTGGCTCGAGTGTCGGCTGCCGGCGGAGCTGTCGAACGGCTGATTCAAGGCCCGAGATCTGTCGGCGGCTTCGATTTCGGAGTCGAGGGCGCCATCGCTGTACGGATCAGCGAGCCGCAGCTTCCCAACGAGATCTTTCTCTACCAGAACGGAGAGCTGGAGCAGCTTTCCCAAACCAACGCAGAGCTGCTGGCTGGTCTGCAGCTCGGCGAAGTCGAGAAGATCCAATTTCAGAGCCCAGATGGAACCCCGATCGAGGCCTTCGTCATCAAGCCACCAGGCTTCCAGGCGGGAACGCGCTATCCCACCGTGCTACGGATTCACGGCGGGCCTCAGGCTCAGTACGACTTCAGCTTCTATTTCGAGCAGCAGCTTTTCGCTGCCAATGGCTACCTCGTGGTGATGCCCAACCCCAGAGGCTCGACAGGCTACGGTCAGGAATTCTGCCTCGGGATCTGGCAGGCCTGGGGCGAGCCCGACTACGAGGACGTGATGGCTACGGTCGATGGTGTGATCGAGCGCGGATGGGCCGACCCGGACCGTCTCGCGGTCTCGGGCTGGTCCTACGGCGGCATGCTGACCAACCATGTGATCACCAAGACCGATCGCTTCAAGGCCGCCGCCACCGGCGCCAGCGCCACCCTCTACGTGGTCAATTACGGCCACGATCAGTACCAGCGCTGGTGGGAACTAGAGCTCGGCGTTCCCTGGAAAGCCGAAAACCGGGAGCTCTGGGAAAAGCTATCCCCGTACAACCGCGTGGAGAACGTCGTGACCCCGACCCTGATCCTGGGCGGCGAGAAGGACTGGAACGTGCCCATCATCAATTCAGAGCAGCTCTACCTGGCGCTCAAAAAGCTGGGAGTGCCAACCGAATTGGTGGTCTATCCGGGTGAGTATCACGGCATCGGGACACCCTCTTACATCAAGGACCTCTACGAGCGCTATCTCGCCTGGTTTGGCGAGTATCTGAAGGGAGAGCAGCGGCAAACCGGGAAGGTCGCCGAATGAGATACAAGACAGTTCTGATTCTTCTGGCCTCGTTGGTGGCTGGAGGTTCGGCGAGAGCGTCTGACTCTGCCGCTGACCGTGCTGATCTCGTCCCCGGGTTTTCTCCACAGGCTTCCGCCGTCCAACTGGAGACCGAGACAGCGATGTTCGATCTGCTCGACAACGAGACCACTGGCCGGCACTTTCGCTACCTCACCGAGGAGCCTCATGCGGCAGGTACGCCACAAAACCGGCGCCTGGCCGAGTACACCCGGGATCGGTTTCTCGAGTACGGCCTCGAAGAGGTCCAGATCCTCGAGTACGATGTTCTTCTTCCCTTTCCTCGCGAGGTGAAGGTCTCCTTGTTAGAGCCCATCGAATACGAAGCTTCGCTTCGTGAGGACGGCTACGAAGTGGACAAGGATTCCTGGTCCAGCGACATTGGCCTCACCTATCTGGGCATGTCGGCATCCGGAGACGTTACCGCTGAGGTCATCTACGCCAACAGCGGAAATCCGGCGGACTACGACTGGCTCGAGAGTCAGGGAATCGACCCTGCAGGCAAGATCGTCATGGTCCGCTACTCGATGCCTTACAGCTATCGGGGCTTCAAGGCCTGGGAAGCCCAGAGGCGTGGAGTGAGGGCTCTCATCATCTACTCGGACCCTGCCGAGGATGGATACAAGAAGGGCGAGGTCTTTCCCGACGGGCCGTGGGGACCCGAGAGCCACATTCAACGGGGCGCCATCACCTACGACTTCATCGTCCCTGGCGACCCCCTCACGCCGGGACGACCATCCATCGAAGATGAACCGAGGATCGAAGAGCGTGAGGCGGTGTCGATCCCGCAGATCATCGCCGTTCCAATGTCCTGGCGAGATGCGAAACCGATCCTCGAGAACCTGGGGGGACCGGTTGCACCTCATGCCTGGCAGGGCGGGTTGCCGCTCACCTATCACGTGGGTGAAGGGCCGGCCAAAGTCCGCGTCAAGGTCGACATGGACGGTGGGCGTCGACCGATTCAGGTCGTGACCGGCAAGATTCGCGGCTCAGAGGAGCCGGAAAAGGTGGTGATTCTCGGGAATCATCGCGATGCCTGGGTCTACGGCGCCGTCGATCCGAGCAGCGGCTCCGCCACCCTCCTGGAGACGGCTCGCGTGTTGGGCAAACTGGCTCAATCGGGTCACCGCCCTCGTCGCAGCCTGGTCCTGGCCAGCTGGGATGCAGAGGAATGGCATCTCACCGGGTCCACTGAATGGGGCGAGCACTTCGCCGAGGAGCTGGGCAAGAATGCAATTGCCTACCTCAACGTGGACAGCTCCACCAGTGGCCCCGATTGGTCGGCCGGCGCAGTGGCCAGTCTCAATCTACTGATCGAATCAGTGGCGCGAAATGTCATCGATCCCAACTCTAGACACGACATGTATGAGACTTGGCGGCGACGTCAGGAGACAAACTCCGCGACATCCGGAACCGCCGCGCTGGTGGACAACGAGCTCGGCAGTGGCTCGGATTACACCGTGTTCCTCAATTTTCTGGGCGTTCCAATCGCCAGCCTCTCTTTCGAAGGGCCCTACGGCGTCTATCACTCGCAGTACGACAACTACTACTGGATGTCCCACTTCGGGGATCCGGGGTTTCGGTACATGACGGCCATGGCCGAGGTATGGGGAAGACTGGCCTTGCGTCTCGCCAATGCGGAGATCTACCCATTCGACTACGCGAGCTATGCCACCACCGTCGGCGGCTTCCTCGAATCGTTGTCCGATCTTCCGGGTAGCGAACAGCAACTCGACCTCGAGTCGGCGAGAAACGCGGCTGAAGCCTGGCACCAAGAGGCCGCTCGTCTGAATGCGCTGATCAGCCAGGCACTGGTCGAGAATCGTGACCTCTCGGGGGACCGCGTCTCCGAGCTCAACCAGATTTTGCTCAGCATCGAGCGCGAGTTCCTCGACCCGCAGGGCATTCCTGGGCGCCCTTGGTTCAAGCACATCCTCTACGCCCCGCGCTATACCTACGCAGCCATGTCGTTGCCTGGCGTGACAGAGGCGGTCGAACAGCAGGACTGGGAGTTGGCATCCACACAGCTTCACTTGCTGACCGATCGGCTCGAGACCGTCACCGAGCTCATGCGACAGGCACAGGCCCAGGTGCCCAGCGAATGAGCAGTCTCGTTCTTGGTGACAAACCGGTATTCGAAGCGATACGACAGCCGGCCGCGAGGCGGCCGTTCGGTCACGTCGCAATCCTCGGGACCCTGGTGGGACTCCTCTTGCTTCCCTGCGTTCGACTCGAAGCGCAGGAAACGAGTCCCCTGACGGGATTCTCACCCGATTCCTCGAGGCGACAGCTCCAATTCGAGCAGCGACTTCAGAACTCGATCTCGCCCGACAGGATTCGAGAGCATCTGAAGTGGCTCTCCAGCCGTCCTCATCTGCCCGGCTCGGAGGGAACACGCCTCACCGTGAAGTACCTCCAGAAGACGCTCGAGTCCTATGGAATTGCCACAGAGACGGTCCGCTACGACGCCTATCTGCCTGCTCCAGTCTCGGTTTCCCTGGACCTGCTCGAGCCCGTGTTCGAATCGGTCCAGACCACGGAGGACCGCATCGAAGCGGATCCCTACACCGAGACAGTGGAACTCTACCCCGGCTGGAGCGGCTACTCGCCCTCGGGGGAAGCTGTCGGACAGGTGGTCTACGGCCATTTCGGCTCCGAGAAGGACCTTCAGCGGCTGGTCGATCAGGGCATCGATCTCGAAGGCAAGATCCTCCTGCTGCGGAACTTCAGCACCGGCGAAGGCCGCAAAGTGCACAACGCGGAGCGCTTCGGAGCAGCGGGAGTCGTTCTCTACACCGATCCTGCCGAGGACGGGTTTCCGTTCGGCGACGTCTACCCCGAAGGCAACTGGCGGCCGCCAAGCAGCATCATGCGTCGCTCCGTCAACTTTCTGCCCTATGGAGGCGACCCGCTGTCGCCAGGCTGGGCCTCCAAGCCGGGCGCGCGGCGCCTGCAGCCAGAGGATGTCCCACTGCCCCGCATTCCGGTGCTGCCCGTGTCCTATCGCAGCGCCGAGAGGATTCTCTCCCTGATGGGTGGCCCCATGGCCCCCGAGGACTGGCAGGGCGCTCTTCCCCTCAACTACAAGATGGGCCCAGGTCCGGCCAAACTGCGACTCAGGACCGAGATGGACAACCGTGACCGCCCGATGCTGAATGTCCTGGGTCGCCTGGAAGGTGCGAGTGAGCCCGAACGCTGGGTTGTCGTCGGCAACCACCATGACGCCTGGATCTATGGTGCCGGTGATCCTTCCAGTGGCACTGCGGCGCTGCTGGAGCTGGCGAGAGTGCTCGCCTCGATGGCCGAAGATGGCCTCCGACCCGAACGCACCCTCATCTTCGCATTCTGGGACGCCGAAGAAATGCTTTTCGGGGGCAGTACCGAATGGGTTGAAGATCACGAAGACGAGCTTCTGGAGAAGCTCGTTGCCTGCATCAATATGGACTCCGCCGTCTTCAACACGGACCGACCTTTGAGCGTCTCCGCTCATCCCCTACTGCACGAGCTCTTCCGGGACGTCTCCCGCGACGTATCCGACCCGCGCACGGGACAGAGCGCGTTCACTGTCTGGCGGGATCTGCAAAACCGCTATCGCCAGGTCCCCGGAGTCGATGGCTGGGGCGAGTTCTTCCATCCAGACGAGGAGCTTCAGGAACCGTGGATTTTCGAGTCGCCCTCCGACGATGCAGCTCCCTTTTTCTACTACCTCGGGCTGCCGGCGTCGGACATGTACTACGGCGCGGATTACGGCATGTACCACTCCATCTACGAGAACTTCCACTGGATGGAGACCGTTGTGGACCCGACCTTCGAGTATCACGTCCTGATGGCGCAGATTCAGGGGCTTGCAGCTCTTCGCCTCGCCAATGCCACGCTACTACCGCTGGACTTCGCCAACGAAGCTCGGTACTGGGAGCTGGCATACGGTGACCTGCAACGGGTTTGCGGGAACCGGGACCAGGCTATACCGCGCCTTCAGGAGGCCCTGGATCTGCTCGAAACCTGGGAGCTAGAGGCTACCGCTCTCGGGCACGAGGTGCGGCTCCTGCTCGAGGATGAGCCCGCCTCGCAGCTTTCGGCCGACTTGCTCCGCCTCAACGAGCAGCTCAACCAACTGGCCCGGGACTTCTTCCGCCCCGAGCCACCTCCGGAGATCCCAAGTCAGCGGAATCTGTTCTCGGGCAGCAGCTTCGACTTCGAGCAGGTCTCCGGCGGCACCCTTCCCGGACTTCGCTTCGCCCTCGATCGTGGTGATCTCGCTCGGGCAGAGCAGGAGGCGGACCTCTACCTCGAGGCCCTGCAGCACCGAGTCGACGGACTTCGGGCGATCCGCTCCGCGGTACAGGCACTTCGCACCGGTGCAAAATCGCCTTTGAAAGAGGGAGGTCCGTGAGAACGGAAGGGCTCTACCGTGAGCTTCGCAGATCCAGCCTGGTGCCGGTGATCATCGGCATGACCTTCGCGGGCGTCAGCCAAGCACAGATCGACGATCGATACATCGGCTATACGAAACAGGCCACTGACACAGAGCGGAGAGCCGAGGACCTTATTCAGTCGGTCCCCTCCCCGGAGATTTTCGGCGCGCATCTTCTCTACCTGACCGAGGAGCCGCATCCGACAGGCTCCGAGCGCAACATGGAGCTGGCCGAGTACGTGCGCGACCGGTTCACTGACTATGGCCTCGAGGAAGCCCACTATCACGATACTCCGGCCCTGTTGAGCTATGGTCGATCGGCCTCGGTCGAGCTTCTGGAACCGATCCAGATGAAGCTGAGCCTGCGGGAAGATTCCTACGCCGAGGACAAGGACAGCTACCTTTACAACGACGGGACGGTCTTTCCCTATCACGAGTATGCGGCTTCCGGAGATGTCACAGCGGAGGTCGTGTACGCCAACAGTGGTAGCCCCGAGGACTTCGCGATTCTCGACCAGATGGGCATCAGTGTCGAGGGCAAGATCGTGGTCATGCGGTACTCGGTTCCTTACAGCTATCGGGGCTACAAGGTCTACATGGCCGAATCTCGCGGTGCGACCGGGGTCATCATCTACTCCGACCCTCAGGACGATGGCTACGCCAAAGGCGAGGTGTACCCCGACGGCCCCTGGGGCCCGGCGAGTCACATCCAGTGGGGCTCGATCGTCTACGACTGGTTCGGTTTCGGCGTCACACCCTTCACGTTCCACTGGCAACAGGAGGCCGACGGCAGCTGGACAGAAGGACCGGATCGCGATCCCCAGCTGCCCAAGATCCCTTCCATTCCCATGTCCTACCGCGATGCGGCCGAGATTCTCTCTAGACTCCGTGGTCCTGCGGTACCGGCCGCATGGCAGGGCGGCCTGCCCTTCACCTACCATGTCGGCCCCGGTCCGTCGAAGATCCGTCTGAAGGTCGAGAACGAGGACACCATAGGGACGATGCGCAATGTCGTGGCAGTGATACCTGGAACCGAGGAACCAGAGCGCTGGGTCATTGCCGGCAACCACCGTGACGCCTGGATCTACGGTGCCAAGGACCCGAGTAGTGGAACAGCCACACTCCTCGAAGCTGCCCGGGCACTGGGGAGGGCCGTCGACCTGGGATTCCGACCCAGGCGAACGATCGTGTTCGCCAACTGGGATGCGGAGGAGGACCTGCTGGGTGGCTCGACGAGTTGGGTCAAGGATCACCGGCAGAAGCTGATCGATGACGGCGTCCTCTATGTCAATCTGGACAGCTCGGCTGCCGGGCCGGACTTCCACGGCGGGGCCACGCCAGCGCTGGCGGATTTTCTCCGCCAGGTCACCATGACCGTCGACCACCCGGATGGTTCGGGCTCAGTGTACGACCAGTGGGCGAGTCGCTCCGCCGACGGTGTACCGCAGGTCGAGACCATCGTCGGAGCCACCGACTATACGGCTTTCCAGGAGAACATCGGCATGAGCTGCATCGACATGTTCTCCGACGGGCCCTACGGCGTCTATCACTCGCAGTACGACAACTACTTCTGGATGAGTCGGATCGCCGATCCGGGATTCGAGTACAACACCTACATGTCGAGGCTGCTGGCCGTCCTGCTCTGGCGCATGGCCAACGCCGAAGTGCTGCCACTGCGCTCGTCCGCCTACGCCCTGGCCGTCATCGAGCACATCCAGGAGATCGAGGACAAGGCAGCCCCGCTGCGTACAATCTCGCTCGCCGCAGCCAGAAGCTCAGCCGAGCGGTGGCTACAGGCAGCGAGAGTCTTCGAGGACCGCGTGGATCGCCGGTTGGCCAGTGGTTCGGGTATGCCTCCCGAAGACCTGAAGAAGGCTAATCAGCTACTGATGGCGGTAGAAAGAGCCATGACGGAGCCCAAGGGCCTCTCGACCCGACCCTTCTATAAACACCTCGTCTACGCGCCTCAACCCACCTACCGTTCTGAAGTGCTCCCCAGGATCTTCGAGGCCATCGACAAAGCAGCCTGGGACGAGATCCCGATCTACGAGCAACAACTTGTCGATGCCTTCATGCTTGCGGCCGATCTGATCCAGCAAGCCGATGACCTCATTCCCTGAGCAAACCAACGATACGATTACGCCCTATCGAAGAACAAGGAGTCCCATTCGTGAAACGAATCACTGCACTGCTCTGTTGCTCATTCTGCCTATCCGCGTCCATGGCACTCGCTGGTGAGGCTTCCCCCGCCAAACAGGCCGCCGTAGCCTCGATCGACCGTCAGCAATCCGACCTCACGCAAATGTCGGATCAGATCTGGGCATTCGCCGAGACTGCGCTGAGAGAGGCGCAATCGGCTGCGCTTCTCGCCGACTATGCCGAAGCCCAGGGATTCGAGGTCGAGCGCGGAGTTGCAGAGATGCCGACCGCCTTCACCGCGACCTACGGCTCGGGCAGCCCGGTCATTGGCATCATGGGTGAGTACGACGCGCTTCCCGGAATCTCACAGAAGGCCCAACCAACACAGGAAGCCTTCGAGGAGGGCGCAGGTGGACATGGATGTGGGCACAATCTCTTCGGAACAGCCAGCCTGGCGGCTGCCGTCGCCATCAAGGACCTCATCGCAGCTGGTGAGCTCGAAGGGACGATCCGGTTCTACGGAACTCCCGCCGAGGAAGCCATCGGCGGCAAGCTCTACATGATCCGAGCAGGCCTGTTCGACGACGTCGATGTAGCCCTGGCCTGGCATCCCTCTGACGAGATCGGAGCCGACACCGACAGCAGCCAGGCTCTGGCGGACTTCATTGTGGAGTTCCGGGGCAAGACGGCCCACGCCGCTGCCGACCCCTGGAATGGTCGCAGCGCCCTGGACGGCATCGAGGTCTTCACGCATGCCATCAATCTCATGCGCGAGCATGTCCGGCCGACTGCGCGGATTCACTACGTGATCGCTGATGGAGGCAACGTACCCAACGTGGTCCCGGACTACGCCAAGCTCTGGTGCTGGGTGCGCGACACCAAGCACGCCGGCGTCGACGACCTACTGGAGCGGGCACGCGCTATCGCCGAGGGTGCGGCTCTGGCGACAGGGACCGAGAGTACCTTCACAGTGCAGTCGGGCGACTATGAGATGCTGCCCAATTTCGCCGGAGCCAAGCTCGTCCACGACAATTTCACCTGGTTGGGGCCACTGGAATTCACCGAGAAAGAGCAGGCTTTCGCCAAAGAGATCCAGCGTGAAACTGGCGTCGAGCCGGTGGGCCTCAAGGGTGAGATCAAGCCGCTCGACTTGGAGCCCGGACCTCCCTCCGGAGGCTCAACCGACGTTGCCGACGTGAGCTGGAATGTCCCGACTATTCACCTATCGGTCACCACCGCCGCCTTCGAGGCACCCTGGCATGCTTGGCCGGTCGTCGCGGCTGGTGGCACATCCATCGGACACAAGGGCATGAACTACGCCGCCAAGGCATTGGCATCTACCATGGTGGACCTTTACGAGAACCCAGAGGCTCGGGCCGCCATGAAGAAGGAGTTCGAAGAGAAGACCAAGGACTTCGTCTACAAGCCCTACATCCCCGAGGGGCCACCACCGGTACCCGCGGATTGACCTGGAGGAAGCTAAAATCCTCCAGGAGGCCTGTCTATGGCTCTGAGAAACCAAGGCACGAAATGCCATCGTGGAAAGCAGCTCGGATGGCTGGCACTCGTCATCCCGACTCTACTGCTCGGGTGTGAGCCAGCGGAGTCTCCGGTTACCGGACCTGCTGGAATCGAGATCGATCGAGACGTAGAGGTTGCCATGCGCGACGGGGTCGTCCTCCGAGCCAATGTCTGGAGACCTGCCTCCGGGGGGCCGTTCCCCGTCCTCGTCTACCGCACGCCTTACGGCAAGGACGCCACTGAGGACTGGTACACCACCCATCTGCACGCCGTCGAGCGCGGCTACGCTGTCGTGCTGCAGGATGTCCGCGGACGATACGAGTCAGACGGAGAGTTCGACCCCTACAGGAATGAAGGCCGTGATGGATACGACACGATCGAGTGGGCAGCAGCGCAGCCTTGGTCCAACGGCTCAGTAGGCACCTTCGGACTCTCCTATCCCGGCGCGGTCCAGTGGCTCGCCGCCCTCGAAAGCCCGCCGCACCTGAAGGCCATGGTGCCGGCGATGACGTTCTCGACCCCGCGCAACTTCTTCTATTCGGGAGGAGTTTTCGATGCCTCCTGGATCCCCTGGATCCACAACAGCATAGCCCCGGACATTCGGCATAGGAAGGACCTTCCCGGCGCCAAGACGGCCGAGGAAGCCAGTGCATTCTGGGAATCTCACGGAACCGAGATGCGCCGTTGCCTGCCTCTCGACAGCCTGGAGGAGCTGCGGGCTGTCGCGCCCTTCTACTTCGAGTGGCTCGCGCACCCTCCCGACGATCCCTGGTGGGACTGGGCCGAGATTCGCGGTCACTACGATCAGATCACGGCCGCAGTGCTCAATATTTCGGGCTGGTACGACGAAGCCTACGGCCCCGAGGGAGCGACGACCAACTTCAATGGCCTTGTCGAGTCCAGAAGGCAGGATGCGAGCCCCCGTACGGCCCTGATTCTGGGGCCCTGGGTCCATGGTGTTGCCTCAGTGGCTCAGACCAGAACAGGAGATCTCGATTTCGGCCCTGCCGCCGCGATCGACTACGACAATCTCGTCCTAGGCTGGATGGACCACCACTTGAAGGGCCTCGACAACGGCGTCGGCTCCGAGGAGCCGGTCCGCTTCTTCGTCATGGGTGAGAATCGATGGCGCACCGAGGAGGCTTGGCCACCATCGGGCGCCGAGTCGAGGACCTTCTACCTGTCAGCCGCGCCAGCGGGAGACCGGGAGGGAGCTCTGGTCGCGACTCCCCCACTCGCCGAGTCGGCCGGAAGCAGCCTGGTCTCCGATCCCGGAAGTCCCGTCACCGATCCCTATGTGATCTTCGGTCCGCACGACTATCGCGAGCTAGCCGGAACCGATGGGGTCCTGGTCTTCGACTCGGATCCTCTCGAGCAGGATCTCGAGGTCACCGGACCCATCACCGCTGAGATCTATCTGTCCTGTGATTGCCCCGACACGGATCTCTGGGTGCGCCTGCTCGACGTCTCGCCGGATGGCAGCGCCTTCAATCTCATGAGTCCCGGCTTGGACGTCCTCAGGGCCAGCTACCGGGATCTCGAGAGAGGGCGCCAGCTACTCGAGCCCGGCACCGTCTATCGACTCGACCTCGGCAATCTCATGACGAGCAACCTGTTTCGCCAGGGCCATCGAATCCGGGTACAGATCTCCACGGCCTTTTCCCCTCACTTCTCCCGCAACCTGCACACCGGAGATCTCGAAACCACCTCGAAGAACCAGCGAAGTGCCGTGGTCAGCATCCATCACGATGCCCACTACCCATCACGTATCACGCTGCCGGTCGTGAATCGTCAGTCGCCACCCGAATAGGTCGGCTCACCTCCTAGGTAGGTCCCCGAGACCGCGATCTCGAGCAACGCCGACGACTCGACCTGCAGAGGATCCGCGTCGAGCACGACGAAGTCCGCTCGGGATCCGACCGACAGACCTGTCTGGCCGGCCCCCTGTCCGCCGCCAGGCCACACGCGAGTCATCGTCTCCAGTGCCCTATCTCGATCGAGCCGCTCGGCGGGATGCCAGCCCTCCTCGGGCAGTCCATTCAGGTTTCGCCGGGTCACGGCGCAATAGAACGTGGTCAGCGGTGGCAGCGGCGTCGTGAAGTAGTCCGAGCCGAACGCCAGATGGGCGCCGAGCTTCGAAAGCCGACCCCAGGCGTAGACCCGGGCGCTGTTCTCGGCACCCACCCGGGAGTCCTCCATCGCTCGACCGTCATCCCCGGGTGCCACGAAGTTGGGCTGGATCGACAGCAGGACGCCCAGTTCCGCTGCTCGCGCGAAGTCTTGCTCCTGCGCATAGGAGAAGTGCTCGATGCGCAAGCGGGTAGGCTCGAGGTCCGGCCTCTCCTGCAATATGGATTCGTAGACATCCAGAACTGTGGCGACAGCTTGATCACCGATCGCATGGCTCGCCACGCCGAGGTCGGCATCCAGCGCCTTCACCGCCTCGGCTCGCAGCTCTTCGGCGGTCATTCTCTCGACACCCCGGGTTGTTGGATGGTCATGGAACGGATGCGTCAGGTGGGCACCACGGCTGCCCATCGCCCCGTCGGCCCACAGCTTCACATGACTGATGTCCAGGCGAGGCGATAGACGGCGAGGAGGTAAGGGCTCCCCCACCAAAACTTCGAAGAGTCGGCTTGGGGCTGGAATCATGAGGTGAATCCGCAGGGGAAGGGGCGAATCGAGATCCTCCGCCTCCAGAAGCTCGAGATAGCGCTCGAAGTCGAGTCTCAGGTCCACGATACCCGGCACCGCCAGGAACCCGGCATCGAAGACTTCCGTGACTCCCTGGGCGGCGAGCGCCTCCGCCGCGAGTCTGAAGGCTGAGCGAATCTGTTGGTCGGAGGGTTCCGGAATCAGGGGCAGCACCAGCTCGTTGGCACGCTCCAGGAGCACACCCGTTGGTCTGCCATCCGCCTCACGACGCAGGGCACCACCTGCGGGATCGGGGGTAGAAGGGCCAATCTCTGCCATTTCCAGGCCCAACGCATTCAGCCACCCCGCATGGGCATCGACCCGAGTGAGATAGACGGGGTGACGGGGGGCACTTCGAGTCAGAAGCTCATGGTTTGGCAACTCCTGCTCCCCCCAGGCTCCTTGGCTCCACCCCTTTCCGACGATCCAGGTTCCAGGCTCCAGATCCGCAGAACGCCTTGCGATCTCCTCATCCAGCGCCTCCTGCGTCGGGAGGGTCGTGACGTCGATGAAGTTGGCGGGCGGCTCATTCGCGTACATCAGCGAGATGCCGATGTTCAAGAGATGAAGGTGGTGGTCGACAAATGAAGGAGCCAGCACCTTGCCCGCCAGATCGACGACGACCGTGTCCTCTCCCCGCCAACTCTCCATCTCCTGATCGCTTCCCAGGGCTGCGATCCGACCGCCGGCCACCGCCAGGGCAGTCGGCACAGACTCGTCTCCGGTCAGCGACAGGATCCTGCCTCCACGAAAGATATGGCTGGCTTCCGAGGCCAGAGCCCCGGCCGGCGTTTCTGAACAGGTTCCACACGACAAAGAGCCTGCCGCAAGCATGAGGCAGGCCGCGGTTGTCAGTGGTGATAGAAGCCGGGTTGGTTTCCACTCGAACGTCGACACGAACACCTCCTGCACATCTGACCCAAGGTTCGAGAGCCCCGGCAGCGACCCCGGGTAGGTCCGACTCGGGAGACCGACCGCTATGGATGGCCCCGCACTTCGACGATCGCGCCGGCGATGAACCTCGGGATGATTTCCAGCACCGATTCTCGCGACACACTGCTCACGACGGCGGCGAATTCCTCGGACGAGAGCAGCCTCCCTTCGCCCACCCACTCGTCGAGCAAAGCTGCCGAGATCTCCTCGTTGCTCTGCGCCGAACTCTGTCGACGACCCAGCAGATGCTGTTTTGCTTCGGCCACCTCCTGCTCGGTTGGTGGATGCCTCTGCAAGTCGTCGAGCGACTCGACAAGAAGCTCCCTCATCGGCGCCAGCTTGCCAGGGTCGACCCCGATCCTCAAAGCGACTCTCGCCTGGGTGCCATCCGAGTCGTAGCTCGAGTCGATGTAGTAGACGAGCCCCTGTCGCGAGATCGCTTCCTTGCCCAACCTACCCTCGTAGCCATGGCTCAGCACATACAGCAGCATGCGCCAGGCCCACGACTCCGGGTCGGAGGGCGGAGGTGCAGGCACGACGTAGCCAAGCTGGGCCTGGGCGACCGCGAAGTCCAACTCCGCGACGCGGGACCGCTCCGCCAATGCAAGGGAGGGGCCGCTGGGTATCGAAACCACCTCGACATCGCCCAGCGCCTCTTCGACGTGAGCCAGTGCCGTAGCCTCGTCGAAATCGCCCACCAGGGCGACAGCTGCGGCTTCAGAGCCCGATGCCAGTGGATGGACTCCCAGCACGTCGTCCAGCTCTGCCGACAGACGACTCTCGGGGTCCCGTAGTTCTCCTGTCGCAGGCGCCACTTCCAACGGCCGTCCACTTGCCAGAATCGAGCGTGCCCGTTGCAGGGTCTCCCGCAGCTCGCTGTTCTCGAACCGGAAATCGAGCGACGTTTGACGCCAGAACGGGTAGTCTTTGCGGGCGTTGCCGCCGAATTCCACTCCGGTGGTCGGCACCAGAATTCGCAGAAAGGCTGTTGGAGACAGAGAAACGCGTTGCAGCACCAGTGGCATGCCGTTTCCCAGTCTCGAGACCTTCGGCGCCGAGGGCGACTTCGGCTCGTCCATCACGACGGCAGGCGGTGCCCAGCCGTTCCTGCTGCCCATCACCGGATCACGTGGTTCCGCCGGCTCCACTGCCCGCCCGGCGAGGTACCAGCCGATCGTCCTCTGCTCGGGCCTCAGGTAGGTCAGGGCGACACGTTGAATGTCCTCAGCGGTCACCGCCGCGATCCTGGCTGGTAGGTCCAACAGAACATCCAGACCGTCGAGCCCCGCAAAGAATGCCAACTGATGCGCTGCATCTTCGGTTGTCTCGACGTCGAAAACCAATTCCCGCAAGAGATGCTTTTTGGCTGCTTCCAGCTCCTCCGGCTCGATGGGACGGTCTCGGACTCCAGCCAGGGCAGCTTCGATCCGCGCCTCCGTTTCCTCGCTCGATGCCGTCAAGTCCAGGCTGCCACCGAGAGTGAAGACGTACGGCGCCGCGGTCGGGATGAACCAGGTCACCAGATCCTCAACTGTTCCATCCAGTCGAGCTCCCGAGCGGACGGCATCGCCCCACTCGTTCTGCGAGAAATTGACTCCCGATCCGCCCGCCAGCACCTCCTGCAGCACCAGAAAAGCAACGTAGTCCGAGTCGTTCACCGCCGGTGCCTGATAGGCGATTTTGAAGGTATTCTGCGCTGCCGTCCCCTCGTAAGTAAGACGGCGCACGCCCATCTGGAGAGGCTCGACGGTCGGCGGTGGCGTTGCCCTATGGCCCCCAGCCAGAGGTCCGAACAGGACATCGACCTGCTGCTGGACCTCCGGGACCGAAATGTCGCCGACCACCACCAGGACCGCGTTCGCCGGTTGATAGTAGCGCTCGTAGAAGTCCACGATATCGGCGTACTGAATGCTCTCCACGTCGCTCTCCCAGCCGATCGTGTTGTTGCGATAGGGATGCTGCAGAAACGACATCATCAAAACGGCATCGTGGAGAACCGACGAAGGGTCGTTCTCGTAGCCGTGCATCTCCGCTAGGACCGCGCCTCGCTCCGGGTCGACCTGGTCGGCGGGGATCAGGAGGCGAGCCATGCGATCGGCCTCGATCCTCAGCGCCAGATCGAGATACTCCGACGGCAAAGTCTCGAAGTAGGTCGTCTGGTCCAGCCAGGTATAGGCGTGCCACTCCCCTCCCACCGCGTAGATCCGACTGACCACCTCGGTATCCGGGAAGTTCTGGGTGTCGCGAAATGCCATGTGCTCCAGGAAGTGGGCCATTCCGGTTCGCCCCACTTCTTCGTGCCGAGCCCCGACCCGATACAACATCTGAACGCTCACCACCGGGAACGTCTGGTCCTCGAGGACGATCAGGGTCAGGCCGTTGTCGAGCCTGGACACCTCGGCCCGCGACAGGTCGAACCCCGCCACCGGCGAGGCGAAAAGGAGAGCCAGAAGACTCGCCTTACAGCAGAATCGCCAGTCAAACATCGGGAACCCTTTCTAGAGGTACAGTCGTTTCGGATCGAGCTTGTCTCGGAGCAGTCTGAGCTCCTCAGGGGTCGGCGGTGCCGTTACCGCCAGCTCACTGGAGATTCTCGGCTCCCAACTCAGATTGTTGCGAACATCCTGCTCGGTCACACCTGGGTGAAGGGATGTCAGCGTCATCTCGCCTTCTTCGAACCCGAAGCAGGCCAGGTCCGTGATGACTACAGTCGGTCCTTGCCCCGGCATACCCAGGCGCTCTCGCGCGCCAGCGCCGTCCAGGTACCCGGCCGAAGTCAGGAAGTCCAGCTTCTCCGGGAAGCTCCGACGGCTCTGGGGAGCGATGACCAGGACTTTGTTGGCATGGATCGCGATCTCGCAGGCACCCCCGCTGCCGGGAAGGCGCACTTTCGGCCGAGCGTAGTCGCCGATCACCGTCGTGTTGAGATTGCCGAACCGATCGATCTGAGCGCCCTGTAGGAAGCCGACGTCGATTCGACCCGCCTGAAGGTAGTAATAGAAGACATCGAAAATGGGGCAGACACTGAGGGCACCGCTGACCAGTGCCGGATCACCGATCGATACCGGTACCCGCTCAGGGACCGAGCCTACCGTTCCCGACTCGTAGATCAGAACCAGATCCGGAGCATGCAGGTGCCTGGCGAGGTTGCAGGCCAGGTTGGGTAGGCCGATGCCCACGAAGACCACCTCTCCATCCTCGAGTTGCCGGGCCGCCTGGCAGATCAAGAGCTCGTTGCGTGTGTACTCCATGGCTCTCCTCAGAAGCCGTAGTCCACCGGCTCGCACAATCTGGGTGCGGCCCGAAGCCGCTCGAGTCGCTCGCCCATCCGGTCCACATACTCCGAACGGTTTGCGACGCCGTAGACCCACTCATTCATGTAGCGCTCGAATGCTTCGAGATCCTTGCAGATATCCCGCCAAGCGACATAGAAGTCGTTGTCCCTGTCGTAGTACCCCTGGGCGAACGAGGGATGGCAGCCCCAGGGCTCGTGGACGACGGCGTCGACCAGGAATCCCGGGATGAGCGTTCGATTCGGGTCGGAGCGGATCAGCTCTTCATCCACGATCTCTTCGGCTACGACTACCAGCTTTTCCGAGGCGAAGGCCGCTTCCTTCTGCACACCCAAAACTCCCCAGACCTGGCTATTGCCCAGAACATCGGCACGCTGAACGTGAATGAAGGCGATATCCGGGTTCAGAGCCGGCACGACAGAGAGGTCCTTGCCCGTGTAGGGACATTGCACCGAACGCAGATTGGGGTTCACTTTCGGAAGATCGCTACCGCCCTCGCTACGCATGGGCATGAACGGCAGACGCGCTGCTCCGGCGGCGAATCGGGCCGCCATTCCAAAGTGGGTGTACTCCTCGATCTCTATCGGGTTCGGGATGCCTTGCTCGACCGCTCGACGAAAGGCGTAGAGGGGGCCGGCGCCGGGATTTCCGGCCCAGCTGAAGATCACCTTGCGGGCACACCCGGCACCGATCATCTGGTCGTAGATGAGGTCCGGTGTCATTCGGCACAGAGTCAGGTCCCGCCTCTTTTGCCGGATGATCTCGTGCGCCGCGGCAAAGCAGATCAGATGCGTGAATCCCTCGATCACCAGGCTGTCTCCGTCGCTGACGAACCGGGTCACCGCCTCCCGCATGGGAATCAGCTTACCGCTCACTCACTTACCTCCTCGAGAGTCTGCTCGAGAAGCCCCACGATGAGGTCGATCTCCTTCTCGGTGACCGCGAAGGGTGGCGCCAGCATGACGAGGTCACCCCGGATACCGTCCACATGTCCGACGTTCGGCCAGACGATCAGACCGTTCTCGAAAGCCGCGGAGGTGACTCGCTCGGCGAATCGATCCGACCGAGGCATCGGCTCCTTCGTCGTCCGATCGACCACGAATTCGACGCCGGCCAGCAGTCCCTTGCCCCTTACGTCACCGACGACCTCGAATTCCCGCAAGGCTTCGAGCCGCTCGAAGAACGGCTTTTCCATGGCGGCGCAGCGCTCCACGAGGCCTTCCCTCTTCAAATAGCGAATCGTGGCCAGACCCGCCGCACAGATGACTGGCGTATGGGAATAGGTCTGGGCATGATTGAAATAGCCGCTTCCCCTGGCAAGCATGTCGACGATCTGCCGCCCCGCGACCACAGCGCTGAGCGGCGCCAGGCCGCCGTTGAGGCCCTTGCCCAGCACCAGGATGTCGGGGATGACACCGAAATGCTCGAAGGCGAACCAACGCCCGGTTCGGCCCATGCCACACAACACTTCGTCGGCGATGAACAGCACGTCATGGCGACGACAGATCTCCTGCGTTCGCCGGTAGTAGTCCTCACGCGGCACCATGGCCCCAGCCGAGGAGCCGATGATCGGCTCGGCGATGAAGGCGGAGATCGTTTCCGGGTCGTTCTCCTGGATCGCCGCCTCCAGCACCGCGCCACTCGAGGCATCGGAACCGGGGTGGCGGTAGGTGTCGGGCGCCGGGATGCGGGGAAACTCGCTGAGCAGCGGGCCGAAGATCTTGCGGTAGTGCTCCCTGCCGGATAGCGACAGTGCAGTCAGGGTGTTGCCGTGGTAGGAAGGAACCCTGCTGATGACCTTCCACTTCCCCTCTCGCCCCTTCTCCACCCAATACTGCCGCGCCAGCTTCACCGCAGTTTCGACGGCTTCGGATCCGCTAGCCAGAAAGTAGCTGTGCTGCAGGCTCTCGGGAAGCACCTCTGCCAGTTCCTGAGCCAGCTCTTCGACGTACCGGTGCGTGAACTGGGCGCCGCTCACAAAGCCGAGCCGGGCGGCCTCCGCCAGCGCGTCGGCGAGCTCCTCGACCCCGTGCCCCACGCTGGCGACCATCGCACCACCAGAGGCGTCCAGGTAGCTGCGACCCGACTCGTCCACGATGGTGGCGCCCGCCGCCGACGCCACGAGTCGGAAGTCGCGGTCCAGGCGACGATAGAAGACCTTGCTGTCGGGATAGCTTGGCGTCATTGGCTCAACCCCTCGACGACACCGTAAAGGGCAATCAGCCTTTCCTGCGATAGTGCTGTGACCGAGCGCGGCTTCCCCTCGCTGACCCGCTCGAGCCTGTTACCCACCGAGACCGCCACGACCAGGGGAGTCAAGCCTGCCTTGCACAGATAGCCCAGTTGCTTGGGCAGCAGGGGCGCCGAGGTGACGAAGATAGAGGCTTCGCCAACCTTGAGACATTCGACCTCGTGCTCTTCGAGCCTCCCCCGTCGGATAGGAAGAGTGTCACCTGCGCCCTCGCCGGAGGCACCTTCGGCTGCGACGGCGTCGAGGAGTCTCGCCTCCCAGTTCGACGGCAGTTCGGGTGCCGGAGCATCGAGGCCGACGCAAAATGGTGGCCAGCCCAGGTCGATTCCCATCTCGGGATCTCGCTGGTGCCCCAGACTGATCCCGGCGTTGTAGATCTTGCCCAGAAGCGATCGGGGAGCAAGGAAGATGGGCGATGAGATCGTGGCGAACTCGTCGATGACCGGATGTCCGAGCAGCCACCGGTAGGAGCCTGAACAGCTATAGGCCGCAAAGTACCGGCTTGGAGAGGCATCCCATACGTCGAGCATCACTGCCGTGCAGAAAGGCAGCTTGACGAGCCTGATCATGGCTGTTCCTCTTCCCCCTCGGCAGCGAAGAGTCGATGGTGCCGTTTCAGGATCTCCAGAGTGCGGGACAGTGGTAGCGCATAGACCTCACTGCCATCGCGACCCACCATGTCGGTCGCCAGAAATAAGGCGTTGACGATCGCCTCCTCCGTCGCCTCGCTCGCGGCCTCCAGTAGGGGGTAGATCTCCGTCTCGTCGATGCTCTGCTGGGCGTAGACGTCACCCTGCCAGAAGTCCCGCCGAGGAATCGAGTTGCCGGTACTGAAGGCCAGGGTGAAATCGCCACTGGAATTGCCGGAGATGCTGCCGGTCTTGGCCAGCCCATGCCCGGCGCGCCGCGCCAGCCGATTCAACTGATAGTCCAGAAGCGGCGCGTCGGTCGCGACGATCATCAGGATCGAATTCGGCTCCGACTCTGCCCCCGGCTCCGGTAGGAGATCCACGATCTCCTCACCGACCGGCACACCGTCGATGCGAAGCAGCTCGCGCGCTCCGTGATTCGCCTGCACCAGCACTCCGACGCTGTACTTCTCCAGGGGTGGAGGCAGCTTCCGTGATGCGCTACCGATACCGCCCTTGAACTGGTAGCAGATCATTCCGGTGCCGCCACCCACACAGCCTTCCGCCACCGGGCCCGACCGAGCCCCTTCGAGAGCCGCATCCACGTGCTTCTGGTGAACGTGCCGGCCTTCGATGTCGTTGAGCACGGCATCCCAGGTTTCGCCGACGACCGGCTCGACCGACGGCAGATCGTCGTCTGGAAGATGATCCAGGAGGGCGTCGTAGACCATCCCGACACTCGACGTGTTGGTGAGGCAGATCGGTGAGCCGAGGATCCCCAACGACCGGAGCTGAATCAGGCCGGTGAACTCGCCGTTGCCATTCGGCACGTCATAGCCGCAGGGTAGATACTCTTTCAGGATCCTGCGGCTAGGCCAGATGGCGGTGACTCCGGTTCGAATCGGGCCCTTCCCGGGGACCAACGGTCCGCTTCCCTGGATGATTGTCTGCTGGCCGACCTCCACTCCCGGAACATCCGTGATGGCATTCCAGGGACCCGGCGTCAGGCGTCCGATTCGAACCCCGAGATCACGGGCTCGAAATCTGCCAGTGAGTGCCTTCCCCTCGGCCTTACCGGCGAGCCCAGCCAGAGCCAAGGGGCCCAGCTGAAGAACTTGTCGCCTGTCGAGAGACATGAGGTTTCGTGGCCCCCTTTCCTGTCATCGAAACCTCCTGGATCATAGCTCGGAACCTCTCCGAACGGACCTGTTTACTTCGCCTCCGATTCCCGCATACGCTTCCCCTGCAGTGGCTACCCCCGAAAGGCCTTCGCCATCTCCGCCCGAGCTCGTTCGCGGACTCGGCACCTGGGACACGACCCTGCTGACCATCGGCTCGGTGATCGGTACCGGGATCTTCATCACCACCGCCGACATGGCGAGGGTCCTGCCGAGCCAGGGCACGATCCTGCTGGTGTGGATTCTGGGTGGACTGCTGACGCTCGCCGGGGCCCTGACCTACGCTGAGCTGGGGGTTCTGTTTCCTCGAGCCGGTGGCATGTACCACTTCCTCAAGGAGGCTTACGGCCCCCTCTGGGGCTTCCTCTACGGCTGGGCTTGCTTCCTCATCATCATGTCGGGTGGTATAGCCGCGCTCGCAGTAGCCTTCGGCGAGTATCTCGGCAGCTTCATCCCCTTCTTCTCGACAGGCAACAAGCTCTGGTCGTTGCCGATCTTCGATTGGACCTGGTCGGTCTCCGGCGGCCAGCTCGCCGCCGCTCTGGCGATCCTCTTCCTGACTACGGTGAACTACATCGGCCTTCGCGAGGGTGCCGGGGTCCAGAATCTGCTGACGGTGATCCGGATCGGATCCATCGGCCTGCTGGTGGCGTTCGGCCTGGCTGTCGAACCCACAGCCTCCTACCGGCTCGTGCAGCCGGTGGCCTCCGCCGGTCTCCTCACGGCCCTCGGCATCGGCATGATCGCGGCCTTGTGGACCTACGACGGTTGGTACGGCCCCACCTTCTCGGCCGGCGAGATGAAGACACCCGAAAGGAGCCTACCGATCGGGCTCATTTGGGGCACCGTGGCCATCATGGTCCTGTACGGCCTCGTCAACCTCGTCTATTTCCGAGCGCTGTCGATGGAAGAGATGGCAGCGACGCCACGCATTGCGGAGACGGCCGCAACAGCCCTGTTCGGGGCGGGAGCCGCCAAACTGGTGACTCTCGGGGTCTTGATCTCCACCTTCGGCTGTCTGTCGGCCACCATCCTTTACAGCCCACGGATCTATCTGCCGATGGCTCGTGACGGGGTCTTCTTCCACTCCCTGGCTGCTGTGCACCCGAAGTTCCATACTCCGGGGCGCAGCTTGTGGGCGCAGAGCCTCTGGGCGATCGCCCTAACTCTCTCCGGAACGTACGAACAGCTGTATACCTACGTCGTCTTCGCGGCGGTGCTCTTTCACGCGGCGACCACCGCCGCTGTCTTCGTCCTTCGCCGCAAACTGCCGGACGCTCCCAGACCCTACCGAGTCTGGGGCTATCCTGTGGTTCCGGCACTCTTCGTCCTGGCTTCGATCCTGCTGATAGCGAACACCCTGATCGAAAAGCCGATCGAGTCTCTACTTGGCCTCGGTCTGGTAGCTCTCGGGCTACCCGCCTATTTCTGGTGGCGCCGTCATCCCGCAGAGCCAGGGCCCACGAGCCCGTTTCGGTCGTAGAACCTGCGCACTCGAATCTGCTTGGAGGGAAGTCTCATGAGCTTCAGCTATGCGGTACTGGGTGGTGGCCGCCAGGGTACGGCGGCGGCTTTCGACATGGCCACACGAGGCGACGCTTCGAGTGTCTCCATCGCCGACCTGGATCCGGAGGCAGCGAGACGTGCTGCCCGGCGGGTCAACAAGCTGGCTGGAGCAGAGGTCGCTCGTGGCTCGGGGATCGACGTTACGAATCCGTTGGCTTTGCTCGGGTTCCTGAAGGGTACCGACAGTTTCTTGAGCGCCGTCCCCTACTATCTCAATCTACCCATCGCCGAGGCGGCGATCGAGGTCGGCTCGAGCATGTGCGATCTGGGAGGCAACACGGCCTTGGTTCGCCGACAACTGGCGCTCGACAGCCGAGCCCGCGATGCCGGCATCAGCATCATTCCGGACTGCGGTCAGGTACCTGGGATGGGCACCAGCCTCATGACCTACACGATGGATCTGCTGGACGAGCCGCGTGAGGTCATGATGTGGGACGGTGGCATTCCAGCCAGGCCCGAACCACCCTGGAAGTACGCTCTGACCTTCAACATCGCCGGGCTCACCAACGAGTACGACGGCAACGGCACCTTCCTCCGCGGGGGCGAAATCACCGAGGTACCGTGCTTCGACCCGGAGGGCTACGAGCTGCTCGATTTCCCACCACCCTTCGGAAAGCTCGAGGCCTTCGTGACGGCCGGTGGCACCTCCACCATGCCCTGGACCTTCGCCGGCAAGCTCCAGACCCTGGAGAACCGGACGATTCGGTATCCGGGCCATGCGTCGCAGTGGCAGGCTTTTCGCGACGCCGGTCTCTTCGAGCAGAAGCCGATCGAGATCCAGGGGGCCAGGGTCAGGCCCAGGGAAGTCCTCCACGCTGTCCTCGGTCCACGACTCGAGGTCCACGGCGAGTTCGAGGATGCCGTGATCATCCGCGTGGTAGCAAGAGGACACCACCGGGGGAAGCCCGCCGAGGCGCAGCTCGATCTGGTCGATTTCTTCGATCCCGAAACCGGGTTTACCTCCATGCAACGCACCACCGGCTGGGATGGAGCCATCGTCGCCGAGATGATGGCGCGAGGGGAGACGATCCGCGGCGCAGTGCCACGCGAGCTGTCAGTGAATCCGAAGCGGTATGTCGATGAGCTTCGCGCCCGGGGATTCTCAATCGATGAGGACCTGCGATTCACCGACGAGGCATCTTCGGACTAGCCAGAACCTGGTCTGGAGGCGAGCTCGAGCGGCGATTCATCGCGGTCTCAGAACGGGCCCCAGTGGATCCAGTGAGCCACGAGCAGGAACCCCAGGCCGGCGCCGATCCAGAGCAGCTGCAGTGGCCAGATGAACCTCACCCACCGCTCCCAGCGCACGCCGATGAGAGCCAGACCCGCCATGAAGTAGCCCTGGGTCGGGGTCAGCACGTTCGAGAATCCGTCTCCAAACTGATAGGCCAGGACCGTCGTCTGCCGGGTCACACCCACCAGGTCGCCGAGCGGCGCCAGAATGGGGATCGAAAGGGCCGCTTGGCCACTACCCGAAGGGACGAAGAAATTGAGCAGCACCTGGACGGCGTAGATCCCGGCCACGCTGATGGATGCAGGAAGTCCACTTACCGAGGATGCCATGCCATGCAGGATGGTGTCGGTGACGCCGGCACCATCGAAGATGACCAGGATTCCGCGCGCCAGTCCAACCACCAGGGCGCCGCCGGTGATCGCGGCAGCGCCCTCGAGGAAGCGCTCTCCAGTACCGCTCGTGCCGAGCCCCCCCACCAGGCCCGCCAGCACCGCCACCGCGACAAAAAGGCCCGAAAGCTCCATGATGCCCCACTGCCACCGCAGCGCACCGACCACGACAGCCAGCAGAGCGGCCACCAACAGGCCCAGAACCGCCTTCTGGCGGACGCCCACCTCTGCGGGGGTCTCGTCTCCCGCAGCAACAGCTTTGGCCTGGGTGCGGCTACGCCTCGCATACAGCACCACGAAGATCACGGTGATGGCAGTGATCACACTCCAGACGAGCAGCCGATACCCGACCCCGGAAAACAGGGGGAGCCCTGCGATACCCTGAGCGACCCCGACCGTGAAGGGATTGAGAAAGGCACCCGAGAATCCGGCGCCGGCGCCCACCAGGCCGATGGCCCCGGCAGTGATGTCGTCATACCCCAGGCGCCTGGTGAGAACCAGCAAGCCAGGCAGGAATACCAGGGTTTCCTCGGCCATTCCGATCGTCGCACCGGCAAGCGAGAACAAAACCACCAGTACCGCGACAATCAACTCTCCGCGACCCTTGCAAGCTCTGACAATGCCCTGGATCGAGGCCTCCACCGCGCCGGTCGCATTGATGACTCCGAAAGCTCCTCCGATGATGAAGATATAGAAGACGATGTAGGCCGTCTCGACGAGACCCCGCGGGTAGGCCAGGAAGATCTCGGCGAGCCCGGCGGGCTCACCCTCGACCCTGTGGTAGGAATCGGAAAGGACCAGCTCTCTACCGTCGACCTCCTGCCGTTCGTACTGTCCCGCAGGAATCCAATGCGTCGCGATGGCGGCGACGACTACGAGCCCAAAGAGCAGCGCGAAGGTGTGAGGAACTCGCAGCCTCATACATCGCCCTGGCAGAAATCGAGAGCAGTGAGCGCGTACGAACGTGCCGCATCCAAGACCTGATCGACCTCGATGGCTTCCCGCGGCGAATGGGCGAGCTGCAGATTTCCTGGTCCCAGAATGACGGTGGGAATGCCCGCGAACCCGGCCAACAGCGCGCCATCGGTCCAGGCGGGGAAATCCCCCGGCTCGTCCTCCGAACCCGACAGCTCTCGTACAGCGCGTCCAACCGACAGGGCGATCGGATCTTCAGCCTTGGTCTTCAGGGCCACATGCTCCAGAGTCGCCATACCACCCGGAACCCTGCGCAGCTCTGTCCCCAGGCCCGGCATCTCCTTTTCGACGCGGCCGAGCAGCGCGCCAAGCTCCTTCGTCATGGAGGCGAAGTCCTCTCCGGGCACCGAGCGGCGATCGGCGGTCAGCTTGCAGAATGCGGCCACCGTCGACGGCTGGTCCCCGCCTCGAATGGTCCCGAAATTCAGGGTCGGCGGCCCAAGCAAGGGATCGACCCGTTCGGCGAACACCGGAATCAACTCGGAACGCACCAAGTCGATGAAACGGGCTGCTCCGTCTATGGCGTTGATCCCGGCCTGCGGTGTGCCACCGTGCGCCGACTTACCCTGAAACCGGAACTCCAGCCACTCCAGACCCTTGTGGCCCAACGCCAGCCGGTTCTCGGTGGGCTCACCGACGACGGCACCATCAGCCTCGAATCCGCTCGCCACGAGGTGCTCGGCGCCGAGGCTCTCCATCTCCTCGTCGATGATCGCGGCCAGGGTGACCCTCCCCGCCCGCAGCGAATCGGTCCGCTGAAGAGCCACCAAAGCCGCTGCCATCGCCGCCAGGGCACCCTTCATGTCGACACTGCCTCGCCCCTCGACCCTTCCCTCTCGCACCACACCCGAGAACCCCACACCTGTCTCTCCCTCGTTGAGCGGCACCGTGTCGGTATGCCCGCAGAGCAGGAGATGTCGCCCCTGCACCCTGCTGTCCAGGGTACAGATCAGATTTGGTCTCCCCTCCACCACCTCCACGAGACGCGCCTCGAGACCATGCGCCTCCAGGTACTCGCCGAGAGCTCGAGCCACCCCTTCCTCCTGTCGCTCGAGGCCCCGGTGACTGGGAAGGCGAATCAACTCACTGAGCAGCTCGATCGGCTGCGCTCGATCGATCTCCGCGAAGAGCTCTGCGGCGGGGTCGGTCATCGCTCCGCCAGCACCTGGTCCAGGACGTCGACCGCGATGTCAGCCTCCTTCTCGGTGATGATCAGGGGTGGCGCGATGCGGACGCTACTGGCGCCACAGCCCAGAAACGCGATTCCCTTTTCGAAGGCCCGGTACAGAACCTTCTGCCGCAGGTCACGATCCGGCTCGCGGGTTGCCCTGTCCTTCACCAGGTCTACGGCGAGCATCAGGCCGAGACCTCGCACCTCGCCGATCGACGAGTGCTTGTCCATCAGCGACTGCAGCCGGGTCTTGAGGTAGTCGCCCATCTTCGCGGCGTTGTCCACCAAACCGTCTTCCAGCACCTCGATCGTCGCCAGCGCCGCTTCGCAGGAGACCGGATTGCCGCCGAAGGTGCTGCCGTGACCACCCGAGCGCCACTGCATGAGCTCGTCGCTCGCCACAACGGCGGAGATGGGCATGCCGGATGCTATGCCCTTGGCCAGTACCAGGATGTCCGGCTCGAGACCGAAATGCTCACAGGCGAACATCTTGCCGGTCCGGCCGAAGCCGCTCTGCACCTCGTCGGCGATCAGCAGAATGCCGTGCTCCTTACAAAGCGCCGCGATTCGATCCAGGAACTCGCGCTTGGGAACGCAGTACCCCCCCTCACCCTGAACCGGCTCGACCACGATGGCGGCTATCTCTTCCGGCGGCGCCACCGTCTTGAACAGGGTCTTTTCGAGCAGATCCAGACACTCGACGTCACAGGTCTCTGGGTCGCGACCCACAGGGCATCGATAGCAGGAGGCGAAGTGGGTGTGGTGCACCTCGGGCAGGAACGGGCCGTAGCCCATGCGCTGGGTGGCCTTGCTTGCTGTCAACGAGAGCGCGCCCATGGTCCGGCCGTGAAAGGCACCGAAGCAGGAGACGATCTTCTGCCGCCCGGTACGCAGACGGGCCAGCTTCAGAGCCGTCTCGATGCCCTCGGCTCCCGAATTGGCGAAATAGACCCGCTTTCGCGAAGCGCCGGGCGCCAGAGCGGCCAGTCGCTCGGCCAGCTCCACCACCTGTGGATAGTAGAAATCGATGGCGCAGAGGTGAATGAAGCGTGCGGCCTGCTTCTGGATGGCCTCGACGACCTTCGGGTGGCAATGGCCGGTCGCACAGACCGCGATACCAGCCGCAAAGTCGAGGAAACGGTTGCCGTCCAGATCGGTCAGAACCATGCCCGCGGCCTTTTCGACAACGAGCGGATAGTCCTTGACGTAGTTCTGGGAGACCCAGAGCTTTTCCCTCTCCAACATTGCCTGAGCCTTGGGCCCGGGCAGAGGGGTGCCGATGAAGGGGACCTGTGAAGCGTTCATAGTTCAGTCTCCAAAAAAAAGGAACGAGAAGTGGGAGCGAGTCCCTACTCCATGAGGGTCCGACTCTGCTCGCGCAGGAACTGTGACACATAGTAGGGGCCACAAACACCCTTGCCGGTGGAGCCGCTGGACTTCCAACCGCAGAAGGGGTTGACACCGGGCCAGGCTCCCGTCGTGGCGCCGCTGCGCCGATTCGCATAGGTCACTCCGGATTCGATCGAATCGAAGAAGGTCTCGACCTCCTGAAGATCTTCGCTGAAGATGCCGGCCGTGAGACCGTACTCGCTGCGGTTCGAGAACTCTATTGCCCGTTCGAGCGAGTCAACCTCGCCGAGGTAGAGGAATGGCAGGAAGAGCTCTTGGCGAACCAACCAGTGATCTTCTGGCAAGCCGGTGACGGCTGCGGGGGTGACGAAAAAACCATGCTCGTATTCCTCGCCGCCGAGGACGTCGCCACCGAACAAAATCTCGCCATCGCGTCTGGCTTCGGCGACGCATCTTTCGAACTTGCGCACCGCCGCCTCATTGATCACGGGCCCGAGAAAGCTCTCGCGCCTCAGGGGATCTCCGATAGCGAGGGCTACCGCCCTTTCGCGCAGCAGCTCTTTGAACGCCGTTGCTACGGATCGGTCCACATAGACCCGACTGCAAGCGCTACATTTCTGGCCTCCGAAGCCGAAAGCCGACCGAGCCACGCCCTCGGCCGCCTTCTCCAGGTCTGCCTTGGCCGTCACGATCGCCGGGTTCTTTCCTCCCAGCTCGAGATAGCAGGGCCGCGGGCGATCGTGATTGAAACGTCTGAAAATCTCCATGCCGACCTCTTTGGAGCCGGTGAAGACGAGGCCCGAGACCCTGGAATCTTGGACGAGTGTTCTGCCTACTTCGGAGCCACTGCCACTGAGGTAGTTCAACACTCCGGCAGGCAGCCCGGCTTCAACCATGATCTCGTACAGCTTGAAAGCACTGGCCGGCGCCTCGCTGGCCGGCTTCAGCACTACGGTATTGCCAGCGACCAGTGCCCCTGCAGCCATGCCGGCGGCCAGAGCCACGGGGAAGTTGAAGGGTGAGATCACGACCCAGACACCGTAGGGTCGCAGGATGTCGCGCGTCTTCTCGTTCGGAGCCAACTGTCCCATGGGCCGGTCGAATCCGGCGGCATCCTCCATCTGCTGGCAGTAGTAGCGCAGCAGATCGGCTGCTTCTTCAGCATCCGCCAGGGCCTCGAAGCGGCTCTTTCCCACCTCCAGACTCATCAGGGCCGCCAACTCGAATCGGTGCGAGCTGATGTTCTCGGCGGCTGTTCTCAGGATGGCAAGACGCTCCTGCCAAGGCACCCGGCTCCATTCGCCGAAGGCTCGATGAGCTGCACCGATAGCCGCCTCCGCCTGGCTCGCGCTCGCCCTCTGGAACCTGCCGACCACGAGTCTCCGATCGGTCGGCGATCGATCCTCGAAGACTTCCTCACTCAAGGACGGCTCGCCACCGATCCAGATAGGGTGCGTCTGCCCCAGGGCTCCCTGCAGCTCGTTGGCTGCCGTTTCGAATGCCAGATGCACCTCTTCGGCAGGCGCTGCCAGGGTCGCATAGGTGATCTTGAAGCCCTTCGTAGATGGCATCGGCTTTCTCTCCTTTTCTAAAGGTGATTCCACCGGCAAAGAACGGGCGGCGAGCAAGCTCGCCGCCCGAATCATACGAAAAAGAGTGGGAGACCTACAGAGCTAGAACTCGACTCCCACGCGCAGCATCAACCTCCTGGGTTTGACATGCCAGATCGGGATGTAGTCCTGACCCGGGCCCAGAATCACCGTCTCAAACCAGTCGCTGGCGGTGTTGTTGAGAAGGTTGAAGAACTGCAGATCCAGCTTCAGCAGTCCATTTCCCGGCAGGACGAACCGCTTGCCGATCGAGAAGTCGATCAGACTTTGGAAGGGGTGGCGCAGGCTGTAGTCCCCCACGAAGTAGTTCTGGCGACTGGCCTGCGTATTGAGCTCCGAGACCCGATTCTGACGAGAGTAGGGTCTGCCGTCCTGCAGGTTGATCGCCGTATTCGCATGCATGTTCCAGGGGAGCTCGAAATTGGCCTGCACGCGGAACATGTTGGGGCGATCCCCCTGCTGCTTGGCGCCGTCGACATTGAACCACTGGTTGGGGCCCGAACCCTCCTTGCTGCCGTAGAGCGGGTTGTTCTGGTACTGGCTCAGGGCGCGCGGATTGAGACCGGTGGACTCCGAATAGGTGTAGGACGCCTGCATCCCCCACCAGTCGGTGAATCGCCGGTTGAAGGTCAGCACGACGCCCCAGTACTGAGCCCAGTAATCGTCCAGGTATCCCGCCGCCGTGTAGCCCGGCCTGTTGCCCTTTCGCACTGTGGGGAACCCATCATCCACAGGATTGAGCAGCGTGTACTGCCTGCCGTTGAAGGGGTCCGTGTAGGGCAAGTCTTCGTAGACACCGTCGTTCAGGAACTCCCAGCCGATCTGGTTGCTCGTGTCCTTGTAGACCCCCAGAACTCCGACCGAATACTTGGTCCCCAGCTGTCGCTCGAAGCCGAGTGAGTATTGATAGGTCTTGGGCGGCTTGAGATTCGGATCGACGTTGTTGGCACCGGCATTGAAGGTCCACGCCAGCTCATCGAATGGGCCCGTCGGCGAGCCCGAGCTCGACCAGTAGGCTTCCAGAGTCGGCGGGAAGGGCGGCGGCGAGTTCCAGTTGCCGCCGACATTGCCGTCGTAGTAGATACCGAAGGAGCCGCGGATCACCGTGAGGCGCTGCTCACCGAGGTTGTAGGCGAAGCCGATGCGCGGCGACCAGTTGTCCCAAGTGAAGAGCGAGTCGATGCCCGGCACCGACTGACCCGAGGGAGATCCGTCCAGGTTGAGCCGCGGAAAAGATTGGATCTTGCCCTCGAGATGATCGAATCGCAGACCGGCGTTGATCGTCAGCCGATCGTTCACCGCCCAGGAGTCGTCAACGAAGACCGACCACTGGTCCTGCTCGTTGCCGTAGAAGTAGGGCGCCTGCTCGGCGCGGTAGTAGTACGGGTAGTCGTAGACCGTACCGTAGTAATCGTAATTGTAGATGTAGTTGTAGTAGTAGTACCCCGGGGAAGCAACCGACAGCAATGTCTCGGCCGTGCCGGAGCTGAGCTGCACGCCAAACTTGAAGTCGTGATCCCCCTTGATGAAGTCGTCGGCGAAGTGAGAGACGCTGATGCTGGCCTGATCGGTCGAGGTGTCGTACATCCACGGATACCAAACGCCACCGGTGTAGACCGAGGGGCTGCCGTCGCTGAAGACATCAATGTAGGCCGGCTCGGTGCTGCCCGTGCCAGACAGGTTGTCGTCGTTGCTCTTCCAGCCCGAGTAGCGCACCTCCATGAAGGTGCGGTCGTTGAAGACCGACTGCCAGTTCAGACCCCATACGGTGTCGTCACCGATTTCTCCGGCGGATGCCGAGGGCGAGGTGAACTCGTTGGGGGCGGCGGGATATCCCCAGTCATTGAAGCCGCCCTTGAAATCCAGCAAGTTCTTGTCGTTGATGCGGGCCGAGAGCTTGAGATCGTAGCGATCCTGGTACTGCACCGGCAACAGCGCCGGATCTTGTGTCGGCCAGGCGTGACCATCCCGCCAGTACTCGAAGCCTACGAAGAACCACACGCGGTCCTTCTTGATCGGACCCCCGAGAGTCGCCGTCACATCCCAGAAGCTGTCGACCTGCTCGTACCCTGAGAACTCCTGATCTGGGACATCGATGGCGTTGTCGACCAGAGAGTTGTTGAACCAATAGGCATTTGCGGTTCCCGTGAACTGGTTGGTGCCCGACTTCGTCACCACGTTCATGGCAGCGCCGAGCATATTGCCGAACTCGGCCGGCGCCCCGATGCCCATGACCTGGATCTCCTGCACCATGTCTGGGTTGACGCCGACCCAGTTGGTGCCCGTCTCTGGAGCCGTCAGCTCGATGCCGTCTGTGAACCAGGCGTTCGACTGCACATTCGAGCCATAGGCCACAAGGCGGTCCGAGTCTTCGGTGGCCAAGCTGACACCAGGTGACACCGACATCATGTCGTAGAAGTTCCGCGTCGTCGGCAGGTCCTTGATGAATTCGGCGGTGAAGGTGGCACTCGAGCCGGAGCTCGCCATGTCGACCAGCGGTGACTCGCTCGTCACCGTCACGGCTTCTGCGAACTCGCCGTACATCACAAAGTCGGCGTCGGCCGTTGAACCGATCCCCACCCTGATGTCTGCGAGAGTCAGCGTCTGGAAGCCGTCCATTTCAGCAAGGACGTTGTAGAGGCCTGGGGGAAGGGCGGTGAACCGATACGCACCCGTTTCGCCAGTGACGGCGATGCGGGATCCGCCGGGCAGCGACTCTCCACTGATCGTGACCGTCACTCCGGGCATGGCCAATCCGTCGGGATCCTGCACGGTTCCGCGGAGACGGCCGGTCGTTGTCTGCGCCGAAGCAGCGAGGCTCACGCCGAGCACGAGAGCAAACACTACTAGGACTTGGATCACTCCATTTCTCATGGTTACACCTCCCCCGTTCGGATGAGCTCCGCGAAGCACGGAATCTGGATCGAGCTGCCTTGTAGACAACCGCTTCTCCTAGCGAAACAACCTGAGTGAAGATTGAAGCGAAAGGCGAGACACCTGCAATACCTCGGCAGGTAGCTACCTACCCGCGTAGGAAGGTTGCAGGGGTGCCCACCCGAATGGGTAGGTAGCGACGCTGTACCCCGCGAGGTCACGAAGCCGGAGAATCCAAAGCGAGGCGCAGCGCATCCGCAGACCACATCTACACCGATTGCTCTCAGTCTGCCAGCAGTAGTACTACGACAGAAATCGACACAAATTCTCGGCAAGAACGTGCGGTGCCGCATCCGCACCGCAAGCGACGAATCACCGTTGACCGGGTCCCAGAATGGATCGGTTCCTACTCGGCTGCGTCCAGACGCGAACCGATCTCTCTCGGCAGCGGGGCATCGAACCGACCGTTGCCGTCGACATCTACAAAGACAGGGTTGGTCAACGCGTAGGGTGTCACCTCGCTCGAGGGCCGATCGGAGCTGAGGGTCATGGCCTGGACCACAGGATATAGGCTCTTGCTCCCAACGACTTCAACGAGGACAAACGCATCCCGTTTCAGTTTCAGCTTCACCCTGTCCTGGAGCGCTTGTCTCGATCCGGCGTCGCCTTCGATCTTCAGGACCCGCTCCACCGAGCCGTTGACGAGGACCCTGGCCTCATCGACGACGACCCACGGAGCCGTCCGCACCTCGATAGCCAGCTCCACCTCGCCGCGCGGAGAGGAGAACAGGTCTCCCGGCCGATACCGATCGTCCGCGATCAACTCGACGATCGGCCCGTTGGTCACGAAGGAGCGTCCATCCTTCAGTGCCTTGATCACCGTTCCGATCTCCAGCTCTTCAATCTCCTGGTCTGCCACGTAGACGTAGGTTCTTGAGTATCCAGGCTCTTCTGTATCGATCTGGTGGGAGTCCGACGAGGCCACCGCCGGGATGAGGAAGCCTCGTGAAAGGAGATTCAGCCAATCCCTGATTGTGGCCACGTTGTTGTTGAACAACGGGGAGGGGCCGTTCAAGACCTCCAGAACGTCGAAGCCGGTCCAGAAGCCAGCGCGAGCGGTGACCGCACTCTCGGGGTCGAGCTGATAGGAGACGAAGTAGTCCCAGGAAGAGCTCCGGGGGTGATTGAGTTGGATCAGGGCGTCAGGGTAACGCTGGCGCGTCGCTTCGAAGATCGGTGCCACTTCTTCGGCGAGAGTCGCGAACGCCTCCCAGCCGCCTTCGTCGGGTTTAAGGGGGTAGAGGTTGAAGTCAAGGGTGTACTCGTAGTCGCAAGAATTACGAATGCTGATCTCGGAGCCCGGGATCACCTTGAGATAGTTCTCGAGCCCCAGGGCTTCGATCTCCGGGGTGTAGTCGTTGCGAAAGAAATGATCCGATGCCACGGCCACCTCGACCCCCTCGCCGACGAGCGACAGGACCCGCTCGCGTTCATCCACGGTACCGTCCGAGCGCAGCGTGTGCATGTGGAGATCGACAGCGAAAAGCCCTTCGGTCTCGACCACCCTCTCGAGCTCGAAGTCGAGCTCCTGCAGCCCACCGCTCGCGACTTCGATCTCGACCTGTTGGGTGGAGTACTCGGGACCGCGCGAGGAAGAGACGAGATAGTCGCCCACAGGTAGCTCCACGTCGAGGACAGAGAGAGCCGGATAAACCGAGTTTTTGACCTCCTCCCAGGAACGACCGCTACGCACCGGATCGTGAGGCCTGAAGTAGGGCGAAGGTGTGCCTCCCAGACCGATGAAGGTCACCTTACCGGGAAGTGGCGCTCCGGAATCGTCTTTCATCGCGACACGGACACGGCCCCGCGGTGGATTGACGAGGGTGGACTCCGCTGACTTACCGGAGACTACTGCCACCTCGGTCTGGACTACCGCAGGGAAGAGATTGCCAGTGACCGAATACCGCGCTGGCGGCAGCATCAAGCGGAGCGGTGAAGGATCTTGGAGAAAGTTGCGAAAGATCACGAAGTCGCGCGCCACGTCCCTAACGATGACCTCGAAGGGTCCCGATCCGAGACTCTCAAACCTGATCGAGATCGGTTCTGCTCCCATTCCCAAAATGGTGAAGACTCTGCGCAATAGACTCTCGCTGTCGCGATCCGTCACCAGCGCATACTGGATCTCGTGTGACTCCCGCGGTGCGAGATCGACGGCCACTGGCTCACCCTCAAGCAGCCGGTTGCGATCCACCCACGCCAGGTAGTGGCCCGTCTTGGGGGTCAGCTGAAATTGGAGTTGGGCGTATAGCTCTGTCTCGTAGGGGTAGACCTGGTCGCCGTCGTAGTGCAAAGAGTAGGCGATTCCCTGCAGGCTCTCCTCACCGTTGTTCGTCAGAGTCGAGGTGATCTCGACAACACCGCTTCCCGCGCGCATGCTGTAGGTAGTTTCGATCTGTCCCTGTACCTCCGGACTCCCGCCGTCGAAGCTCGCTTCGGCGCGGATCACACGGGTCTCCCCTGCCCCAGAGAGCTCCACCTCGACGCAAGAGTAGGCGAGGTAGTTCAGCCGCCCGGAGAACTTGACGATCGGTGAACCGGCCATGATGCTGCTTCGCTCTGTGCCTTCGCCAGGCCAGAAGGAGACGATGCTGCCCATCGCGTCGGCCGTCGGATAGTCGTAGAGGTCGTGGTACCTACGGGAGCTCCTACCGATGACCAGGGAATGGATCCCGTCGGACACGAGCGAGTCACCGTCCTCCAGCGCCGTAACTGTCGTTTCCGCCGCCAAAGGCCAGGCGGAGATCTGCAGAGTCGCGACGAGGCAAAGGGATCCGAGCGCTGTCTTCATACAATGCCCCTTCGCTCAGGAAGTCGACCACCTAGTCGGCCGCGCCGCCGCCGTCGACGAGCAGAACCGCCCCCGTCACGAACGAGGAATCTTCCGAGGCGAGGAAGAGGGCTGCTTTGGCGATCTCCTCGGGCCTTCCGATTCTCCCCAGGGGTCGGTCCGACGCCTGCTCCAGGTACTCCTCCCAGCTCATTCCTTGCTGCCGGGCATCCTCAACCAGCATGGGAGTTTCCACGTCGCCTGGACAGATGCAATTGATCCGAAGGCCCTGCGCACCGTGATCGATCGCCATGGCCTTCGTCATGAGGACGACTCCTCCTTTGGCGGCGCAGTACGAAACAGCCTTTGCCCCTCCCACGACACCCCATCCCGAGCCGTTGTTGATGATTACCCCACCACCCTGCTCGATCATCGGGGGCAGGACCAGCCTGGACATCAGGAACGTCCCTTTCAGATTGACATCGATGGTCCTGTCCCATTCTGTCTCGCTGCAGCCGAGGATCGTGTTCGGGAAATAGACGCCGGCGTTGTTGAAGAGCACATCGATTCGCCCGTAGGCCGCCAGGGTAGCCTCGATCACCCGTTCACAGTCCGCCGCGACTCGCACGTCCCCGGCGGTGAACCGGGCTTCGCCGCCCGCTTGGTCGATCTCCTGGACCACTTCCCTTCCGCGATCTTCATCTCGGCCAGTGATCGAGACTCTGGCTCCCTCCTGAGCGAAGAGCAGTGCCGTAGCACGGCCGATACCGGAGGTTCCCCCGGTAATCAATGCGACCTTCTTGGCGAGGCGCATCACGACCCTCCTTTCCTCTCGAATCGTCGAGACTTCCTGGTGAGCGCTGCTGGCGCGACCTCCGCGCAAGGCAACATTATCCGAAGATCGAACGAGGTACGACCGTCAGAAATCTCTATTCCTGGCGCGGCGGAAAGAGCCACGAGAATCTTCCCCGTGTCCCGGAGTCACGAACCCAATAAGATACGACCTCGATGGTCACCAAGAGACGACTCGATCGACGCAAGATGCGCTTGCAGGATGCTGACGCCGCACGACGATGACCCGAAGCAATCACAAGGCCTCGAGGACCGAGGCGACAACGAGCCGGCTGAGATCCAGAGCCGTTGCAGCGCTCATCGCACTGCTGGTCCTTGGGGCAGCTCTGGCGATCTTCTATTCCATGTGGGCCGAAAGTGAGCGGTCGGGAGTACCAGACGAAGGCACGAACCCGATAGCCGGCATCCGGCCCGACGCACTGAATGTAATCCTGATTACCGTCGATACACTGCGGGCGGATCGGCTCGGGGCCTACGGCTCGCAACGAGTGGCGACGCCCCATATGGACAAGCTCGCAGCCGAGGGGATTCTCTTCTCGAATGCGGCCAGCACGGTGCCCTTCACCTTGCCAGCGCACAGCTCCATCATGACGGGCACCTACCCGCCATTTCACGGCGTTCGCGAGAACGTGGGTTATGTGCTGGGGAGCTCCCTTCCCACACTTGCGGAGAGGATGGCTGCCAGCGGACGCTCCACGGCAGCATTCGTCAGCGCATTCGTTCTCGACTCCCGCTGGGGAATCGGGCGGGGATTCGATACCTACTTCGATGAGTTCGACCTGAAAGAGAGCGAGTCCGCCAATCTCGGGTCCGTTCAAAGGGACGGCACCGACACCATCGCGGCAGCAGTTCGGTGGTTGGACACCGACCCCGAGCGACCCCTGTTTCTTTGGCTCCACCTCTACGATCCTCACGATCCGTATGAGCCGATCGAGCCTTATCGGTCCCAGTACCCCGACCGGCCCTACGAGGGTGAGGTCGCCTACACCGACTTCCTGATCGGCGAGTTCCGGTCCGCACTCGCGGAACGCAATCTACTCGACACCTCGCTGCTGATCCTCACCGGCGACCATGGCGAGGGCCTGGGCCAACACCGGGAGGGGTTTCACGGCTTCTTCGTCTACGACAGCACCGTTCATGTACCGCTGATCGTTCGTCTGCCGGACTCGGCGATGGCGGGTCGGACTGTCGATCAGCCGGTGAGTCACGTCGACCTGCTCCCCACGATCCTGGAAGCTGCCGGCCAGTCGATCCCAGCTCGAGTCCAGGGCAGATCTCTGGCGCCACTGATCGTGGGATCGGACCAGAAGGACGAACCCGACCGGGCCGTCTACAGTGAATCGATGTATCCCCTTCTCCACTACGGCTGGGCACCCTTGCGCAGTCTTCGCAAGGGGCAATACAAGTTCATCGACTCACCGCAGCCCGAGCTCTATGACCTGATGGCCGACCCTCTCGAGCAAAACAACATTTTGCTCGACGAGCGACGCACCTCACGAGAGCTCAAGGACCAGCTCGATCTGATGGTGGAGCAATTGAAGAGCGACGAGCCGGCGACAGCGGAGCCTGCTGATCTCGACGAGGAGACCCTACTCCAACTTCGGGCTCTGGGCTACGTGGCAGGAAGCGGCGGAATCGACGTCGACGAAGAGAACGCCTGGGACAGGACCGATCCCAAGGATCGCATCGGCCTGCACCAGCTGGTCATGGCGGCCCAGAGTGACTTCGCGAAAGACGATCTGCAACAGGCGAGTCAGAAGCTCGAAGAGGTCCTGGCAACCGACCCCTCCGTCGTCGACGCCCACCAGATGCTGGGGTCGATCGCCATCAAGGAGGAGCGCTACGAGGAGGCCGTTGGGCATTTCAAAGGCGCGCTGGTAGCCCGCGACGACCACATCACCTCGATTCGCGGGCTCGCTCATGCCTATCGGATGCTCGGCAGAGAGGAAGAAGCGCTGCTCGGCTTCCAGCAGCTCCTTTCGCTGGAGCCTGGGGACACCATGGCGACCCTGGGGACCGCCGAGATTCTGGTCGACCTCGATCGCCGGGCGGATGCGATCGAAATCCTGCAGGAGACGACGGGAAGGCCAGAACCCGCCCCGGTCCTCCTCAATCAACTGGGAGAGCTTCTGACGCTCGAAGGCAGAAAGACCGAGGCGATTGCAGCCTTCGACGGTGCCATTGCCGCCAAGCCAGATCTGGTGCGCGCGAAATTCAACCTGGCCGTGCTCTTGGAGGAGCGGGGAGAGTCGGAGCGAGCCGTGACTCATTACGAGGAAGTCGTCGATCAGGCTCCGGACCACTTCCAAGCTCAATTCAATCTCGGTCGACTCTACGGCGCAAGGGGTGATAGTGCCCGCCAGCAGGAGATGTGGGAAGCTGCGATCGCCTCCAATCCCGACTTCGCTCGGGGCTACTTCTTTTTGGCGAAGCTACTCATGGATCAGGGTGGAGATCTCGCCCGGGCTGAAGAGCTGACTCGACAGGGACTCGAAACCGATCCCGAGCATCGGGCCGGCCCCCTCGGGTACTTTCTCTTGGCCGACATTCTCAATCGCACCGGCAGACCGCGGGAAGCGAACCAGGCTCTGATAGAAGGACAGCGGATCCAGTCGGAGGGTTGAGGCGCCCGGCGATTTCGCCGAGCGATTCTTGAGGGCTTGGGGGTTGAACCGGCCGGCGTTCCTTCGGCCGGCTTTTGAGGGCTTGAGGCACTGAGGGTCTGGGTCGTTGGTGGTACTGGGCCACGCACGAGGCTCTCCCCCTACGTCCCTAAGCCCCTGGACCCCTACGCCCTTGTTACCTTCACCGGTGCCAGAGGTCGGTTCGGGGGGTGGGATTCCAGGGGGTTCTTGCAGCGGAAGGGAGGAAAGCTCCCTGGGATCCCACTCCCCGGACTAACCTCACAAGATCATGAGCATCTGCCGAGGTCCCAGGACCCAAACGCCGGGACGTGTTCTATAGGTTGCACTTCCCAATGCCTCGAAGGCAGGCCGACACGAAGTGCGGCCAGCTCAACCCCCAATCCCTCAAGGACCGTCCGGAGGTACGACGGACGCCTCAACCCTCAGGGCGGGTGGGAGGGTTTTCAGGTGTTCCCATCGGCCTACCCTTAGGGGTATTCTCGTCCTACCCGGTCAGGTGTGGCGGCTCGCCGACGGGATCGACCATCCTTCCTCGACGGCCCAGCCGCTGGTTTCGTAGGAGGAGTTGCCGATGCCGATACCGACACCCTTTCACTCTCGAACGTCGCAACTCTGCTACAGCCTCAACTGGAAGGACTGGGCTGGGTACTACACAGTCTCCGCCTATGACACCACGCATGATTCCGAGTACTACGCTCTGCGGCACTCCGCAGGCCTGATCGACGTCTCTCCTCTTTTCAAGTACGAGGTCCACGGCCCGGACGCAGCGGCCTTCCTGTCTCGGCTGACAGTCAAAGATCTTCACAAGTTGAAGGTCGGGAGGGTCACGTACTTGTGCTGGTGCGACGACGACGGCAAGGTCATCGATGACGGCACCGTCTCCTGCCTCGACGAGAACTACTTCAGGGTGACGGCGGCCGAGCCCTCGCTCTCCTGGTTCGATCGTCAAAGCCGCGGTTACGACGTCACCATCGAGGACAGCACGGCCCGCATCGCGGCACTCTCCCTGCAGGGGCCGACCTCCCGCGACATTCTCGCCAGCGTGGTGAACACCGACATGGACACACTGCGCTTCTTTGGTGTCGTGCGCTGTCGTTTGGACGCCACCGAGGTCTGGATCTCGAGGACCGGCTACACCGGCGACCTCGGCTACGAGATATGGGTCGACAGTCGTCACGCGGAGCGCCTCTACGACTCGATCATGGCAGCCGGCCGGGCCTACGACCTATTGCCGTGCGGTATCGATGCCATGGACGTCACCCGCATCGAAGCCGGCTTCATCATGAACGGCGTCGACTACTACAGCGCCAACCACTGCCTGATCGAGGAACAGAAGAACTCGCCCTACGAGCTCGGCCTCGACTGGGCAGTGCAACTCGATCGCGAGCCGTTCACGGGTCAGGCTGCACTCCGCAAGGAGAAGGCCGATGGGGCGAAGCGAGTTTTCGTAGGGCTGGATGTGGACTGGGCGGAGGTGGAAGCGGCATTCGACAAGTTCGGCCTGCCCCCGGATCTGCCGGGCCACGTGTGGCGCGACGGTAGGCCGGTCTACGACGAGAACCAGAATTGGATCGGGCAGGCAACGAGCGGAGTCTGGTCGCCAACGCTCAAGAAGAACCTGGCGTTGGCACAGGTCACGGCGCCGTTTGCCAAGGTCGGCACTCGGGTTCAGTTCGAGATCACGGTCGAGTACCGTCGCCAGGTCGTCGGCGCCACCGTGGTGACGACCCCCTTTTTCAACCCACCCAGAAAGAGGTCGTGATGAACAAGACCTACGATGCCATAGTCATCGGCGCCGGTCACAACGGCCTGGTCGCTGCCGCCTACCTGGCCAAGGCCGGACACAAGGTACTGGTGTTGGAGCGGCGGCACGTGGTGGGCGGAGCCGCAGTCAGCGAAGAGGTCTTTCCGGGATTCACTTTCTCGGTGCTCTCCTACGTGGTCAGCCTGTTTCGACCTTCGATCATTCGCGAGCTGGATCTGCCACGTCACGGAATGGAGCTCATTCCGCTGGAGACGTCCTTCACGCCTCATCAGGGTGGGCCGGGGCTCTGTCGCTGGCCGGAAGCCGGACGCTCCCGGCAGGAGATCTCGCGTTTCAGCGCCAAGGATGCCGAGATCTATCCCGAATTCAGTCTCACGATGACGAAGATGGCCCGCTTCACCCGCAACATCATCGACTCGCCGGCACCCGACCCGACTTCTCTGATGCCAAGGGAATTGCTGGCGATGCTGAGGATGGGCAAGTCCTTCAGCGGCGGCACGAGCTTCCTCGATCTGCAGGCCAAGCTGCTCACCATGAGCGGCGTCGACTTCTTGGATCGCTGGTTCGAGTCCGACGCGCTCAAGGCACCGATGTCCTGCAGTGGCATCATCGGCACCTACCTCGGAGTTCGCTCGCCAGGAACGGCCTACGTCCTGCTCCACCACTACATGGGCGAGATCGACGGTGCCTTCCGATCCTGGGGCTTCTCCAAAGGCGGGACGGGCGGCGTGAGCATGGCCTGCGCCCGCGCTGCCGAGAGCTTCGGCGCCGAGATTCGAACCGAAGCACCCGTCCACAAAGTGCTCATCAAGAACGGTCGAGCTACCGGAGTCGTGCTGGAGAACGGCGACGAGCTGGATGCCAAGCTCGTGGTCTCCAACTGCGACCCCAGGTTGACGTTCTTCGGGCTTGTCGGCGAAGAACATCTCGACGACGATTTCGCGCAACGGATCGAGCGCTACAAGTTTCGCGGCAGCTCCGGCAAGGTCAATTTCGCGGTGGACCGGGTTCCCCAGTTCGAGGGCCGTGAAGGCACAGCCCATCTGCGGGGCGACGTGGCGATTGCACCCAGCATCGATTACCTGGAGCGAGCCTACGACGAGGCGAAGTACGGCAACTTCTCCCGTCGGCCCTACATCAACCTGGTCGTCCCATCGCTCCTGGATCCCAGCGTCGCCCCGCCAGGCAAGCACGTTGTCTCCTGCTTCGTTCAGTACGCGCCGTACAAGCTGAAAGAGGGACCTGAGATGTGGCCCGAGAAGGCCGAGGCCTTTGGCGACACGGTGACCGACACCGTCGAGGAATTCGCCCCGGGGTTCAAGAAGACCATCCTGCACCGACAGGTCGTCACGCCCTGGGACATGGAGCAGGAGTTCGGACTGAGCGAGGGCAACATTTTCCAGGGCGAGCTGAGCCTGGAGCAGCTTCTCTTTCAACGCCCGGCAGCCGGGTACTCCCGTTACAAGACACCCATCAAGAACCTTTGGATGAGCGGCTCGGGTACCCACCCGGGCGGCGGCATCATGGGTGCCCCGGGTCAGCTGGCTGCCAAGACCATCTTGAAATCGGGTGAGCTATGAGCAGCCGCTACGACGTCGTCGTCATCGGTGCGGGCCACAACGGTCTGACCACCGCAGCCTATCTGGCCAAATCCGGTAAGAAGGTCGTAGTCGTGGAGCGCCGAAAAGCCATCGGTGGACTGGCAGCAGGAGATGAATTTCACCCGGGCTACCGAACGGCCGGAGTTCTGCACGACACCACGACCGTGCGCAAATGGGTGATCGACGACCTCGAGCTCCGTAAGCACGGATTGGAAACCCGCAGGTCCGCTCCGCCCGTCTTCATTCCTCAGGTCGACGGCCCAGGATATCTGCACTTCCACGATCCCCGCGCAGCCCAGAAGGAGATCGGTGCTCACTCAAAACAGGATGCCGAGAGCTACCGGCAGTATAGGGCCTTCATCCGCAAGATCTCTCCAGTCTTCCGCAGCGTATTCGACGAAGTGCCAGCCGATACCGACGGTCTCGGGGTCACCGATCTGTGGGGACTCGGCAAGAAGGCTCTCAGCTTACGCATGCTCGGCAAGAACGACATGATGGAGATCTTCCGCATAGTGCCGATGTGCGTCGCCGACTGGGTCAACGAGTGGTTCGAGAGCGAGATCCTCCGTGTCGCCGTGGCCGGACCAGCCATCCTCAACACCATGACAGGGCCGTGGTCACCGGGGAGCAACTTCAACCTGCTGATGTCGGAAATCCTCTTCGACAGTGCCGTAGCAGGGGGTCCGGCTGCTCTGAGCCAGGCACTCGAAAAAGCGGCCCGCGCCCAGGGAGTCGAGATTCGAACCGACGCGCCGGTCACTCGGCTCAAAGTGGCAGAAGGCAAGATCGAGGGGGTCATCCTCGCCAACGGCGAAGCTCTGGAGGCAGGACTCGTTGTCGCTTCCTGCCATCCGAAGCATGTCTTCCTGGATTTGCTTCCCGCCCGTTCTCTCCCCATCCAGTTCGAGCAGAACCTGCTTGGATACCGTTCTCGGGGAGTGGTCGCCAAGATCAATCTGGCACTGAACGGCTACCCGCAGTTCCGCTGCCGACCCGATTTCCAGCCTGAGATCGTCCGCACCGGTGAGCACATCGACGACCTGGAGAAGGCCTTCGACCCGGCCAAGTACAGCATGTTCTCGGTGGAGCCTTTTCTCGACATCTGGGCACCCTCAGTTGAGAACCCGACCCTCGCACCCGCCGGTCACCACGTCTTCTCGATCCAGGCTCATTTCGCCCCGCACGACCTGGAGGGTGGCTGGAGCGACGCTCGGAAGGAGGAGTTTTTCGATGCCGCCATGGCGGCGTTGAATCGTTACGCCCCGGGAATCGAGCAGTACGTCGTGGCGGCGGAGCTTTCGAGCCCGGCAGATCTCGAGGAACGCTACCGAGTGACGGGTGGTCACCTTTTTCATGGCGAGCACGCTATCGACCAACTGGTGGTAAGACCGGTGCCCGAGTGCTCGCGATATCTGACCCCTTTCGAGGGGCTCTATCTCTGCGGCGGAGGAAGCCACCCGGGTGGCGGCATCACCTGCGCCCCGGGCGCACTGGCCGCCCGACTCATGCTGGCCGACTAACCTACGAGTGCGGGGCCCGTGTCCTTCCGTTCCTATCTCCAAGATCACCCTCGGCCCCTGGTCTGGGCCTGGCAGCTCACCGAGCGCGGCCTCGGAATGCTCCGCGGAAGGTTCGAGAAGATGGGACTCGAACGCTCCACGAGGGCGGTGGGCTGGTTCGAGGAACCGGTCAAAAGGTCGCTGTTCGATTGCCAGATGTGTGGACAGTGTGTCCTCCACTACACGGGCATGACTTGCCCCATGACCTGCCCGAAGCAGATCCGCAACGGACCCTGCGGCGGGGTCAGGGCCGACGGGCATTGCGAGGTCTATCCGGAACGAGACTGCGTTTGGGTGAAGGCCATCGAGCGGAGCGCCCTGACACCCTGGAAAGAGGAGATCCGCCGCCTCAATCCGGCACTGGACTGGCGTCTCGAAGGAGAAGCCTCCTGGGTTACGTTTGCGACCGGAAGAGACCAGTGGGCCGGTGACCAAGCCTCCAGTACCGAACAGAAGAAGGGCAACTAGTCATGACCGACCTGGCGCAGGGTGCCGGCACCTACCGCTCGCCCAGCAAACTGGCCAGGCTCCTCGAAGCTGGGCACTTTCCGCTCGCCGTCGAGGTATCTCCCCCGATCGGTCCGAATATGCCCGCCCTACAGCGCCAGATCGAGCTCCTGCGCGGCTACGGCGACATTTACAACGTCACCGACAACCAATCGGCCAGAGTCCACGTCTCGAGCCTCGCGTCCTGTATCGCCCTGAAGCAGGAAGGCCTGGAGCCGGTCGTGCAGTTCACCTGCCGGGATAGAAACAGACTCGGGATTCAATCGGATCTGCTCGGAGCCTCCATTTTCGGCATCACCACCGTTCTGGCCTTGAGTGGTGATCACCCTGTCTGCGGCGACCATCCCCACGTCAAGAACGTGAGCGACATAGACTCGATCAACCTGGTTCGCATGATCCGCAGGATGACCGACGAACAGATCTTCGAGAACGGCAAGAAGATCCCCAAGATCAAGCCCGACTTCTTCGTCGGTGCCGTCGCCAACCCCTTTTCGCCGCCGTTCGATTTTCGGCCTCACCGGCTGGCCAAGAAGATCGAGGCAGGCGCTCAATTCATTCAGACTCAGTTGGTGTTCAACGTCGATCGGTTCCGCGAGTACATGAAGCGCGTGGTCGACATGGGCCTGCACGAGAGAACTGCGATCATGGCGGGCATCGGCCCCGTCCGCTCGCTCAGGGCAGCCCAATACATGGCCACGAAAGTACCGGGCATGGAGGTGCCGGATTCCGTGATCCAGAGTCTCGAGGGCCTCTCTGACGAAGACGCTGAGATGGCCGGATTGGATTTGTGCTGTGAAGTCGGCGAGCAGGTGCGCGAGATCGAAGGCGTCCGGGGCCTCCACATCATGGCCATCGGCTGGCCGATGGCTGTGCCCGAGATCGTGAAGCGGCTGGGCCTGTACCCCCGCCCACGCCTCCAGGATTGAAGCGGCCGGCGTACCTTCGGCCGATCCTTGAGGGCTTGGGGGTTGGAGCGGCCGTCGCTTGCTCCGGCCGACCTTTGGGGTCCTGGGGTCTTGGAGTCCTGGGGTCCTGGGGTCTTGGGGTCCTGGGGTCCTGGGGGCCTGGGGTCCTGGGTAGGTGAATTCCTTGTAGGGGCGCCCCTTGCGGGCGCCCGCGGGGAGGGGGCAAGCCCCTCCCCTACCTTTCTAATCGCTCGATGGCATCTTCGGCCAGGGCTCGTTCCTGCGCGAAGTTTCTTCCTCCTTCGGTGAGCGTCAAGAACTCCTCGTACTCGAATCTGGCCTCCCCATTCCGGCCCATTCGCTCCAACTGTAAGGCCAGATTGAAGTGAAATGGAGCCACCGTAGGATCCAGCTCGACGGCCTTCTGAAACGCTACGGCCGCCTCGTCATCCTGGCCTAGTCTGCCCAGTGCCATACCGAGCCCGTTCCAGGAGTAAACGTATGCCGGATTGATTTCGAGAGCCTGGCGATAGCGGGCGGTCGCCTCTGCAAGATTCCCGCCTCGAGCTTCGACATCGGCTAGCTGGTGAAGCGCGACCACGTGGAGGGGATCCTCGGCGAGCGCATCTCGCAGCGCACTCTCGGCCAGAGGCAAATCCCCGCGCCGCAAGTAGATGCGGCCGAGTCCTACCGACAGTTCCGACGAACCGAGTCCTCTTTCGATACCCTTCCGGTAGACGTCCACGGCGTCGCTGAGCCGCCCCATCTTCTCGTAGGCGCTGCCGAGATATTCGTAGCCGAGGGAGATGTCCGGATGACTGGCAAGCAGCTTCTCTAGTCGAGTCGCTGCCGAAGTGAAGTCCTCGATCGTAAATTCGGCCAAAGCTAATTGGATCTCGTTCCAGACCTCCATCTGCTCTTTCGGGTCGGGTACAGGGCCGGCCGCGGCTTCGCTCTTGGAACCACGAGGCGAGGACAGATAGCCGAGGCTGCGGAGCCGCGCCACCGTCTCCGGGTCCAGGCTCGCCGCCGCCTCCTCTTGGGAGGCGGTTTCGAGACCAATGCCCAGAGTCGCGAATTGCTCCTTCAGTGCGCTCACCGTCTCAGGGCGCTCCGCGGCCAGGTTGCGTCTTTCCTCTGGATCTGCGCCCAGATCGAAGAGCTCCGGCTCGGCCCCGAGTATGAGCTTGAAGTCACGACCCTCCACACCAAAGAGAGGACTCCAGCCCAGGTTGCGCTGCGCGTACAGCGATTCGCTGTACACCGAACGCGGTTGTTCATCTCCTTGCTCAACAGCGGCTTTAGAAAGCCCAATTCTCGGAAACAGGGAGCGTCCGATACCAAGATCGTGCGGGAAACCGACCAGGTCGAGGAGCGTCGGCGCCAGATCGACGAGGCTCGTCAAGGTCTTTACGCGGCTGCCGGCAGGGATCTGACCGGGCGAATAGAGGATCATCGGCACGTGCAGTGTCGAGTTGTAGATCAGGACAGAATGGGTCGCTTCCTGGTGCTCGCCAAGACCCTCGCCATGATCTCCCACGACTCCGATGACGGTCCGAGGAAGTAGGGCGCGTGATTCGAGCGTGGTCCAGACCCTGCCGACCACCTCGTCGGCATAGGCCACTTCCCCGGCATACGGGTTGCCTCGGTATCGCGTTCGATACGGCTCGGGCGGCAGGTACGGCGCATGGGGATCGTAGAAGTGGAGCCAAGCGAAAAAAGGCCGCTGCCCTACTCGATCGGCAAGCCAGTCTTCGAAGGCATCAAAGACGGCCTCCGCAGGTCGCTCCGCTTGCAGCTTCTCCAGCTCTTCTGCCGAAGTCCAGACCCGGTCGTCGTACACATCGAAGCCTTGCGCCAGTCCGAAGCGCCGGTCCAGGACGAAGCTTCCCAGGAAGGCAGCCGTCTCGTAGCCATTGCTTTGCAGAACCTCCTGCAGGGTCAGTTGGTCTTCCGACAAGGGCGCCGCCGCGTTTTCCCTAACGCCGTGTGTCGGAGGGTAGTTGCCAGTCAGGATGGAGGCATGTGAGGGCAGGGTCAGGGGAACGGGAGCTCGGACACGGCTGAAATTGACTCCTTCACGCGCCAACCGATCCAGATTGGGTGTAGCAACGTTTTCGGCACCATTGCAGCTCAGGTGGTCGGCACGTAGGGTGTCGATGGTGATCAGTAAGAGATTGCGCGGTGCCTCTGCCAAAACCTGGCCAGGAATTGTCACCAGGCCTAACAAACAGACCAATGGTCGAAGTGTTCTTCGGCTTTGCTGAATTGAGAGCGCCCACATGACTGTATCGATCCACTTGCGACCGGATAGATTATAGGTTCTGCGATTGCGACGACTTCCACCGGGGGGAACCATGCAACGATCCGCGGTCTGCTTCTGCGCAATGATCCTGGCACTGCTCGTGCCCTTACTGGCAGCCGACGATGGCCTCTTCGCTCCCGATCGCCCGGAGCTCGGCTCAGCCGAGGCGATCGCGAAGCTCACCAGCGATCCCACCTACCTGAGTCCCTGGGTCTCCTATCTCCCCGACTCCGAGACCGTACCCTCGCCGACCGAGTATCTGGGGTACATCCCTGGCGCCGCCGGCGAGCTGACTCACGCAGAGAGGATCTACGGCTACATGCGGGAGCTGGCTCGAACATCGCCTCGAGTCGAAGTCGAAGTCCTCGGCGAGACCGAAGAGGGGCGCGAAATTCTGCTGGTCATCGTGGCCGACGAAGAGGGAATCGGGAATCTGGACGAGCTCAAGGCCGCCACCGTGGCTCTGGCTGACCCGAGGCAGACGAGTCAGCACGAAGCCGAGCAGATCATCGTCCACTCCAGACCGATCTACTACATCAACGCCGCCATTCACGGCGACGAGACCGGCAGCCCCGAAATGGTCATGGAGCTGGCGTATCGGCTGGCGGTCTCCGACCAGCCGATGATTCGCCGTATCCGAGAAGAGCTCGTCGTCCTGATCAACCCGGTCTCCAATCCCGACGGCCGGGACAAGGTGGCGGACTGGTTCTACCGCTTCTTGAAGGGCAAGTCCGACTACGACTCCCTTCCCCGCCAGTCGCCGCCCTATTGGGGCCGCTATCTCTTCGTGGATGCCAATCGCGACGCCCATCAGCAGACCCAGGCAATCGTGCAGGCGGTCTACAAGATGTACTTCGACTATCACCCCACCGTGGTGCACGACCTGCATGAAGCGATGTTCCTGCTGCAGACCTGGAACGGCACCGGCCCCTACAACCCGAATCTCGAGCCGATCGTCACCGCCGAGTTTCTGGAGATGAGTTTTCACGAGGTGACGACGATGACGGCGATGGGGATGCCGGGGGTGTGGACCTGGGACTTCGGTGAAGGCTACGGCCACCACTATTTGGACTCCATCGGCATGAACCACAACAGCATCGGGCGGGGCTACGAAACGATGGGAAACGCCACGGCCGAGACGATGATGCGAACCGTTTGGGAGAACGAGGCCAGCCGCGAGTGGTTTCGACCCCTGCCAGTCGATGGCACTTTGCGCTGGTCCATGCGCGACAACCTCAACTACCAGCAGACCGCCCTGCTGGCGATACTCGACTTCACGGCCAAGCACGCCGACGACATGCTGCTCAACTTCTACCGCAAGGGGTACAACTCCTGGCAGAAGGGCGTGGCCGGCAACCCCTACGCCTTTGTGATTGCTGCGGATCAGAACGATCGGCGACGTGCTGCGCAGATGGTGAACGTGCTCCTCAGGCAGGGCATCGAGGTCAGCAGGGCGAGTCGGGGCTTCACGGTCAATGAGGGCACCTTCGAGGCCGGTAGCTACGTGGTGTCTCTCGACCAGCCCTATCGCAACTACGCGGTGGATCTGCTAGAGCTGCAGGACTTCCCCTTCGACCCGGAGAAACTGCCCTACGATGATGTGACCTGGAATCTCCCGACCCACTACGGGGTGGAGACGGTGAGGATCGACGATCATCGGATCGTCCCGGTCGAGCTGACACCGATCGAAGGCGAGGTGAGGGCCGAGGGGAGTGTTTCGGGATCAGGACCCGTGTTTTTGCTCGGCGATCGGGGTCAGGAGGGATTGCTGGCGGCGCGCTATCTCCTGGCGGATTTCGAGCTGGAGATCGCAGAAGAGCCCTTCTCGGCAGGCGGCAAGGAGTACCCGACAGGCAGCTGGGTTCTGACCGATCAAGAGGGCCTGATCGATGCCCTGCAGACTGTTGCGAAGGAGCTGGCGCTGGACTTCGACAGTGTGGCGGGAGTACCCGAAGTCTCAAGGCACGAGGCCGATATTCCGCGCCTTGGAGTCTGGGTGCCCTGGGCCGACACCGATTCCATTGGGTGGCTGCGCTACACACTCGACCAGCGGGGCGTGCCCTATACCTACCTGCGGGACGAGGACATCCGGGCAGGCAGTCTCGCCGACAAGGTGGACGTGATCGTCTACGGCAACGTCGATTTGGAGCTCACTTCCCAGATCCATGGCATCCAGGCAGTTGATGGACCGATGCCCTTTACCAAGACTGCAGAATTCCCGAGCCATGGCGAGCCGGCCTCTTCGGAAGACATCACAGGCGGCATCGGGTGGGAAGGACTGGCCAACTTGCAGAGCTTCGTCGAGCAGGGCGGCCTCCTGTTGACCTTGGGCAACGGCTCTTCTCTCGCTCTGGACGGCGGCATGGTTCGCAATGTCCGGCGGGCCCATGACACGGGAATCTCGACTCCAGGCGCCGAGCTCCGCACGAGCTTCTTGAAGCCCGATCACCCGATCGCCTACGGCTACAGCGAGACTCCATCAGTCTTCAGATTCAACTACGCGGTCTACGACCTTCCGAAGCACTGGCTGAGGATGGCCTACTGCACTTCCTGCCTCGACGGAGATGTGGACAAGAGCACGGTGGTCCTGCAATGGGGAGCCGAGTCGCAGCCGATGGTAGTCAGCGGGGGTGCCAAGGATGAAGACAGGCTACAGGGACGCCCTGCGATCCTGTCAGTGCCAACCGGCAGGGGCGCGATCGTGGCCTACAACTTCAACCCCATGCACCGCTACCTGAACCACTCGGACCACCGCTTCCTGTGGAACGCAATCCTGAATTGGCAACAGCTCGTCTCGATCGATCACTGACGCAATCGCTCTAGCTCGCGTTGCCGGCTTGGGGTTGAGGCGTCCGGCGCTTCGCCCGGCCGGTCTTTGAGGGCTTGGATTTTGAGGCGGCCGTCGTACCTCCGGCCAATCCTTGGGGGCTTGGGGGATGAGCTGGCCGCACTTCGTGTCGGCCTGCCTTTGGGGCTGTGGGGCAATGAGAATGCCTCGCACTCCTAATCCCCTATGCCTCTGAGCCCCTAAGCCCCTATGGCCTTCGTCGGTGCCAGAGGTTCGTGCGGGTGGTTCGACAGGGGGACACCAGGGGGTTCTTGCAGCGTCAGTAAGAAAAGCACCACAGGAAACGTCCAAGAGGTCGGTCCGGGGGACAGGATTCCAGGGGGTTCTTGCAGCGG